>Ga0126381_100000784_pt1 | contig 34590 bp, 34 predicted proteins | sample PanSoiMetPlot_28_FD_96465 | JGI IMG/M metagenome (GOLD analysis project Ga0126381, IMG submission 96465) | Tropical forest soil microbial communities from Panama - MetaG Plot_28 | ecosystem: Environmental > Terrestrial > Soil > Tropical forest > Bulk soil | place: Panama | collected 2016-02-17 | reverse complement strand
CGGCCGGGTACGCGGGCCAGGCCGCCGCGGGCGCGGCGGGCACCGCCGCGGGCTTCGCCGGCGGGGCCGGAGCGGCCGGGTCGCACACGATGGTCGTGTCCGGCGGCGGGTACGCACCGGACTCGGTGTACGGCGGCATGGGGCAAGGCGGCGGATACAGCGCTACCGGGCAGGGCGGCGGATACGGCGCCGCCGGCGGGTACCGCAGCGGGCACCGGTCCGGCGAGCCGTTCCTGCAGCGGTGGCTGTTCAGCAGGCGACTGGCGTTCCTCGCCGTCGCGGCGGCCGCGGTGATCGCCATCGGCGTCGGCGGCTGGTGGCTGACGTCGGGACAGTACACCCCGCTTCCCGCGGTGGACGGCATGCCGTACGCGACGGCGGCGCAGTCGCTGCAGAACGCCGGATTCCGCGTGCAGCAGGGCACGCAGGTGACCGACAACAACGTGCCGAAGGGTGACGTGGTCAGCACCTCGCCGTCCGGGCGCGCGGTGAAGGGCGCGACGATCGTGCTCACGGTCTCCTCCGGGCCGAAGATGATCGTGGTCCCCCCGGTGGCCGGAACCGGGCAGACGCTGGCCGGGGCCATCGCGCTGCTGCGCAAGGCGGGGTTCACCGTCAGCGACACGCCGAAGAACGTGGGCGTCGATGGCGCGGGGATCGGCACGATCGCCGGCACGACGCCGCCCGCGGGCACCTCGTGGCCCGCGAACCAGATCGTCTACGTGAACGTGGTCACCGGCATGTCGCTGCCATCGCTGATCGGGCAGGACATCGGCGTCATCCAGGGATTCGCGGCGACGAACCATATCAACCTCAGCGCGCAGCAGGTGTCCAGCAACCAGCCGACGGGCATCATCGTCAGCCAGTCCCCCGCGCCCGGCACCCCTGTCCCGCCCGGCGGCACCGTCACCGTCGGCGTGTCGAACGGGCCGCAGCAGGTGCAGATCCCGAACGACCTGCGCGGTAAGAACTTCGATGATGCGCAGCGTGAGCTGCAGCAGCTCGGCTTCCAGGTGAAAGGCATGGCGTTCGGGCCAGGGAACAAGGTCTTCCTGTGGCAGCCCAACGGGTCGGCGCCGGCCGGGACCACGATCGTCGTCTACTACGGCGGGTTCTAGATTCCGCCGTCGCGCCCGGACGTGCTGTGCCCGGACGTGCTGTATAGTGCGGGGCATGCGCGTGCAGTACTGGTTTGGGTTTGGCAGCCGGCTCGGGAGGCCGGTCGCCTGCCAGACCACGCGCTGACAGCGACCAAGCGACAAGCCCCGGGCCGGAACGGCCGGGGCTTTTTTAATGATGAAAATCCCTAAGTCGCACACTTAAACCAGCACGAGAACGGAGGCAGGCCGATGGTAGTGGTCATGGCCGCGGACGCGACCGAAGAAGACGCCGACAATGTAGTCAACCTGGTGCGCGAGGCGGGCGGCGAGGCGTTCGTCAGCCGCGGCGTGTCCAGGACGATCATCGGACTGAGTGGCGACGTCGACCACTTCGCCACGCTCAACCTGCCCGCCCAGGCCGGCGTCGACAACGTGGTGCGGATCTCCGTGCCGTACAAGCTGGTTAGCAGGGAGCACCGCCGCGAGCGCTCGGTGATCCGGGTGGCGGGCGTGCCGATCGGGCCGGACACGCTCACGGTGATCGCGGGCCCGTGCGCGGTGGAGACGCCCGAGCAGACCCTGCAGTCGGCGTTGATGGCGAAGGCGGCTGGCGCGTCGCTGCTGCGCGGCGGCGCCTACAAGCCGCGCAGCTCCCCGTACGCGTTCCAGGGCCTGGGCGAGAAAGGCCTGCGCATTCTCGCGGAGGTCCGCGCGGAGACCGGGCTGCCGATCGTCACCGAGGTCGTCGACCCTGGCGACGTCGAGCTGGTGGCCCAGTACGCCGACATGCTGCAGGTCGGCACCCGCAACATGGCGAACTTCCCGCTGTTGCAAGCGGTCGGCGGGGCCGGCAAGCCGGTCATGCTCAAGCGCGGCATGAGCGCGACGATCGAAGAATGGCTGATGGCCGCCGAGTACATCGCGCAGCGCGGAAACCTGGACATCGTGCTGTGCGAGCGCGGCATCCGGACCTTCGAGAAGGCGACGCGCAACACTTTGGACATCAGCGCGGTCCCCGTCGCGCAGCGGCTTTCCCACCTGCCCGTGATCGTCGACCCGTCACACTCGGGCGGCCGCAGGGACCTGGTGCTGCCGCTGTCCCGCGCCGCGATCGCGGTCGGCGCCGACGGCATCATCGTCGACGTGCACCCGCACCCGGAAAGCGCGCTGTGCGACGGCCCCCAGGCGCTCATCGACACCGACCTGCGGGAACTCGCGAGCGTCGCGTTGCACCTGTCGCCGCTGGTTGGGCGCACGCTGACGCCGGCGCCCAAACCCCAGCCGAAGCCCGAGCCCGCGCTCGCATAGCGAGCCGGAGGCGAGCCGGCAAGCAGGGCTACTCCGGCCGGTACTCCTGGGCGGTCGCCGCGAGCTGCTCGGCCAGTTCATCGGCCTCCAGGCGCCCTTCGATGCGGCGCAGGTCGTCGATCCGCGCCCGGGTCTCCACTCGGCGCGGGGTGAGCAGCGTGCAGCAGTCCTGGTCGGGCAGCTCCGAGATGGCCAGCGTGCGGATCCGCCGCGCCTCGGCCATGATCTCCGTCTTGTCCCAGCCGAGCAGCGGCCGCAGGATCGGCAGCCTGACGGCGTCGTCGAGCGCGGTGATATTCGGCAGCGTCTGGCTGGAGACCTGCCCGAGGGAGTCGCCGGTGATCAGCGCCGTCCCGCCGACCCGGTGCGCGAGCACCGCCGCGGTCTTGAGCATCAGCCGCCGCTGCGCCATCACCTGCAGCCGGTCGGCGCCCGAGGAGGCCAGCGCCTGCTGCGCCTTGCCGAACGGCACGACGAACAAGCGGGAGCCGCCCTGGAACCTGTCCAGCCCGCGGACCAGCGCGTACGCCTTGTAGATCGATTCGGGGCCGGTCAGCGGCATGCCTGAGAAATGCAGGAAGTAGCAGCGCAGCCCGCGCCGCATCATCCGGTAGGCGGCAACAGGCGAGTCGATCCCGCCGGACATCAGCGCGACCGCCCTGCCGCTCATCCCGACCGGCAGCCCGCCCTGTCCCGGCTGCCCGCCGGTGAACACGAACACCTCGCGCTGGTCGACCTCTACGAAGATCTCCGTGTCCGGGTGCTTCAGGTTGACCGGCAGCCCGTGCGCCGCCTGCACCTCCTTGCCGATCAGCACCGCGAGCTCGGAGGACGTGACCGGGAAGCGCTTGTCCCTGCGCCGCGCGCGCACCGCGAACGGCCCCGTCGTTCCCGCTGTCAGCATGACCGCGGCCGCCACCGCCGCCTCCGGGGTCTTCGGCATCCGCATCGCCCGGCAAACCCGGACGATCCCGGGCACGTCGCTGACCCGCTCGGCGACCCGGTCCACCGCCGCCGCGTGCTCCGCTTCCGTGCGCTCCTCGCGCGACACCCGCAGCACCACGACTCCCTCGCGGTGCAGGAGCTCAACGGGCAGGCCTGTGTCCTTCACCGCCGAGCGGATGTTGTTCTCCAGCAGCCGCTCGAACTGCTGCCTGTTGCGGCCCTTGAGCACGATCTCGCCGAGCTTGAGCAACACGCACGGCTCGCTGGCGGCGTGTTCCGCCGTCCCGGCGGCCGCGACCGGATCGGTAACGGACATCCTTCCAGTTTGCCAGCTTCGAGGGCCCGCGACGCCGCCCGCCAGAGCTCTGCTTGTGAAACCCACCCCCAATCCGCGCCGTACTCCGCATCCCGCCGCACCCGAGGTCGCGCGCCGTCATGGCACTGATCACAGTTATCCCGAACGTCCCGTGCTTACTCCCCGATATACCTTGCTCCGCTCGCCCGTGCGGCATAGCGTGAGGCCGTGAACGCCGACGAGCGTGAGGAGATCGCCGCTTCCGTTGCGGCGCATGCCGAACTCGGTCCCAAGTACGACACCGCTGTGGCCGAGGGCCTCGTCGAGCGTATCGGCGAAGAGATCGACAAGCGTGTCGAAGCGCGGTTGCGCAGCATGGGGCAGCCTCCCGCACAGAGGCAGCCCTACCTGACATCACCCGGCCATCAGATCGTGCCGCCTGGCTATCACGGCCAGCAGCCCGCGCCTGGGCCCGCCGCGCCCGCGCCCGCGCCCGGGGCTCCGCCCGCGCCGGCCCGCGGCGGCGGAGTGTCCGGCGCGATATCCGGAGTGTTCCTCGGCCTCGGTTCGATGGGGCTCGGCGTCGGCGCCACCGCTGTCGTGGCGAGTCATCACGCGGCCTCTGCGGCGCAGGTCTTCATGATCCTGCTGATCTGGGTTGCGATCGCGGTCATCAACGTCGCGCATTCGCGGCGCCGCTGAGAGCGTCGACATGTTCGAGCGATTCACGCCCCGCTCCCGTCGCGCGATCGTCCTCGCGCAAGAGGAAGCCAGGCTGCTCAGCCACAACTACATCGGCACCGAGCACCTGCTGCTCGGCCTGCTCGCCGACGGGGAGGGCGACGCCGCGCGTGCCCTCGAGTCACTTGACGTCACGCTCGAAGCCGCGCGGGACCAGGTCAGGGAGATCATCGGCGAGGGCACCGAGTCCCAGAGCGGGCATATCCCCTTCACGCCGCGGGCGAAGAAGGTGCTCGAACTCTCGCTGCGCGAGGCGCTGACCCTGCGCAGCCAGTCCATCGGCAGCGTGCACCTGCTGCTCGGGCTCATCAGCGAGGGCGAGGGCGTCGGCGCCCAGATACTCGAACGGCTCGGCGCCCCGCTGGCGTCCGTCAGGGAGCGGGCGGTCGAAATGGCGGATGCCGGTGACGAACGCGACCCGGCCCCCACACTCGGAGCGGCGAACCTGGCATTTACCAGGCGCGGCGCCCTGCGGACCGAGGGGCTCCAAGGCGTGCTCAGCTCGATCGAGCGCCGCCTGTCCAGGATCGAGCGGCACCTCGGCATAGCCGGCGAACCCGAGACCGAGGGCGAAACGCCGGCTGAGCCCGGCGAGCCCGCGGCGGGAGCCGGCGACGAACCGGGGAGTTCGTCCGGCGACAAACCCGCCGCGGCCGAGTAGCGCTCCGCCTCGCGGCCGAGGCTCACGGAAAATCGATTGTCGGATCGACGCTTCGCCGCATAATCTTGACCTCTCTCCCGACTACGCAAGAACGGACTTTGTCATGTTGTGGCGCGCGCCTGCCCGCCGGTTTCCCGTGCTCGCCATCCGTGACTTCCGGCTCCTGATCGCCGACCGGCTGCTCGCCCCGGCGGCGGCGGGCTTGTCCATGGTCGGCGTCTCGTTCGCGGTGCTGAACGTCACAGGCTCGACCGCGGACCTGTCCTATGTCCTCGCCGCGCAGATCGCGCCGATGCTGGTGTTCTCGCTGGTCGGCGGCGTGGCCGCGGACAGGTTCCGGCCGCAGCGGGTGATCATCGCGGCGAACCTCGCGATAGTGGCGGGCGAGGGCGCCTTCGGCCTGCTCGTCCTCACCGGCAGGCCGCCACTGTGGGCGATGATCGCCCTTGAGGCGCTTGCCGGCATCGGGATGTCCATGTTCTATCCCGCTTCGCAGGCGCTGCTCCCCCAGCTTGTGCCCGACGCGCTGTTGCAGGAGGCGAGCTCGATCAGCAGGCTCGCGATGAACTCCGGCATGATGACAGGCGCCGCGGCCGGCGGCCTGCTCGTCGCGGCGGCCGGCCCTGGCTGGGCACTGACGCTATGCGCCATCGGCATGACCGGCACGGTGCCGATGCTGCTCGCGATCAAGGGCACCCGCTCGCCGGCGCCGGACAGCGGCGCCCCCGGCATGCTCACCGCGCTGCGCGACGGCTGGACCGAGTTCCGCTCGCACACCTGGCTGTGGGTGATCGTCCTGCAGTTCTGCCTGGTCCTGATGGCCTGGTGTGCCGCGTTCCAGGTGCTTGGGCCCGTAGTCGCCAAGGCGCACCTCGGCGGGCCGGCCGCCTGGGGCGCGATCACCGCCGCGGACTCGTTCGGGCTCATCGCCGGCGGGCTGGTCTCACTGCGGTTCACCCCGCGCAGGCCGATGCTGTTCGTCGTGCTGATCGGCGGGGCGATCGCGATCTCGCCGCTGTCGCTCGCGTTCGTGCTGCCGCTGCCGGTGATCTGCCTGGCCTCGTTCTGCCTGGGCGTCCTGCTCGAGATGATGATGGTGGTGTGGACCGTCACGATGGCCAGGGCGATCGCGCCTGACAAGCTAGCGCGCGTCTCCTCGTACGACGCGCTCGGCTCGATGATGGCGATGCCCGCGGGCGCGCTGATCGCCGGCCCGGTCGCGGCCGCGATCGGCGTACCAGCGGCGCAGTTCGGCGCCGCCGCGGTCACTGTCGTCGTCTCCGCGCTTTGCCTCATCCCGCGTGACATCCGCACGATCCGCAGCGACGCGCTCGGCCAGCTCCGCCCGGCCGAGCCGCTACTTCCAGTGGTTGAGGGGCAGCGGGCCGCGGCTGAGCACCGTGCGGATGGCGAACGTGGACCTCGCCTCGACAATCGATGGGATCGTCAGGATCTGCCCGATCAGGAGCTGCTCATACCCGGCCAGGTCAGGCACGACGGCCTCGACAAGGAAGTCGTCGGAACCTGAGACCACGTAGCAGGCGACGACCGCGGGGATCGCCGTCAGCGCCTGCTCGATCCGGTCCGAGGTCTGCTTGGAATGGCCCTCGATCTTCAGCCCGATGAAGACGGTCAGGCCAAGTCCGGCCTTAATCCGGCTGACGTCCGCGCGGTACCCGGCGATGATCCCGCTGGCCTCCAGCGCCTTGACCCGGCGCAGGCACGCGGACGGAGACAGCGCGACAGCGTCCGCGAGGTCAACGTTGGCCATCCTGCCGTCCTGCTGCAGCGTGGCGACGATGGCACGATCCACTTTGTCTGGGACATGCTCTGGCATGAAACTCAGTGTAGAGGTGAGATCGCGCAATTTAATGCTGCTACAGGAGTCGAGCGCGGCGATATTTGCCATCGCGTGCGAGCCGATTTAGGCGAGTCTTAAGACGTGATCGCCACAGCCTCGCACCAGCGCCAGTCGTCCTGTCCCCTGCCGTCCACCGCCGCGCCGCGTTCCAGCGCCGCGATGCCTTCCGCCGCCGCGGTGCCGTCCGCCGGCGCGCCGCTGACCACCTCGCGTGGCGCCGCCCTGTACATCGGCGCGCTGCTCGGCCCCGGCCTGCTGCTGCTGCCCGGCCTGGCCGCCGCGGCGGCCGGCCCCGCGTCGATCCTGGCCTGGGTCGCGCTGCTCGCCCTGTCCGGCGTGTTCGCGATGGTGTTCGCCGCGCTCGGCCGCCGCTATCCGTCGGCGGGCGGGGTGATCGGGTACGTCGCCGCGGGTCTCGGCCCGCGGGCCGGACTGGTCGCCGGCTGGTCCTTCCTGTCCGGGGTGGTCGCCGGCGCGCCGGTCGTCTGCCTCATCGGGGCCAGCTACGTCACCGGGCTGACCGGCGGCGGCCGGCCCGCCCGCGCGGCGATAGCGGCGCTGCTGCTGCTCGTGGTGCTCGCGCTTGCGGCCCGCGGGCTGCGGACGAGCGCCACCGCCCAGGTGCTGCTCGTCGCCCTGCTGATCGGCGTGGTGGCCGTCGCCGTGGCCGGGTCGGCGCACGCGGCGCGCGCCGCCAACTGGACCCCGTTCGCGCCGCACGGCTGGCTCGCGGTCGGGCACGCGGCCGCCACGCTGATGCTGTCGTTCGTCGGCTGGGAGGCGGCCGCGCCGCTGACCACGCGGTTCGCCGACCCGTCCAGGCAACTCGCCCGTGTCGTGGCGATAGCGCTGGCGGTGACCACCACGCTGTACCTGGGCCTGGCGGTCGTCACGATCGGCGTGCTCGGACCGGGCGCCGCGACCACCGTCCCGCTCGCCGCGCTGCTGAACCGCGCTGTCGGCCCCGCGGGCACGGCCGTGGCGGCAGTCGCGGCGGTGGTCCTGACGCTCGGCGCGGTGAACGCCTACATCAACGGCGCCGCCGCGATGGCCGGCCAGCTGTCCAGTTCGCGGGCCGGCCTGGACGGCGCCGGGCGGCCCGCGCCCCGGCTCCTCGCGGCGATCGCCGCTTCCGGGCTGCTGCTGATCACGCTGTACGGACTGGGCGTGGTCAGCCCCGCGTCGCTCGTCGCCATCCCGACCGCGCTGTTCCTCGCGGTGTACCTCGGCAGCATGCTCGCGGCCGCCCGGGTGCTTGACGGCCCCGCGCGCCTTGTGTCGATACCCGCCGCGGCCGCTGTCGTGGTCATGATGTGCTTCTGCGGCTGGGCGCTCGCGGCGGTCGCCGCGGTCGCCGTCGCGGTGACCGGGAGGCGGTTTCGCGTCACGCGGAAATGTCAGACCCCCGGCGTATCGTGACCGCCATGAACCTTCCTAAGCGTCTTTCCGGCCGACGGCACGACCGCGCGTGCCCCGACTGCGCGAAGGAGGAAGCCATGCTGGACGAGGACCGGCTGGCCTACATGAACTGGGTCGCCAGCCAGATCGGCGAGCACGGCTGGGCCGTCCCCGCGATCAATGGCGACGACCCGCAGCCGTCGTGGGCCTACAGCGTCGGCATGTGGCTGACCTGCCAGTCCGCGGAGCTGGTCATCTGCGGCGTGCCCGTGCGGAACGCCGCCGGCATCATCAACGCCATCGGCGGCCGGATCGCCGACGGCTACGAGATCGGGTCCGACGAATTGCTAACCGACGTCTGCCCGGCTCCGCTCGCGGTCCGCCCGGTCGACCTGAGCTGGCGGAAGACACCCCTGTTCGCCGTCTCGGACGAGTTCTACGGGTTCGTCAGGCCGCCGTACCTGCAGGTCGTGTGGGCGGACAGGAACGGCCGCTTCCCGTGGGAGCCGAGGTTCCAGCCCGGCTTCGCGGGCATGCAACCGCTGCTCTGGCTCCCCCGCGACGACAACCCCCCAAGCTCCTGGACCCGCCTCGACCAGCCGGCCTGACCGCACCGGATTCGCACGGCCCGGATGAGGAGCATGCGAAAATAATCCCCATGAGCAGCCCGTGGTGGTTCGACGAACTACCCGAATTCATGACCGAGGCGGATTACCGTGCTCTGTCTGAGGAGATCTCCCGCACCGTAGAGATCGTGCACGGGCATGTCATCAAGTGCGAGTCGCTGACGCCACGTCACAATCGGATCGCTCGCCGCCTCTCCTTCGCCCTAGAGCAATCGCGTTCCCCTTCGGACCCGTGCCTGACGGTCGAGACCGAGGTCGATGTCGTCCTCTGGCGAGTGCCCCGGTTCACGTTCCGCCGCCCGGATGTCATCGTCTACACCTGCATCGACGACCCTGCCAGGAAGCCGACTGCTCAGGAAACGGTCATGGTTGTCGAGGTCGCCTCACCCAGCAGCGTCAAGGAAGACCTGCTCGACAAGAAGACCCAGTACGCAGCCGCCGGTATCCCGCTCTACCTAGTTGTCGTCCTCGATGACGAGTACGACATCTGGGAGATCCGGGAGTTCCACCTCGACGCGGCGGCCGCCGAATACCGGCTGCACACCGTGCATCGCTCGGTACTCGAACTTGAGCAGCCCGTGCGGCTGAAGCTTCCGATATCGGAATTGGTCACCGCCTAAACGCCGACGCACGTCCCACGCCTCGCGTTCGCCGATTTGTTCCGGGTTTGCGTTGCTATAGCACAATGCCGCTTAGCTTGTTAGACCCGGCTTCGCCGGCGGCAGTCCTGGGCGCCAACGGGGTTCACCTGATGCGGCTGCCGGTGCCGGAGGGCCGCCTGCGCCCGGTGCCGGCCTGGTCTCCGATAAGGCGAAAGATCGTGCGGGCTGGGACCGGGAGGATCTTTCGCGCTATTCCGATCGCGGTGGCCCCTGGGAGTGGTGGTGCCGGTGCGGCGCAGCAGGCTGACCGGACGAGGGCGCGGACGCTTCGCCAGTGCCGAGGCGAAGCCGCCACCCCACCAAGATCAACCCAGGCTAAGCGGCATTGTGCTGTAGCAGCAGAAAGCGAGAACAAATCGAAAGGAGGCGCCATGGTCGTCACCTGTCGGGACGGTCATGGCGCCTCCGGCGGCACGTGTGGTTAGACGTTCTTGGCGTAGGAGCGGAACGTGGTTACCGAGATCGCCACGCAGACGGCGGCTACGGCAAGCAGGCCGCCACAGCGCAGCGCCACGGCTGCCCAGTCAGGGCTGGCGGACAGGACCGAGCGGCCGATCTGGACTTCCCAGTTGAGCGGGTTGCGGGCGGCGATCGCCTGCATCCAGCCGGGCAGGAAGTCCGGCTTCATGAACGCCGAGGACAAGAACATCAGCGGCAGCATGAAAAACGTGTAGACGGCGATGATCGCCTCGCGGGAGCGGAGCAGCATGCCCGTCATGTTGGACAGCGCGCCCCACAGCACGCCGACGAGCACGGCAGCCACTATAAGGAGTATTATACCGGGTATGCTACCGGGATAGCGCGCTCCCCCGGCGTAGCCGAGGATCACGATGATCAGCGTCTGGATGGTGGTGGTGACCGCCTGCTCGACCACCGTGGCGTTCATGATGGCGATCCGGCTGGCCGGGGAGACGAGGAACCTGTTGAGCGTGCCGCGCTCGATCTCCTCGATCATCGACATGCCCGCCCACATGTTGCCCGACATGGCGTTCATCGCGACGATGCCAGGCACCAGGTAAGCGAGGTAGGAACCGCCGTAGGCGAACCCGGGTATGTCGATGACCTTCTGGAACAAGGTGCCGAACAGGAACAGCCAGATCGCCGGCTGTATGACGTTGAACGCCAGCACCCACGGCATACGGACCAGCGCGTGCAGTTTCCTGCCGGTCAGGTACCAGGTGTGAGTGAGCAGGGTGCTCCCGTGAGTCACCACGGTACGTTCCGGATAATCCAAGGTTGTCGCGGACATCAGCCGGTCACCTCCGTGAGCTGCGGGCGGCGGGTAGCGGTGGATTCTTCTTCCTGGTTCTGGCCGTAGCGGCGGCCGGTGTAGCGCAGGTACACCTCGTCAAGCGAGGGCCGTGCGACGGTGACCGAGGTCGCCGGCGTCCCGGCGGCGGCCAGGGCCGCGAGCACCTGGGGAACCGCCGCGGCGCCATCGTCGCTGCGCGCCGAGACGCTGCGGCCCGCCACCAGGACGTCGCGGATCGCGGGAATGGTGCGCAGCGCGTCGGCGACGTGCCGCTCGTCGGAGTTCGCCGGCAGCTCGACACCGATGACGTCGCCCCTGAGCTCGCCCTTGAGCTGTTCAGGCTCGCCCTCGGCGACCACCCGGCCGCGATCGACGATCGCCAGCCGGTGCGCCAGCCGGTCGGCTTCCTCCAGGTAGTGGGTGGTGAGCAGGACGGTCATGTTGTTGACCGCGGCGAGCATGCCGATCTCCTGCCACATTGCCGTCCTTGACTCGGGGTCAAGGCCGGTCGTCGGCTCGTCAAGGAACAGCACCTTCGGGTGGTGCATCAGGCCGAGCGCGACGTCCAGGCGGCGCCGCATACCGCCCGAGTAGGTGCGGACGAAGCGCCGCGCGGCGTCGGTGAGCTGGAAGTGCTCGAGAAGTTCGTCGGCCCGGCGCCTGGCGGTCTTGGTGTCGAGGCCATACAGATGGCCCTGCAGGATGAGGTTTTCCCGGCCGGTGGCGGTCGGGTCGGCGCCCGAACGCTGCGCGACGACGCCGATCACCTCCCTGGCCCGTCCAGGGGCGGCGAGCACGTCGATGCCTTCGACGCGGGCGGTGCCCTCATCGGGCCTGGCCAACGTGGTGAGGATGTTGACCGTGGTGGTCTTGCCGGCGCCGTTCGGGCCGAGGAGGGCGAAGATCGTGCCGCCGGGGACCATGAGGTCCAGGCCGTCCAGGGCCGTGACGCGTGCCTTTTTGCCGTGCGACTTGTAAGTCTTGACGAGGCGGTGCGCCTCGATCGAGTGCATGCTGGTAGCTCCTTGCGGTTGCTGGTCGTGCGTGATCAGTTCCGCGAGGAGGAGGTCCGGCTACACTCATGTTTGGGCCTCGGTAGCCGTATTCCGCCTCGTCGCGGGGTTGGTGATGAGGTTTGCGACCCCGGCTTCCTGGTGTTGCCGCACCAGGCCGGGGTCGTTTGCTTACGTGTCGTCGGTTTGCGGGCCCGCTTCGGGCTCGTCCCACCCCCTTCTCGCCAGCTCGTCAAGCTCCTTCATCTCGGCGGGCACCTCGCCGGTCTCGTGGATCTGCCGCCAGGCGTCCATGCCGCTGATCGTGCCCTCGGTGATCTCGGTGAGCAGGCCGCGCACCCAGGCCGCCTCGGCCTTGCGCATCGTGAGCTGGTATTCGGTCTCGACGAGCAGAACCCGCGGCAGGCGCTCCGTCCACAGCTTCAGGTCGGCCTCGTGCGATGCGTTCAGCTCGTCCAGCGTGGCGAGCCGCTGCGTGAGCAGCGCGACCACCTCGTTGGGCGGCAGGATGCCGCCCTCGGAAAGCGCCGCGACGAAACCGCCATGCTCGTCTTCCGGCACGCTGAGCAGTTCGCGCAGCCAGTCCGTGAGCTCGGCCATCCCAAGATCGGTGATCTGGTAGGTGGTCCGCTCGGGCTGCCTGCCCTCCCTGAGGGTGCCGGTCGCCCGGATGAACCCGTGCTTCTCCAGGTTCTGCACCACTGTGTACAGGGACCCCCAGTTGATCTTGATGGCCTTGTCCTTGCCGCGCGCCCGCAGCATCTGAGCCATCTCGTACGGGTACATCGGCTGCTGCGCCAGCAGCGACAGCAGCGCGAGCGCGAGCAGGTTGCCCACCTTCCGCCGCTTCGCCATCGGTCGTTCGCCTCGCTTCTGGGTCGGATTGCTCGCCTCGCCGACGAGTCCTCGTTGCTAAGTACTCGTAGACGAGTATACGCTTCCGAGCGCTCAGCGCAAGCGGGTTAGACGCGAGCTGGGCGATGCGCGGTCTGGTGTCTGCCACATGTGCCCCAGGCGCCACATCGCGAAAGATAGGGGATAGAAACCGCCCCTATGGGGGCGGTTTCTATCCCACGTCCTTGGAGAAGACGCCTAGGCACGTCTCCGGCTGAGGTCTAGGGCGCCGCGTGCGGCGCCAGTTAGCCGAAGAAGACTTCTGCTTCCGCGTAGCGCTCGATCGGGACGAGCTTGAGTTCGCGGGTGCCCTCGGCGATCGGGACGCGAACGATGTCGGTGCCGCGCAGCGCCACCATCGAGCCGAACGCCTCGTCGTGTACCGCCGCGACGGCGTGCAGCCCGAAGCGGGTGGCGAGCACCCGGTCGAAGGCGGTCGGCGTGCCGCCGCGCTGGATGTGGCCGAGCACCGTGCAGCGGGCCTCCTTGCCGGTCCGCTTCTCGATCTCCTCGGCGAGATACTGGCCAACTCCGCCCAGCCGGACATGGCCGAACGAGTCGAGCTGACCCGTCGAGACGGTCAGCTCCTCGTTCGCCGGGTGCGCGCCCTCGGCGACCACGACGATCGGCGCGTACCTGGTCTGGAACCTGTGCTCCACCCAGGCGCACACCTTGTCGATGTCGAACGGGCGCTCCGGGATCAAGATCACGTTCGCGCCGCCCGCCAGCCCGGCGTGCAGCGCGATCCAGCCGGCGTGACGTCCCATGACCTCGACAATCAGCGCCCTGTGGTGGCTCTCGGCCGTGGTGTGCAGCCGATCGATCGCCTCCATCGCGATGTTCACCGCGGTGTCGAAGCCGAACGTGTAGTCGGTCGCGGACAGGTCGTTGTCGATCGTCTTCGGCACGCCGATGACGTTGATGCCCTCCTGGTAAAGGCGGGCGGCCACGCCCAGCGTGTCCTCGCCGCCGATCGCGATGAGCGCGTCCACGCCAAGGCCGGCGAGGTTGTCCTTGATCCGCTCGACGCCGTTACGGCCCGGGGTGTTCAGCTTGAACGGGTTTGTCCGCGAAGAACCGAGTATGGTGCCGCCCCGCGGCAGGATGCCGCGCACCGCGTGCACGTCGAGCGGCACCGTGTCCGCCTCGAGCGGGCCGCGCCAGCCATCGCGGAACCCCACGAACTCCAGGCCGAACTCCTGGATACCCCTGCGTACAACCGCTCGGATGACCGCGTTCAGCCCGGGGCAGTCGCCGCCGCCGGTAAGGACTCCCACTCGCATGAAGGCAAGCCTATCGGTCGCGCGCGATCTTGTGCTGGACGCCTGGGATAACAACAGGTAACTACCGCGGGTTTCGGTAACTCTGCCTCAGCGGACGGCAGCTGCGGTTGATCTTTCGCCTGCGTAGCGTACGTATCGACGTACTCCTGTCCGGAAAGTTTCCCGATCTCCGCGATGATCTCGTCGGTCACCGCGCGCAGTACGGCGCGGTCTGACTCCTGTCCGTAGTACCGGGAGAAGTCGAGCGGCGTGCCGAAGATCGCCCCTGGCCGGATCCGCCACTGCGGGTGGAACGAACCGGGCGGCAGGAACTCGAACGTGTGGATCATGGCGCACGGGACCACCGGCGCGCGCGACTCAAGCGCCAGCCTGGCCACCCCGGTCCTGCCCTTGTACAGCCGCCCGTCCCTGGAGCGCGTTCCCTCGGGGTAGATGCCCAGCACTTTCCCGTCCGCGAGCACCCGCAGCCCCGACCGGAGCGCGCGCTCGCTGGCCTCGCCGCCGGTGCGGTCGATCGGGATCTGGCCGACGCCGCTGAAGAACGCCTTGGTGAGCAGGCCCTTGATCCCGCGGCCGTTGAAGTACTCCGCCTTGGCGAGGAAAACCACCTTGCGCGGCAGCGGAAGCGGGCCGAAGAAGTGGTCGGCGAACGACAGGTGGTTGCTCGCCAGTATGACCGGGCCGCGCCGCGGCACGTTCCGCCGCCCGCGCGACCAGGGCCTGAACAGGACCTTCAGCGTCATGCCCAGCGTGTACTTGGCTACCCAGTAGAACACCTTCACATCGTCCCACGTCCGGGGATGATCTCGATCCGGTGAGCAGAGATACGCCGACGGCACGGACGGTGATGAAACCTGCCATATTCCCGACCTCATGGTGCGCCGAACCCGTCCGGCGTGCGACGATGCCAGACATGTCCCCTGCATCGTCCGCAGCCGGCGGCGGCGCCGCCGCTAGCGTGCAGCCTGGCGCCGAACCGTTCTCGGCCGACGGGGGTCCCGTCGGCGTGCTGGTCTGCCACGGCTTTACCGGCAGCCCCCGGACGGTGCGCCCGTGGGCGCAGCACCTGGCGGCGGCCGGGCTGACGGTGCGCGCTCCGCGGCTGCCCGGGCACGGAACGACGTGGCAGGACTGCAACACCACCGGGTGGCCGGACTGGTACGGCGAGGTGGAGCGTGCCTTCAGCGAGCTAAGCGGAAGGTGCGAGCAGGTGTTCGTGGTCGGGCTGTCCATGGGCGCCTGCCTGGCGTTCCGGCTGGCACAGACCAAGGGCAGCGCCGTGTCCGGACTGGTGGTCGTCAACCCGTCGCTCGCGCCTGACACCCGGATGTTCCTGCTCGCGCCGGTGCTCAAGCATGTGGTGCCCTCGCTGCCGGGCATCGCTGGCGACATCAAGAAGCCCGGCGCCGACGAGGGCGGCTACCTGAAGGTGCCGGTCCGAGCGGCGGCGACGTTGCCAGCGCTGTGGAAGCTCACCGCCCGGCACCTGAGCGAGGTGACCGCGCCGCTCCTGGTGTACAAGTCCGCCGTTGACCACGTCGTCGGCCCCGCCAGCATGCGTGTCCTGCGGGCTGCGCTGCCCGGGGTGGAGGTGCGCCCGCTGAACGACAGCTATCACGTGGCTACCCTCGACAATGACGCGGCGGAAATCTTCGAAGGCACCCAGGCGTTCATAGCGCTACACAGCGCGCCCGTGCAGGGGCAGCGCGACAATGCCGCGGAGAAGAGGGTATAAGGACAGCACAGTGGCTGACGGGGACGCGCCAGGCAACGGCGCAGGCGGGAACGCGACAGGCGGCGACGGCGAAGAGGCTGCGTGGCTCGAGCTGGTCGCACGGTTCGACGCGCCCGCGCCAGTCGATGATGCCGGCGACGCGCCGTGGCCGGAGCGTGAAGACCTCGCCGGACCTGTGCGCGTAACGCCCACCCAGCCGCCGACGCTGCCGGACGGGCTCCCGCGCGAACCACCGACCACCCCATCAGGGCTGCCCGCGGTCTCCGAACAGCCGTGGACGCGTCTCGGCGGCGGGCTTGGCCCGCGGGACACGGCGCCGCAGGAGCCAGTGGAAGAACACTTCGTGCCGCCGCCGCCTCCGCCGCTGCCCAAGCTCGACCCAGTGACGAAGGGCGCCTGGGTGGCGCTATTCGGTGGGCCCTTCTACCTCCTCATCGCGACCGCTGTCGGCTGGGAGGTCTCCGGGCTCGCCGCGTTCCTCGCCGTCGCCGCCTTCGTCGGCGGGTTCGCCGTGCTCGTCCTGCGAATGGACAGCGGTGGGCCACGCGACTCCGGGCCCGACGACGGTGCCGTTGTCTGAGCCTGCCTCACCGGCGTCCGCGTCCGTGCTGGCCTTCTCCGCGTCTGCCTTACCCGCGCCGGCGGGACGCTGGGACGCCCGCATGGCCGCCTCGACGATGCTGAACGCGTCCCTGGTGAACCCCGCCAGCGTGTCACCGACACCCGCGAGCTGGCCGCTCAGCCCGGCGCCCGTGGCGCCCGAGTCGCGGTACCTGCGCGCGGCCCGGCAGATCGGGCACCACAGGCACTCCGGGGGCTCGTCCCCGGGCGGCTCGGTCGTCGCGGTCTCCCAGACGTTCGCGGGTTTACCACGGCCGCGGCCGCCGCCCGCGGTCGATCTCACCCGGTCCGCGACGTCGCGGCCGAGACTGCGCGCCCCGGCCTTCATCAGCCATCGCTGCAGATCCCTGATCGGGTCACTGGCTGGTTCACTGCTCATACTCGGAGCGTAGCCTGCCGCCGGGCCTACAGGTGCACCACGTAGGGGACACGGGTGGCGCGGAAGTGGCCGACGTTGACGCATTCGGTGCGGCCGATCCGGACCCGGCGCACCAGCGGGTTGTGCACATGACCGAAAAGGGCGTACCTGGGCTGGGTGCGCCTAATCAGGTCGAGCAGCGCCGTGCTGCCGGTCTCGAGGCGGCGCGCCACCGTGTCGTAGAGCAGCTCGGGGACGGCCGGCGGGATGTGCGTGCACAGCACGTCCACCGTTCCGACGGCGTCGAGCTTGACGGCGAACTCGGCCTCGGTGATCTCGTTCGGTGTGCGGTACGGGGAGATGAGCCCCGCGCCCGCCAACCCGAACGTGAAGCCGCCGACCTCCACCCGCCCGCCGTCGACGATGTGGTGGCCGGGCTTGGTGTAGCCGTTCCACATGCGCGGCACGTCCACGTTTCCGTATGTCAGGTAAGCGGGCTCGGCGAGCGCGCCGAACAGCGCGGCGTACTGCCGCCGTATCGCCTGCTCGGTCAGCGAGCGCAGGTCGGTGCCGCGGTCCGCCGTCAAGCGGGCCGCGATGCCCGCCGTCAGCTGCCTGGCCTCGTCGAACCGGCGTGCCGTGCGCAGGTCGATGTACTCCCTGGCGTGCTCGGCACCGTAGAGTTCGGCGAAGATGCCCTGCGTGTGGTCCGCGTAGTCGAGGAAGAGCAGCATGTCGCCGAGGCAGATCAGCATGTCCGCGCCGTCGCCGGCCGTGGCCAGCGCGTCCGCGGAACCGTGCACGTCGCTCACCACGTGGACTCGCATTACATCAACATAGACTGAACGGCACTGGGGGTTGGCGGAGAGGAGAAGTCGTGCGCGAATACGGCATTCCCGCCCTTGCGGACATCTCGGAGAGGGCCAACCTGGCCGACATGGTCACCCAGCGCGCGGGCGAGCAGCCGCAGGCTGTCTCGCTGCGTCGCAGGGCCTCTGGTGGCGGCTGGGAAGACGTCACAACCAGCGTGTTCAAGGACGAGGTGCACGCACTCGCCAAGGGCCTGATCGCGGCGGGCATCGGCGTCGGGGACAGGGTAGCGCTCATGTCGCGTACCAGGTATGAGTGGACGCTCGTCGACTATGCCGTCTGGACCGCGGGCGCGGTCGTCGTGCCCATCTACGAGACCTCCTCCGCCGACCAGGCCGAGTGGATCCTGGCGGACTCGGCCGCCAAGGCGGTCATCGTCGAGACCGACGTCTTCGAGAAGATGATCACCGACTCGCGCGACAGGCTGCCCGACCTCGAGCACCTGTGGCTGATCGACCCGGGGCTGCGCGAACTGGCCGCCGGCGGGACCGAGGTGAGCGACGACACCCTGGCCGAGCGGGCACGCGCGGCGGGCGCCGACGACATCGCCACCGTCATCTACACCTCGGGCACCACCGGCAGGCCGAAAGGCTGCGAGCTCACCCACGGGAACCTGCTCGCCGACGTGCGCAACGCGTTCATGGGCCCGATCGCCGCGGTCAACGTGCCCGACGGGAGCACGCTGCTCTTCCTGCCGCTCGCGCACGTCTTCGCGCGGATCATCGAAGTCGGCTGCCTTGAGGCCGGGATCGTGCTCGGCCACTCTTCCAGCACGAAAGACCTGCTGCCCGATCTCGCCTCGTTCCAGCCAACGTTCGTGCTCGCCGTGCCGCGGGTGTTCGAGAAGGTCTACAACGGCGCCGAGCAGCGGGCCATCGGCGAGGGCAGGGGCAAGATCTTCGCCCGCGCCGCGCGGACCGCGGTCGCCTTCAGCGAGGCGCGTGACACCGCCAAGGGGCCCGGGCTCGCGCTGCGCGTCGAGCATGCCCTGTTCGACAGGCTCGTCTACGCGAAGATGCGCGCCGCGCTCGGCGGCAAGGTGCAGTTCGCGGTCTCTGGCGGCGCGGCGCTCGCCGAGCGGCTCGGGCACTTCTTCCGCGGCGCGGGCATCACCATCCTGGAGGGATACGGGCTGACCGAGACCACCGCCGCGGTGACGGTCAACCACCCGGACCGGCAGAAGATCGGCACCGTCGGACTGCCAGTGCCAGGCGTGACGGTACGGATCGGCGACGACGGCGAGGTGCTCATCAAGGGCAAGACCGTCTTCCCCGGCTACTGGCGCAACGAGCAGGCGACCGCGGATACCTTCACCGAGGACGGCTGGTTCGCCAGCGGCGACATCGGCGAGATCGACGACGAGGGGTTCCTCAAGATCACCGGCCGGAAGAAGGAGATGATCGTCACCGCCGGCGGCAAGAACGTCGCGCCCGCGGTGCTCGAGGACAGGCTCAGGACGCACGCGCTCATCAGCCAGTGCATGGTGGTGGGCGACGGCCGGCCGTTCGTCGGCGCGCTGATCACGATCGATCCCGAGGCATTCGGCCCGTGGAAGGAGCGGCATGGCAAGCCCGCGTCCGCGACGGTGGCCGACCTGCGCGACGATCCTGACCTGACCGCGGAGATTCAGGCCGCCGTGGACGACGCCGATAAGGCGGTCTCGCGCGCCGAGTCGATCCGAAAGTTCCGGATTCTGGACGAGGACTTCACCCAGGAGCAGGGACACCTGTCCGCCAAGCTAGGCATCCGCCGCGCCGTGCTCGCGAAGGAGTTCGCGCACGAAATCGAGGCGTTGTACGCCTAGCTAACCGTCGATGATGGAGCGGAGGCGTGCGGCGGTTAGCTCCCAGGACCAGTCGCGTTCCACCCAGGCCCGGCCCTTCTCCCCCATCGCCCGCGCCCCGGCCGGGTCGGACAGCAGGGCGACGAGCCGGCCGGTTAGCGCGTCGACGTCCCTGCCTGGCACGACGTAGCCGGACTCGCCCTCGAGGATCGCGTCGGGCGCGCCGCCGGAATCGCCGCCGACCACTGGCAGCCCGGTCGCCGACGCCTCCAGGTAGACGATGCCGAGTCCCTCCACGTCGAGCCCGCCGCGCCTGGTCCGGCACGGCATGGCGAAGACGTCGCCCGCCGCGTAATGCGCGGTGAGCTCGCCGCCCGGAACCGGGCCGGTGAAGCGGACGGAGGGAGAAAGCCCTGAGCGCTGCGCGACCGCGTGGAGATGAGCGGAGTGCGGCCCGCCGCCGACGATGAGGAGAGCGGCGTCGCGGACCTTGTCAATGACCCCCGGCCAGGCCCGCAGCAGCGTGTCCTGGCCCTTGCGCCGGACCAGGCGGGACACGCAGACCACGACCGGGCGGTCCGCCAGCCCGTAGCGCTCCCTGATCGCGCGGCCGGCCTCCGGGTCAGGGCAGAAGTGCGCCGCGTCGACACCCGGGTGCAGCCGCGTCATGCGGCCGGCGGCCGCCGGGGTCAGCGCGCGCGACAGGCGGATCCGGAAGTACTCCCCCAGGTAGGTGACGACGTCGGTCTCGTCGCCGATGCGGCGCAGCAGGTTGCGGGCGCCGGGCAGCGCCGCCCAGCCCGCCTCGTGCCCGTGCGTGATCGCCACCGCCCGTTCCACGCCCGCCCGGCGCAGGGCCGGGGTGATCAGGGCGAGGGGCGCGGCGGCGCCGAAGACGACGGCCTGCGCGCCTCGTGCCCTGGCGATCGCCACCGCCCGGCGGGTCACGGAAGGAACCGGCAGCATCAGCGACGTCGGATGCCTGACCACCTCGAACGGCTGCCTGGCGTCGAACTCGCGCGCGCCGTCCCACTTCGGCGCGTAGACGGTCAGGCTCTGCGGCGGCAGGCGCAGGGCGAGTGAGTGCACGAACGACTGGATGCCGCCCTGTCTGGGCGGGAAGTCGTTGGTGACGATCAGCGTTCGGCGCATGGCGCCATCAGTCTAGGGGCTGCAGTTGCCGCTGGTGCTTACGGGCGGGCAGCGCCGTCGAAGTTCTGCACGTACCAGGACGTGTTCATGCTGATTAGCTCCACGTTCTCCCCTGGCACGGGCGCGTCGATCATCTTCCCGTTGCCTACGTACATCGCGACGTGCCCGATCCCGCTGTAGTAGAGCAGGTCGCCCGGCTGGAGCGAGGACGTCGAGATGTGCGGCAGCCCCGCCCACTGCTCATAGGTGTCCCTGGGGATGGTCACGCCGGCCGATGCCCAGGCGGCCATCACGAGCCCGGAGCAGTCGTACCCCGAGGAGCACGGCCCGGTCGCGCCCCACACGTAGGGGCAGCCGATCGCGCCGTACGCGTACTGCACCGCCTTGTCGGCCTGGGACGACGTCGGCCCGGTGTACGGCACCTTCGTCGTGCCTGAGCCGCCGTTGCCGCCCGTACCGCCGCCCACGTTGTTCTGCTGCACGACCGCCTGCTGTGCCGCGGTCAGCGTGGCCAGTGTCGCCTTCTCGGTGTTGAGCAGGCCCTGGAAATAGGTCTTCGTGTGCTGGCGCTGCTTGGCCAGCAGGGCGATGCCGTACTCGGTGCGCTGCTGCTCCTGCTGCACCGAGGCGAGCTGGTGAGCGGTGTTGAGGAACTGCTGGGTCTGCAGGTTGCGGGCGCCGGTGAGCTGCATGACGATCGACGCCTCGGACATGACCTGGGCCGGGTCGTTCGAGGTGAGCAGGCCCGCCAGCGAGGTCGAGCCGGAGTCCATGTACGACGCGTCGGCGATCTGCACGACCTTGACCCGCGCCGAGTTATAGGCGGCCTGGTCGCTGGCCATCTCCTTGTTCACCTGCTTGAGCCTGGCCTTGGCGGCGGTCAGCTGCACGGACACCTGGTCGTACTGCTGCACGGCCTTGTTGAACTTGGCGGTCAGGACGTTGACCTTGGCCTGTACCTGGGCGATGGTCGGCTTCGGCTGGGCGCCGGCGCGCTGGGTGACCGCGGCGGCGAGCCCGCCCGCCAGCAAGATGGCCACGCCAATCACGACACCCCGCCTAGCTTTTGACATATGCGTCACAAGCCGCGTATGCATCGTGTCTGCCACGCTCCCTCACCTTGCATAGGCCGGACAGATCCCAAGCCCGGACAATAGCGGATCCGCCGTCGCCGCGTATGGTTACTGCCGAACACGACAAAGCTCTGCGCAAGGCTATTGAGTTAGCTGCGGCGATTCAACCGATTCCGCCAATTACGACGTTACGCTTACGGACCCGCGATTCACTCTCCGCGACGGCGGCATGACCTGTACAATCACGATGCCCTGGCCATCCGCGGCGCGTACCGCAGCGGCGGGATCAGGCCGGCGTTAGCCAGCACGGTCAGCGCGCGCACTTGTTCGGGACCCAAATCGGGTTCGTCTCCGACGATGGCAGTCGCGGCACAGTTGCCGCAGGCCAGTCCCCGAACCTGGCATCTTCCGCAGTCGATAGTCATATCTGTCTCCCGGCGCTTTACGGGTGCCAATGCGTTCTCGTGATCTACAGCACACACCGTAAAGCCGGGTACTGACATTCCAGCTATCCCGAACGGGCCCGTGCCGTCTGCGGCACCGGCGGGTCTGACGCCAAAATGTCGGTACCCCGCCTTACCGTGGTGACTGTGACAGACACACTCGGCAGCTTCGCCCTGCCCGACACGGCCGGCGTCCCGCTCCGCGACCTGGCGTTCACGGTCGTGGACGTGGAGACGACCGGCTGGTCGCCGGACGAGGCGGGCATCACCGAGGTCGGCGCGGTGCTGCTGCGCGGGGGCGAGGTGGTCGCCGAGTTCACGTCCCTGGTGAACCCCGGGACTCCGGTGCCGGAGTCGATCACCGAGCTCACCGGGATCAGCGACCAGATGCTCGCCGTCGCACCGCCGGTCGCGGCCGTGCTGCCCGGCCTGCTCGCGTTCGCGCAAGGCAGCGTGCTCGCCGCGCACAACGCGCCATTCGACCTTGGCTTCCTGACCTCGGCGTGCGCCGCCGCGGGCCTGTTCTGGCCCGGCTTCGAGGTCCTCGACACGGTGCGCCTGGCCAGGCACCTGCTGGCAACCCCCGACGAGGTGCCCGACTGCAAGCTGCGCACGCTCGCCGACTACTTCGGGACCCCGGTGCAGCCATCGCACCGTGCGCTCGCGGACGCGAAGGCCACCGCGTCCGTGCTCGGGCAGTTGCTAGACCGGCTGGCCGATCGCGAGATCCGCACCTTCGGCGAACTGACGACATGGCTCGCCGAGCGTGACGCCGAGGCCGCCGCCGCGCAGGCGATGCTCGCCGCCTCGGCGGCCCGCGGGAACCGGGCGCGCAGGTGGGCGCGGGCGCTGCGGACACTGTTTGGCTGGGGCCGACGATCCGGCGAGTCCGGCGAGTCCGGCGAGTAGGGTTAGCGGCGTCACCGGGCCGCCCGTGCCCGGCGGGCGCAGGGAGGCAGCCAGTGGTCACCGCCATCGTCCTGATCAAGGCCGAAATTCAGCGCATCCCTGAGGTCGCCGAGGTCATCGCGCAGATACCGGCGGTGAGCGAGGTCTACTCGATCACCGGTGACCACGACCTCGTGGCCATCGTCCGGGTGCGGGCCCATGACGAACTCGCCGACGTGATCCCTGGCGGGCTCAACAAGGTGCCCGGCGTCATCACGAGCCAGACGCACATCGCGTTCCGGACCTACTCCCGGCACGACCTCGAAGCGGCCTTCTCTATCGGCCTGAACGACGAATAGGCGGGGTGTCCGGCCCAGAGCGCGCCGAGGGGGCGCCCGTGCCGTCTGGACGCAGGAGCGACGAGCGCAGCGAGGAGCGACGAGGGAAGACGGCACGCCAAGGCGCCCCCGGAGGCCTGCGCGGGAACTAGGCCAGGCGCTGGCTGGTCTTGGTCCAGCGGTCCAGCAAGCTCGCGGCCGCGCCGGAGTCGACGGCTGCCGCGGCCCGCGCCATGCCGTCAGACAATGCTTTTTGGAGAAACTCTGCTTTACCGAGCGCTTCCGCCGCGGGCAGCCCGCCCAAGCCCTCGCTGGCGGCCAGCCCGGCGGCGGCGTTGAGCAGGACGATGTCGCGGACCGGGCCGGCCGCGCCGGACAGCACTGAGCGGACCACGCCGGCATTGTGCGCCGCGTCGCCGCCACGCAGGTCATCGAGCGACGCGCGGTTCAGCCCGAGCGAGGCCGGATCGAATACGACCGGTGTCACGGTCCCGTCGGCGACGACCCAGATCGACGACGGGCCGGTCGTCGTCAGTTCATCGAGCCCGCCGCCGTGGAAGACCAGCGCTGAGTTGCCGCGCGCGGCGAACACGCCCGCGAGGACCTCGCCCATCCGCGGGTCGGCCACGCCGACAGCCAGCGAGGCCGGCCGTGCGGGGTTGGTCAGCGGGCCCAGGTAGTTGAACGCGGTCGGCACGCCAAGCTCCCGCCGCACCGGCGCGGTGTGCCTGAACGCCGGGTGGTACACGGGAGCGAACAGAAACGCGACGCCTACCTCGGCGAACAGCGCCTCGGACGCCGACGGCGGCAGGTCGATCACCACGCCGAGCGCCTCGAGCACGTCAGCCGCGCCGCACGCCGACGACGCCGCGCGGTTCCCGTGCTTGACCATCCGGGAACCGGCCGCCGCGGCGACGATCGTCGCCATCGTTGACACGTTGACCGAGTGCGCCCCGTCGCCGCCCGTGCCGACCAGGTCGGTGACCGGGCCGTCGACGGTGATCGGCGTGGCATGCGCCAGCATGGCCGCGGCCAGGCCGGACATTTCCTCCGCCGTCTCCCCCTTCGCCCGCAGCGCCACGCCGAACCCGGCGATCTGGGCCGGGGTCGCCGCGCCGTCCATGATCTCGTTCATCGCCCAGGCGGTCTCGTCGGCGCTGAGCGCCTCGCCGTGGATAAGCGCTCGGATGAGCGCGGGCCAGCTGATCGAGTCCATCGGGGGCACCTTTGGGGGGAGAGGACGAGCAACTTCGGGGCTGGGGAGGAAGCAGGGTCCCGTTCGGGATAAAAAGGTTTGCTAGTTCGCGGTGCTGATGGCCCCGCCGCGCGAGCGCATGAGCCCGGCCAGTTCCCTGGCCAGCGCGACCGGGTCAATCGGGTGGCTGACCACGGCCTCGGCCCGCGACCAGGCGGCCAGCCAGCGGTCGTCGGCGCGGGCGATGATGAGCAGCGCGGGCGGGCAGTTGTAGATCTCGTCCTTCGCTTGGCGGCAGACCCCCATGCCGCCGGCGGGCTGCGCCTCACCGTCGAGCACCATGACGTCAACGCCGCCAGCGTCGAGCATCCGCAGCAGCGCCGGCGCGGTCGCGACCTCGACGATCTCCGCTTCCGGCACGTCTGGGGCCGGGCGACGGCCGATCGCGAGCTTGATTTCCGCTCGCGTGTCGGCGTCGTGACTGAACACAACGACCTTCATGGGTGCATCTTACTGAAGCCACCACCGGGTTCCCGCCGGGTTGGAAGGTCGGGAAAGAGGGCGTTCCAGGGGGGTCGCGTGCACATCCCCTACGGGGTGTCGTAATAATGGCGATCGTGGCGACAGCATCCGTTGAGCGAGCACCGGTACCGCGTACCCCTGCCAGCAGACCCAATCTCGTGAGCGTGGGCACAGTTATCTGGCTGTCCAGCGAACTGATGTTTTTCGCTGCGCTGTTCGCGATGTACTTCACGATTCGTTCGGTGGACAAGGGCCAGAATCTGCGCTGGCCGGACGCTGACCTGAACCTCGCGCTCGCGTCGGTGAACACCACTGTTCTCGTGCTGTCCAGCGTCACCTGCCAGATGGGGGTGTTCGCGGTCGAGCGCGGCCAGATGATGCGCACCCAGGGATGGCTGCGCTTCTGGCGGTGGGGGCTGCGCGAGTGGTACGTGCTGTCGTTCCTGATGGGGCTCTATTTCGTCCTTGGGCAGGCGTACGAGTACACGGAGCTGATCCGGTTCGACCACCTCACGCTGTCGTCGAGCAACTACGGCTCGGTTTTCTACCTGACCACCGGCTTCCACGGCCTGCACGTCACCGGCGGGCTCATCGCGTTCATATTCCTGCTCGGGCGCACCTACGCCAGCAAACGCATGACCAGAGAACAGCAAACCAGCGCCATCGTCGTGTCCTATTACTGGCACTTCGTCGACGTGGTCTGGATCGCCCTGTTCACCACCATCTACCTCGTCCACTAACCATGGGAAACCGTGTGAGCTCGAAGATCGCCAGGCGCAGGCACCCGGTCGCCGGATACGCGGCCATCGCCGGCGGCCTGGTCGTGGCCGGCGCGCTGTACAGCGCGCTGTCCGTCGGCGGCGCGTCGGCCTCGGCGCCCGCGCAGGCCGACACCAGCATCGCGAACGGCCGGACGCTTTTCGTCCAGAGCTGTTCGTCCTGCCACGGGCTCGCCGCCCAGGGCACGTCGCAGGCGCCGTCGCTGATCGGCGCCGGGGGGGCCGCGGTCGACTTCCAGATGTCGACTGGCCGGATGCCCGCCAAGGAGCTTGGCGCCGAGCAGCCGCGCAAGCCGGTGGAATTCACCCCGCAGGAGATCCACGACATCGCCAACTACATCGCCTCGCTCGGCGGCGGCCCGCCCATCCCCGGGCCTAGCGATGTGAGCACCGAGGGCGCGGACACCGCGCTCGGCTCCGAACTGTTCAGCACGAACTGCGCCCAGTGCCACGGGTTCGCCGGCGCCGGCGGCGCGCTCACGTACGGCAAGAACGCCCCGCCGCTCACGGCCTCGACGCCCACCCAGATCTACGAGGCGATGCTGACCGGTCCCGAGGCCATGCCGGCGTTCGGCGACGGCGTGATCACGCCCCAGGAAAAGCGCGACATCATCGCGTACATCACCGCCACGAGAAACGAGCCCAACCCCGGCGGGCTGTCCCTCGGCCGCACCGGCACGGTCACGGAGGGCCTGCTCGCGTGGCTCGGCGGGCTCGGCTTCCTCGTGCTCATCGCCATGTGGCTGACCGCCAGGCGTAAGGACCACGCTCGTCCCGAGTCCGCCCCTGAATCGGAGCTATCTCACCATGAGTGACATCGAGGAGCCGGCCGCCCCTCGCCGGGTGATCGGGACTCCGTCGCCCACTCCCCCAGCGGTCGACGCGCACACGGAGCCCGCAGAGCCGCAGTTCGACGCCGCCCCGGCCGACCCGGTCCACGCAAAGAACGCCGAACGGCTCGTAGCCGCCCTGTTCGTGCTCGCCTTCCTGGCCGGGTGCGGGTTCATCGCGGCCTACATCGGGCTTGAAGTAGGACCCGTCGACGCCGTGCTGCGGTCCAACCTGGCGCTCGGCATCTCGCTGTCGGTGGTGCTGCTCGCGCTCGGCACCGGGTCGATGATCTGGGTGCGGCACCTCACCCCGAACATCGAGATCGAAGAGGAGCGGCACGACCTCAACTCGGCGCCCGCGGACCGTGCCGCTTTCCAGCGGGAGTTCGCGGAAGGCGCGGCGATCAGCCAGGTCACCAAGCGGCCACTGGTCCGCCGCACGATGCTGCTCGCGACCGCGCCGCTGGCGCTGGCGCCGCTTGTGCTGCTGCGCGACATGGGACCGCTGCCCGGCACGTCGCTCCGGCACACGGTGTGGCGCAAGGGCCTGCGGGCGGTGACACTCGGCGGGAACCGGCCGCTGCGGCCCGCCGACATGACCGCGCCCGGCAGCATGATCACCGTGATCCCCGAGGGCTACCAGGACGACGAGGAAGCGCTGGCGAAGGCCGGGGTGATCCTGATCAAGTTCGCGCCGGGCGAGCTGCACATCCCGAACAACTACGACAGCGGCACGCTGGTGTCCACGATGGACTGGACGATCAACAGCACCATCGTCGCCTACTCCAAGATCTGCACGCACGTCGGCTGCCCGGTCGCCCTGTATGAGGAGACCACGCACCACATCCTCTGCCCGTGCCACCAGTCGACGTTCGACGCGGCGAACGGGGCGAACGTGATCTTCGGCCCGGCGGCCCGCGCGCTGCCACAGCTCCCGCTGACGCTGAACGCGGACGGGTACATCGTGGCGGCCAGTGACTTCACGCAGCCGGTCGGCCCGAGCTACTGGGAGCGCGGATGAGCGATGACGCGGTAAAGATCCCCGCCGGGCTGTCCGGCGTCGGCGGGTGGCTCGACGACAGGTTCCACGGGGCGCGCGGCGTCCGGGTCCTGATGCGCAAGGTCTTCCCCGACCACTGGTCGTTCATGCTCGGCGAGATCGCGCTGTGGTCCTTCGTGATCCTGCTGCTCACAGGGACATGGCTGGCGCTGTTCTTCGTGCCGTCGATGAACCCCGTGGTGTACCACGGCTCGTACGTCAAGCTTGACGGCATCCGGATGTCGGAGGCGTACCAGTCCACGCTGAACATCTCGTTCGATGTCCGCGGCGGGCTGCTGATCAGGCAGATCCACCACTGGGCCGCCGACCTGTTCATGGTCGCCATCATGGCGCACATGCTGCGGATCTTCTTCACCGGCGCGTACCGCAAGCCGCGCGAGGTCAACTGGCTGATCGGCATCGTGCTGTTCACGCTGGGCATGCTCGAAGGGCTGTTCGGGTACTCGCTGCCAGACGACCAGCTGTCCGGGGCCGGCCTGCGGATCACCGAGGGCGTCGCGCAGGGCGTCCCGATCGTCGGCACGTACATCGCGTACTTCCTTTTCGGCGGGCCGTTCCCTGGCAACGTCATCGTGCCGCGCATGTACATCATCCACGTGCTGCTGATCCCCGGCCTGATCCTGGCGCTGGTGACCGCGCACCTGTTCATCATGTTCCACCAGAAGCACACGCAGATGCCGGCGCTCGGCAACACCGAGAAGAACGTGACCGGTCAGCCGTTCTGGCCCTACTTCCTGCTCAAGGGCCAGGCGTGGTTCTTCTTCATCTTCGGCGCGCTGGCCGTGCTCGCCACGTTCGCGCAGATCAACCCGGTGTGGCTGTACGGCCCGTACACGCCGCTGGCGATCTCCTCGGCGTCCCAGCCCGACTTCTACATGGGCATCCTGGAGGGCTCGCTGCGCATGATGCCCGCCTGGGAGATCAACTTCCTCGGGCATACGATCTCGTTCTCGGTGGCGATCCCTGCCCTGCTGCCGCTCGGCATCATCTTCACCGGGGCCGCGCTGTGGCCGTTCTTCGAGCAATGGGCGACCGGCGATCGCAGCGTGCACAATATCAACGACCGGCCGCGCAACGCGCCGGCGCGGACCGGGCTCGGCGTGGCGGCGGTGGCGTTCTACGGCGTCCTGTGGGCCGAGGGCGCGAACGACGTGATCGCTAACGCGCTGCAGATTCCGCTGTACACGGTGACCTGGATCTCCCGGGTGGCGATCTTCGCGCTGCCCATCGGGGGTTACTTCGTCACCAAACGGATCTGCCTTGGCCTGCAGCGCAAGGACGCCGAACTGCTCACCCACGGGGTCGAGATCGGCATCATCAGGCAGCTGCCCTCGGGCGAGTTCGTTGAGGACGCCAGGCCGCTAACCGACGAGGAGCGCGCCGTGGTGGAGGCCAAGAAGGTGCCTGCCGCGTTGCCCGCGCCTGGTGAGGATGACGCCAACGGCGTGCCAGCCCCGGCCGCGCGCGGCATGATGGGCTGGGCCCGCGGCGTCGCCAACCGCGCGTTCACGGAGACGATCGAGGTGGGCGACGGGCACGGCAACGGCCACGGGCACGGCAACGGCCATGGCAACGGGCACGGCGCCGTGGCGGACGCCGAGCACGCCGCTGTCGGCTCAGGCGAGACCGGCGAGACGGGCTCCCACGAAGAACACTGACTCACGGCTGACGCAGCGCCCCGATGCCCTGATGGCGCCGGGGCGCTGTGCTTTTGGGGCCGATGACGGCAACGGCCCAATCTGATCGGGCCAAATCCGGCAACGGCCCAAGCCCGGGGCACGGCGAGGGGCGTGCGCCGAGGTGCCTGGTCCCCGCGACAGGCGGGTGACGGCCTGCGCGGGGACCACGGCACCGTTCGGGATAGCTGAATTAGGCAGGCTCACCCTTGATGGCGAAGGCCGACAGGCGACGGGTGGCGAGGATGAGCGCGCCGACGGTCACTATCGCGCCGAGGATCACCGAGGTGGTCAGGGTCAAGCCCGCCTGGAAGTTCTGATCGGGGTGGATCGCGTTGGCGATGCCCAGCGAGTAGTGCGCAATGGACAGGATGCGGACGCCGCCGACGGCGTTGGCGAGCAGCCCCTCCCAGATCAGCACGTAGAGCAGGCCGAGCGCTATCGCGCGGGTGGTCAGGACCGAGGCCATCACGAAGACCGCGCTGTAGATCACCGAGCCCGCCAGGGCGCCGACGAACAGGGCGAACCCGAGCTTGCCTGAGTTCGGCGCGAGCAGGCCGGCCACGAGTTCCGGCACGGCGGCGAACAGCATCGTCAGCACCGAGGCCACCGCGAACTTCGTCACGACCACCGATGAGCGGCGGACCGGGGTTGCGAGCAGGTGGATGGCGCTGCCGTCGTCGATCTCGGCGCCGAGCACCCCCGTGCCGATGATCAGCGCGGTCAGCGGCAGCAGCACGGAGAAGCCGAAGTCGCCGAGCAGGTGGTCCGGCCACTGCGCGCCCGGCGGGCGGGATGCCCGCAGGATCAGCGTGAGGCCGATCAGGAACACAGCGGGGATGGCGAAGAGGAAGGCACGCCTGCGGCCCAGCGTCGCGCGCACGGTGATCGCCGCGACCACGGGGTTGAAGAGCGAGGACATGAGACGCGACTCCTAGTTCGCCTGGTTGGAGATGAGGTAGCCGAAGACGCTTTCCAGCGACTCGTCGGTGGGTAGCAGTTCGCGCAGCGCGATGCCGTGGTCGCGGGTGAGCACGGCGATCTGCCCGCAGAACGCCCCGAAGTCGGACGTTCTCACCTGCAACCCCTTGCCGGTGATCTCGACTGCGGCGGTGTAGGGACGGCCGACGAGCACCGCGGCCAGCCGCCTGTCGTCGGAGGAGCGGACGTTGAACACGTGCGGGCGGCTGGTCATCAGCCGGCGGATCGCGCGGAAGTCGCCGGACGCGGCGAGCCGTCCCGCGACCATCACCTGGATGGTGCCGGACAGCCGCTCCACCTCTTCGAGGATGTGGGAGCTGAACAAGATGGTGCGGCCTTCGGTGCCGAGCTTGGCGAGCAGGTCCATCATGTGTATCCGCTGCCTGGGGTCCATGCCGTTGAACGGCTCGTCGAGCAGCAGGACCTGCGGGTCGTGGACGAGCGCCGCGGCGACCTTGATCCGCTGCCGCATGCCCTTGGAGTACGTGGAGATCTTCCTGTCCGCCGCGTCGGACATCTCCGTCATCTCGATCGCATTCCTGGTGGCCGTGTCCACGTCGGGAAGCTTGTGCAACTTTGCCGTGGCACGGACGAACTGCTCGCCGGTGAGGAACGCGTAGACGGAGTCGCGTTCGGGCACGAGGCCCAGAATCTTGTAGATGTCCGGGTTCTCCCAGCTCGGCGTGTCGCCGACGGTCAGCGTTCCCTTCGACGGCGCCAGGAAGCCCGCGATCATGTGCAGGATCGTTGACTTGCCCGCGCCGTTCGGGCCGAGCAGCCCGGTGACGCCAGGTCCGATGGACATCGTGATGTCATTGACCGCTACCACGTTGCCGTACCAGCGGCTCACATTCGACAGTTGGATGACGGTCATGACATGCGCGCCTTCCGGTTGTATCGGGTGAACAGCCCGGCCAGGCACGCGACGGTGATGGCGACCAGCACCAGGGCGTAGACGGCGCCGAAGCCGCCTGGCTTAGGCACCAGGAGCGAGGGCGTGGTTCCGCCGAGCCACCTGCCCACGCCATCGAACAACGTGAACGGGCTGAACAGCCCGGACACCTTCTCCGCCAGCGACGCCGTCGGCGCCGCCAGCGGGCCGTTGGCCGGCTGCGCGTGGTCGATTACGTTTTGATGCTCCACCTGCAGGAGGATCTCCGCGAGCGTGAAGGTGAGCAGGAAGAAGATCGCGACCGTCCCGGTGGCGAAGGCGCGGCGGCCGGTCAGCGACGCGAGGAACAGGCTGATCGCGGCGAGCACCACCGACCACATCAGGCCGATGAGCAGGCCCGGGATCAGTGCCCTGGTCTGCGCCCACACGGCCGCGCCGCCGTGCACGTTGGCGATGCTCCCGCCGTAGAGCACAAGCAGCGGGACCTCCATCATCACCAGGCACGCGGCGGTGAACGCCAGGTACTTGGCGAGCGGGTAGTCGCCAGACCGTATCGGCCGTGAGAAATACAGCGGCAGGACCCGGCTGCGGATGTCGCGCGAGACAAGCTCGGGGGCCTGGACGGCGACGAACAACGTCATGATGAGGATGCGCAGGGTCGCGTTGTACACGTCGTAGTTGACCAGCTGCGCGTTGCCCTGAGACATCGCGAACGCGTTGATCACGGCGGGCAGGCAGAGCGCGAGGATCGCGATGACCGGCATGATCTTGGCCTTCGGCCCGCGGCCGAAGCCGAACGCGGCGCGGAAGCTGTGCCAGGTCAGCGCGGCGATAATCCGTCGCCGGCCTAGTCGCGGGCCGTCATAGCGCTGGTAGCCGAGGTCGTGGATGACGCCGGTCCTGTTGCCGCCCGCCCGGGCGCCGGGGCCGCCCGGGACGCCCGGGGATGTGTCAACTGACATCGACAGCCTCCAGCTGGTCGTCGTCACGGAAGAGTTCCTCCACCTGATGGCGGCGCTGCTCCAGCCGGCTCAGCGGCAGGCCGAGGCTGGCCACGCTGTCGCGCACCGCGTCGTAGGTGTCGTCGCCGCCGATGGGTACGAGCAGGGCGCGCTGATAGGGCCTGGGTTCCAGACCCCGGCGGACAAGCTCATCGAGCAGGGCGGCGGTGCCCTCCTCCACTTCGATGACAAGCATCTGGCTTGCCTTCGTGAAGCTGTCGACGGTGTCCGCGCGGAGCAGCCGGCCCGCTTCGATGGCGACCAGGCCGTCGCAGATCCGCTCGATCTCGCCGAGCAGGTGCGAGGCGACCATGATGGAGATGCCGAACTCCTCGCCGATCCGCTCGATGAGCTCGAGCATCGCGTTCCTGCCCGCCGGGTCGAGCCCGTTCGTCGGCTCGTCGAGCAGCAGCAGCCTGGGGTCGCCAGCCAGCGCCTGGGCCAGCTTCACCCGCTGCTTCATGCCAGTGGAGTAGGTACCGATCTGACGGTAGCGCTCCTCGTGCAGGCCGACGTGCCGCAGCGCCTCCGCGGCCCGTTCCTTGGCCGCCGTGGCTGGTATGCCGGACATCCTGCCCATGTGGGTGACGAACTCGGTCGCCGAGATATCGGGCGGCAAGCAGTCGTGCTCGGGCATATAACCGACGAGCTGCCTGATCTGCTCGCCTTCGCGCACGCAGTCACGACCGAGGACCTTTGCCGCGCCCTGGGTGGGCGGAAGCAGGCCGAGCAGGACCTTTATCAGCGTAGATTTTCCGGCGCCGTTAGCGCCGATCAGCCCGGTGATGCCGGGCGCCACGTTCAGGGTGAGGCCGCCGAGCGCCGTAATGTCGCCCGGGTAGACCTTGACCAGCGCGTCCGTCTCGATGACGGGCCGCGCCGCGGTGGAGGGATCCATGTGCCCTAGCCTGTCAGGTCCGCGGGTGCGCCTGCGTCCTCCTGCACGGTGAAATCTTGCCCAGTCTGACCGGCACTTCGGCGTCTGACGCGCCGCGTGGTACGCACCACGGCGTACGCCTAGGGGATGAGGCATTCCGGCAGATCATTGGTTACCGTTAGTACGTGGCATTCGAACGCGACATGACGTACCCGCGTGCCGAGCCCAGCCCCTTGCCGTCGTACCCATCGGACGTGGTGCGGCCGGCGGCCCCGGCGCGCGCCCCGCTGACCAAGCGGATGCGGACGGTCCACTGGATGGCGATCGACTTCTTCGTCGGCGCCGTGGCCGCGCTGTTCTGCCTGTTCGCGTACATGCACTCGTTCGGTCCAGGCCGGTCGGTCTTGCCCGTCGCCCTGCTGCTGGCCGCCGGAGTCTTCTTCCCGGTCGCGCTGCGCCGCCGCGGTCCGGTCACCGCCTACGGCGTACTGATCATCGTGGCCGCCTTCATCGCCTTCACAGGGCCCGCGGTGCAGGTGATGGTTTATCTCGCGATCGCGTACGTGCTGTACCTGGTGACCACCGCGAGCAACAGCCGGACCGGGATCGCCGCCCTGGCATTGGGCCTGGCCGTCATGGCCATGATCGTGGTTGCGGCTCAGGTACTGCGCCACACCGGCGACGCGAGTGCGTTTATCGCGGTCGCGTTGGCGCTGGTCATCGCCTGGATTACCGGGCATTCCGCGCGCCAGCGGCGGCTGTACGCGCAAGAACTGCAGCATCAGGCGGCGAGCAGCGCGGTCGCCGAGGAGCGGCTGCGGATCGCCAGGGAACTGCACGACGTGGTGGCGCACAGCATGAGCGTCATCGCCGTGCAGGCGGGCTACGGCCAGTATGTGATCGACAGCAGCCCGGCGGACGCGCGGGACGCCCTTGGCGCGATCCAGGCCACGAGCAGGGACGCTCTCGAGGAGATGCGCCGCATGCTCGGGGTGCTCAGGCAGCAGGACATCTCGCAGGGCACGGGAAGGTCTAAGCCCGCGCCGCTGGCGCCCGCGCCAGGGCTAGCGGACCTCGACAGGCTGGTGGGACGCACCCGTGGCGCCGGCGTCCAGGTCAGCGTGGAGTGCTCGGGGCTTGTCCGTGCGGTGCCGGCGGGCATCGACCTGTCGGCATTCCGGATCATCCAGGAGGCGCTCACCAACGTAGTGAAGCACGCGGGCGGCAGCGCCCGCTGCACGGTCAGCCTCCGCTATGGGGACACGGCCCTCGTCATCCGCGTGACGGACGACGGCGGCCGGTCGGCTGCAGTCACCCCCGCCGGCGCTGGCGGGGGCACGGGCGTTGGCGTTGGCGATGGCGCGGCATCCAGCGCGGGCCACGGCATCATCGGCATGCGCGAGCGGGCGAGCCTGTGCGGCGGGGAGTTCAGCGCCGGGCCACTGCCGGGCGGCGGGTTCCAGGTGGCCGTCAGGCT
>Ga0126381_100000783_pt1 | contig 34601 bp, 27 predicted proteins | sample PanSoiMetPlot_28_FD_96465 | JGI IMG/M metagenome (GOLD analysis project Ga0126381, IMG submission 96465) | Tropical forest soil microbial communities from Panama - MetaG Plot_28 | ecosystem: Environmental > Terrestrial > Soil > Tropical forest > Bulk soil | place: Panama | collected 2016-02-17 | reverse complement strand
TTCGGCTGGCGCCTCACTTCGCTCAGGATGACAAGCGCGTGAGAAATTCTTCAGATCCTTCACCAGAGTGCTTTCAGTCCTGCGATCACTCATGGTTGCCTAACGGGATTACTCGTGGTTGCCTAATGCTAGCCGGCGGCACGCAGCAGGCGCGCGCGGTCGTAGACCTTCACGTACTCTTTGGCGGAGGCACTCCATGAAAAATCCCTGGACATGCCGTTGCGCATGAGAACCTGCCAGGAAGCCTCGTCACGGAAGGCTTGCAGTGCGGCTTTCACGGTGAGCAGCAGCGATTCGCCGTTGTACTCGTAAAACTTGAATCCGGTTCCCTTACCAGTGCGCGCGTCCCAAGGTTCGATCGTGTCGTCGAGGCCGCCGGTGGCGCGGACTATCGGCACGGTGCCGTATTTCAGGCTGTAGATCTGGTTCAGGCCACAGGGTTCGTAGCGCGAAGGCATGAGGAACATGTCAGCGCCGGCTTCGATTTTATGGGCGATGGCGTTGTCGTAGGCGACTTTCACAGCGATTTTGTGCGGAAATTGCTTTTGGAGGCGTAGGAACATTTCTTCGTATTCCTTGTCCCCGGTGCCGAGAACGACCAAGATCATGTCTTCGCGCGCGAGGCGATCCATGACCTGGGAGATCAGGTCGAAACCTTTCTGTGCGGCGAAGCGCGAGACGATGCCGATGACTGGAAGTTTGGCGTCGGCCTTCGTGATGCCAAATGTCTGCAGCAGGTCCTGCTTGTCTTTGGCTTTGCCGCTGAGCGCAGTCGGTGAGAATTTTTCGATGATGAACGTGTCGGTGTCCGGGCTCCACTGAGCATAGTCGACGCCGTTCAGGATCCCGGTCACGGTCGCGGCGCGATTACGTAAAACGCCTTCAAGGCCGAATCCGTACTCGGTGGTCTGAATTTCCTGGCTGTACTTGCGGCTCACCGTGGTCACGAAGTCAGAAAAGACCAGCGCGCCTTTGAGGAAGTTTACCTGGCCAAAGAATTCCATTTTTGTGAGTGTGAATAGATCCCAGGGCAGCATTAGCAGAGGGAGCGTTTCGGCGGGAAACAGACCCTGGTATCCCATGTTGTGAATCGTGAAGACGTTGGCTACGACATGGAAGGCTGGGTCTTCCACGTAAAACGTGCGCAGCATTACAGGGATGAGCGCCGATTGCCAGTCGTGACAGTGAAAGACCTGCGGAACGCCGAGGATTTTTGACGCTTCGATCACGGCTCGCGAGAAGAGGGCGAAACGCTCAGCGTTGTCAGGATAGTCGCCGGCTGGCGTGCCATAGAGCGTGTCGCGTTCGAAATAAGATGGGTACTCGACGAAGTAATAGGTCACACCATTGGCGCTCGGTCCGGCAACAACGGAGCAAAAACGGTACTTGTCGTCGAAGGGGACCGTGATGCTGCGTACGACTGTCTTGGGATTGGTAAGTTTGGTCTGCTTGTAGCGCGGCAGATAAACCGTGACCTGATGTCCCTGAGCCGCCAGAGCCTGGGGTAAAGCACCCACCACGTCTGCGAGGCCGCCGGTTTTGGAAAAGGGCACACCTTCAGAGGCTGCGAAGGCGATATGCATGAGTCCCGACCTCCGGAATAAGCCGTGAACGCCCGCCGCAGGATATGATTAAAGAAAAGCTCCGCAGGATGGTTCCCCTGCGCCTGGAATTCACGGAAGCGTCGTCAGTCTAATTGGCGCTCCATTGAGGGTCAACGTGCCAAAGGTCGCAGCAGCGCGCGGTAGACGCGAGCAAAAGCCAAAGTTGGGTCAGCATTTTCTGACGGATGACTCGGCAGCGATACGCATTGTCGAGGCGCTGGGGGATGTTTCACAAAAGACGGTGCTGGAGATCGGGCCGGGGCGCGGAGTGATCACTTCCCTACTGGCCCGGAGGGCACGAAGACTGATTGCGATTGAGATCGATCGCGTACTGGCCGCGCAGTTGCGCATGAAATTTGCACTCTATCCGAACGTGGAAATCATCGAGGGGGACGTGCTGGCCATCGACTTTTCCACGTTGTTCGGGCCGAAGCCAGGAGCGTCGCGGCCGGGACTGGTACAGACTCCAGAACCGGTGCACGTGGTCGGGAACCTTCCCTACTACATCACTTCGGACATCCTGCTGCACCTTTTTGAGTTCCCGCAATGTTTCGACAAGATCGTGATTATGGTGCAGAAGGAAGTGGCGGACCGGCTGTCGGCATCGCCGGGAACACGTGAGTACGGATTGCTCTCAGAGACCGCGCAACTTTATTCGCGGATCGAGAAGTTGTTCACGCTTCCACCGGGTGCGTTTGCTCCTCCACCGAAGGTGCACTCGTCGGTAGTCCGTCTGACCATGGAACCTAAGCTTGAACGCTTGCAGGTGGCCGAGGAGCCGTTCATTCAGTTTCTGAAACTCTCGTTCGGCCAGAAGCGGAAGACACTCTGGAATAATCTGAAGGGCGAGTATCCTGAAAAAACTTTGCGCGCCGCGCTCGCACAAGCGGACGTGAAGCCGGCGACGCGGGCGGAAGCATTGTCACTCGAGAAGAAGGCCGCTATCTTCCGCGCGCTTGCGTCGCAAAACGGCGACCTCTCACAATCCAGCAAGTAGCCCAACTCCGAAAGGAGCTTACCTATGGGCACAACGGTTGTTCGGCATCCGGCAGTCGCCGGGCGCTTTTATCCCAGCAATCCGAAGACTCTTCGCAGCGACATCCAGTCGTATTTGAGCCCACATGTAGAAGGCATGGCGGCCCTTGGCTGCGTGGTTCCCCATGCCGGTTACATGTATTCAGGACACGTGGCCGGGGCGGTGTACGCGCAGCTCGATATTCCTGAGCGATGCATCGTGCTGTGTCCGAATCACACCGGGATGGGCGTTCCGCTTTCGATCATGACCCATGGCGCATGGGAGACTCCGCTCGGGACGGTGCCAGTTGATGAGGGGCTAGGCACGGCGCTGATACGGGTGTTTCCAGCGCTGAGCGAGGATAGCGATGCCCACCGCGCGGAACACGCGATCGAGGTTCAATTGCCATTCCTGCAGGCGAAGCGAGCGCAGTTCAGCTTCGTACCCATTGCGATTGGGACCAGGCAGTACGAGGCGCTGGAGGGTTTGGGGAGGGCGATTGGTGAAGTTGTGGCGAGCCGGAGGGAGCGAATTCTGGTGCTGGCCTCGAGCGACATGAATCACTACGAATCGGACAAGGTCACGAGAGTCAAAGATCACAAGGCGATCGACCGCGTTCTGGCGCTGGATCCGCGCGGTCTGTATGACGTGGTGACCACAGGAAACATCAGCATGTGCGGATACGGGCCGACGGTAGCCATGTTGACTGCAGCGAAACACTTGGGAGCGGCGAAGGCGGAGTTGATCGAGTATGCGACTTCGGGCGATGTGTCGGGCGACCGGCACATGGTTGTAGGGTATGCGGGGATGGTGGTGGGGTGAGTCAGCTCTCGGGTATCAGGTGTCGGGTCGGTATTCGGTGTTCGGTCGTTGGTATTCGGTGCGGCTTCCAACCGAGTAGTACGCCATCGGTTCTGATCAGGCCTGAGCCACTTCAGAAAAGCGGTTCTTCGCTCGTTCTCGCCGCGCCAAGCGCGGCTCCGTACAGCTCAGAATGACAATTTCATAAAGTGATCTTACGCGGCGGCAGCAATCAAGACTTGTGATGATGGTACGGTCATTGTCATGTGAATGAATTTGCGGGGCGCGGATCAGTCGGAATCCAACCACGAGTGAAGAGGCGGACTTGGAAACAACGGGCGACATGGAAGTCGCCCGTTTCGTTTCGATGCGTTGTTTGGGTTGAGGTTATCGCGGGCTGCGCGATGGCGGAGCGCTGCTATGGCCTCCGCTGGAGCCGCCCATGTGGGGCGAACTACCGCCCGCATGACTTGAGCTTGCAGAGCCGCCCATGCGGCCTGCACTGCTCGGCGCGCCCCACCCACCGCTGGGAGGTCCGCCGAAAGTCGTTCTCGCGGGCGGCGCACTGCGGACGGTCATGGTTCCGTTCTGCTGGACCTGGCGTGAAACCTTGTTGAGGTTGTTCACGCCCCCGCGCGGGATGCCGAGCCCGGCACTTCCGCTCTTGATGAGCAGGTTACGCTGAGGAACGCCGGTGCCTACGAAACTACGTCCCACGGTGACTGTCGACGTTCCGCGCACGGGTGGCTGCGGAGTAGTAAATCGCGTTGGCGGATTCCTGACAGGTGTCACCGGGTACCAGGTGTTGAAACCGCCGGGCGCCCACATCCAGCCGTATCCGGGAACGAAGTTCCAGGCGCCATATCGGTACGGCATCCATCCCCATGGATAGGACGATACCCACATGTAACCTGAGCCCGGGTAGAACATCCACGCGCCGTCCATGAAGGGATCCCAGCCGGCGCCGGTGAAATAGGGCTGCCACATCATGCCGTAACCGGGCACGTTGTAATAGTTGCCGTAGTAGTTCAGGTCGCTCACGCCATAGGTGTAGGGATAGCTGTTGTAGGAACCCTTGTTGGCATAAGCCTGTTGGTATCTCGTTTGCGACTTGTCCCATGCATCGAGCAGGAGTTCCTCGATATCCTTCGCGACCGTGAACTTGTTGTTCTCGGTGAGATCGAAGGTCGCCGATTTGTTCTTGCCGACCTCTACTTCACCGGAGGGGCCTTCCACCTTGACGTTACCGTTGAACGTCGCAAGGACAACATCGAGGCCCTGCACATCAACACGAAAATGGGCTGCTTCCTGTGGCCGCACGGTCTCGTTCTGAAAAAGGACGGTGAATTCATCGCCTTTGTGTGAGTTCGTGTAGTTGAAGTACGCGAGGCCCGCTTCGACGATCATGGTGGAGACGCGCGCACCGGAATCGCGGAGACTGAGCGCGCTGAACTCGATCGTGCTCTGGGGTCCGATGCGGATGGTGCTGCCATCTTCGAATTCGACTTCGGCCCGTCCGCCGTCCTTGGTGGCGACCTTCATGTCTTGCACTACGGGCATGTTGAGAAATGCCTTTTCGTAACCCTGTCCGGAGTTGCGGTCGACTACGACCGAACCTTCGACGTTGCTCAGCCTCACGATTCGTGCCTGCGAATCAGCGAATGCAGGCAGGCAGACGAGCATCGCCGCCGCCAGCGCAACCAGCGTCGTTCCCAAGCTCCGCTTCAGCATAGAGGTATCCCTGTGAAACCGGTGTGTACTTCATTAGATCACGGGATGGATGATTTTAGTTGCTAGGAATGGAATGACTGGGGTGCAGTCGGGGGTGGGCCGGTTGGCCGGTTTTGGCCGAAAGAGTCCAACGGGTGAGGCAGTAAGTACAGTGTTTTCAGTAAAGACGAGGAGCGGGTTGTGACCTCGCAGGCATCTCTCAGCCGAGATGTGCGAGGGCAAGATGCCCCTTCGACAAGCTCAGGGCAGGCTCTCGCGACAGCCGGCGGGACCCGTTCGCTTCGCTCAGGACAGGCAGCCGGCGCTACCTTCAACCGGTGGGACGCAGATCCCCACGCAAGGTTTCAATTTAAGAGAAAGTATGTTGATCAGGTTGCCGCGGTGCTTGAGGGCGCGTTGCTTCTACCGATCTAGTGGGAAGCAATCGGCGTACCGCCCAGCGCCAGTAGTCGCTGCGCGCGCGTGCGCGAGATGTTGATGACGGATTGGTCGGTGGCGATCTGCTCCAGGATCGGGGAGACCGCCTGCAACTCCTCGAGACTCTTGCTGCGGGCCATCTCTTCCATGGTTTTGAGTTCGGCTTCTAGCGCGAGCTTCTGATAGTGGTGGTAGTAGTCGAGGCGGCGGCCGAATTCAAGGGTTGTGGAGATGTTCTGGAAGGTCGAGGTCAGCGCTTGCACAGCGGGGTTGGGCGAGTAGTTGTATTCGGCCTGCGTATTTCGCTGGGCATCGTGATAGGCCAGAACTTTGTTTCCTGTCGAGGCGATGTTGCGTTTGCCGGAGTCAACTTTACCCTCGAAGTACTTCGCTTTCGCGGCGAGTTCGAAAATCTTTTCTCGGGTTGCGGGCGAGATGGTGAACTCGAGGTGAAAGGGGTCGGGCGGCTCAGAGTCGGGCGTGAGCTTTCCGGTGGAATTGTACGCAGCGTGACCGTCGGAAGAGACCTTGAGCGCATAGTGATCCGGGATCGACTGCGGGAAGTCGAGGGTGAAGCTCACAGTCGCGAGCGACGGCGCGCTTTGCGCGAAGCTCGGGTAAGCGGCGGCAGTCAGGATGAGGAAAAGCAGACAAACGACTTTTCTAGTTGCTGAGGAGGGCCGGAGCATCGTTATGGGGAACCGAAAAGATTGTAATGCCTAGGCGTGTTGGAAGGCACCGAGAGGAATCGGGATGCTTGTAAAAGCCTGCGGTACGTCTGAATTTCAGCGGACGGCACCTTGGCGAACGAGCGTGGCCGCAGTGTGCAGGTGGCAGATGGCAATCGCCAGAGCATCGGAGGCGTCGGCGGGCTCGGGAGGCTCAGCGAGATTGAGAAGGCGCGTGACCATGTGCTGGACCTGTTGCTTCTCGGCTTTGCCATAACCGACGACGGCGGATTTGATGGAGAGGGGAGCGTATTCGGAGACTTCGAGTCCGGCGGCCGCGGCGGCGAGCATCGCGACGCCGCGCACCTGACCAAGTTTGAGTGCAGACTTCACGTTGAGCGCATAGAAAACGTCTTCGATCGCGACCTGTTCGGGGTGATGGTCGAGAATCAGTCTTTCAAGTGCGACGTAGATGCGATTCAGGCGAAGCGGCAGAGCTTCTTTGGGAGAAAGCTTTATGGCACCGCAGCAGAGGCAGGTGAGTTTTCCGGCGGGAGCAAGTTCGACGATGCCGTATCCGGTGTATTCGGTGCCGCAGTCGATGCCGAGGATCCGCATGGTGGCAGTGTACCGTGGGCGGGGGATGCGGCCTAGTTCGAATCGGAGATACGGGGTTTGAGTTCACCGAGTTGGGAAAAAGCCTTTAACCGCAAAGGACGGCCGCAAAGGGCGTGAAGAAGACCTCACCACAGAGACACACAGGCACAGAGGGAGTGACGGGGAAAATGTCGAAATCGCATCGTGCCGGTTGGAAATTCTGAAACGAAGAGGACGCGGAGGAAAGACTGCAGTCAGCAGCAGCGTGGTCTTCGGGCGCGAGTCGTGGCGCTCTCGCGCAAGTAGCCTGCATAGGCTGCTCGTGACGATTGGATTCCTTGGCGTTGGAGGAATCGGGCGTAGGCCGCTTCCTCGAAGATTTCGGCTAGCATCAGGCGGGCGATTTCGAGAACAGCGGACAACCTCTTGCCTGCGGAACTTTTGATCGCTGAGTGGATGAATGGCGGTGTTTTCATGCCTGTTCCTCCGCGAAACGGGTGGCCACGAAGGGCGCCTCACGCACTTGCGCTGCCTTCTGTCCGCGCAAGACCCGCCACCATTCGAGGCCGGATTCGATCAGGATCATGGCAATCATCACGATCAGGATGCCGGTGACGGCGGCGTCTAGACGATCGTTGAAGATCAAGCGTGCGGTGCCGGCAGTTCCCGCGGTCGGGCTCGTTGCAAGTTGACGGGCGTGCGTGAGAAAGCCAATGCGCGAACTCTCATCCCAGATCTTGTGATAGGACGCGGTGAACGTCACCGCAACCAGCCAGAGCAGGGGCACGAGGGTGACGGCGGCATAACGCGCGCGGCCCATCTTGACGATGATGGTGGTTGCTACGCACAAGGCGACCGTGGCAAGCAGTTGGTTAGAAATTCCAAAGAGCGGCCAGAGAGAATTGATACCGCCGAGCGGGTCTTTCACGCCCTGCCAGAGGAAGTATCCCCAGGCGCCGACAATCAAGGCGCTGTTGGCGAGAATGCTCGGGTACCAGCTTGTCCGGCCCAGCGGCTTCCAGATGTGGCCAAGGGCATCTTGCACCATGAAGCGGCCCACGCGGGTACCTGCGTCGAGGACGGTAAGGATGAAGAGCGCCTCGAACATGATGGCGAAGTGATACCAGATGGCCATCAGCGCCTGGCCGCCGATGCTGTGCGCGAAGATGTGCGCCATACCAACAGCAAACGCGGGGGCGCCGCCGGTGCGGTTGAAGAGAGTTTGCTCTCCGACGGCCAGCGCCAACGTGTGCATATCGGCGGCTGAAACGTTGAAGCCCCAACTCGAGATCATGGAAGTCGCAGCTTCCGGCAACTGTCCGACGATTCCGGCGGGGCTATTGATCGCGAAGTACACGCCCGGTTGCAACACACAGGCGGCGATAGTGGCCATGATCGCGACCATGGATTCGCAAGCCATGGCGCCGTATCCGACCATGCGCGTTTCCGTTTCTCGGGCGATCAGTTTGGGCGTCGTTCCACTTGAGATCAGCGCGTGAAATCCGCTGATGGCGCCGCAGGCTATGGTGACGAAAGCGAACGGAAATACGTTGCCGGCGAACACGGGTCCGGTGCCGTCAATGAAACGTGTCAGCGAGGGCATGTGAAGAGTGGGCCGGAGAGCAACGATTCCCAGGGCGAGCATCGCGATCGTTCCCAATTTCACAAAGGTGCTGAGGTAGTCGCGCGGCGCCAGCAGCAACCACACGGGCACAGCCGAGGCGGCGAAGCCGTAGATGATGATCAAGATCGCCAGCGCCGGCGCGGTCAACGTGAAGTACTTGCCGACCGATGGCGTGGTCGATGCCCACTGGCCGCCCCAGATCGCCAGCAACACGAGGATAAATCCGAGGACCGAGCTTTCCAGAACTTTGCCGGGACGAATTCTGCGCAGGTAGACGCCCATCAGGAGAGCGATCGGGATGGTCATCGCGATCGTAAATGTTCCCCAGGGACTTCCCTTCAATGCGTTCACGACGATCAGGGCGCACACCCCGAGCAGGATCACGATGATGCTAATGACGGCGACGTAAGCCACCAGGCCGCCGAGACGTCCGATTTCGTCCTTGGCCATCTCGGTAAGGGACTTGCCGTCACGGCGCACCGAGAAAAGCAGAATCACGAAGTCCTGCACGCAACCGCCGAACACCGCGCCGACAAGAATCCAGAGAGTTCCGGGAAGATATCCGAATTGCGCCGCGAGAACGGGACCGACGAGAGGACCGGGGCCGGCGATGGCGGCGAAGTGGTGGCCGAAGACCACCCATTTGTTGGTGCGGACGAAATCGCGGCCGTTCTCGAGGCGCTCGGCGGGCGTGGCGCGCATAGCGTTGAGGGCGAGGACTTTGGCGGCGATGAACTTGCTGTAGAAGCGATATCCGAGGGCGTAACTCGAGAGCGCGGCCACCACCAGCCACATCGCGTTGATCTCTTCGCCGCGATGAAGGGCAATGGTGGCGAGAGCCACGGCTCCTGATAGTGCGACCACAGACCAGACCAGCACCTTTACCGGCTTACTCATTTCTGGAAAACTCCATACATTTCCCTCAACGACCTTCTGGCGCTACTCCAGGTCGGTGGGCGATTCGTGCACGTTGGTTCACGACACGAAGAGGCTCATTCGACTCGGCGCGTTGCCGTCGTATGTTGCGTGATGACCGCGGAACTGGAGCAGGATATCTGTTTTGCGGGATCGAGAGAAAGTCCGGCATGGCTGCGAACCGAGATCCTAACGAGCCATGGCTTACGCGCTGGCCCGGCAACAAACAGACCGGGCGTCCGGTTAATCGGATGCGGAAGTCTGACGTCGTAGCGTGCAAGAAAACCGATTTTCTACGGACGGGCAACCAGCGCAGGGTTTAATGATACTCTTGTGGGCTCCGGACAGATCTGGGTTCCCGCTGCAGCTCCCGATCGCGCTGGGAGCATAGGGCAACCTCACCGCGAGCGACCCACAGTAAAGGCGATCGAGACAGGAGCACGTGATGAAGATCGGCATGTTAACGGGCGGCGGTGATTGCCCCGGGCTGAACGCGGTGATCCGCGGCGTTGTTCGCAAGGGCACGTTTCATTACCAGGACACATTTGTCGGGTTCATGGAAGGCTGGCGCGGCCTGCTTGAGAACAAGACGATGTCCCTCGACCTGGAGACAGTCGGCGGCATTCTTCCCCGTGGCGGCACCATCCTGCGCACGTCGCGCACAAATCCGGCGAAACGCGAGGACGGATTGCAGCGGTGCGTCGAGAATCTGAAAGCAAATGGCTGTGATGCGCTGATCGCGATCGGTGGCGACGATACGCTATCAGTGGCTCAGAAGCTCTTTCAGAACGGCGTCAAGGTGGTGGGAGTTCCCAAGACGATTGACAACGATCTTTCCGGAACTGATTTCACGTTCGGCTTTGATACGGCGGTGAATGTGGCTACCAGCGCGATCGACCGAGTACATACAACGGCCGAAGCGCACAACCGCGTGATCGTGGTAGAAGTGATGGGCCGTGATTCCGGCTGGATCGCGATCTACAGCGGCGTAGCAGGTGGCGCCGACGTCATCCTGATCCCGGAGGTTCCGTTCGACATCGACAAGGTCGCCGAACTGATCAGGCAGCGTCACGCACGTGGACGTTATTTCAGCATTGTCGTCGCCGCCGAGGGAGCAAAGTTTGCCGGTGATGTGCAAATGCAAAACAGCGACGTCGGCAAGGACGAGTTCGGACACGCACGTCTCGGCGGAATCGGTAACGCGCTTGCGCATGAGATCGAGAAGCGCACCGGGTTCGAGACAAGGTCTGTGGTTCTCGGCCACATCCAGCGTGGCGGGTCGCCAAGTTCCTTTGACCGCGTCCTCGCTACCCGCTATGGGCTGGGCGCGATCGATATGGTGCATCGCGGCGAGTGGGGGCGGATGGCCGCGTTGCGCGGAAACAAGATCGAGTCGGTGCCGCTTGCAGATGCTATTGCTTCGAACCGCAAGGTCGATCCCGAGCTGATCGAGGTCGCAAATGGAATCCTCGACAAGCTTATGAAGGAAAACGAACCGGCGATGAAGAGCTAGCTGCATTCGTTTAATCTGAGAAGTCGTGCGCAGGCGGGTTTGGACCCGCCTGTTGCTTTGTTGTGATTCTAGATTTCTGCGGGTTGAAAAGTTTGACCCACTGGAACCACGGTTGCGACACTGATGCTCGTGGAAGGGCTGATACGATCAAACGCGTTGGGTGACTGTCCTCGATAACCCTTTCATGACTTCTGAACCTCTCCGCGCTGAAGCGGCTTCCGCTCCCCGATCAATCCCCACTGGACTCGTAGCTTGTTACGCACTTCTGTTCGTAACGATGCTGATCTTCTGGACAGCTTACATCGCGCACCAGACCAGCCTGCTTGGCTATGCGTACCGCACCGACTTTCTGGGTATCTATGTTGGCGCTCATGAAGCTGCCACCGGTCATGAGAGTGAGCTATACGACCTGGATCGGCAGCGCGCCACGATGAATGAGGCGGTGCTTCCCTATCATCGCGCGCCCCTGATGGCGTTCATTTATCCAGCTTATGTCGCGGTGCTGCTGAGCCCGATCGGCGCGCTGCCGTTCGTGCACGCGGTCGTGGTCCTGTTGTCGATCAATGTCTTGATCGCGCTCCGCATGGCGTGGTTGGTGGCGACTCGCTTCACGAACTCGGATAACGATCGGCTCGCGCTGCTATTTGGGTTGCTCGCATTTGTCCCTCTGCACCTGACGTTGCTGCAGAATCAACTCGGACTATTTCCCGCGTTGGGCATACTGGAAGCGATGGTAGCGTTTCGCGACCGACGCCCGATGCGTGCCGGGTGCTGGCTATTGCTGGGAATCCTGAAACCGCAACTGATTCTCTTGCCTCTTCTCGCGCTTGTGGTGGTCCGATGTTGGAAGACGCTGACACCGTTCCTCATCGGGTCGTTGGTAGTGTTTGTCGCTTCGTTGTTCGCCGCTGGCTGGTGGGTGCCAGGATATCTGTCGTTTCTCGTTACTTACAACCGCACAGGATCGGGCGTGTCCTTGTATCCGCAGGCGATGCAGAATTGGCGCGGGCTAACATACGTCCTGTTCTATCCCGGACATCCGGTAGCCTCGCGGGTGCTGCTGAGTGTGCTGAGTGTGATCTCAGTTGCCGCGGTGGTCATGATTTGTCGGCGGTCGAAGGAGATGCCGGAAGGCGATAGATTTTATCCACGCTGGGAACCCGCGTTTGCTATCGCGGTCCTGTTGGGAGTGCTGTCGTCACCGCACGAATATCTGCACGATTGGGTTGTGTTCGTGCCCGCAGCGGCCGTGTTGCAGCAGTGGTGGCGGTCGCGGCCAGTGCAATCAGGTTGGAGGCAGTGGAGTTTCTCGTGGCTGCTGGCGGGATCGCCGTTCGTCTTTATCTACAGTCATTTCATTGGCTGGTCGCCATACTGGTTGATGCAGTGGGTGCCATGGTACATGGGTGCTCTAGCGGCGCTCGCGCTGATGGCGCTGAAGCGAGCGAAGAAAGGCGAACTTCCAGTTCCGGCCGTATGACTTTGAGACGAAGCGGTTCGGAGTCAGTTGTCTTGCGGGACGATCTCGATGGCGGTGACAGTGGCGTAGCTGCGAGTGGGGACAAATTCGAGTAACAATTTTCCCTGCGCATTAGGTTCCAGATCATTCACCCTGCGCTTCATCGGATGGTCGGCGCCAACCTCCTTGATCAAATTGACATCGCGAAGGATCGCCTTTCCGTTACAGAAGACGGTGAAGAGCCGACCGCTCCCCGGTGCGGCGGACGAGGTCTCGGCGTATCGATCGTGATTCGCAGAATCGAAGCGATGCTCAATAAAGTAGAAGGTGGCGGTGTAGTGGCCGGGGGCCACCGGGATCGCGTAGGAGAAATGGCCCCAACGTTCGGTTTCAAACATCTCCGTGTCGTCTGTGTCACTGGCCGGTTCGTCGGTTGAGCTCATCTGGCCCCCTCTGAAATAGTCGTCCGGCGCCCACCATAGACTGTCGTTCGAATAGTAGGGGACATCGCGCGTTGTGATGCGGACTGGCCGTTGTCTTCCGCGTAGGCCGGGAAGAATCTCGATGGCGGAAACCGTTGCACTTCCACCACGCATTGAGGAAAAGGCAAGATGCAATTGACCGTCCTTGGCGGGTGAGATATCGGTAAAAACCTTGACATCGGCGGTGCGGCTCCCGCCCGCGTCCAGCAGTACATCAAATTCATTGAGCAACAGGTTGTCGTTGGCTTTCACCGTCATGATCCGGCTGCCCTCGCCGCCGCTACCGATTTCTTCCGGACCATAAAAGACCTCTACGAAATACAAGCGAAGCTCGTAGATGCCTGGCTTCAATGGGATGTCGTATCGAAAGTCTCCCTGGCGGCTGCCACGGTAGATGTTGGGATCTTGTGTGCGCCAGATGTGCTGGACCGAACTTCGAGTGGTTTGTCCCCCAGTGTAAAAGCGATCGGGACTCCACGATTTTCCGGCACGATCGACGTAACTGTGGTTACCACCAGCAAGAATTCGGATCTCGTCCCCGATAGGTAGGCCGGCGGGCTCCGGGAGAGTGGTATTGGTGGCGGAACGCGGCACCTGAGGCGGGAAGGTCTTACGTTGTACACGGCTGGCAATGAGAATCAGCGTGACACATGCCAAAAGTGCAGCAAAGACCACTAGCTTGCGACGGGTCCAAAAGGCAAAGGGCTGCGAGATCTCGTCCCACGGTGGTGGAGGCAGTGGCACTCTGGGTTCAAAGTGCGGCACATATTGACCGAGCGGGATGACGATCTGGAGAGGATCGTTGGCTCCTTCGCCTCGATAGTATTCCGCCAATTTCTTTCTGAGCCGATTTGCTTGCACCCTGACGATGGAATCGGTGTCTTGATCGAAGGACTCGTGACGGCCAAAGACCTCGAGCGCGATCGAGTATTCCTTTAACTTGTCGGATTCTCCGGCGAAGGTTTTCTCGCAGACATAAGAGAGAAAATGACCCAAGGTGGGGGATCGAAGAAAGGCCGCTGACGCCAGAACCTTTTCCAGTTCGGCGCGGCTCTGATTCGTATCCGCGCGTTCCAACGAGGCCACGGGCATAAGTGGCCACCCCCAATTGCCTTATACAACGATCCCGGGAAGGATTGCAGTGACGCTCCGTGACTTAACGGTATAAGGGGTCGTAACGGTTCCTCATGTAACGGCGTGTAACCTCGGCTGGTTAAAAACCCAACAACGGACATCGCAGCCGGAATTTCACGTAAGTCGCTGATCGGATGGAAGATCCGCAGGCGCGGGCACCGGCGCGCAAAGTGTAGCAGCGACGTAGCGTCCGTAGCCTTGTGGACTGCCTGCCCTATGCGCGATACCGGGATTCGGATGCGGAGAGCAGGTCGCCGGCAAGTGGCAGTGCTTGACTGGAGATTACTGGCCCTCCGGGAATGGAGGCACATCATGCGGTATCTAGCTTTGGTCGCGCTGACGGCGATGCTGGTCGCATTCCCGCAACGGTCGGCAGCCGAAGAGGCACAAAAACCAAGTGTCCGAACAGAGAATATGACGGTCGCCGAGCTTGAAAAGGCCGGTGATAATGCCCGGACGGCGAAAGACTATGAGTCGGCGATTCTCTATTTTGAGGCGGCGGTTCGAAAGGATAAGAAGAACGCCAAGCTCTTTAACAAACTGGGGCTGTCTTATCTTAAGGCGAATCGCTTGTCCGACGCTCGCTTCAGCTTCGAAAGAGCCGTCAAGAACAACTCGAAGTACGCCGACGCCCTGAACAACCTGGGAGCCGTTTATTTTGTTCAGAGGAATTTGAATGGGGCCACCAAGTACTTCAAGAAGGCGGTGGCGATGGATGAGACGCGACCAGTGTTCCACGTGAATCTGGGAGCTGCATGGTTTGGACAGAACAAGGTCGACAGAGCGATTGCAGAATACGGCCGAGCGCTGCAGTTGGATCCAACTGTCCTGAGCCGCAGCAACAACGGTGGAGTCACGGCCCAGGTTACAACTGCCGAGGAGCGCGCGCGCTACGACTACATGCTGGCGAAGATTTACGCCAAGCTTGGCAATCCGGAAGAGTGTCTGCGGTGCCTGAGAAAGGCGAAGGAAGAGGGCTACCGCAATATCGCGAACGTGTACAAAGACGAGGAATTCTCGCAACTGCGGCAAGACGCACGTCTTGCTGAGATTGCTCCGCCGCCGCCAGCCAAACAGTAGTACTGGAACTTCCGCTGGGCCTCTTGGGTGTAGAGCACCGGAGGCCTAGCACGTGCTTTCGTTAGCCTCCGCTCACCCCGCGAAGTGACCACTATCACAGGTCCCTGCAGAGTCCGGAGCCATAATTTTCCTAGGCCAGGCCCAAGGTTCACGGACCTGTGGGAAGGAGGACGTTGTGAAAACCTGGCAGGGGTTGGCAATCTCGTTGTTGTTGGTCGCGGGTATGCCGTTGGTAGTTGGTCAAAGGACTTCCGGTTCCGCAGTCCCTAAATATGACAGGTCGGCGGAGGCCGTTTTCAAAGGGACAGTCGAGGATGTACAGGATCGTCAATGCCCGGTGACCGGCGGACTGGGCACACACCTGACATTGAGGCAACCAGACGGCAGCGTGATTGAAGTGCATCTCGCACTTTCGAGAATTCGTTCGGCAGTACGAGTTGGTCTTTCAAAAAGGAGATGTGGTTGAGATCACGGGAGTAAAGGTCAAGTTCGAGGGCGCCGATACAATCTTCGCGCGCAAGATCAAACGGCGCGCCGACGAATTTTTGTTTCGCGATACTGACGGCAAGCCTCTCTGGTAGCGGTCGATTGACCGGCACTTAGCAGCAATGCTCCTGCGGGTGACAGCAAGGAAGAAATCTGAGCATCCTGCCGTGTGCAGGCGGGCGGGACGTAAAGGCTTGAGAGATCTAACCGGATTCTTACTCAACCCGTCCCGCCTTTTCGCTTCTTGGTTCCGGAAGGGTCAAGCCCTGACAACATCCGCATAGCGGGTTTTCTGCATTTAGAATCTTCCTTCCCGGTGCCACTCACAACTTCCATCTCACGCTCGCCGCTGACCGCGCGACGGATTCGCGCCCACGGAATTCTGCTGGGCGTGGTTATCTGGACGATCTATCTAGGGACCCTCGCGACTCCGACTCTGCGCGATCGTAACGGGTTTTTGAAGGGCACGGATTTTCTCCATTTCTACACGCTAGGTACGCTCGCGCTGGAGCATCGGGGAGCAGATTTGTACAACATGACAGCCCAGCCTGCGGTGGCCGCGGAACGAGTACCGGAGGCGGGATATCTCCTGTACGTCCCACTGTATGGGCCACAGGTTTCGTTGCTGTTCGCGCCATTGGCGAAATTTTCTTATAGCGTGGCGTTGTGCTTGTGGCTCACGATAAACGCTCTTCTCTACGCGATCTGCGGCTATGCAATTTGGAGAACCTGCACACACCTGCAGTCGGCCGGTGGGACTGTGGCAATCCTCGCCGTGGCTTATCCGGCGTTCATTCATGTGCTGGCGTGGGGCCAGACGTCGGCGCTGGCGCTGGCCTGTTTTACTGCTGCGTATCTGGCTTTGCGATCACAGAACATGTTTTTGGCGGGAATAGCGATCGGCTGCCTGGTCTTCAAGCCGCAACTCGGCATTGTGGTGGGCGCGGTCTTTCTGATGACGATGGAGTGGAAGGTGATTGTGGGCGCTTTGGCGGCCGCGTCGGCACAGCTTGCAGTGGGATGGTCCTACTATGGCAGCGCCACGATGCAGAACTACTTTCATCACGTCATTCACGTGCGACAGATTTTTCCCTTGCTTGAGCCGCGACCTTACCAGATGCATTCGCTCCGTTCGTTCTGGGCGATGCTGGTGCCTTGGGGAAATGTGGCGTTCGGTCTCTACGTTGTTTCGGGGCTTGCCGTGCTTTGGCTGACCGTGCGTTATTGGAAGACCGGCGCGCCATTGAGCCTTCGCTTCTCGGCGGTGTTGATCGCAACAGTGCTGGTCGCGCCGCATCTCACTGTGTACGACTTGGTGATCCTGGCGCCGGCATTTCTTTTGATCTCTGATTGGAGCACGGCAAACTGGGAGGATTCGGCTATGCACGCGGTCGGGTTGTTGCTTTATCTGTGCTACGTGCTGGCTCTGATTGGGCCGCTCTCGCATTGGACACACTTCCAGATTTCCATTCCGGTGTTGCTCGCACTATTGTGGCTGGTGGGTCGACGTTCGTTGCGCGAGCACGTCGCGCAGTCGGGTTAGGTTTTCCCAAAGAAAAACTGCAGCGCATCAGGGAAACGGGCCGCCCAAGCGCCTTCGCTGTGCGTGGCACCGTCGGCGACTTCGACGCGAAGTCGTTTCTCATCGAGGCCGCTGCGTGTCAGGATTCGCTGCAACTCTCGGACATTTTCGACCGTCTGGAGGTCCTTATCGTCGCGCCCGGCCTCGCGCGTTCCAACGCCCATAAAGATCTTGTGGGGCCATCCCCGAAAACCGCGACAGTCGCGCAGGATCTTGCGATTCGCGACCCAGAGGGATGGACTTTCCAGAAGCGCATAGCCGAACACACCCGGCATGGCGAGCATCACGAACAGGGTGATCAGACCGCCGAGTGACGATCCACCGAGGGCGGTGTTCTCCGGGCCGCGGGCAATTCGATAGCGCTTCTCCACGAACGGCATAACTTCTCGCAGAAGAAATTCAGGGAATCGGTCGCCTCTAGGACGAAGCACCGGTGGACTAATAGAGCGGTAGGGCAAGTATTCCTTAAGCCTCTCGACGCGCGCGTTGTCGATGCCAACAACAATCATCGGCGGGATCAACTGTTGTTCGATCAGGCGGCCTGCCGACGCGCCGACTTGCCACTCGACTCCCGTGAAGGAGGTCGAACTTTCGAAGAGGTTTTGCCCGTCGTTCAGATAGAAAACCGGGTAACGGCGCTCGGCATTCTCCTGCTGGTCGTAGCCTGGGGGAACCCACACGCGCAGGAAGCGTTGGTTGCGGAAAACACGGCTGGAAAATTCGTGCAGGCGAAGCTCTCCGCCGCCGATCGGCTTGGTGAAATTCGCGTCAGTGCCAGGTTTTGGTTCGAACGTTGTCTGGTTCATGGAGATTGGTGATTGAGTGAAGCGCCCGTGGTTTGGGTCGGACAGGCGATCGTTTTCCAACGCTATGATGTAGTCGAGCGCATCGATCGCACACATAAGATCGCGGAAAGTACAGTGATTGAGAAAATGATTGCCAGCGACGACAGGCAGAGAATGCACCACGCGAAAAGCACGTACTTTTCGATGTAGGTGAGATAGAGCGCGAAGCCGAGGCCCACAGCCGATCCCAAGACCAAGATGCCAGGAGTCTCTGCCTTTTCGCGATAGAAAGTGGCGAAAGCCAGCAAGGCGACGTATCCGAGGATGCCGATCAAGGCAACCGGGACTCCCGCCACGGTCGAATACTCGCTCCGGTTCACAATGTCACAGTTGAACGACTGGCCGAAGTCGCAGTAAGTGGTCTTCGATTTTCGAAAGTGATGATCTAAGGAAACAGAAGAGACGGCAGCACCTGCAGTCGCCAGAATAGCGATGGCCAGAAACAATTTTCGTGCCCCAGGGCTCATTCGAGCGGGCACCCAGTGCGAAGGCTCAGATCTTCCAGCGGGATCTCGCCTTCCACTCTTTCTCCAACGGGCGGAAATTGCCACGTGGGAAAGTGCTTGATGCCCGCGTCCGTGCAGACGTCCTGCATCTTCGCGGTGTTTCCGGGAATGCCGCATTCAATGTACGGGACGTATTGAAATGACGCGTCGAACATTTTCTTCTGCTCTGCGCAATGCGGGCACCAGTACGCGCCATACATCTTCACGCCTTTTTGTGTCAGACACCTCGCGAACCCGTCGTATCTGTGGGCGCGCTTTTCGTAGCCAAAGTAATAGGCTGCGCCGAACGCCGCCACAATCACGACGCCGATGATGACCTTGCGCAAGAATGCCGGATCTTTTTGCGGTGTTTCTTCAACTACAGTTTCTTTTGTTTGGCGTTCTCTTCGCTGTTGCGACATAAAATTTCTTATACCACGACCCGTAGAGCGGAAGGCAGGACGTCGAGTTTCTCGAGGTGCAAAGTTAGAGCCTCCCCATCGACCATCACGTCGACAGGGGCATCTAGCTGAAACTGGATTTCCTTCACTGCGTGCCGCTCGGCGAGAGGATTTTTTGTGTGCGTACCATCGTATAGGGTCGAAAGATTCCGAATCAGGCCCAAGCGTCCGATGGGTCCCCAGCGGACGTATTCGACGAGGCCGTCGGCCACGTTGGCGTCCGGCGCAATCATCATGGTACCGCCCGTGTACTTGCTGTTGTTGAAACTGAGAAACAGACAACGGCGCCGGTCTGTTTCTGTCATGGCTTCGACGCGCAGGGGAAATGGGCGACGGTGGAGACGCGCAAGCCGCAGGAAGATCGAGAGAAAGTATCCAGCCTCTCCCCAGCCCGCAAACGTGCGCGAACGGGTTGCATTCACGTCGGCGGCAAAGCCGACACTTAACAGGTTGATGTAGTAGATCACGCCTTGCCGGTGAACCATGCGGAGCACATCGCATGGCTGCGTGCGTCGCGCCAGCAAGGCTTCCATGGCGCCAGCAACTCCGCGGTCCGTGAAATCGCGCAGGAACGAGTTGCCTGTACCAAGTGGAAGGAATCCGAGGGTAGGGGGCTCTGCACCCATTGCTTCCGGGAACAACCCGTTCACAATTTCGTAGGAAGTGCCGTCTCCGCCGACCGCGATGAATTTCCGGTAACCGAAGGCGTAGCCTTCGCGGGCGATGCGCGTGGCTTCGCCGACTGCGGTTGTTTCTTTGACGTCGAGTTGCAGTCCACCCGCACGCAGCTTTTCGAGTACGGCGCCGACGAGTCGCGCACAACGACCGCCTCCTGCCGCGGGATTCACGACAGCAAGATAATTGTCGTTCACAATTTGACGATGGCCGAACGGTCTGCAGTTTTGCCGATATCCTCAGCAAGGACCGTGCGTTTGATTTTTAAGGATGCGGTGCGCGGAAAGTCCTTTTCCCAGACCAAGTAGCCAGAGACGCGCTTGAAGTCGGGCAGCTGTCGGTTGCGCGCAGTAAGGTCTTCGAGCAACGTCGCGTCGAATTGCTGGTTCTGTTCCAGGCGCAACGCGATGAAAAGAAGTTCGCCTCCAAGTTGTTTTACGGGCCACACGTAGTTGGCCGCAAAGACGCAATATTCTTTGACCGGCAACCCATCGAAGACTTGCTCGATGTCCTCTGGAAAGATGTTCTTGCCGCCTTCGGTGACGATCATGTTCTTCTTGCGGCCGAAGAGCTGCAAGTGGCCGGTGTAATCAAATCGACCCAAATCTCCGGTCAACAGCCATCCGTCGACAATCGTTTCGGCGGTTAACTCGGGATCGTCTAGGTAGTGAGACATGACGGTCTTGCTGTGAACGGCAACTTCGCCAATTCCGTCAGCATCTGGATTCATCACTCGCAACTGGACACCGGGAAGAGGTCGGCCGACGGTATCGGCGCGAAATGGCTTGAAGTCGTTGAGGGTGAGCGCGGTTCCGGCTTCGGTGAGACCGTATCCGTTGGCTACGGGAATTCCGAGATCGTAGAAGAATTCCAAGGTGGCCGGTTCGACGAATGCACCTCCGGTGAAAAACGCGAGCAACTGTCCGCCGAATGCCTTGTGAACTTGCGCGAGAAGCTTCCGACTCAGCTTGATGTTTGGGCTCCGAGTGGTGAGCCTCTTATTCAGCGCAATCATCCTATCGAGGATCATTCGCTTGGCTTTGGGCAGCTCGTCGAACTTTGCGCGCAGCCCTTTTTCAAGATTCTTCAGAACCATTGGGACCAGGCTCATGTAGGTGATGCGATAGCGGATGAAGGCATCGCGAACGTATTCGGGCCGCAGCGTGCGCAGATGAACGACACAAGCGCCGCAAACGAATGGTCCGATGAATCCCACCATGAAATCGATGGCGTGATTCGTTGGAAGAATGCTTAAGTACCGCACTCCAGGCCAGAACGGGTACCACTCGGTGAGGGCCGTGCACTGCTCGAGATAGTTGTCGTGTGTGAGCACACAGCCCTTGGGACGACCGCCCGTCCCCGAGGAATACACGATGCAAGCCACATCTTCGCGTTGTCGCTCGATGAAGATCGGCTCACCCTTGCGGTGGAAGTCTTCCCAGCGATAGGCCCCACCGAGATCGGCGCGCAACGGTGCTTCAGTAACGAGTACAGTTTTCACGCGGTGGGTTTTGAACTGTGACGACTGCATGATCGCGCGCCACAAGTAGTACTCGACGATCAGGAATTTTGCTTTGGAATGAGCCAGCAGCGCGAGGTGCTCGTCGGCGGTCAGTTTATAGTCGAGCGGAACAAGAACCCCTCCGCAGAAGAAGATGGCATACGCGGAGACCAGCCACTTGGACTGGTTGGTCATGATGATTCCCGCGCGATCGCCTTCACGAAAATCCGCATCTTGCAGCGCGCGAGTCAGGGGAGTCGCGAGTTCTTTAAAGTCGGAATAGGTGAGGCGGGTCTTCTCGCGGTCGCGATCAGCTTCAATCAAACAGGTTTCGTTGGGCCAGTGGTCAAGCGCATCGCGCAGAGCCGCTCCCAACGAAGGATATTGGCGCAAATCAAGCATGAAGTGTCTATTTCACCACGGCGAGCGCTGAGCCCGTGAGCCTTCGAGTAGTTACCAACTCACCCCCCAAGCACACGAAAATCGGCTCTCAGAGATATTGGACCTGTACATTTCGGTTGATGGCGGGCCTCAATCACAAGCGAGCCTGAATTCTCTCCGCCAGTGTCCGAAAGTCGGACACACCTTGCAGTTCGTAGTCCGGCAGCTCCACATGAAAATGATTCTCGAGCCGGGTGAGCAGGTCGAGTGCCTGTAGGCTGTCAATGCCCAACGTCTTGAAGAAGTCATCGTCTGGCCCCAACTTCTCGCGTGCCACTTTGAAGTGCTTGGCTGCCAGGTCAAGGATTTCGTCCAGCGTCTGTTCTTGCGTTTTCATATTCGAAACTCTCAAGTGCTTTAATTCCGCAATGGCCGGTCGTTCAATGGAAGGCCAGTGCGACTCAGACTCTGTCAGGGTAAATACGGCAGAGCAGCTGTGCTCTCCACAAATTTCCGCAATCCGGCTTCGACTGCAGGTTCGACGAACAACTGGCAAAACAGGTCGATCTCCTGCTTGAGTTCGTGGTACGGAATGGGCTTGATGAACTTCTTGGCCGTAATTGCCGTGCGGCGGTCGAACTTCGACAACTGGGCGGCGGTCGCCCGGGCCACGCGCAAGGCTTCCCCTTCTGCGACCACCTGGCTCACCAACCCAACGGCTTGAGCCTTGGTGGCGTTAAAGCTGCGGCCGGTCAGCAGAAGATCTCGAACCGCGGCGTTTCCCAGGTCGCGCTTTAACCTTGGAATTCCACCGAACCCTGGGATCAGGCCAAGCCGCAATTCAGGGAAGCAGAAGCGCGCCATCTTGTCGGCGATGATCAGATCGCACACCAGAGCCAACTCGAAGCCGCCGCCGAAGGTTACGCCATGCACAGCAGCAATTGTTGTCAGCGGGGCTGCGTCGAGCGTGTTCAGGACCTTGTGAATCCGCTCCAGAAAATCCCGTACACCTTCGAGGGCCCGCGCTTTTTCCATCTCCTGCGAGCGGAAGAACAGTTCACGCAGATCGGCCCCGGCGCAGAAACCGGACTTCAAGGAACTGTAAACAATGAGCGCATGCGCCTCGTGCGCTAAAGATTGCAATGCGGATGAGAGCTTTTCCAATTCCTCGAGCGCGAGCAGGCCGATCTCGTTGCAGGGACCATGGTGCAGCGCCACTTCGATGACGCCTTCCCTGGTTTCCCACGAGAGATATCGACCTTGAAATATTTCCATGTTCCGGTCCGTTCTCTGCCTTAGGTTCTAGTTCCGCTAGCTTGCCGCCAACGATTGACGATCCACCGGGCGTCCCTGATCCTGGCCCTTCGGTCCGTACATCGCCTCGATCTCTGTTCGCATTTGCAGTGCGATGAGATCGCGTTTCAACTTTCCGTTTGCCGTAAGCAAACCGTTTTCGATGCTGAATGGCTCGCTTCGCAGGTGAAATACCCGTACCTGCTTGTAGTGTGGGAACTGCGGATTGACTGTGTCGACCGCGATTTGGGCCTGCGAAGCATTGACGCTGCCGGTTATGATCGCCGAAAGATAGCCTTTCCCGTTTCCCACGAGAACAACCTGTGAAGCTCCAGGTAGTTGGCCCAGGATCTTCTCTTCGATCGGCTCGGGCGCAATGTTGTGACCAGAACCGAGAATGATCAGGTTTTTGATGCGGCCCACGATCCGCCAGTTCCCTTTGGCGTCGACCTCACCCTGATCTCCGGAATGGAACCAGCCGTTGCGAAGAGCCTTGGCTGTTTCGGCAGGGCGATTCCAATAACCAGGAAAGATGTTGGGACCGCGAACGATGATTTCTTCGCTCTCGCCCAACTTCATTTCGATGCCGGTGATCGCGGGGCCGACGCGTCCCGGTTCGTAGCCGCGCGGGTCGTCGAGTGTGCAAATCGCAGTGGTCTCCGTGAGGCCGTAGCTCTGGAGCACCGGGATGCCGAGCATCATGAAGAACAGTTGGGTTTCGATACTCAACGGAGCAGATCCGCAGATCAAAGCACGGAGGCTGCGGCCGATCATCTTCTTGCGGATGGTGGGGAAAATTGCTGAATCGGCGAGCGACAGCCATATCCGGTCGAATGCCTTCGACTTGCTTTCGTGCTTGCGGGTCCACGCGGCTTTCGCGCGGCTGTAAATACCTTGCACGATGCCGCCCGCCTGCCAGAGTTGTTCATCAACTGCCCGGCGCATGCGCTCGAGCAGTGCTGGAACGTTCAGGAAATAGTCCGGCGCGACAGTGCGCATGTCCTGCGCGATCTTGGTCAGGTCGGTGTTCATCGTCAGCAAACTGCCGCGCAGCAGGGATGTCATCAGCAACATCCATGAACCGGCAAAGACGAACGGCAAGTAGTGGAAGACACGATCTTGCCCGGTAGCTCCAGCCATGAGCAGGTTCAGCCGGCTGTTCACGCAAGCGAGCATGTGCCCAATGTTGCCCGCCGTGAGAATCACGCCCTTCGCTTCGCCCGATGTACCCGAGGTATAGATGATCGTGACCGGGTCGGCGTCGCTGAGTTGGGGCTGGGAGATTGGCGCGGATGTCTCGGAGAACGGAGTTGCGAAGATGTCGTCGAAGAGCGCTTGAGGCGGAACCTCGGACCATTCTTTGGCGATGCCGTCACGAAGCACAGCATCACCGCAACAGACGAGTGCTGGCGAGCAATCCTTCATCATAGCGACGAGTTCGGCAGGCGCCTGGCGCGCATACAGGGGAACGACAATCAGGCCTTCGGCCATGGCGGCGAGATCCATCGCGACCCAGCGGACGCCGTTGTTCGCGTACAGAGCGCAACGATCGCCTTTCTTCAGGCTTCGTTGCGCGAGAAAACTGCGCGCGCGGCTGACCTGGGCGAGCAGTTCCCGGGCGCGGGTGTTCACAGTGCGTCCGTCGCGGATTTCAGCCAGGACCGTGGACTGATCGGCCCGCTCGAGACTCGCGAAAATGTCGTTGAGGAAACTCATTTGAGGTTCCGAAACAGGGCTAGGTGGCCACCCTCTGTTCGGCTGGCGCCTCGTATCTTTCGACCAGACTGCGCAGGCCGGAACTCATCGGGGGCAGGTAGTCTTCCCAACTCCACTCCCCCGAACGTGTCGGGAATTCTGGATAGCGTCGTTGTACCTCTTCTTCGAAGTAAACGCCCATTCGCGACATAACTTTCAGATTCTTTACGACCGTGCGTCCGATGCCTTCGGCAACCTCATCACCGTGGGCGTAGAGCTTCTCGAGGGCAGCTAACAGTCGCGGCTCAAGATCCGGGTCGTCTACGTTCATCAGAAGATCGGTATGGCCGCGTTCCTGCATCAGATTACGAATTCGCTCATCCATCGTGATGCCAGCGGATGGCACGAGTGCAGGCATCGATGTCACGATACCGTGATATCTCGAGGACGCCATCATGTGGCACGCGCGCAAAACGCTGACAAGCTGATACATGTCGTAATCGTCGGAGCTCAGAACCGGGACGCCACCAAGACGTTCGGCGATCTTGCGCGCCGGACGCGCGTCAAGCCGCTCGGTAGCAACCATGACGACGAACACGTTGTGATTCTGGCGGAAGGCAGCTACCGCGTTCGCGATGGCGCTCAGATATTTTTCATACGCGCGATCGGCCTCGGGCCCCGAGTTGTGGAAGTAGACCGACCGGTAGTGACTATCTTTGTAGGCGCCGGTCAGTTTGCGAGCGGCGAGTTTTCCGATAGACGCCTTGACCGGCCACTCAAACGGATTGATGGGACAGACGACCAGTACCTGTGCGCGCTCGTCCCAGCCGACATCCCGCAGCACCCGGCGGCCGTAATCTGCGGGCAGGGGCTCGAAGGTCCAGGCGGTATCGGTGCCGAGTTCCGTGGGCACCCCCAGTTCGCGCAGGAGCTTCCGGGATTCGATGTTGCGCGTGATGATGAGCGAATCCTTGCAGTATCGCGTACACATCTTCGCCAGCAGTGAATCCATGTGGCCGGCTTCGGCACCGTAGCCAACGGAGAGTTTGTTCTGCGCGGCAGCGATGCCAAGCGATCCGATCATCATGGTGGTGAGAGCGTTCGCGAACTTGCTCTTGAACATCGAACCTTCGCAAGCCACGACCCCATGATGCAGCGGTACTTCGCGGCCCAGAAATGGCGGAAAGATCTGAGGAAGCAGAACCTGCCGCGTGCCCTCGAAGTATCCGGCCGAACGCTCGAAGGTTTGCGTCATCACGCTGAACTCGACGCGGTCCGCACCGAGAATGTGGCGGAGTTGGCGCAGCATCTCCTCGACGCGGACGTCTGATCCCGTATTGCGCGTGCCGTTGTAGCCGGCGAAGAGCAGGTTCAGCTTCTCTCCCGGACGCCACGGCTGGCCGGAGCCTAGCATCCAACCGAGCTTCTTGCGCTCGATAATGCTGCTCACCCACGCCTCCAGGACGAAGTCCATCATGCGGCGGACCCTCCTGCAGCAGAGCCGCCGGCTGCGGCGGGCCAGGGCTTATAGGGGTAAGTGAAGTTGTGCTCCCGACTGAACTTCAGCAGCGAGTGGCTGTATTGCGAAAACGGGACGGGGTTCTTGCCCAGTTCCGAGGTGACGCGACGATTGTCGAAGACCGTGTTCCAGACCAGATATGGCATGAAAACTTTCATTAAGGATGCGCCGTGACCTGTAGGTCCCTTGCGATTTGACAGTGCATCGACAGTTTTTGAGAACGGTTTCTCGAGAGCAGGAACGAAGACAGGAGCCCGCTGCTGCTGAGCAGCGGCCAGGGCTTGCGTAATTTCCCGGAAAGTCTGCGATTCGTTCCCGGAGGACAGGTGATAAGTATCAAATTTCGGCTCGGACTTCTGATGGAGGGTCGTGATTGCCTCGGCCACGAAGTCGACGTTCACGATGTCGATCTTGTCGGTCGGGCGGAATGGCAGAACCTTGAGCCCGGCAAGGAACACGAAGGCTTTGACCATGTCGAACTGGGTCGTGTCTGCGTAACGGCTGTCGCCAAGAACGATGCTGGGACGGAATATCGTGAGCGGGACTTCGGGAAGCAACTCGCGCACCATGTGCTCGCAGAACTTCTTGGTGCGAGCGTATGGGTCGTAGTCGGAGCGCTCCCAATCGATGGAGCGATCTTCTGTAACGATTTCGTTCTGCCGCTTCCCTGCTACGGCCACGGTGCTGACGTTACTGAAGCGGCGCAGCCCGTGGTAGTAATGCGACCGCCGCGCGAGTTGTATCACTTCCAGAGTGCCGCGCAGGTTGACATTCATGCAGGTCTTTTCGGACTTCCGATTAAGCGAAGCCGCACAATGGATCACCGAGTCGGTCGTGTGAATGAGGCGGTCGTAGTCATCGCGATTGAGGCCGAACTGCGGCGTTGTGATATCGCCGGGAAAGATCCGGATGCGCGTCTGCAGATGCTCGTAGAAATGCTGGAAGTCCATGTGCAGCTGAAGGCCTTGCCACAAACGCGTGGCAGCTTCCTGCGCGTCTTTTCCGCGGACGAGCACGTTGAGCGACGCACCATGATCGTTCAGCAGGTTCGCCGCTACATGCGCACCGATGTAGCCTGTAGATCCCGTCAGGAATATCGCCACGTGACTCCGTTGGTCCCCGTTTTCACAGTTTCGCCGTTCACCGGCTCGTCCGCAGCAACAAAAAACTTTCGCGGAGCCCGGACTTCGAGCGGTCGCCCTTCGATCAGCGGATAGGTCCAGCGGCGCAGGGCGGGAATGTGAACATCAATCCAGTAATCCCACCAATCCAGCGACCGAGTGTCATAACCGAATGCCTCGCGCTCCTCCGCAACCAATGCATGCGAGAGTTTCTCGACATTGTCGGCCACGAAGTCGTGCTCATTTTGCAGGATAAATGGCTCGAAGAGTTCTATCAGCTTTTCGACCCGTTCCAGACTGCGTTCGGCTTTGGCGAGAGGTGTCTTCTTCAAAGGCAGCGGAGCCATGATGCGTTGAATCGATTTCACAATCGCCCGCTGCGCGGGCGCCGACATCCTGTTGTAGCGAGTTTTGGATACTGGGATCGCATCCATGCGCAAACGCAGCCACGACTCAAGACCTTCCTGCGCGCGATAGTGTTTGCGGTGGGCCAGTGAGGTTAACTCGATCGAACGTCCCATATCGCAGGGATTCGTGACCGACGTCGCCAACTGGTAGACAGTCTCGTTGCGACGCGTGATTACGGCTGCAGCGATTAAGGTCATCCCCTGGCAAACAGAATCAACAGGGATGATATCCAGGCGCTTTCTCTCGTTGGAGGGCAGCTGCCGGAAGCTGGTTCCCAACAGATACGAGAGGGATGCGGATGTATTGATTCCTTCGTTCCATCCGAGAAATGGCTTCTTTACGGACGTTTCGACGATGGCAGGGCGAACGATGGCAACGGGCAATCCGGCGCCGCGTTTTCCAATCAGTGATTCGGCCAGGCTTTTGGTTAGTGTGTAGGTATTCGGCCAACCGAGTTCGAGCGCGCGCTTTATTCCGGCTTCGGTGAGATAGTTCTTGAGCCAGCGAATCCGATTCTTGCGGATCTGATTATCAAGCGCGGCACCTTGCAGATCCTTCGCAGCATGCTCTTTTCCCTGCGCTTGTTTCTGAAGCTCGGCGGTAACTTCGGGACTTTCTGATCTCGCTTCGGCGTCATCAACGAGCGCGTGCAGGCTTTGCCATTCTTTTTCTGCGTCGAAGCCCTCGACCCCAGCAGGTGTGTAGTTGACACGTAACTTCTCGCTCACGCGGCCATCGCGCGCACCGGCGACATAACAGGTCGACAGGTGAACGAGGCCGCAATGGGACGACTCGCGGACAAACTCAACAACGTTAACGGCTGCGTCGACATTGGTCGCCAGGGCATCCCGCAGGTCGGGATTGAAGTCTGTAAGGCCTGAGCTATTCACGATGACATCGAGATCGCGCCGCAACCGTTGCGCAATGTCCGGCGTTAAGCCAAGTCCAGGAACCGTCACATCCCCTTCGACAACTTCAACCTTTTGGCGGATAAACCGGGCCAGACCGTTCCCGTATTTTTCGTAGAGTGGATCGAAAACGGGGGACTCTTCGACCATCTTTTCGAATCGTTTTAAGGCGGGATTCGATTTTTGGCGGCGAATCAGCAGATAGATTCGGCCGGTGTCGGGCACATCCATGAGCGTGTTGACCAGCCAGACTTTGCCGATGAATCCGGTCACACCAATGAGCATGACGTGCTTTCCGGACAATGCTGCACGCACCGAAAGAGTGGAAGACTGCTGGTGGTTGTCGAAGTAAACGATGGGACGCTGAGGGATGGTTTGTGCGCGCACGGTCGGGACAACTGCTTTCTGCAATTCGTCAATGCCGCGCAGATCGAGTTCGCGGACTAACTGCTCGGGAGCGCGGGAACCGTCGGGCCCTGATCCCGTGATTCGGGCAAAGAAGCCGCGGGGGCGTATCACGGGGTTCAACAACCTGCCGGTGGCGACGCGATCACGGAACTCGAGGCGGTTGACCACCATTAGCTTCACGCCCAGATAGTTCGCGAGGGGACGCATCACATGATCGAGGCCTTGGCTCACCAACACCAGCTCGGCGCCGGTCGCCTGGACTAGCTTCAGTTTGGCGACGCCGTCAGGCTTCAGATAAGGCTTGAGTTTGTACTGAAAGTATTCGTCCCCGAGCAGATCGAGCCGGTCGCGGCTTACACCACGTAGCACACTGTGCACGACACGGGTGGCGAAAACGCGATTGGTCGCATAAAGAAAGGGCCGCAAGGCCGCCATTAAAAAAACGAGCCCTCGGCGCGCCATTCGCGCCCCAAAGGTTTGCGCGTTCCATGTAAAGAACGCAACAGGTTGGACCGTGGTGAGATCGAGCAAACTCCCTTCCACGCGCCAGTAAACCCGTTCCTGCCGGGGCGTTTCAGAATTGTTAATGTACGAGTCCAAAATAGTGAGCAGCCGCTTGCCAGCGATGACTAAGGCTTTCAGGTATACCTGCCATAGCAGGTCAAAGACTTCTATTGTATCCAATGGATACGCGCGGACGAAATGCTTTGAAGGTGCCTGGGCGGGTGTTTTTGCTCTTGCTAGCACTTCGCACAGGCGGTTAGTCGGCAGGCGAAGACGTTGAAGCCCGGCCGGACCTGTCTTTCATAAGGAACACCAAGAGTCCGCTGAGGGCCAAGGCAAGCGCTACGAACAACAGGCCCCAGCGAAACGTTCCCGTCGCCTTTCGGATGGCACCGATTGCCCAAGGACCGGCGAGTCCGCCAAGATTGCCGACCGAGTTGATGAGGGCAATACCGACAGCTGCGGCCGTACCACTCAGAATCTTGGCCGGCATTGCCCAGAAGGGTCCCATGGCGGAAAACGCACTGAGCAGAGCCAGGCTAATCGCCGCAACGGACAGCGTTACTGAAGGTGAGTATGCAACTACGACCAATGCGATTGCGCCCACAAAAGCCGGAATCGCTGTGTGCAATCGACGCTCCTGCGACTTGTCGGAGTGCAAGCCTACAAGCACCATGGCCAACGCAGAGGCAACGTAGGGGACAGCTGTAATCAGGCCGATTCCGAAATTTCCAAGCCCGGAGATGCCGTGGATGATGGTGGGAAGCCAAAAGGCAATTCCATACATGACGATGGTCATTCCGAAGTACACCATCGCAAACATCCACATGCGGAAATCGGCGATAGCGGCAAACCGGCCGGTTTCCACCTGTGGGGCCATCTGACGCAGCTCTTCGATGAGCCAAGACTGTTCTTCTTGGGTCATCCAGTTCGCGTCGTGGGGATGATCAGTGAGGTAGATCCACACGGCGATACCGAGGATGATGGCCGGCAGAGCTTCAATCAAGAACAGCCATTGCCATCCCGAGAGACCACCCCTCTGATGCAGATTCAAGAGAGCCCCTGAAACCGGGCCACCGATGACCCCGGCTAACGGCGCCGCCGTCATAAAGCGAGCGATGGTCCGTGCCCGCACAGACTCTGGAAACCAATTCTTCAGATAGAGAATTACACCGGGGAAGAACCCGGCTTCAGCGGCGCCGAGCAAAAAACGAAGCGCGTAGAATCCGTACTCTGTGCGGACCAAAATCGTTGCCGCCGAAACAACTCCCCACACGACCATCAAAATGGAAATCCAGCGCCGCGCTCCCACCCTTTGCAACACGATATTGCTGGGTACCTGAAAGCAGAAATATCCGGCGAAAAACAGGCCCGCGCCAAAGCCATACACTGCATCGTTGAAGTGGAGTTCGGACTGCATTTGCAGCGCAGCGAAACCCACATTGATTCGATCGAGATAAGCGACGATGTAAAGCAGGAAGAGGAAAGGCACAAGCCGCCATGTCAGCTTGCGGGTGATGGTTACTTCGAGCTGTGTGCGAGGATTTTCTGTCAAGGGGCCACAGCCGATGGCAGATGTAACTTGATTCTAAGCAAGGCCTAGCCGTGCACGGATTTCTTTGACCATCGATTCAGGATCATCGCCAATGTCGATTACGACTGCATCTTTCGGCTCCTCCAGAGTCGCAAACTGGTCCGCGAGAATCGCTTCCGTCGCAAAATGTCCATGCCGCATGCGAAGTTGCTGAGCGACCAGTTCGTAGTTTCCGCGCAGATAGACGAAGTGGACTTCAGGCCCGACTCTTAGTTCATCACGGTACGCTTGCTTCAACGCTGAGCAAGCGAGCACGGCGTTTCGATTCTCAGAAATCCACTGCTGCATCGCCAATCGCATTGCCGACAGCCAGGGCGCACGATCAGCGTCAGTCAAGGCGACGCCGCGAGACATCTTCTCGACGTTGCTATTGGGGTGGAATTGGTCGGCGTCGGCAAACTGCCATCCCAACTCTGCGGCAAGCAACTCACCAATCGTTGTCTTGCCGGCGCCGGTCACTCCCATAACGACCACGATCAACCGCGGCTCCCGCTACTTGCGATAGGTTTTCTCAAAATTATTGCGAGTGTTGACCACGGTAAAGATCCCGTCCCATCCTGCCACTACATGGATCGAGTTCCCTTTATCCTGATCACCTTCCCCAGTGTTGGCAATGAAATCGTCGGCGACGTTGTGTTCTTTCCCGCCTTCTACGGAGGTGTGCAGTTGCCACAAGTCCTCGAGGCCGGGGGAGTCGTGCACAGTTTGCCAAGCGGGGGGACTGCCACCCTTCCGGGCTCCGTTGTCCATGATCGCCACCCTAGGGTGCAGCGCATGTACAAAGGCCGCGGTGCTGGACTGGTTCCACCCGTGGTGGCTCACAACAAGCAAGTCGATCTTACCGATGGGATTGACCGGGCACATCAGTTCAAGCTCTTTCTTTTTGGTTAAGTCCCCGAGATCGAGCACACGAAAGATGCCGAAGGTGACCAGAACTCCGACGGAGCGTGCATTTTCGGTCGCATCGTCTTCGGGCTTTGGCTCGGACGAACAAAATTCGTTTTCTTGCCCGCCGCTTTCCAGCGGCTTTGCAATGTGCTCTCCGGCCGAGGTCAGCACCTGAACCTGCACTCCCTCGACGGGGATGGTGTCGCCCGGCTTCACAACCATGCGCTTCTCGTGGGCGATTGCCTTCTGGTAGGCAGCAAAATCCTTTCGTGTCACGTCCGAGTCTTCCTGGTTCGGACCGTGGTCGACGAAGGTACCAACCTTGAACCGCTTCACGAGTTCGGGCACTCCACCTACGTGATCGGTGTGATAGTGGGTGATCACCACGTAGTCGATCTTCTTAAGGCCCGCAGCTTTCGCAGTCGCGACAATCCGTTTTGCGTCACGGCCGTCGAAGCCGGGCCACCCCGTATCGATGAGCATGGACTGGCCTGAGGGAGTGACGAACAACGTGGCCTGCCCGCCTTCCACATCGATGAAGAAAATCTGCAGGTTCTGATCCGAGCGTTCTTTGCTTTTTGCCCAAGCGGGTGTGTTTAGGGTGGGAAGGCCAGCTGATAAAAAGAGAATCAGCAAATAGAGGGTTGTGCGGATATTCAAACGGCACGCCCGGCGCCCTTTTACGCTCGACATGCCCTGCATGGTACGCCTGCCGGGATTAAGGAGAAAAGCCGGAAAGGAGTTCAATGTAAGGGAACGATGGCCGAGTCTGGCAACAAAAAGCTGAGTGATGGGCCCTACCTCACCCAACCAACTACTTCGTCGATCAACTGTTGGCGCCCGTGCTCGGGCCGATCGAGATGTACAAAATGAGTTGCGTCCTTCAGCACGACTATCTTGACTCTCGGGGCGTGGACCAGATGATTGCGGAGGAGTTCACGATCCTCAGGGCGCGACCAGAAGTCTCGTTCGGAAGCGAGGACTAGTGTCGGTGCGGTAATCAGAGACGCATCCCACAATTGGCGACCGATAGCAAGATAGAAGCTATCTTCCATCGCTCCGCAGGGGGATCGGAAACTAGGCGGCGTCCGGGTGTTGCTCGTGGTGTCGCTTGCCATTGCCGCTTCAGCGAAGGCCTTAGCAAGGGCAGGATCTCGCCAGGAATCTTTATTCTCCACAGGGATGCTGCGGTCCCGCACCCCAAACAACGATTTCTCCGTGTTCAGGCGGTATGATCCGCACGTTTGGCGATTGAATTGGCCTTCGTGCTTGGGGTCTTCCATATCTGAATGGTGTCCCATCAGAGGGTGCACCGAGCTACCCCCATAAAGGCTGTTCAGGAGAACGAGGGCACTCACTTTGTCGGGAAACACGCTCGCATAATAGCCCGCCCACTGGCCACCGGTGGCCCATCCGAACAAAGCCACCTTCGGGATGTGACGACGATTGCAGATCCACTCCACGACCGCGGCAATGTCGTGAGCAACGTCATTTGAGCGAACCAATGCTTGTTTCCCTTCAGGACGCTCGTTCATACCAAGCGGCCGCGTGGAGGCACCGTAGCCGCGCACATCCATGACATAGACTGCCAACCCGCGACTTGCGAGATCGGCGGCTAGAGATCCTCCCGGCACCTGCAGGTCGAACGAAGCCACGCCCGGTACCCTCGCCCCATGAATGAGGAGTATCGCGGAGGCGTTCTGGGACAAGTCCGGAAGCATCACTTCGCGTACGAACAGCCTTAGATTCGCGTCTTCCGGCACATAGAAATCCTGCCGGCGAACGTGGTCAACCTGGGCTGACGCCATCGCCGCGACAAAGAGTAACCCAATTAAGTATCGATGCATGCAGAGACGATTGTGCAATAGAGGTATGTTGGACAACAACGTTTGGCGGGAATCCTATCGGCGCAGAGACCACCTCAGAGGGCGGCTAATACGCTTGCGGAGAATCGACTCGAAAGCACGAAACCGCCGATTTGGGCTCTTTCTATTACTAGAAAGTCCATTCGGCGGTTTTACAAGTTCGAGCGGTTAAATTATGCAGCTTTTTTCTGGGCTTTGTACTTAGCCCAGCGAGCACGTTGCGCTGCGGCAATTCTCCGACGCGCCGCCACGGAAAGAATTCTTTTCGGACGGTCGCTGCCGCTGGTCCCGTTCTGGCTTACCAGGCGAAGGGCGCTTATCGCGGCCTCCACTTGTTTTAACTGGCTTTGTAAAGTCTTCTGTTCTGCCACTAATACATTCACCGCATTTTCTAAGTTAACCATGCAAATCCCCCTCGGCGGGAGATTCTAACAAAGGTTCGCGCAGTCGCGGACATCTAATTGATAATTTTTTCTCGATAGATCGCGATGAAACTGATTTCCTCTTCCTAGATAGGGACCGCTGTCCTAGGTTTCGAACGACTCGAGCCATCAATCTGCTTGGTTGCAGAAGCCTGAAGATGTCGTTTCTTCATCGGATTTGGTCTTCGGTCATGTTGGCGGCTTAGTCAACGATCTTCGATCGCAAGTGACGTCCCTGTGCGCAAGTCCGGATGAGAGCGGGAATTAATCTTCCGATTACTGCATTAGCAGCGCTGAAGGTGACCAAGACTAGCTTCAACGATACATCCCTAACTTGTTTTCCGCAGAGTCGACAATCCAAGCGCAATTTGCGCGACGAGAAACCAGCTCCAGTCCGCCCCGTGAAGGCGTCGCGTCAAGTGCAGTTTGCTGCATATCATCCCAGACCAGGATACCAAGATGAACTGTACATTCCGCGTCACGGCAGGCTTATGCTCAGATGTGAGATAGATCGAAGGCT
>Ga0126381_100000782_pt1 | contig 34601 bp, 27 predicted proteins | sample PanSoiMetPlot_28_FD_96465 | JGI IMG/M metagenome (GOLD analysis project Ga0126381, IMG submission 96465) | Tropical forest soil microbial communities from Panama - MetaG Plot_28 | ecosystem: Environmental > Terrestrial > Soil > Tropical forest > Bulk soil | place: Panama | collected 2016-02-17 | reverse complement strand
TAGGAGTCCATGGTCGTGTCGCCGGGCTGGGCCTGGCGGCCGCCCTCGTCGCTCACGTAGAGCTTGCCGCCCGCGAAGGCGAGCTCACGAGGGGCGATGCCGACGTCCCACGTGTGCTCGACCGCACCGGTGCTGGGGTCGAGTGCCACGACGGTGTTCTGCCCGTTGAGCGCGGCGTACAGGGTGGACCCGTCGGGCGAGTACGCCATCTGGCCCACCAGTGCGGAGTTGGGCGTCGGAGTCCGGTTGTTACCCGAAAGGTGGCTGCCCACCCTCGCAATCGGGAAGCGGGTCGGCGTGCCAAGGGTGCCGTCTGCGTTGACCGGGAACCGGGTCACGGCGTCTTGCTCCGGAAGCCAGAGGAACTTGCCGTCCGGCGAGTACGTCGGGCCTTCCTGCCCGACAGTGCCATCAGACAGGGTCTGGTTGACCCCGGAAGCGCTGCCGACCGTCCAGATGAGCTTGTAGCTCGACAGGTCGAAGATCTGCAGGGCCACCGGCTTGTCGGCGCTGGTCGCTGCGAGGAATCGCCCGTCCGGGCTGACCGTCGAGCCCATGAACTTGCCGAACTGGGTGAGCAGGCGGTCACCGATCGGGTTGATGATCTGGTCGTCGGAGACCTGGATCCCGTTGGGGTACTGCGTGCCGACCTGGTTGTCGCCGAACCCCACCGTCGAGGCGTAGGCGGTCATTCCCCCGCCAACGATGAGGATTGCCGCTGTGCCGGCCACAGCGATGCGGAGATGGCGGCCGACCCATTTCGGGAGGCCGAGACGGACTTTCAAGACTTCTCGTCGTCGTCGCGTGACTTGCATACCTATCCCTTCTATGCGGGGGCTAGCAGATCGACAAGGCCGTCGAACTGCCATAGCGGGTTCGGTGCGTCCCCGTACGGGGCGTGCAGGACGAAGTAGCCGTTCACTTGATTTGGTCCGTCGCCGTCCGCGACGTACCGTCCGTTAGCGCTGACGTCAAGCTGGTAGACGGCCTGTCCGATCGCGTTGCTGACGCCAGGCAGACGCCAGGTGACGGTGCAGCGCCAGTCGTTTCCCGGCCCTTCCTGGTCGACTAGGTCGGACCCCTTGGTGCAGGCCGCCGTGGTCCGCAGTTGCGGCGCGGTGTAAGTCAGGTGGTAAAGCTCCTGGCTCTGCACCACGTACAGGTACGCGAACGAAGTGGCGAGCGACCGTTGCAGCTTGCCGGCCTCGATCCCGGATCCGGTGGCCCCGGTCGCCGCGGCCAGCACCCCAGCGGACAGCGCCCACACCGCGAGCAGCGGCAGGATTCCGGAGGTGATCGCGCGCCGCACAGAGCCGTCGTTGGCCAGGCTGGTGAAGTCGCGCCGCATGAAGATCAGGTACGCCAGGGCGGTCGCGGTGACGGCCCACGCCAGGCTGACGGCGATGCCCGCGATCAGCGAGCCGAGCTGCGGCGGGCTGGTGAACAGGCCGTTCCAGGAGAGGAACGCGAAGCTTGGCAGCGCCACGCGGACGGCCGCCGGCATCGGCAGCACCTGGGACGCCAGCTGCATTCCCAGCCCACCGAAGGCGGGCACCAGCAGGCCGAACGGGGATCGTCCGAAGATGACCGAGGCGAGCAGCCCGATCGCGGCGAAGGCGAGGATCGGTGCGAGCACACAGAGCCAGGCGAGCAGTAGATGCCCGGCGGCGTCACCAGGCGACAGCGGGTGGCCGTCGAGACCGGCCAGCGGTCGGCTGCCGACCACCAGCCCGCCGACGATGCCCGAGACCGCCAGCCCAGGCACGCACATCAGGAGGATGGTGAGGCTCGCCAGCGACTTGGCGATGAAGATCCGCCGCGGCGAGCGCACCGCCACCAGCAGGTGGCGCCAGGTGCCCAGCCGATCCTCTGACGAGAACACGTCGCCGGCGACGACCGAGGTGAGCAGCGGGAAGAACCAACTGCCCGCGAAGGACAGCACGACCAGCGCCCCGGCCCAGCCCGTCGCGTGCATCTGTCGGCCGAACAGGGTGTCAGCGGGAAGCGTGCTCTGCCCGCTCGCTACGACGACGGTGACCGCCGGGCCGATCCAGCACAAGCCGATCAGGATGCGTACCCGCCACTGCGCCAGCAGCTTGACGAGCTCGAAGCGGTACCCGCGCGCCACCGAGACCGTGCGGGGCGCCAGCACTTCGCCGGGGGTGGTTGTCGCGGTCGCGGTCATCGGCCCGACTCCTGCTCATGCTGCTCCGTCAGGGCGAGGAACGCGGTCTCAAGCGGCGAGACGACGGGCGTGAGCTCGCGCACCGCGATGCCCGCGTGCACAAGCCGTGGCACGAGTTCGTCGAGGTCAGACAGCAATGCGCGCACCACGAGCACCTCGCGGTCCGGCCGCCCGCTGGCGTTGTCAATCACCTGGATCCCGTCCGTGGCGACGGCCACCTGGCGGGCCGTCTCGATGTCGGAGGTCACCAGCCGGTAGTCGAGTTCGCCATTCCGGTCAGCCAGCTTGTCCAGCGGCCCGGAGAAGACGACCCGTCCGGTCGCGAGAATGGTGACGTCCGAGCACAGCGCCTCAAGGTCGTCCATCCGGTGACTTGAGAGCACCACCGCGGTCCCGTTCGCCGCGACCCGGGTCAGGGTGTCGTGCACGTGCCTCTTGCCCGCCGGGTCGAGCCCGTTGGCAGGCTCGTCGAGCACGAGCAGACGCGGCACGGTAAGCAGCGCGGCGGCGAGCCCGAGCCGCTGGCGCATTCCGAGAGAGAACCCGCGTACCCTGTCGTCGGCCACGTCGGTGAGCCCGAGCTGCGCAAGGATGTCGTCGATGTCCGCCGTCGCAGTGCCGGGGGCGCGGAGAGCGGCTAGCGCGGCGAGGTTCTTCCGGGCCGTCAGCGCGGGATACAGACCGGGGCCGTCGACGAAACCCGCGACACCGTCGGGCGCCGCCAGCGCCCGCCCGACCGGCGATCCCAGGACTTCAAGACTGCCCCGGTTCGCGACGGCCAGGCCCAGCAGCAAGGCGAGCAGCGTCGTTTTGCCCGCTCCGTTTGGCCCGACGATCCCGTGGATCTGCCCGGCCGTGACATCCAGGTCGACACCGTCGAGCGCGACGACATCGCCGAAGAATTTCGTGAGCCCGCGAGCCCGCACCGCGCTGGAACTACTCATATGACTCCTCTACTGCGCCCACAGCAAACCTTCAGGACACACCTGACATGTGCGTTGATGGTCACTTAAGTTCCGGCGAAGGTTGGGTTTCTAGGTAATTTCGGCTTAACTGCGCGGAAGCTGAGCGCAGGTTACGATCAGGCGAACGCAGGCTCTGCAGCGTCGAGCGCGACGATGTGGGCTGGGAGCGATTCCTTTCCCGTCTCCGCCAGGTCTGTACGGTTGAAGGCGATCACGCGGGAGAGGCTCGCAACTGATGCTCGATAGCGCCGGATTCGTTCGAGATACCGAGCCGTTCCGGCGTGAGCTGCTCGCCCACTGCTACCGCATGCTCGGCTCGGTCCAGGATGCGGAGGACCTGGTCCAGGAGACATATCTCCGGGCCTGGCGGTCATACGGCCAGTTCGAGGGACGGTCTTCGGTACGTACCTGGCTGTACCAGATCGCCACCAATAGATGCCTGACCGAGCTGGGCAAGCAGAGCCGGCGCATGCTGCCATCCGGCGTGTACGACCCGGAACCGGATCCCGGATCCTACGCCGAGGAGGCCCCGGCGGAGGTGAACTGGCTGCAGCCAGCGCCGGACGCGATGGTGACACCGGACACTGCTGATCCCGCCGCCATCATCGCGGCCCGCGAGGCACTGCGGCTGGCGCTCATCGCCAGCTTGCAGTACCTGCCGCCGAGGCAGCGGGCGGTGCTGGTGCTACGAGACGTCCTCACGTTCCCCGCCTCCGAGGTCGCGGTCATGCTCGGCACTACGACGGCGACGGTCAAGAGTGCGCTGCAGCGCGCCCGTGCCCGGCTGGAGGAAGTGGCCCCGGTCGCCGACCAGATCACCGAGCCGACCGCCCCGCGAGCCCGCGCGTTCCTGGACCGGTACATCGCGGCGTTTGAGAATGCCGACGCCATCGCTCTGGAGCGGCTCCTGGTAGAGGACGCCATCATAGAGGCGACGCCGTTGCGTACCTGGTTCGCCGGCCGCAAGACCTGCGTGCCATTTCTGCGCAACCGCGTCCTGGGAGCGCCTGGTGACTGGCGCATGCTGGCCACCAGCGCCAACGGGCAGCCCGCCGCGGCGGCCTATACCCGTGACCAGCACGGGAACTACCGGCCGTACGGAATCTGCGTGCTCACCCTCACCGACGCGGGCATCCGCAGGATCTCCTCCTTCGGCGACCCGGGACTGGTCACCATGTTCGGGTTCCGGCCGGACATGTTCTGAGCGATTCCTTTTCCGTCCTCGCCGGGTCTTCCTGGGTGCAGGCAGACCGACGACAGGAGCAGACATGACCATAAAAGACAAGACGGTCCTGGTGACCGGGGCCAACCGGGGTATCGGGCGGGCACTGGCGGCCGAGGCCCTGGCCAGAGGCGCCAGGCGGGTGTATGCCGGCACCCGGCGGCCGCTGGCAGACCCAGACGACCGGGTGACGCCCCTGAGCCTGGACATCACCAGCACGGCGCAGATTCAGGCAGCTGCCAGCCGAGTCGAGTCACTGGACATGCTGATCAACAACGCCGGCATCGCACTGCCCGATGACCTGACCGACCCCGCCGTGCTCGAACGCCACCTGGCCGTCAACCTCTTCGGGACCTACGCCGTGACCCGGGCCTTCCTGCCGGCGGTGACCCGCTCCCGCGGGGCCATCGTCAACATCCTCTCGGTGAACTCACTCGCCCCCTTGCCGTTCATCATCCCCGCCTACTCCGTCTCGAAGGCGGCCGCGTTCTCCTTGACACAGTCGCTTCGCGCTCTTGTGGCCGGGCAAGGGGTAAGGGTGCACGCGGTCCTGCCCGGCCCGGTGGATACCGATATGACCCGGGGCTCCGACACGCCAAAGGCATCCCCGGAATCGGTCGCGGTGGCCATCTTCGACGCGATCGAGGCCGGGGAGGAGGAAATCTTCCCCGATCCCGCCTCGGCACCCATGGCGGGCCGCTGGCGCGATAGCGCGGCCAAGCTGCTCGAGCGCCAGTTCGCGCAACTGCACCGCTAACCGGGGTTGCGCGGGGCGGGCGGAGCACTGGCCCGGGCGAGGATACCGCAGTAGCTCACGGCCGCCTCCCGTAGAGCCATGCGGTGAGCGGAGCGAACACCGCCACCAGCGCCGCTGCCGCGAGGAGGACCCAGGTCACCTGGCCGGCGGACGGGTGGCCGCCCATCAGGCCCCGCTCGGCGGTGACCAGGTGGCTGACCGGGTTGACGCGGACGAAGGCCTGCAGCCATCCGGGCATAGTCCGCGGGGCGACGAACACGTTGCTTGCCAAGGTGAGCGGGAAGAGCACCACGGTGCCGGTGCTCATCACGGCCTGCGGGGTGCGCAGGACCAGGCCGAGCGCGGTCCACGCCCAGGACAGGCTCAGCGCGAAGGCCAGCAGCAGCCCGATAGCGGCCAGGGTGCCGTAGGCGCCGCCGGGCGGGCGGTATCCCATGATCACGCCGAGGATGGTGACTAGTCCCGCGGCGATCAGGTAGCGGGCCACGTCGCCGAGGATGGCGCCTGCGATAGGCGCGGGAGGCCAGATGGGCAGAGACCGGAACCGGGCAGTGATCCCCTTGCTCACGTCGGTGTTCAGGCCGATCCCTGCGTACATGCTGACCAGCAGCACGGCCATGACCAGCGTGCCGGGCAGCAAGAACGGCAGGTACCGGCCTGGCGAGCCGGCCAGCGCGCCGCCGAACAGGTAGGTGAACATCAGCGTGAACACGACCGGGATCGCGATCACGTCGAAGAGTTGCTCGGGGACGTGCCTGATCTTCAGCAGCGCCCGGTAGCCGAACGCGAGCGTGGCGATCCACGCGCCGGGTGGTTCAGGGCGGGTGCTGGTGACGATCACGGTCATGCGGCGCTCGCTTCCGCTTCCCGCGTCAGCGCCAGGAAGACCTCATCTAGCGTGCCCTTGCCCATGTCCGCCTTCAGCCCGGCGGGAGTGCCCTCGGCGACGACCGTGCCGTGGTCGATTACCGCGACCCGGTCAGCGAGTCGGTCGGCCTCCTCCAGGTACTGGGTGGTAAGCAGCACCGTCGATCCGGACTCCGCCGCCGCGCGCACGATCTGCCAGACTTGGGCGCGCGCCGCGGGGTCCAGGCCGGTGGTCGGCTCGTCCAGGAAGTACAACCCGGCCGGTACGAGGAAGCTCGCGGCGATGTCCAGGCGGCGGCGCATCCCGCCGGAGTATGTCTTCACCTGCTTGCCGGCGGCGCCCGCCAAGTCGAAGGCCTCCAGGAGCCCGGCGGCACGTGCCCGCGCGCCGCTGCGGGACAGGCCGGACAGCCTCCCGAGGAACAGCAGGTTCTCCTTGCCGGTGAGGTCATCATCGACGGTGGCGGCCTGGCCTGCCAGCGAGATCCGGCGGCGCACCGCGTTAGCCTCCCGCACGACATCATGGCCGAGCACGGCGGCACGGCCGCCGTCCGGCCGAAGTAGCGTGGCGAGGATGCGGACCGAGGTGCTCTTGCCGGCCCCGTTCGGTCCGAGCAGGCCGTAGACGGTTCCCGCGGCGACCGTCAGGTCCAGGCCGCGCAGGGCCTCGGTGGTGCCGAACCGTTTCCGCAGCCCTTCGGCCTCGACAGCAACCGGGTATCTTTTCTCGTACATGATTGTCAAGGTTAAGTTATCTCTTACATAGTCGTCAAGGATAAGGTGAGGCATGACGGAGGCGCAGGCCAGGAGGCGCAGGCAGCGGTCGGACGCCCGGCAGTCCATCGCGGCGGTCCTGGACGCCGCAATCCAGGCGCTCGCCAGCCGGCCGGACGCGTCCATGGACGAGATCGCCCGGGCAGCAGGGGTCAGCAGGCAGACCGTGTACGCGCACTTCCCGTCCCGTGACGCGCTGATCGACGCGGTCATCCAGCAGGCCAGCGCCGAGTTCACCGGTCTCCTCGACGGCTTGGACCTCGACCAGGCGCCCCCTGCCCAGGCGCTGACCCGGCTGCTGGACGCGGGCTGGCAGGTCGCCGCCCGCTACCCGTTCTTGTGGCTGCAGCCCGCCGTGGATCCTGGCAAGGATGCCGAACGGCACGCGCCGGTCCTAGACCGCATGCTGAACATCGTCCGCCGCGGCCAGGCCAGCGGCGACTTCGACGCCTCGGTTCCGGCGCACTGGCTGCTGTCGGCAAGCCTGGCGCTGGGCCGCGCCACCGAAGACGAGGTCAAGGCAGGCAGGATGACCATCGAGCAGGCGACTCGCGCCATGCACCAAGGCCTGCTACGGCTGCTCGGCACAGGATGAGCTCATACTCCCGCATTGCCCCGGTCCGACCTTGTCCGGATATTTGCTCACGCGCGGTTTTCCAGGAGAGCGGCTGGCAATGTGTTCCAGGTGTCGACTAACCAGAAGATGGCACTGGGTGGCCTCGTCATCCTGGGCAGCCTGGCCGCGTGCAGCTCGGCCCACACCGTCGTCCCACTGTCTCAGGGATCAGCGAGTGACGTGCCGGCGGCATCACCTAGGTCGCTCTCCGCACCCCCGCCGCCTAACTCGGCTGAAGGCGGCATCACCACCACCAACCGGCGCAGCACGCTCACGTGCACGATGGTGGCGGGCACCGACACCGTAGTAGACCAGCAGAAAGCGACGCTGACTCCGGCGATCACGGTCAAGAACACCAGCAGCTCCCCGCTTGACCTGACCCAGTACCTAGGGGGAGCGGTTCAGTTCGACATCTGGTTCCTCAACTCCTCAGGCGGGGTGGTGTCCACAGATGAGCAGGACCCGGACCTGGCATCTGCGTACGACAACGGCACCACGGACCTGGCGCCGGGGCAGAGCACGACGTTCACGGCTGCGCCCGGCCCGATCAGCGGCGAGGTGCCGCAGAAGGAGAACATGGCCGGGCAGGGCGTCACCGCATGCAAGGCCATGTTCGTGTCGTACGACTGATGGAGCCCGCCTAACGCGGGGGCGAACGACCACATGATCGCCATCAACGAACTGCCTGGCTACAAGATCGCGGCTGTCCTCAGGTCCTGGGAACTCGACCTGGTAAGCCAGTAGCGGACGGGGGACCGGCTCTTGATCGGCGGTGCGAACCCCTCGCTGCCGCGACGAGCGTAGCGCCGGAAGGTGTCTCAAGAGGCGGCACGTACCGTGGCGAAGAAGTCGCGGATGTCGGCGGCCAGCAGGTCGGGGACCTCCAGTCCGGAAAAGTGCCCGCCGCGATCGAACTCGGTCCAGTGCACGATGTTGTAGTCCTGTTCGGCCAGGGGCCGGACGGACTGGAGGATGTCGTATGGCAGGACAACCACCCCGACCGGCACGGGGCAGGGCACCTTCCCGCGCGGGGACTCATTGGCAAGGCGGGCCGAGGAGCCGGCGGTGGCGGTGAACCAGTAGATCGAGACGTCAGCCAGGATCTGGTCGATGGTGATCGCGGAACGGGGATCGGCCCACTCGGTGAACTTCTCGGCGATCCAGGCGAGCAGTCCGGCCGGAGAGTCGGTCAGGGCGTAGGAAATCGTCTGCGGCCTGGTGGCATGCAACGCCTGATAGGCGGGCTGACGTGCCTGAAGCTGCTTGATCTTGGCCAGGCGGGCCTGGTCGCCGGGAGACAGTGAAGGCTCGCCGGGGCCTGGCGGCGGCGGGGTGACCAGATAGGTGGTGTGCACCCCGACAACACGCGCGGGCGCGACGGCGCCCAGGGCGCGGGAGATGCCTGAGCCCCAGTCGCCGCCGTGTGCTCCGTAGTGCTCGTAACCGAGCCGATCCATCAGGACGGCCCAGGCGCGGGCGATCCGGTGGATATCCCAGCCCTTCGATCGGGTGGGGCCGGAGAAGCCGAAGCCGGGAATGGACGGGATGACCAGGTAGAAGTCCGCTGACAGGGGTTCGATCACGTCGAGGAACTCCAGGACCGAGCCGGGCCAGCCGTGGGTGAGGATCAGCGGCAGCGCGTCGGGGTTGGCCGACCTGACGTGCAGGAAGTGCACGTTCTGGCCGTCGATCTCGGTGATGTACTGCGGGTATCTGTTGAGCGCGGCCTCCTGAGCGCGCCAGTCGAACTTCTCGCGCCAGTAGGTCGCCAGCTCGCGCATCCGCTCCAGCGGAATACCGAGGTCCCAGCCGACGCCGGGCAACTCGTCGGGCCAGCGGACGCGGTCCAGCCGGACGTGCAGGTCATCCAGGTCGGCCTGTGGGATCTCGACGCGGAAGGGAGTGATCGCGGGCATGTGATACCTCCATGATGATGGCGTTAGGGACTCTAACGTTAGTCGCACTAATGAAGCTATATTGTTAGTGCGACTAACGCAAGAGATAGGATCGGCGCATGGAAGGCGGGCATCGCCTTAACGAGGCGAACGCACCTGAGCGGCTACGGGCACGGCCCAGCCGCCTGCTCAACCTGGCAGCCGGTTACGCGCAGCGGGAGGTGGCGGACCGGCTGGCGACCCTGGACTCGCGCAAGTGGCACTACGCCACTCTCGCGGCCCTGGAAGAGTTCGGCCCGGACAGCCAGTCGGGACTCAGCGACCGAACCGGCATCTACCGCAGCGACATGGTGGCGACCATCAACGATCTCACCGCGCGAGGGTTCGTCGTACGGGCGCCCGACCCGGCCGACCGCCGCCGCAACGCCATCACGCTCACCGACGAGGGCCGCCGCCACCTGACGCGCCTGGACGTTCTGCTAGCGGACGCGGAGGCAGAGTTCCTCGCCCCCCTGTCCGAGGGCGACCGGGCGGAGTTGGTCCGCATCCTGCAACTCATCGTAGGCTCGCGGTCATGACGGCCAGGCCGCCGGTGCTGCGGGTCACAACGCGGAATGCGGCATTCCAGCAGTGGCAGGCACTGCTGTCCAACCGGGCCAAGCGGCAGCGCGCCGGAGAGTTCATCATCCAGGGCGTGCGCCCCATCACGCTCGCTATCGAGCACGACTGGCCGGTCCGCGCCATGATCTACGACATAAGCAGGCCCCTGTCCCGGTGGGCCACGGACATGCTGGCCGCCTCCGGGGCGCGCCAGGTCGCCATGGCGCCGGAACTGCTCGGCGAACTCGGCGAGAAGGACAGCGGCGCACCCGAGATGGTAGCCGTGGCGGCGATCCCGCCCGACGACTTGTCCCGGATCCCCCAGGCGCGGGATCTGCTTACCGTCGCGTTCGATAGGCCCACCAGCCCGGGCAACATCGGAACGCTGATCCGGGCGGCCGACGCCTTCGGCGCGCACGGGCTGATCGTGAGCGGGCACGCCGCCGATCCGTACGACCCGAAGTCGGTCCGCGCCTCCACGGGGTCGCTGCTCGCCATGCCCGTTGTCCGGGCCGCGAGTCAGGCGGACGTGACCGGGTGGGCGCGGGATAGAGGCGCCACGATCATCGGAACCGACGAGAAGGGCGAGGCGGATATCGCCGACATCGAGCTGACGGGACCGGCGGTGCTCGTCATCGGGAACGAGACGAGCGGGCTCAGCGCGGCCTGGCGACAGGCTTGTGACGTCATCGCGCGCATCCCGATCACCGGCGCGGCAAGCTCGCTCAACGCCGCCGGCGCGGCGACAGTTGTCCTGTACGAAGCCGCCCGCCAGCGGCGCGCTTACGCCCTGAGGTAGCGGAGGACGGCGAGGACTCGGCGGTTGTCGGCGGCCTCAGGCTCAAGGGAAAGCTTGGCGAAGATGTTGGCGATGTGCTTTTCGACCGCGCCCTCGGACAGCACGAGCTTGGCGGCGATGCCGGAGTTGGATCGGCCCTCGGCCATGAGCCCGAGCACCTCGCGTTCGCGCGGAGTCAGCGAGGCCAGTCCGGGGTCGGGTTTGCGCAGCAGTTGGCTGACCACTTCCGGGTCAAGCGCGGTACCGCCGGCGGCGACCCGTTCCAGCGCGGAGACGAAATCCGACACATCGCCCACCCGGTCCTTAAGCAGATAGCCGACTCCGCGGGCGCCGGACTCGAGCAGCCGGGACGTGTAGCGCGTCTCGATGTACTGCGAGAACAGCAGCACGCCAGTCGACGGGAAGTCGCGCCTGATTTCCACCGCGGCGCGCAGCCCCTCGTCGGTGTGCGTAGGCGGCATCCTGATGTCAGCGATCACGACATCCGGCGCGTGCTCGGCGACGGCGGCGCGCAGCGCCTCCGCGTCGGCGACTAGCGCCGGGACCTCGTGCCCCCGGTCGGCGAGCAGCCTGGCCAGGCCCTCCCGCAGCACCGCGGCGTCCTCGGCGATCACGACACGCATCAAACGCCTCCTCCGCGCAGCCGCATGGGCAGCTCGACGGTCACCGTGGTGGGGCCGCCACGCGGGCTCGACAGCCGCAGTTCCCCGTCCACCGTCGCCGCGCGCTGTGCCAGTCCGTCGAGGCCGCTGCCCCGGTAGGGGCGGGCGCCTCCGAGGCCGTCGTCGGTTACCCGCATGCGGAGCCGACCCGGCCGTTCGGAATCAATTATGATTTCTATCTTATTGGCTGAGCTGTGTTTGATGGCATTGGCGAGCAGCTCGGCGGCGCAGAAGTAGGCCATCGTCTCGATGGCCGCAGAAGGCCGTTCTTGCAGGTCCGCGCGGACCTCCGCCGGGATCGGGCTGGCCGCCGCCAGCGAGGCAAGAGCGTCCGCGAGGCCCGAGTCGAGCACCGGCGGGTGGATGCCGCGGGCGAGGCGCCGCAGGTCATCCAGCGCGTCGATCACCCCGGACTGCGCGGCGTCGAGCAGTTCGCGCAGCACGTCGTCGTGGGTCTTCTCCCGGGCCATGCCAAGGTTCATCGCGACGGCGGCGAGCCGGACCTGGGCGCCGTCGTGCAGGTCACGCTCGACGCGGCGCAGCGCCGCCGCCGCGTCCTCGACGGCGATCGCACGGGTCCGCTCCAGTTCGCTGACCCTGCTCGGCCCGAGCAGGGAGCGCATCAGCAGCGCGTCGATTGCGGTCATCCCCCTCGCCAGCCACACGCCGGCGAGCACGCACCCGGCGCCCGCCAGCACCGCGGACGCGGTCCCCGGCCAATTCCAGATCGACCAGTGCCCGCCGGGAACGGGGACCACCGCGGTGAGCGGAAGCAGCCTCGTCCCGGCCGGGTGGATGAGCTTCAGCGGCCAGGCCAGGGGGTAAAAGCACATCGCCACGCCGATCACGAGCCACGCGGCGGCATACCCCTCGGCGACCGCGACTGGCAGCTTGGCCATGGCATACCCGACCGCCCGCCAGCCGTCCCTGTCGCGCAGTCGCCGCTCCAGCCGGCCAAGCAATCCCGACCCTGGACGAAACGCTGCGGGCGCGGGCACCTGCTCGCCGGCCGCCCTCAGCAGGCGGCGGTGCAGCGCGCCGAGCCTGCGGGCCATGCCGAGCGCGGCGCAGACCAGCGGCAGGCCGACGAAGATCGTGCCGACGATGGAAGCGGCGAAGGCCAGCGCCAGCACCAGCACCGCCGTGACCGCGACGAACCCGGCCAAGCCGGTGAACGCGCCGACGACGCAGAACCGCACGTCCCGCCAGGCACGGCGGGTGAACGGCGCGCGGAGCACCGTAACCATCACCCGTCGTGCCCTGCTCACAATGGTCAATTCTCCCTGGTTTAGGCGTCCGCGCGCAGCAGTGCCCAGCCACCGGCCGCCAGCGCGGCGGCCGCGTACAAACACAGCATCGCCAGCCCGGTCCACGCGGACAGCGAATACGCGACCGGCTTGACAGCGGTCAGGGAATCCACCGCGATTATCCACGGGAGGAACTTCATGGCCGCGTTGTGCATGCCGAGCGGCAGGAGCACCAAGGGCAGCACGAATACCACCCCGACGATCGCTGATATCGCTCCGGCGGTGTGCCGGATGACCGCGGCCAGCCCGAGACCGATGAGCCCGATAACGCACGGGTAGGCGCCCGCGAACAGCACCGCGCGCAGCACTGCGGGCGATGCGAGCGATGCGTGCGGAACGCCGTGCCGCGCGGCGATCTGGAAGGCGGCGAAAGCCGCGAACGCCAGCGCCTCTCCCGCCGCGAGCGTGACAGCGGCAAGCACCGTCGCCTTCGCTGTCAGCACCCGGCCCCGGCGCGGCACGGCGGCGAAGGTGGCCCGTATCGACCCCGTGCGGAACTCGCTGCTCAGCGTCAGCACGCCGAGAATACCGATGGCGAGTTGCACGAGTGCCAGCCCGCCGAACGCGTTCTGAGTCGGGTCGTAGGACGGGGCGGGCTGCGCGGGGCCCGTGTCGGCGTCCATGACCGCCACGCCCACCATGGCCACGGCGAATACCAGCAGGATCCACCACGTGGAACGGACGGTCCGTAGCTTGCGCCACTCCATGCGGACGACTGCGTTCAAGTCGGCCCGTGCCATCATGAGATCCTCCCGGTGTAGTCGGTGGCGGAGTCGGTGAGCTGGAAGAACGCCTCTTCAAGCGAGCTCGCGGTAGCCGACAGCTCGGCGACCGTGCTGTGGGTGAGCAGCCGCCCCTGGCCGATCACGATGAGCTCGTCGGCGGTCTGCGCGACCTCGCTGATCAGATGGCTGGAGACGAGCACCGTGCGCCCTTCGGCCGCCAGCGACCTCATCAGGTTGCGTATCCAGCGGACGCCCTCGGGGTCCAGGCCGTTGACCGGCTCGTCGAGTATCACGATCCCCGGGTCGCCCAGCAGCGCCGCGGCGATGCCGAGCCGTTGCGTCATGCCGAGCGAGAACTTGCCGGCGCGGCGGCGGCCGACGGCCTCGAGGCCGACGAGGGCGAGCACTTCCGCAACGCGGCGCCCGGGAATGGCGTTGGATGCCGCGAGTGCGCCGAGGTGCGCCTGGGCGGAGCGGCCCGGGTGGAACGACCGGGCCTCCAGCATGGCTCCCACCTCGCGCAGCGGCAGGCGCAGTTCCCTGTACGGCTTCCCGTTGACCGTAGCGCGGCCGGCGTCGGGCCGGTCCAGGCCGATGAGCATGCGCATCGTCGTGGACTTGCCCGCGCCGTTCGGACCGAGAAAACCAGTCACCACACCGGGCCGGACGGTGAAGGTGAGGTCCCGCACGGCGACGGTACGCCCGTAGCGCTTGGTGAGGCCTCGTGCGGTAATCATCGCGCCAGCCTCCCCAGCCAGCGTTCGCGAGCTTCGTGCAGTCTCACAAAGACCTCCAGATATGTTCGCCTTCTCCCGGAAATCACGCTACGAACTGGAGCTTTAGCGCGGAACGCGGCTAGTGCCCGACACGATGGGGGGTTTTCCCCAGGGCGTCCACGGATTCATCGGACAACGTCGGACACGCAGGATGTGCACCGACGCGACGGCCGAGGCGTCTAATCTCCGCTGAAGGGTCGGCACACATTTGTGGGGGGTTCGTGTTCAAGCATCATCTTCGCTTTACTCGCGTGCTGGCGACGGTCGCCGTCACGCTGGCGTCGCTCGTTCCGGCCGTGCTGCTCGCGGGTCACGCCCAGGCGGCCGTCACCGGCGGTGCCTGCGCCTCTTGGTCCAAGCACCTGGCCACATATCAGGATGGCGGTCTGACAGTGCCCGCCTGCGGGCCAGGACCTAATTACGGTGGACCGAGCACCCCGGTGTATCCGTACAGCGGAGCGCGATCGCTAGCGGGATATCAATGCGTCGAATTCGCCATGCGCTATCTCTACTATCAGTACAACGTGCGGCAACCCAATGTCTGGACGAACGGTGACCAAGTCGTCGACAATTACAACGCCGCCTATCCGGGTTTCTTCTCGGTTTATTCGGAAGGCCCTAACCGCATACCCGTCGAGGGAGACGTGCTGAGTCTTTCCAACGCGGCCAACTTCAGGAGCGCTAGCGGCGGGCACACGGCGGTGGTCCAGGGGAGTCAGCTGACCGACGCCAGCACCGGCAAGGGAACGATCACCGTCATCGACGAGAACGGCGGCACGACGGCAGGTGCGCGCACCCTTAAGCTCGTGAACTGGAAGATCTCAGGCTGGAGCTACGCGAAATGGCTGCACCGGTCGGTTAACCCGGTCGCCCAGTACGCGGGGCACATTGTGCAGTGGAACGCCGACACCAAGGCGCAGAAGACCTCGTGGTACGTCACCGCGGACCTCAAGCGGCTGTGGATCCCGGATATCACCACCTATAACTGCCTCAAGTCGCACGGCGCTGCCGGGCCTAACCAACTCGCCGCCAAGAGCCTGAACGCGCTGCCGGATCAAACTGGGCATTGGGTTCCGTGCGGGAACCAGATGTGGACCAGTCGTGAGCTAAGGCGCGGCATGTCGCTGGCGTCATCGGACGGCCGGTTCGCGCTCGTCTTGCAGGCCAGCGACGGGAACTTCGTGCTCTACGGGCCGGGTGGCCGCGCGCTGTGGGCCAGCGGCCGGGCCGCGGACTTCGTCGTCATGCAAGGCGACGGCAACCTGGTCGGCTACACCAACGCCGGCGTCGCGACCTGGGCGACGAACACGGGCGGCAGCGGCGTCAATCACCTGGTCGTGCAGTCCGACGGCAACCTGGTCCTCTACGCGGGATCGCGAGCCGTATGGTCCACGGGGACGAACTGGGCCGGCGAGGTCGGGCACGTCGTGCAGTGGAGCGGCGACACCAAAGCGCAGAAGACCGCGTGGTACGTGACGCCGGACTACAAGCGGGAGTGGATCCCCGACAGCGCCACGTACAACTGCCTCAAGTCCCACGGCGCGCCAGGCCCGGACGTGCTGCCCGCCGCCACGCTCAACAAACTGCCGGACCAGAACGGCCAGTGGGTGCCGTGCGGGGACACCATGGCCACTAACCGGGTGCTGCGCCGTGGCATGTCGCTGCAGTCGGCCGACGGGCGGTACACCCTCGTGCTGCAGGCCACCGACGGTAACTTCGTGCTCTACGGACCGAGCGGCGCGCTGTGGGCCAGCGGCCGGGCCGCCGACTTCGTCGTCATGCAAGGCGACGGCAACCTGGTCGGCTACACCAACGGCGGCGTCGCCACCTGGGCGAGCAACACGGCGGGCAGCGGCGGCAACCGGCTCGTCGTACAAGACGACGGCAACGTCGTGATCTACTCACCATCCCGGGCGGTCTGGGCGACCAACACCTGACCAGGCCGCCCCGCCACCGGGGGCGGCGGGGCTACTCCGCTTCGTTCTCGGGGAAATTGCGCGCGAGGAAAGAGCTGATGTGGCCGCGCGTCAGCGCCCGCACCAGGGCGGCGTCGCCGGCCTCGGCAGCCGCCAGGATCGCCCGGTGTTCCCGGGCCTCCTGCTCCCACGAGGAGGGACGATGGGACCAGGCCGCGCTGGAGATCAGCGCGGTCTGGTCGCGGAGCTCGTCAAGCTGGCGTACCAGCAGCGGGTTGCCGCACCCGGCGTACAGCACGCGGTGGAAGGCCCGGGTGGCCAGCGAGCGCTCGGCCATGTCGACGGCGTTGTCGGCGGCGTCCAGCGCGGCGAGCGCCGCGGTCAGGTTGACCCCGGCCAGCGTCGTGCGCCCTGCCGCCACTGGCTCCAGCATCAGCCGCATGTCGTAGACCGCGCGGGCAAGCTCGCTGTCTATCTCACAGACGGTCGCGCCTTTGTACGGAAGCATCATGACCAAGCCGGTCCCGGCCAGGGTCTTCAGCGCCTCGCGGACCGGCGTCTTTGACACGCCCAGGCGCTCGGCCAGCTCAGTCTCCACCAGCGCCTGTCCAGGCCTGAGTTCGCCGGTGAGGATGCTGTGCTTGATGGCCTCGAGGACGGCTTCGGTGCGCGATGGCACCGTCCCTGGCCGGGCAGTGGGCCGCGTTTCGCTGCGCAGTCTCATATATGACGTGCCTCTTATCGTAAGACACCGATGTGCCTGCAGTTAGGCAATTTTCAGTGTATCAGCCATGATATTTGACTTATTTTGTGGACTATTGACGCGTCGGTCATATATGAGACACGATCCGAGGTGGCAGTGCTCCCAACCCGTGAGAGTGCTCCCAACCCGTGAGGACGCTTGAGATGAGAAACCGCCGACCGGCGGCGGGCCTGCTCGCCGTGCCCGCGCTGCTCCTTGCGGCGCTCACCATCCCCGCCGCCACGCCCGCGCACGCCTCCCCGTCCGGGCCGACCGGCGCGGTGGTGCTGACCGTCGCCCCTGGTGGGGCAGGCGGGGCGCAGTTCGCCAGCGTCCAGGCAGCGGTGGACGCCGTGCCGGACGACGCAACGACGCCGTACGTCATCGTGCTCGCTCGCGGCACATATGCCGAGCGCGTCGTCGTCCCGGCGAGTAAGCAGCACCTGACCCTGCTGGGAGCGACCGGCAACCCTCGTGACGTGGTCATCACCGCCGCCGACTACAACCAGGAGACCAACCCGGCGACCGGAGCGCCGTACGGCACAGAGGGCTCGGCGACCGTCCACGTGAAGGCAAGCGACTTCACCGCGGTGAACATCACCTTTGCCAACACCTTCGACAAGACCGCCCACCCCGGCGTGACCGGTACCCAGGCGGTGGCCATCGCGATGGAGGGCGACCGGCAGGTCTACCGGAACGACATCTTCTACGGCCATCAGGACACGCTCCTGACCTGGGACTCCAGCGCGACCACGCACCTTCGCCAGTACGTCTTCGACGCCGAGATCGACGGCGACGTGGACTTCATCTTCGGCGACGGCCAGCTCGTGGTGGACCGGTCGATGATCAACGCGCTGAATGACGGCATCTACAGTTCCGCGTACCTGACAGCGCCCGCTACCCCGGCCGAGCAGCAGTACGGCATCCTGGTCAGCGATTCAACGGTCAATACAACCCTGCAGAACAACGCCCTGTACCTCGGCCGCGCGTGGCGGCCGAACTCCGACGCCGACCCGCAGGTCCTGTTCCGCGACACAGCCCTGCCGCAGGCGGTCAACACCACAGACCCGTGGCTCGGCATCTCGGGCGCGACCTGGTCTCCCGGCCGCTACGGAGAGTCAGGCGACACCGGTCCCGGCGCGGGTGCCTCCCCGGCATCCACCGTGCGTCCCGTGCTGCCCGACGCGACCCCGCAGCAGTACCTCGCGGGCACTGACGGCTGGGACCCGGTGGCACCGGCCACGGCCCCGCCGCCAGCCATCGGCGACCGGCGGATCGTCACCGAGCCGCGCCTGCCGGCCGTGACCTGCGCGACGCTCGCCGCCCAGCTTCCCGGCGGCACCCGCGAGTTCGCCGCCGCCGACGAGGCCACGCCACCGGACACCGCCCGCATCCAGGCCGCGCTCGACTCGTGCGCGGGCACCGGCGGCAGCGTCCTGCTGGCACCAGGCGCAAGCGGCGCGGACTCGTTCCTCTCCGGCCCGCTTGCCGTCCACACGGGCGAGTACCTCGTCGTCGACGCTGGGGTCACCCTGTTCGCCAGCCTGGACGCGACGGCCTACCAGCAGCCGGGCAAGGCCACCTGCGGCTCCATCGGCGCCAGCGGCACCGGGTGTGTGCCCTTCATCAGCGTCAACGGTCGCGACGCCGGCGTGGAGGGGGTGCTCCGCCACGGCCGGGACGGCGATCGGGACGGCGAACTGTGGGGCACCATCGACGGGCGCGGCGACCTGCCCGTCCTCGGCACGGACACAAGCTGGTATCAGATCGCCGCCACGGCGACAGCAGAAGGCCTCAAGCAGGTCAACCCCAGGTTGATCCAGGCCACCTCGGCCGATGACGTGACGTTCTTTCACATCCGGCTGGTCGACTCAGCCAAGCAGCACTTGTTCATCAGCAAGAGCATCGGCGCGACCGTGTGGGGCATCCAGATCGCGACGCCAGACAATACCTTCAACACCGACGGGGTGGATGTCGACTCAAGCACCGAAGTGACCGTCGCCGACTCCGACCTGATGGAAGGCGATGACTGCGTAGCCCTGACCACCAACAGTTCGGCCGAGTCGGCCGTGACCGTCCGTGGCCTGCGCTGCTACGGCACTCACGGCCTGAGCATCGGCAGCGGCACCACCTTCGGGCTCGACTCCATCCTGTTCTGGCACAACACACTCAACGGGTACGACGCCCTGGGCAACCTCAGCACACTTGACAACGGGATCCGCCTCAAGAGCTTCCCTGGCGGCGGCGGCGTCATCACCAACGTCGTCTATGCCGACACCTGCATGCGCGCGATCCAGAACCTCATCGTCCTCAACCCGAACTACGATCCGCCGACCGGCACCACGATCCCCTGGTTCAAGTCGGTGACCATCGACCGGGCGCTCGCCGTTGGCTCCGTCTCCGGAGCCAATTCGCAGATCGACGGGTACAGCGCTGATTTCCCGGCCGGGGTGACCTTGCGCGACGTTAGCCTCGACGCCACCGCGGTGACCGCGCAGTACGCCAGCATCTCGCTCGACCGCACCGACCTCACCCCGTCCGGGCCCGGGGTCACCGTCACCACGTCCTCCGGCAACATGCCCCCAAGGCCCATGCACTGTGCCTTCCCGCCGTTTCCGGGAGACTGACTGACCGGCGAGACATCGAACAAGTACGCACCTAATAGCTCGTGATTGAACCGTATTGCGAGGTGATTCGTTTAGCGTTGAGAGTGTTCGGTGAATCGCAGGCAATCTGATCACGATACGGCGGGGGCACGTAGGTGCGTTTCCAGCGGTTCAGGAACGGCGCGTGAGTGTCAACGGGGACGGCGCGCTGAGAATTCAGCTGCTTGGGCCGGTGCGCGGCTGGCGTGGTGATCAGGAACTGAGATTGGGCGCGGCCCGCCAGCGTGCGGTGCTGGGCATGCTGGCGGCGCGGGCGAACCACCCGGTGTCCCGTGGCGAGCTCGTGGATGGCGTCTGGGGGCGGGAACCGCCAGCGAGCGCGGTCAACAGCGTGCATATTTACATCGCCGGACTGCGCCGGGTGCTTGAACCGCACCGGCCGGCGCGGTCGCCCGGGCAGATCATCATTTGCAGTGGCCAGGGATACGTGTTCCTGATCGATCCTGGCCAGGTCGACGTCCTGGTCTTCGAGGGATACCTGGGGCAGGCGCGGGAGGCGCGCGGCGCGGATGACCTCACGACCGCTCTGGCGTCGCTTGAGGCGGCACTGCGGCTGTCGCAGGCGGCCCCGCTGCCGGAGATTCGCGGTCCGTGGGCGGAAGTCGAACGAGCCCGGCTTGGTGAGCTGCGGCTGACGGCGATCGAAGAGCGTGCCGATGTCCTGCTAGCGCAGGGCCGACACAACGAGGCGGTCGCGGAGCTGACCGGATTGGTACGCGAGCATCCGCTCCGCGAACAGTTCCGTGCCCAGCTCATGCTGGGGCTGTACCGATGCGGCCGTCAAGCCGATGCGCTGGCGACATATGCCGACACGAGGCGGATTCTCATCGACGAGCTGGGCATAGAACCGTGCTCCGCCCTGCGCGACCTGCACGCGCAGATCCTTGCCGGCGACGCCACGCTCAGCGCCGCCACGCTCAGCGCCGCCGCGCTCAGCGCCGCCGCGGGCGCGCCGTCTGCTGTCCACGTGCCGGCGATGCCGGTGCCGCGGGAACTGCCCGCCGACATAGACGCCTTCACCGGCCGTAAAGATGAACTGGGCATTCTTGACGGCCGGCTATCCGCCGTGACCGCGACCGCGCCGCTCATCTGGGTCGTGTCCGGCACCGCGGGTGTAGGCAAGACCGCACTCGCGGTGCACTGGGCGCACAGGGTCAAGGACGCGTTTCCCGACGGGCAGCTGTACGTGAATCTCCGCGGTTACGATCCCGGTCAGCCGGTCACCGCGCATGATGCCGCGGCACGGTTGCTGCGATCACTGGGCCTCGCGGAACGGGAGATACCCGCCGACCTTGAGGAGCGATCCGCGCGGTACCGGTCGCTGCTGAACGGACGTCGGGTGCTGGTGGTGCTGGACAACGCCGCGGGTGCCGATCAGGTCTGGCCGCTGCTTCCCGGTTCCGCGTCATGCGCGGTGGTGGTGACGAGCCGCGATTCGCTGGCCGGGCTCGTGGCCAGGCACGGAGCGCGGCGCCTCGACCTGGGCCTGCTCCCTATCGCTGACGCCGTCGACCTGTTGCGTGCCCTCATCGGCGAGCGGGTCGGTGAGCGCGCGAGTTCGGCCACCGCGCTGGCCAGGAAGTGCGCCCGGCTGCCGCTGGCGTTGCGGGTCGCCGCCGAGTTCGCCGTCGCGCATCCGGCGATGACAGTGACGGAACTGGCGGCGGAGTTGGCTGACGAGCAGCGCCGGCTGGCACTGCTCGATGCCGACGGGGACTCTAGGACAGCCGTCCGGAGCGTTTTCTCCTGGTCCTACCGGCACCTGCCCGCCGCCGCCGCGGGTGCGTTCCGGCTGCTTGGCTTCCACCCGGGAGCTGACATCGATCGTTATGCGGCAGCCGCCCTCACCGCGGCTTCCAGTGAAGACGGCGGCGGCGACGGCGCCGACGGCGGCCGGATCCTGGAGCAGTTGTCCCGCGCGAACCTGATGCACTCCACCCGGCCAGGGTGGTACGGCATGCACGATCTGCTGCGTGCCTACGCCAGGGACGTCGGTGAGCGTGACGCCGGCGGCGAGATCCGGGAAGCGCTGACCCGCTTGTTCGATCATTACCTGGGCGTGGCCTGCGCCGCGATGAAAACGCTGTTCCCGGCGGAGCGCCCTGGAGTCAGCCGCTCCATCCCGCTGCCTAGCACCGGCCCTGAGGTCACTGACCCGGTGCCGGCACGCGCCTGGCTCGACGCCGAGCGGGCTAACTTGGTGGCCGTGACCGTGCACTGCGCCGCTAACGGCTGGGCCGATCATGCTGTTCACCTGGCCGCCACCGTGTTCCGCTACCTTGACGACGGCCACTATTCCGACGCGTTCATCATGCACTCCCATGCCTGCCTCGCTGCCCAGCACATAGGTGACCAGGTAGCGGAGGCGGGCGCGCTGAGCGCTCTGGGAGTCGTGGCCTGGCGGCTAGGCGGCTACGACCGGTCGGTCGGCTACCTTCGGCGGGCACTGACCCTGTCGCGGCAGGCTGGCGACACCGTCGGCGAAGCCCGTGCGCTGGGAAACCTCGGGCTTGTCGGCTCGCAGCACGGCCGCTATGCGGAGGCCGCAGGCCACATTGTGCGGGCCCTGGCCTTGTTCCGCGGGATCGGTGACCGAACGGGCGAGGCGCGCACGCTTAGTAGTCTCGGCATCGTCGACTGGCAGCAGGGCCGCTACGACCGAGCGGTCGGCCACCATCGGCAGGCATTGGCGATTTACCACGAGATGAGCGACCGGCCAGGTGAGGCCCGCGCTCTGGGCAACCTGGGGTCCGCCTACGCGCAGCAGGGCCGCTTTCATGAGGCCGCCGACTGCCAGCGCCAGGCCCTCGCCTTGTTTCGCGAGATCGGCCATCAGATCGGCGAAGCCCGTGCCCTATCGGACCTTGGCCTCGTTCGCGCGCGGCAGGACCGCCGTGAGCAGGCCACGGATCACCAGCGGCAGGCCCTGGCCTTGTTCCGTGAGGCTGGCTATCAGGTGGGTGTGGCCGAGGCTCTGCACCGGCTCGGAGAGGCCCTGGCGACGGCAGGCCAACTGCATGAGGCTCGCGGCCAGTTGCGAGACGCGCTGGAACGTTACGTCGCGCTTGGCCTCCCCGAAGCGGAGCAGGTCCGCGCCCGGCTGGGCGCGCTCGGAGGCTAGGTCGCCATGTTCAGGTAGGGCGTGCCGTCGGTCCCCACGACGAAGAGCAGGATCGGCCCCGCCCCGATCTCGTCGAAGAATCCGCTAGTGCACGGCGCGTTATTCGTGAGGCCGCCTCCTGGCACCTCCTCCCAGCCGCCGAAGTTGGCGAATCCGCTGGCTAGGTTGACGAAGATCCGCTGGTCCTGGAATCCCTTGACGAACAGCAGTGCGTCGATGAAGTCGTTGAATCCGGCGACCGCCGGCGCGGCGTCCGTCAGGCCGCCGCCGGGAACCTCGGTCCACTTTCCGACGATCGAGGTCGAGACGCCGGCCGTGACGTCGACCGGGTTGTAATAGATACGGCTGTCGAGGCCCTTGGCGAACAGCACGTCCGCGCCGCCCGCCCCGGAGAAGTTGAAGCTGTCGAGGCACAGCGCGACGTCGGTAAGCCCGTTGCCGGGCACCACATTCCAGCCGGTGAAGTTCTGCAGGTCCGTAGTCGAGTTCACGAAGATCTCGCCGTCGGTCGCGGGCACGTAGACCTGCAGTCGCTCGGCGAGCAGCGGGGACGCGAACGTCTGCCCGCCGATCGAGAACCAGCCGGTCCAGTTGATTCCGTCGGTCGTGCTGTTCAGCCAGATCGCGTTGTCGAGACCCGTGACCGAGAGCACGAGCGAGCCGTTCGGGCCGATACCCACCGTCGGCGGGCCCGCGGTAAGCCCGCCGCCGGGCACTTCGTTCCAGCCATTCCAGTTCTGGGCGTCGCTGGAGGTGTTGGCGTAGATCCTGTTGTCGGTACCGGTGGCGATAAGCCACACCTGGGAGCCAGCGATCGGGCCGACCCCGTCGGCGATGCAGGCCATCGCATTGCTGGTAGAGATTCCCGGGGCGGTCTGCGCCCAGCCGCTCCAGTTCATGCCGGCCGCGGATCCGGCTCCGGCGGGGCGAGCGGGTACCCGCGGTCGAGCGGTCACGGCCTGCGCCGGCGTCGCTAGGCCCGCCGTGGCCACGCCGGCCACGGCCAGGCCACCCAGGCCAGCCTGCAGCACGGCGCGGCGGCTGAGCGTCTTCCGCGGAGCCTGATCCGACGATTTGCTGGTCATTGCTGTTCTCCAAAGGCGATTGCGGACAGGGGGAACCACGAGGTGGATCATCACCAGGATCGAGCGGCGGAACTTGATGCCCTCTTTAGCCGCTCTTGACGCCCGTGGTCCAACACCTTCTGGCCGCAGCACCTCCGGACGGTCAGTGTGCCCGGGTGACTGGTTCCGCGTCCCGTGCCGTCACTTCCTGGTCCGCGTGGGTGATGGCGGGCCTGGCGGCGTGGACGTGCTGGAAGGTGCCGAGGTCGTAGGCGGTCTCGGCGTGCTGCGTTATGTCGACGCCGGTAACCTCATCCTCCTCGGGAACCCGGAAGCCCATCGTCTTGTCGATGATCTTGCCGAGGATCCAGGCGATAGTGAATGAGTACAGGCCGACCGCGACCGGGCCGAGCGCCTGCACCCCGAGCTGCTGAAGGCCGCCGCCGTAGAACAGTCCCTTGTGCTGGCCGGTCAGGAGCGGGTAAGCGGCAAGGAAACCCAGCGACAGCGCGCCGAAAGCGCCCCCCACGAGGTGCACACCCACCACGTCGAGCGCGTCGTCGAAGCCGAGCCGGTGCTTCAGCCCGACCGCGTAGCAGCACACGACCCCGGCCGCGCCGCCAAGCAGGATCGACGCCCAGGGGTCGATGAACGCGCACGCGGGCGTGATCGCGACCAGGCCGGCGACGGCGCCGGAGGCGACCCCCAGGGTTGTGGGCTTGCCGTCACGGAACCGCTCCACCAGAAGCCAGCCGCCGGCCGCGGCCGCGGTCGCGATCTGGGTGTTCATGAAGGCCAGCGCCGCGGTCCCATCCGCCGCCAGCTCCGAGCCCGCGTTGAAGCCGAACCAGCCAAACCACAGCAGCCCCGCGCCGAGCACGACCAGTGTGATGTTGTGCGGTCGCGCCGGGTCCTTGCCCCAGCCATGTCGCTTGCCGATGACGAGGGCGAGCGCGAGGCCCGCGGCGCCGGAGTTGACGTGGACGACCGTGCCGCCGGCGAAGTCCTCGATGCCCAGGCTGCTGAGCCAGCCGCCGCCCCACACCCAGTGGGCGACCGGGAAGTAGACCAGCGTCGCCCAGGCGACGGTGAACACCGCCCAGGAGCCGAACTTGGTCCGGTCGGCGATCGCGCCGCTGATGAGCGCGACGGTGATGACGGCGAAGGTGAGCTGGAAGGCGGAGAACACGAGGTCAGGGATTCCATGCACCCGGGTCGCGCTGTTCACTAGCCCGTGCTCGCCGAGGTACTCCAGGCCGCCGATGAATCCGTTGCCGCTCCCGAAAGACAGCGAATCCCCGTACAGCACCCACGCGATCGTCACGGTGATGATGGCGACCCACGACATCATCACCATGTTCAGGACGCTCTTCGCCCGGGTCATTCCTCCGTAGAAGAAGGCCAGGCCCGGAGTCATCAGCAGGACGAGCGCGGTGCTCGCGAGCATCCACGCGGTGGAACCAGTATCAATCTTCACTCAGATCTCCTTCTGCTTGCTGCATCACAGCATCACCAGTAAGGATTTCTGGGCGCATACTGACGTATTTCACATCGGTGAACATGGTGGCCTTAATGTTTCAGGCATGTTTCACGCACCGGACCGGGCAGCGATAGGTAACCGCGGGTCAGAGATGCTCTTTCGCCCAGAGAGCGGCGGACGTGCGGTCTGTGACGCCGAGGCGGCGGAAGATGTTGCCGGTGTGGACCTTGACGGTGGACTCCGCGATTCCGAGGCGGCGGGCGATCTGCTTGTTCGCCAGGCCAGCGGCGACTAGCCGGAGCACCTGCTTCTCGCGGTCGCTGAGCTGGTCGGTTAGCGGGGGCTCACGGGGCGGCAGGAGAGCGGAAGCGACGCGCGGGTCGAGAGGGGCGTGGCCGTCCACGGCGGCGCGGACGGCCGCCAGGAGTTCGTCCGGGCGAGAATCTTTGAGCAAATATCCGATGGCGCCCGCGGCCAAGATGTCGGTGACGCGCTGCCGGTCGGAGAACGAGGTGAGCGCGACGACACGGATCTGCGGCTGTTCGGCGAGCAGCAGCCGGGTCGCGGCGACGCCGTCAAGCACGGGCATGGACAAGTCCATCAGGACCACATCAGGAGCGGTGGCCACCGCGACATCGAGGGCCTGCCGGCCGTCCGCGGCTTCGCCGACCACCTCGACGTCGCCGGTGGCTTCGAGGAGGGTGATCAGGCCTGCCCTGACGAGGCGGTGGTCGTCAACGACGAGGACGCGGATCATCCGGCGGCCGCCTCGTAGCGCACGAGGGTGCCAGCTCCCGGCGTGCTCAGCACGCCGAGCCAACCTCCGCCCTGCCGGGCCGCCTCGGCCATGAGGCGAAGGCCAAAGTGGCCTTCGAGCCCCTCCGCCGCGAGGGCCGCGGCGTCGAAGCCGTCGCCGTCGTCGGCGATCTCCAGGGCGGGGGAGCCGTGTCCTGCCGCCGCCAGGCGCAGCGCGATGTGCGTCGCCCGACCGTGGCGCACAGCGTTGCGCACAGACTCCTGGGCGATGCGGAACATCGCTTCCTGCTCCTGGCCCGGCACGCTGTCCGCCACATCGGTGTCGACGTCGGCGTCGATGACCGGGGCGGCCCCCGCGGCATGGGACGCGGTGGCGGCGAGATCGCGCAGCGCGCTTGCCAGGCCGGCAGTATGCAGACTTGGCGGGTAGATATCGACAAGCAGCGAGCGAAGCCCGGCGATGCCGTCCCGGACAGCGGCGGCCACCCCATCTAGGTCTGCGGCCAGCGTCGGATCGCCCTCGGAACTGGCGGCGAGCTGGGCGTGGCCGGCGGCGATGAACGAGGCCGCCGCGAGCTGTTGCACCACTCCATCATGCAGTGTCGCGGCGATCCTGCGGCGCTCGGCGTCGGAGGCGTCTAGGGCGCGGCGCATCAGCTCCTCGTGCCTGGCGCCAGCCCGGCGGGCGCGGACCGCCAGCAGCCAGCCGCCGGCGCCAAGCAGCAGCAGGAGGGCGAGCAGCGAGCTGAGCATCACGCCGGCGAAGCCCCGCCACAACTGCTGGCTGCGCTGGCTGACCGTGTCGTAGCGGAAGTAAGTCTCGAAAAGCAGCGGCGTGCCGCCGGGCGTCCAGACCGGACGGTAGACCTCGAGGAGCTTGCCCTCGCCGCGCTCGTAGCGGTTCTCGGGACGCGACAGATCGGTGATGTCCGCCACGGTGCGCGGCCGCAGCAAGGCGGCGCGGGAGTCGCCGTCGAGCGGGAAGGTCTGACCGAGAAGCCGGGGTTCATCGGAGTACAGAATCTCGCCTCGCGTCGTCCAGACCTTTACCCGGACCATTTCGCCCACGCCGCCGAGCCAGTGCCGGACGAGGGGATCGAGCACGTCGCGGGCCTGGGCGGGGTTCGCGGCCATCGAGTCGGTGAGCGCGGGCTGCACGACGCTGACCGCCAGGTCGTCGGTGACCTCCGCGACATCATGGACCGCCTGCTCCTGCGCGATCCGCTGGCTGACAAGCAGCCCGCCGACCGCGACGACGACAGCGACGACCAGCCCGGCGAGCGCTACCAGGAGAATGGGCCGTCTAGGCGACATTACGTGGCCCGCCCGGCCCGGCGCGGCGGGCCTGGCGAGAACTACCCAGTCAGCCGAGACGGGCCCGGCCGGAGCTTCCCCGGTCGCGCCCGCCTGGCCTGGCATAACGTGCTTCACGCCTTGCCCCGGCCGCCGCGGTGGCCGCCGCTGTCGTCCGTCGGCTCGGCGTGCGGCGTTGCGCCGCCGTGGTCGTCGGTCGGCTCGGCGTGCGGGGTCGCGCCGCCGTGGTCGTCGGTCGGCTCGGCTTCCGGAGTCTTGCCGGCCCGGTCGTCGCCCGGCTCGGCGTGCGGGGTGCTCCCGCCGCGGTCGTCGCCTGGCTCGGCTTCGACAGACGCGCCCCGGTCGTCGCCCGGCTCGGCGTGCCGGGTCGCCCCGCCTCGGTCGTCGCCACGCTGGACGTCGGCGAACAGGGGGGTCTTGGCCGCGCTCGGGACCGGGACCGGGATTTCGTGACTGAACGACGGGTTGCCCGCCAGCCCGGCGATGGCGGGCGTGGCGGCCACGCCGCCGGCCACCACGACCCCGGCGAGGATAAGGGCCAGACGCTTCATCTCAGAACTCCTTGTGAGTGCGTATCGAACACGCCCTTTATCGCCCGCGCCCGGTTTAGCCCGCCATACGACCACCGGACTACTACCAAGTCAACCCCGCGCCCGCTACGCATCCGCTCAGGCTAACTGGCCGTCCGCGATCACGAAAATTTTCGGATTCGGAACGGAGCATGGTCGCTGCGGTCGGCCCGGCACCTGCCCAGGCCCGGCGGCGATGTGGGTGCGTGGCGCGCCTGGCGTCGACGGACAGGTGTTGACCGCGACCTGTTAGCGCTCACAATCTCAGGTGTCTCAAGTATCACCGCATGCCCTGCCGCAGCCTCAGCTACGCCTGCGGCGCGACGGGCCTACTGAAACCGCCGATTCTGGCACCTTCCGTGCCAAGACCGGTAAGGCCGCTCACGGATGCCAGCTCTGCGCCGGCCGGACGCGGCCCGGTGCCATAGCGCCGCACTAGCCCCTGCTCGGTATAGCGGTGGCAGTGCCGATGCCAGTTGACGATGCTCGCCATCCAATCCTGAAGCTGCGTGACGTACTTGCGCAGGCCCGCCCTGGCCTGCTCGTCAAGCTGGTCACACAGGGCTTGCAGGTCATCGGCCAGGAGTCGCTCGAACTGTCGCATGCGCGCCGTCATGAGGTCGTTAACCACCTCGATCGCGGCCGCCGTCCCACAGCGGAAGAAGTGCCGCACGACCAGTACGCCGTTGTGGACTTCCCCCTCGAACTCCATTTCCTTCTGGTAGGAAAATAGATCGTTGCACAGGCAGGCGTAGTCGCTGGCGACCGCTTCCAGCGTCCGGATGAGCGGCGACTGGTAGATCTCGGCTGACACGGCTGGACCGGCGGCGATCCTGGCCAGAGTCATCGTCAGCGTGCTGCCGAACGTCCGGCGGCGCATCTCCACGTAGTCCACTGGGTCAGGTATGCGGTTGATGATCTGGTCGGCCAGTTCCCATAGCCAGCTGTCGAGCATGTCCGTCACCGCATCGCGGAACCGCCGCTGCTGGCTGGGCGGCATCAACGGGGCGGTGCGGGCCCACAGATCGGCCAGGCTGGCTTCAAGCGAGCCGACCGGTGCCGGAGCGCCGTCCGAGCCGATCGGCATGAGCGCTCGCAGCCTTGTGTTCTGCGACCGCGCGCCCGCGATGTTCCGGCCCAAGCCGAAGACCGCCGGATAGTAGTCATCGCCGTAGGTTCCCCACGACAGCCAGGCGGACGCCAGATCCAGCTCTTCGGCCGGCGCGTTCGGGGCTAGTCCGGCGGCGCACAGGGCGAAGTCAAAGCTTCGCAGGTCCTGCTCGGTCCACGCCACGGCGCGGGGCATCCCTGGCGGGGAGTCGAGCAGGCCGACGCGCCCGCACCAGGTCACCAGGTTCTCCCTGGCCAGATCGAGTCGCGGGTTCAGCCTGACCTGGTAGGGCAGGTAAAACTCGGGCAGCGGCGTCGGCCCGACCCGCTGGTACGGAACGTTAGTGAACGCGGTCAGCCTGGTCAGCCCAAGAGCACCCGGCGACCTGACCCGCAATCTGGAGGTGCCCATCCCGGTAGGGCCGACCAGGAAAGCCACCGGGTCCGCCGCGGGTGCCGCCGCGTCGTTCATGTACCTGCTGGAGCGCAGATGCCACTCGTGTCCACCCGATTGCCAGTCTTGCAGGCCTTTGACGTACGCCAGCACGGTCGGCGGCACGGCCGGGGGCACGGCGTGGTCGGCGAAGAGCGCCGGGAGCTCGGTTATCGCGGTGTGCTCGAATTGCTGCATCCGCGAGGTCAGCAGGTCGTTGACGGCGTTGGCGGCCCGCTGCGCGTCCATGTGAAAGAACTGCTCGAATACGAGCACCCCGTTGTTGACCTCGCCTTCCTCCTCGATCTCGCGCTGGTAGGAGAAGATGTCATTGCGCAGGTGCACCGCGTCGGAGAAGGTGTCGGCAAGCACTCGCATCGGCCTAGTGGCGGCGATGGATTCAGGCACCTCCGCCCCGGTCGCGTGCTCGACGAGGCAGGCCGACCAGGGCGCGCCGCCCACCTTGCGGCGCTTTTCGATGTACTCGATCGGATTGGCGATCCGGTTCTCGCTGATGTTGGCCAGTTCCCACAGCGATTCCTCGAGCAGGTTCCGCGTGCGCGTGGTGAACCTGCGCCGCCACGCGATGGACATCGCGGGAACGGTGCGGGCCCACAGGTCGGCAAGGCCTCGCTGTACCGGGTTGGCGGGTTCGGGGACCTCACCGCCTTCCAGCGGCATGAACTCGCGCAGCCGGATCAGGTGCTGTTGCGCGCCTGCCTTGTCTTTCGTCCGTTTGTACAGCTCAAGGAAGTGGTCATCGAAGTAGAACACCCACACGTACCAGTCGGTGATCAGGTCAAGCTCCGGCCCGTCGCAGTCCGGATGGGTGTAGGCACACAGCAGGCCGTAGTCATGCCGCTCTAGGTCACTTTCGTCCCAGACGTCGTGCCCGCCGTCTGGTTCGAGGAAGCCCATCTGACCCGCCCAGTCGCGACTGTGCACGCGGGCCCGCGCCAGGTGAGGATTCAGCCTGGCAGGATGCGGAAGGTAGAAGTCAGGCAGCTCAAAAGGCTGCCCGGAGGTGGGCATGGCTGGCCCCGTTTAGCCGAACGGCCGGGCGATCTCGACGTTCTCTAGCACGCCGAGCGCGTCCGGGACCAGGACGGCGACAGAAAAGTAAGCGCTGACCAGGTAGGACATGACGGCTTTGTCGTCGATCCCCATGAAGCGGACGTTCAGGCCCGGCTCGTATTCGTCCGGGATGCCCACTTGGTGCAGCCCAACGACTCCTTGGTCCTCCTCGCCGATCCGCATCGCGATGATGCTGCTCGTACGGTCGTCGGTGACCGGGATCTTGTTGCACGGGAGAATCGGCACGCCACGCCATGCCGGGAGCATATGGCCGGCCACATCCGTGGTTTGCGGGTACAGGCCGCGACGGCTGCATTCGCGGCCGAACGCGGCGATCGCCCGCGGGTGCGCGAAGATCAGCCGGGTACTGCGCCTCCTGGACAGCAGCTCATCGAGATCGTCGGGAGTCGGCGGGCCGGAATGCGTCTGGATCCGCTGCGCGTACTCGGCGTTGTGCAGCAGGCCGTACTGCGGGTTATTGATCATCTCGTGCTCCTGCCGTTCCCGCAGGGACTCGATGGTCAGCCGCAGTTGCTGATGGACCTGGTTCATCGGCTGGTTGAACAGATCGGCCACCCTGGTATGCACGCGCAGCACTGTCTGGGCCACGCTCAGCTCGTACTCGCGTGGCGCGAGCTCGTAGTCGGCGAACGTGCCAGGCAGAGTTGGTTCACCGCTGTGCCCAGAGGTGACCGCGATGTCCGCCTCGCCGCGGGAGTTTTGCGGCCTGGCCACCGATTCACCGAACCGCTGCACCGCGGCCTGCAGGGACGGCGACTGGCCGACGATGGCCTGGAACTGCGCGCGGGCCAGCACGAGCAGCGTGCAACTGCTACTCGCGACAGCGGTGTAGTCCCAACTGCCCTCGGCTACCAGCGCGTCGGCACCGAAGTAGCCTCCGTCGGCCACCGTACCCAGGACGGTGCCTTCATCGAAACGCCCGGCGCCCTGCCGGGTAACGCGCCCGTGGGCCACCAGGTAGATCTCTTCGGCTGGCTGACCCCGTTCCGCGATGACCGCGCCTGCCGCCACCTCCCGCTGGGTGAACGCGCCCGCGAGCGCCGCGAGTGCGGCCTCGTCATCCAGCCCGGCGAACAGCGGAATCTCCCGCAGGCTTGGTGGTGCCACCGAAACCTGGTCGGCTGTCTGCGCGAACGCGACGCGTCCGCCGCCCACCCCATAGGTCAGCCGACGGTTTACCCGGTAAGTCCCGCCGGACACCTGCACCCAGGGCAGCATGCGCAGCAACCACCGGGAAGTGATTCCCTGCATTTGCGGAACGGTCTTAGTGGTTGTGGCGAGATTTCGGGCTGCCGCCGTGCTTAGGCTCCGCTGCGGCTCGTCTTCTGTGGTCGCCGCGTCTGCTGAATCAATGGACATGTGACCCTCCCTCACTCATATGGAAACCACAGGCCCTCACCCATGTGGAAACCACAGGCGATCCTTCCATGTGCTGTCTTGGCCACCTATATCCAACATCGCCATAAAATTGTCGCCGGCCTTTGGCGAGTTCCTATTTGCCGCGAATGCCACAATTTCCGACGGTTCTTCAGCGGCCTGGAACCACGGCAGCCCACGGATCACTGGAGGTCAGTGACGGATGATCTTGAAATAAAGCGGAATGCCGGACGTGCCGCAGGTATTCGTGGGCACACTAGGCGTCAGCGTGCAACGCCGTGGGTCACGCGTGGTACTTGTGCAGGCGTAATTCCATGCGTGAAATTCATTTGGACTCTCACTTTTAGCGGCCCAGACTGCCGTATCCTCTCTGATCGGCTTCGATGCGGCTCCGCTTTCTTCTTGCCGTCAGTCCAGCGACATGTTAATATCGCGCGCCTTGCCGATTGCCATCGCGACGCAATTAACGGGTTTCTGCGGTCACCGCCGGGCGCGGAAGTTAAAACGTTCAAGGCGGTACGCCCGCCCGGCCTTGCCAGGGCAGGCGTACACGAAACTTTCGGATGTTCGGCATGCGCATGTCAGCCGCGGTTAACAGGCATTTGCCCAGGTACAGACGGCGATGTGGAGCGCGGCGCGACTGGCGTCCCACAGGCCGTTGTTGACCGCCATCTTGTTACCGCTAACAATCGCGTCGCATAGCCGATAACGAATCCTCCGTTAGGGGGGCCGGTCTTATGAACGTATGGTCTGCAGTCTCATCGCGTGTCCAGCCGCTAGTGTCCGCCGCCGTCCTGCTCGCCGTCGGGCTCCTCGTCGCGGTGGCCCGGCCGGCGGCCGCCGCGTCCCTGGCCACCGGGGATCCCCGCTCGGTGAGCCAGCCGTCCATTCCGGCATCGTGCACGGTCTTGACCGCTTCGCTGACGGCCAGCAACCGGCAGTTCAGCAGCTCGGCGGAATCGAGCCCGCCCGATACCTCCCGTATCCAGTCCGCCCTCAACGGTTGCGTCGGAACGGGTAAGGCAGTGGTGCTCGCCGCTAACGGCGCCAGCAACGCCTTCCTCGCGGGTCCGCTTACCGTCGGCGGCAGCGAGGTACTGGTGATCGACAGCGGGGTCACCCTGTACGCCTCCCGCAACGCCGCCAACTATCAGGTATCCGGCAAGCCGACCTGCGGCACCGTCGCGAGCAGCGGCGGCGGATGCAAGCCGTTCATCACGGTCAACGGGGCGAACGCCGGGATCATGGGCACTGCGGGCAGCGCCGGTCAGGGGCTTATCGACGGGCGCGGAGACCTCGACCTGGTCGGCCAGAGCGTCACGTGGTGGGACCTGGCCAACACGGCGAAGAGCGGCGGATCCCAGAACAACCCGCGGCTGATCCAGTCCAACAACGTGAACAACTTCACCGTCTACGACCTCAGCCTGACCAACTCGCCGAACTTCCACATCGTCTTCAACGGCGGGACCGGTTTCACCGTCTGGGGGCTGCGGATCAAGACCCCGGCGAACGCCAGGAACACCGACGGCATCGACCCCAGCGGCACGGACGTCACCATCAACAACTCCTACATCCAGGATGGCGACGATGGTGTGGCCATCAAGGCGAGCAACTTCGCGTCGCAGAACATGACGATCGAGAACAGCCACTTCTACGGGACGCACGGCATCTCGATCGGCAGCGAGACTAACGACGGCGTCAGCAACATCCTGGTCAAGAACGACACCCTCAGCGGAAAAGACAGCTCAGGCACCACGAGCACCAGTGACAACGGCCTGCGCATCAAGAGCGACTCGAGCGTGGGCGGCCTGGTCTCGACCGTCACCTACGAGAACATCTGCATGACCGGGATCAAGGCCCCGCTGGACTTCGATCCGTTCTACGCCTCAGGCAACGGCAGCCACATCCCCAACTACACCAACATCGTGGTGGACGGCGCGAAGGCGGTCAGCTCGCCGTCGAGCACGAAGTCCGTGCTCGAGGGATTCAGTTCCTCCGTCAAGCTCAGCCTCACGCTCGAGAACGTCAACTTCGACGCGACCTCCACCACCGCCGAGAACGCCACTATCGGCGTGTTCGACACCAATCTGTCGCCGTCAGGCACAAACGTCACCGTCACCTCGATCTCCGGCAGCGGCAGCGTCCCCTCGTGCAGCTTCCCGTCATTCCCCGGCCTGTGAGGTACCCGATGCCCTCGCCTTCCCAGCCTGAGCGCCGTTTGCTCGACCGCCGTCAGTTCCTCGTCAGTGCCGGAGTCGGCGGGCTGGCGGCCGGACTCGGTTCCGCTGCGGCCGGCGCGATCATGGCGCCGGCCGCGAAGGCGGCCTCGTTCGGCCTCACGAACAGTGGCGGCTTTTACACGGTCACCACCGGCGCCGGGCTGGTATTCAAGATCCGTCAGAGCACCGGCGGCTTGACCTCGCTGAACTTCAACGGCACTGAGCTGCAGCCGTCCGGGACAAACGAGTCGCACGTGGAGTCCGGTCTGCCCAGCCCCACCGTGAGCGCGCAGCAGACCGGGAACAACATCATCATCACCGCGTCCACGAGCACCTGGTACGGCAGCGGCACGCTGCACCATTACTACGTGGCGGTGAACGGGCAGAACAACATCTACATGGCCACGTTCGTGGGCTCGGGCGCCGGCGAACTGCGCTGGATCCAGTACCTGAACCGCGGCATCCTCACGAACATATACACGCCGTCAGACGTCAACGGCGGGACCGCGATCGAGTCCACGGACATCGACCTGGTCAACGGCCAGACCCGGTCGAAGTACTACTCCAACCGTCAGGCGAGGAACCTGAC
>Ga0126381_100000781_pt1 | contig 34620 bp, 27 predicted proteins | sample PanSoiMetPlot_28_FD_96465 | JGI IMG/M metagenome (GOLD analysis project Ga0126381, IMG submission 96465) | Tropical forest soil microbial communities from Panama - MetaG Plot_28 | ecosystem: Environmental > Terrestrial > Soil > Tropical forest > Bulk soil | place: Panama | collected 2016-02-17 | reverse complement strand
GTTTTCGGTTTTCGGTTTTCGGTTTTCGGGATAAGAGCGAACCAATGAATTTAGTGAGGCGTTTGCTTGCTCGGGTTGCCCCGCGTTGGTCAAAGTGTTGTAAGAGATTAAGAGGAGAATCGGTTTTCGGAACTAGATTTTTGGCTTCGGTCGTCGGCTTTCGATGTTCGGCTTTCGGTCTTCGGCGTTCGTTGTTTGGTTGGTACCCCCTGGTTCAGAACAGAGGAATGCAACTGCCGGGTATCCCCACTGGATAGGAATTAAACGAAAATCTCCACAAAAACAGAGACACCCACCGAATTGGTGGGTGTGGTTGGTAAGGTTGATTTAAGGCTAGCGGCCTCGGCGTGATTTTCCGCCTGCTGCGGCGGCTTCGGGCTCGGCTTTGGTTGTGGCTGCAGGTTTCTTTTTCCCTTCCATCTCGGCAAGGCTCTGCTTGAGTGCGGCCATCAGATCGACCACGGGAGCAAGCTTCTTGGGCCTGTCGATCTCAACTACTTTGCCGCCCTCAAGTTTCGTCTCGATAAGCTTCTTCAGATTTTCCTGGAAGTTGTCGTGATATTTCTCCGGATCCCAGTCGGTGGCGAGCGCTTCGATCAACTGGTGCGCAACCTTCACTTCGGCGTCTTTGAGCTCGACATCGGGGGCGCCGAAGCCTTCGACTTGGCGCACTTCCTCGGCGTAGTACATCGTGTGCAGCATCATGCCGCCTTCGTGCGGGCGCAGGAACACGGTGTATTCGCGGTTGTGCATGGTAAGTTTTGCGATGGCGACGTATTCGCTTTCTTCAAGCGCCTTGGTGAGGAGCGCGTAGGGACGACGTCCGGCCTCCTCGGGCACCATGTAGTACGACGACTCGAAGTAGACGGGATCGACGTCGTTGCTTTTTACGAATTCGAGGATCTCCATCGTCTTGGCGGTCTGCGGTTCGATCTTCTTGATCTCTTCCGGTTCGATGACGATGTACTCGTCCTTGCGAAATTCGTAGCCCTTCACAATTTCGCTGCGCTCGACCACCTTGTTTTCCGCCGGGCAAATGTATTGCTGCTTTACCCGCTGCAGATCCGGACGGTGCAGCATGTTGAAGGAGATACCGCTGCTCCGGGCGCCAGAAAACAGGCGCACCGGCATGGAAATCAATCCAAACGTCAGATACCCCGACCAAACGGAGGCCGCCATAGTTCACCCCGAACAAGAGAAAGGCGCCAGAGCCGCGCCCAGCGACGAAAGTGTAGCCTACAATCAGCGTTTTGATGCATCGGGATAGACGCTGGTACTCGAAAGAAAACGCCCGACACAATGGGTCTCTGACGGCTCTGACCCTACAGCTTGTGTTTACGCCCTTGATTCCGGGAGGGTGGACTTCCGGTTAGCCTGCAGCACCATCGCATGTTACTGACAAAATTGCACTTAGCTCAATATGGGGCGGTATTGTGGGCATCTACTGCGGCTCGCGTGGCGGTTGGCGGAGCTGTAACGTTGGCGTTTGCGCTCCTCGGAAGGGCCGTTCGAGGGGTCAGCTTCTCTGGAGCGATTGCCGGTGGGGTGATCTGCCTGATTTTGCTTTGTACGGCCGGTCCCGGAGCGTTCCTGGTCCTGTTTTCATTGTTCGCGGTCACCTGGATTGCTACCCGGCTGGGCCGGTCGCGCAAACAAATACTCGGGACGGCAGAACGTCGTGAGGGACGTACCGCTGCCCAGGTGTTCGCCAACCTCAGCGTGGCGGCGGTCTGCGGGTTGGTTTACGCAACGCACGCGAATCCAGTGTGGCTGTTGGGTTTGGTCGCCGCTATGGCTGAAGTGGCAACGGATACAGTCGCAAGCGAGTGCGGCCAGGCCTTCAGCCAGGAGGCGCGGCTGATCACAACCTTTGAGCGGGTCTCGGCGGGCACTGATGGTGGAATCTCAATCGCTGGAACGGTTTTCGGAGTGGGCGCAGGCCTTGTAATCGGTCTGGTGGGAGTGGCGTGCGGGCTTGTTCCGATGTGGCTTTTATGGGCGCCGGTGGTGGCGGGAGTGATGGGGATGCTGGCGGATAGCGTTCTCGGCGCATGGCTCGAACGCCGGAGATGGCTCAACAATGAGCAGGTCAATTTGGCGGGAACGGCGATCGCAGCGGCGATCGGCGTGGTGTCAGTCAGAATGTTTGCATGATCGGAAGAAGCTTCGGAGCTTGCGCTCCGCCGGACAGACGAGGCGTCTGTCCCCACGTGGCCATTACCTCGTTGCGCTAAGAAAAGAAGCTTATGGAACCCGGGAAAAGCGGTGCAGAGCTGCGCGCAGGAAACGAATCACCCGGAACTCCGCTGGTCATGTCCATCGGTACCTTGAGGTACAGGTTACCCCCAAGCGACAATTGTCAGTACTTCCCTGACAGTGAGCTCGCCGAGTAGCAGTTGGCGTTCTTCGTCTCCCCTCGAGAATGCCCTCCGCAGTCGGTTGGAATGAATCGCTACAGCTGGGAGTGTTTGCAGGGCGAAGATGAAGATTAAGACTCTCGTGATCGGCTACGTTTTTGCGCTGGCGTTGTTCCTCTTCGCGCAGCATCGAGAAGGAATCTCGCAACCCAGCGGCTTCACCGGTGTGGTCGATCTCACGCACACATCCGGCGGAAAGACGAACTCCGCAGTACCGCAGCAAGCTTCGTCGGCTGTACGTAACGCGACTCTGGTGCGAAAAGATTCTCTGCGCCGAGTGACCGTTTCAGCATCAACCAACACCAGCATTGACGCTCCTGCACACCTTTCACGCGGCATGTGGACGGTCGACCAGATTCCGCCCGAGCGACTCATCGCTCCGCTCGCAGTTCTCGATGTGACCTCGCAGGTTCGTGCAAATGCGGACTATGAAGTGTCGGTAGAAGACATCGCGCGGTGGGAACAGATTCATGGCGACATTCCCGGCGGCGCGGTTGTTCTGGCGCGCACCGGATGGAGCGAACGATGGAATTCCAACAAGGACTATCGCAACACGGATAAGAACGGGGTCATGCACTTCCCTGGCTACTCGCGCGATGCCGCCCGTTTTCTAGTGGAGGGACGCGCGGTCCTGGCCCTTGGAATCGATACCCTGAGCGTCGATCGGGGGTCGTCGAAGACCCTTGATGTGCACCGGTACACGCTGGCTCACAGCGTATATCACCTCGAAAACGTCGCGAACCTGGAAAGAGTGCCAGATGCGGGATCGGTGGTCGTAGTCGCGCCCATGAAGCTCGAGGGTGAGGTGGACGGCCCGGTGCGCATTCTGGCACTGACCCGATAACATTTCCGGCGTTGCACTTTCGGACAATTCCCTACCCCCATCGATCGGACTAAAATTCATAAATCTACCCAGAGTGCTCGCCAGTTTCGTCTTCGGAGGCATCCTTCAGGTCGTAATTGGAATCCATTTTTGAGTCACTACCCGCACATTTGCTGCAAGACAAATTGAATCGGAGCGTACCGGTGCATCCTATTTTGAGGCCAGTCGCATTTTTTTTGACGGTGGGTGTATCTCTCAGTGCTCTTCCGCAAACCAGGCCAGTCAACCGCATCGCGCAAGCCATTGACGATCGCGAAACCGTAGTTTTGCAGGGCAACGTGCGCCCGCTGCTGCGCAAGGCCACGGACGAAGGCCGCATGGACGGCGGCACACGGCTGCAGATCTCGATGTCATTTAAGAAAACGTCCGAGCAGGAAGCGGCTCTGGAGGCGCTTCTGGCGGAGCAGCAGGATCCGCATTCAGCCAATTATCACAAGTGGCTCACACCGCAACAATTCGCGGATCGCTTTGGGATGACTTCGGCGGATATTGCAACGGTAACGGCGTGGCTCCAGTCGCAAGGCTTCAGCGTGGACCGGATCGCCAACAGCAGAACGCAAATCTGGTTCAGCGGACCAGTATCGAAGATCGAAACGGTCTTCCGCACGGAGATGCACAATTTCCAACTGAACGGCCGGGCACATTTTGCGAATGCGACGGAGTTGTCGGTGCCAGCCGCGTTGTCCGACGTGGTGCTGGGGTTTGCGAACCTGGACAACTTCCGGCCGAAGTCGCATTTGAAGCGAAGCAGCGCAACGACAGATCCGCTATTGGCGCACTTCACGTCGAATCTCACCGGCAATCACTCTCTTATCCCGGGTGATTTTGCGACGATCTACAACGTCACTCCGCTATACGCTCACAGTCCTGCATTCGATGGAACGGGGCAGAAGCTCGTGGTAGTCGGCCAGACCGCTCTTTTCTCAAGCGCAGCCAACAGCGGCGGAATTTCCCCCCCCGGCACTCCGACCGACGTGGACGCGTTCCGAAGTGCAGCGGGACTGCCAGCCCGTACGGCATCAAATTTCGCGCAGACTGTCGTACCCGGTACCGGAACGCCGGCGCTCTCGAGCAGCGACATCGGCGAGGCGAGCCTGGACGTCGAATGGTCGTGGGGAATTGCGAAGGGTGCAAGTCTAAATTACGTGTACGTTGGAAACCTGTCCACCGCGAGCGTTTTCGATGCGCTCCATTTCGCCATCGACAACAAACTGGCACCAGTGATCAGTATCAGCTACGGAAACTGTGAATCGGCGCTCGGATCGAGCATCGTGCAGCAGTTCGCGGGCTGGGCACAACAGGCGAATGCGCAGGGGCAGACTATTACCGCGGCCTCGGGAGACTTCGGCGCTGCCGATTGCGACACATCGCCCACTCTTCCTGCTAAGGGCGGCGCTGCCGTGGATATTCCCGCGGCATTGCCGTATGTCACGGGAGTAGGTGGGACGGAATTTACGGGGGACGCGGCTGCGACACCTATCACCACCCCATGCACGGGTTACGGTGCCACCACCTACTGGCAGCAGTCCTGCAGTTTGACCAGTGGAGCATCGGCAATTTCGTACATCCCCGAAACGACGTGGAACGACACGAACATTCCCCAAGTGCAGCAACTCGATGGAACTGGCGGAGGCGCAAGCATTTTTTTCTCGAAGCCCAGTTGGCAGACGGGAACGGGAGTGCCTTCGGATGGCGCGAGAGATGTTCCTGATATTGCTTTGAACGCTTCTAATACCCATGATTCGTATCTTTATTGCTCTCAGGGAAGCTGCGTGAACGGCTTCCGAGATCCGAATACGAACCCCGCCAACGGGCTAACCGCCGCAGGCGGCACGTCGTTTGGAGCACCAACGTTCGCGGGAATCCTTACAATTTTGAATCAAGCAACTGGTTCGGCCGGGCAAGGAAATGCAAACCCCACACTCTACGCCGTCGCCGCGAGCACACCGAGCGCGTTCCACGACATCACAACCGGAAATAATATTGTTCCGTGCGGATCTGGAACTCCGGATTGTCCGACCACCGGGACGCTGCAGTATGGGTTTAGTGCTGGAGCCGGGTACGATCAGGTCACCGGCCTGGGAACTCCCGATGTCAACGCTCTTGTGAGTGCGTGGAGCAGCGGAAATCCAACAACCGCGGATTACTCCGTGTTCGCAAATGTCGCCAGCATCTCCGCGCCAGGCGGATCGGCGACATCGACGATCAGCGTCGACGGGCGCAATGGCTTCAGCGGCACCGTGACTCTGGCGTGCTCTGCACCATCGACTGGGGCAATTACGTGCTCCATCAATCCAACTTCGGTCACGCTCAGCGGCACGACGACGAATCAAACCGCGACTCTCACCATCAAGACGACGGCTGCGTCACGGGATCGACACGACGCGCCGTTGAGTCCGCTGTTGGGCGGCGGCGCGGTGATGGCGGGGGTTTTCCTGTTTGGAATTCCTGCTGTCCGCCGACGCTGGAATGTCGTGCTCGCTTTGATCATGGTTGCGTTTCTGATGGCGGCCATGGGCTGCGGCGGTTCGAAGAGCAGCGGAGGCGGCGGGGGCGGCGGTACGCCAGCCGGAAATTACACGGTGACCGTGACCGCAACCAGTGGGTCCACGACACACACAACCAGCATTTCGGTGACAGTGATATAGAGTCAGTGTCAGCGCAATTCTTGGGGGGGAACGCAAACGCGTTCCCCTTCTTTTTTGCAAGTTTTTGTCTGCAGTGCGCTTTGGAACGGTGTAACGTTTGGTGGAAGTAAAAAAATCTTGCTTTGTCATCCTGAGACGCAGCGGCACGGAGTCGGAGGACCTGCTGTTTTTTTGAGGGCAAAACAGGCCCTTCGCTACGCTCAGGGTGACAATCTTTTAAGGTTTGCGCTACAGGGGCAAAAACTGCTCCGATCTGCGAGGAGGCAAACGTGATGGCAGATCCGCGATATCCGATCGGCAAATTTCATTACGAGGGCGCGCTTAGTGAACCGCAGAAAGCACAGTGTCTAGGCGATATTGAGCAAACACCTGCTCGATTGCGCGCGGCTGTGAACGGCCTTTCTGAGCAGCAACTCGACACACCGTATCGCGATGGCGGATGGACGGTGCGGCAGGTTGTGCATCATGTTCCGGACAGCCACATGAATTCTTACGTGCGCTTCAAACTGGCGCTGACCGAAGAAGAACCGACGATCCGGCCATACATGGAAAACCTCTGGGCGGAGCTGCCGGAAGCGAAGTCAGCTCCGATCGAGTTGTCATTAGTGTTGCTCGAGTCACTGCACGAGCGTTGGATGCTTATGCTGCGTGCGATCAAACCTGGTGAGTGGAAGAGGAACTTTCGGCATCCGGAACTTGGGTTGATGAACCTTGAGAAAACGCTGGCTCTTTATTCGTGGCATGGGAAACATCACGTGGCGCACGTGACGTCGCTGCGCGAGAAGATGGGGTGGTAGGAGTTCAAGTTTCAAGTTTCGAGTTTCAGAGTTTCAGGATCTCGAAGTCCGTTTTGAAAATTCCTGCAAGAACCGCGTGTGACATCTTCAGGCAAGGGGTCCTTCGACTCGTTCGCCCTGCGGCTCACTTCGCTCAGGATGACATTGGGCTCGGGATGACATCGGGCGGATGACAAACTGGGTAAGGAATGGCAGGCAACTGAAACCTTGAAACTCTGAGACCTCGAAACGTTGAAACGTTCGGTCTACGCTATTCCCACTTTCCACACTAAGTAGCTGACCGCTTCGCGGAGGACTGCAATCATTCGCGCGAGAGCGCCATGGGGACGTGATCCGGAGCGTGGCGCCACGTAGACCTGCACGCCTTCCCGCTGCAATAGCCTCTTAATGCGGAAGACGTGATATTCGTCGCTCACTGCAAGACAAGTATGCATTCCGTTGGTACGCATGATCACGGCAACGCGTTGGGCGGACTGCGCGGTGTCGGAACCCTGTGTTTCGGCGATCAGATCGCGCTCCGGAATGCCGCGGTGCATTAGATAGTCGCGGCCCACTCCTCCCTCGCTGAAACTGGGATCGGCAGCCGCGCCTCCGGTGGTGATGACGACCGGCGCCAGATTCTGCTTGAACAAGTCATAAGCGTGGTCGAGACGCGCGCGCAGTACTGGCGAGGGTCGGCCCGCATACTCGGCGGCACCAAAAACAACGATAGCGTCGGCGGAGTGCAGCTCTTGTTTGCCGGCTTCGTGCACAACTTGCCAGCAGGTAGTAAGCAGGAAGAGTCCAAAGGCCAGCGCGACAAACAGAAGCAGCCGCACAATCCAGCGGTGTCGCGGGACGCGACTCGCGCTCACATTCATCATCCCTGGGCGAAAAAGGTTGAAATCTCCTGAGCAGGAATGGCGCCTTCACGGATCACGCGCCAGCGCGCCTCGTGATCACTGAGATCGACGATGGTGGAGGCAATTTCGCGAGGGGACGTACCTCCGTCGACGATGATCGAGATACGATCCTGCAACTGATCGCGCACCTGTTCAGCGGTCGTACATTCCGATGCACCGCTCAGGTTGGCGGAAGTGGCCGTGATCGGAATGCCAGCGGCCTGAATCACCGCCAGCGGAATCTTTGCGGAGGGCACGCGTAATGCGACGTTTCCGGTATTGGCCGTGACTTTGAGCGGTAAGCGTGAAGCGGCTTGCACGATGATCGTCAACGGTCCGGGCCAGAATCGACGCGCAAGCTTGTAGAACTCCTCGGGGAGGGGCCGAGCTAAGTCTTCGGCCTGGTCGACGCTCTCGATCAATAGGGACAAAGGTTTGTGCCGCGAGCGCGATTTGATCTCGTACACCCGTTCCACCGCACGCAGATTGAGCGGGTCGGCAGCCAACCCGTAAAAAGTGTCCGTGGGCATGCCCAGAACCTGTCCCGACCTGATTTGCTCGGCGGCATATTTCACCAACGATGCTTCGGGACTCTCATGATTAATCTTGACGATTTCCGCGTGCACGGCTGTTCCTTCCGAGTTTTCCGGATAACGACGGCGAAAACTAACATAACACGAGATACGCTGCAAACCGAACAAACAGCGTATGATGCGAAACGTTGTCGTCCTTCGCCATGCCCAGATCCCCACAATCAATGCGGTCGCAGGGCTCTGCGCACGACCGGCTTCGGCGCGTCGAAGGCCGCCACAATTCACTGGTGAAAGAACTGCGGCGGGCGTTCGGCCACGGCGAACTGACGGAGCGTGGCGATTGTGCGATCGAGGGGCTTCGCATCGTGGAGGAAGCGATTCGCAGCGGCCTTCGCTTCGACGCGATTTTTTTCCGCGAGACAGCGAATAACCAGATCGAGAGGCTGCTCCCGCAAATTGGAGCGCACGTGGAGACGGTTGTGCTGCCGGACAAGCTTTTTGCCAGCTTGGTTCCGAGTGATTCGCCACAAGGGGTGGCGGCATTGGTGCACTATCCAGCGCACAAGCTGGACGACGTTCTTGCTAGAGCCGATGCTGGACCACTGGTGTTGATTGCGGGGCTGCAAGACCCGGGCAACCTAGGCACCGTGTTGCGTTCAGCGGAAGCTTTCGGAGCGGCGGGAGTTTTGCTTGGCGATGGGACCGTCAGCGCTTTCAATTCGAAGGTCGTGCGTGGATCCGCAGGATCTCTGTTTCGCCTGCCCGTGGTGCAAGTGAAGGTCGCTGATGTCCTTCCGTCATTGAAGGAACGCGGCGTGCGCCTCGTTGGAACGTCCTCGCACAAAGGAACCCCGCTGCCCGAGGCAGACCTGAAACGCCCATTGGCAGTGATCATCGGAGGCGAAGGCGCTGGAGTTCCGCGAGATCTAATGGCCAAGGTAGATGAGGTTCTCGCAATCCCGCATGCGGAGCAAGTGGAATCCTTGAACGCGGGCGTGGCGGCAAGCATCGTACTGTATGAAATCGCGCGACAGAAACGCTGAGCGCTAAGCCATGAGCCTGTTCCAGACAATGCCGAGCCCGGGTGAATCTTCGGACGGCACACGTCCTCTTGCTGACCGGATGCGTCCTCGCACACTGGATGAATACGTAGGTCAAGAACTCCTGGTCGGGCCTGGCAAACCGCTGCGCACGCAGATCGAGCGCGATGATCCAGGATCGTTGATCTTCTGGGGCCCTCCAGGAACCGGCAAAACGACGCTGGCGAAGATCATCGCGCGAATGACCAAGGCCGAGTTCATCGAGTTCTCGGCGGTCTTAGCGGGGATTAAAGAAATCAAACAGGTGATGGCGGATGCTGAACGCGCCAAACAGTACGGCACGCGGACGATCGTCTTCATCGACGAGATCCACCGATTCAATAAAGCGCAGCAGGATGCATTTCTGCCGCACGTCGAGAAGGGCAATATCAAGCTGATCGGCGCCACTACCGAGAACCCATCATTCGAGATCAATTCGGCGTTGCTCTCGCGCACGCGTGTTTATGTCCTGAAACCGCTCACCGAAGAACAAATTGTTTCACTGCTGCGAAATGCATTGACTGATGAGGAGCGCGGACTGGGAGCGATGCATCTTCGTGCATGCGATGATGTGCTGAAGAAAATCGCCAGCTACTCGAGTGGGGATGCCCGCAATGCCTACAACGTGCTCGAAGTCGCATCGACACTCGCGCTTCCGATTCCCGGTCAAAAAACGGGCGGCGAGATTACCGACGAGATCGTTCATGATGCACTACAGAAGCGGATCCTTCTATACGACAAGACTGGCGAAGAGCATTACAACTTGATTTCCGCGTTGCACAAGTCCGTGCGCAACAGCGATCCCGACGCGTCGTTGTACTGGCTGGGACGCATGCTTGAGGCGGGAGAGGATCCGCTTTACGTCGCACGACGTGTGGTGCGGATGGCGGTCGAAGATATCGGGCTCGCTGATCCCAACGCACTTTCCCTGTGCATGGCCGCGCGTGATGCCGTGGATTTCATTGGGATGCCGGAGGGCAATTTGGCACTCGCGCAAGCCGTTGTGTACCTCGCGGTGGCGCCTAAATCGAATGCCCTTTACATCGCCTATTCGACGGTTCAGCAGGACGTGGAGAGGACCGCAGCGGAGCCGGTCCCACTGCATTTGCGAAATGCGCCGACCCAACTGATGAAGGGACTCGGCTATTCGCGCGGTTACCAATACGCTCATGATCTCGAGAACAAGGTCGCCGATATGCAGTGCCTGCCCGACAATCTACGTGACCGCGAGTACTACGCGCCTACCAACGAGGGCGTGGAACGTCGAATTAAGGAGCGGTTGGAGGAAATCCGAAAGATGCGGACGTCTCCAAAACCGCGTGAACAGCGGGCGAAATCAAGCGCCAGGGTGAAACCCGAAAAAGAGTCGTAAGTGCATTTTCTCTCATCTAGATAGGAACTACAGGTTTGGGGGTAGGCCGACCAGATCTGTTCGGTAAAAGGGGACCTGGCATATGGTGAGCGGTTCGGAAACGATCGAGACAGCCTCGCACGGACCCGCACGAGTGTCTGAAGATCATCTTCAGGATCTGCTGAAACTGCAGAAGGCCGCGCAGAAGATTACTTCGATCCTCGATCTCGATGAACTGATTGATCGGATCGTGAACGACATTGCGTGCTCGTTCGGATGTGTTGAAATCAACGTGTACTTACACGATGCCGAGCACAGCGAACTCGTCCTGGCCGGAGAACGCGGCTGCACGGTGCACGAAAAGGGTCATCGGTTGAAAGTTGGAAAAGAGGGCCTGGTTGGATACGCAGCCTCGACTGGACAGATGCGTTATGCGCCCGATGTCAGTAAAGACCCGTACTATCTTGCCTGCGAAAAGGAGACGTTATCGGAAGTTGCGATTCCCTTGCACGTAGGCGACGACCTGGTCGGTGTCTTCACCGTATCTCATGGTCAACTCGACGCTTTCAGCTCAACACAATTGAAGTTGTTCCAGGGTCTGGCGAGCCACATCGCGGTGGCGGTTCACAATGCGCTGCGATTTCAAGAAGAACGCACGGCGCGCGAGAAGATGAGCCGTGAGGCGCAAGAGGCTCGCGCGATTCAACAGGCGCTGCTTCCAAAAAGCTCTCCGTTCATTCCCGGATTTGAAGTTTCCGGTCTTTCGATCCCGGCGGGGGCGGTTGGTGGTGATTGGTATGACTTCATCGACCTGCACGACGGGCGTTGGGGATTAATCCTGGCGGATGTTTCGGGCAAAGGGATGGGCGCTGCTCTGCTGATGTCTGCGACTCGGGCGATGGCGCGGTCGCTGGCGGAAAACTCCTGCGGCCCAGCAGAGGTACTAACTAAACTGAATGAACTTCTGGTGGATGACTTCCCTTCCGGGCGATTCGTGACCATGGTGTATGCGGTACTCGATCCAAGCACTCGTACCCTGACTTTCGCCAATGCAGGGCATCTGCCGCCGGTTGCTATCGACCCCACCGGCCCGAAGTTTCTTCACTCCGAGATGGGGCTGCCGCTTGGAATCCGCCGAGGTGCTTACTCGGAGTCGTCGGTCTGCTTAAGCGACGCAGATCGGTTCGTGCTGTACAGCGACGGCATCACGGAGGCCGCTAACGCTTCGGATGAAGAGTATGGGTCAGCCCGGCTGGCGCAACATCTGCAATCGAAGGAAGCGTCGAAAGAAACGTTGCTCGAGGATGTACGCGGGTTTGTGAATGGCGCGGGCTTGCAGGACGATGCGACCGTTATCGTGGTGAAATCGAACTCCGGGCCATGCACGGAGTTTCTAAGCGCTAACTAACGAAAACGCGCGCGGTGTTCCAGCAAGATGCACCGATCCATCACCACAAAGACGCCGGCTCTGCGGGCTTTCTCGGCAGCTTTTTCGTGAATCACTTCCTCTTGCATCCAGATGGCAGGAACCTTTAGCTGGATGGCTTGATCGACCACTTCCTCGACGAATTCAGCACGGCGAAAAATATCGACGATGTCGATTTTCTCCGGGACATCCAGCAGCGAAGGATAGCTTTTCTCGCCGAGTGATTCTTCGATTTCGGGATTCACGGGAATGATGTGATAGCCCGATGCCTGAAGGTACGCAGCTACCCCATGGCTAGGACGTAGCGGGTTATTTGAGAGCCCGACGACGGCAATGGTCTTAGCTCTCCGAAGAATATCAGCGATTGGGTCCGACTGAACTGAGGTAACCATTTGATCCCTCGATCTTACAACGCAACGACGCGAGCGCGCATGCTGAGTACCGGCTGACGCGACTCATCCGGAACTCTTTTTCGTTTCTGTTTTCTGTTTGAACATTTTCAGCGCCAGCTTTCGAATCGTGTCTGAGACTTCCTTATTGGATGCGAGGTTTCGTAGATCCGCGGTCAGAATGTTCTTCATCAAGCCCAGCGAAATGTCGAGCGGAGTGCGAGGATTCGCGACCAGGTTGCGAACGACGTTGTAATTCTTGGCGAAGCGGCGCTTCATTGGAATCTGGCGCAGGACCGCTTCGAGAACATTTTTCTGGCTGGCGAATTTCTCGACTTCGCCGTCGGTGATCTTGCCCGACTCGAGAACTGCAAGCGCCACAAGCTTTGTGCTGTCGCGAATGAGGATTGACCGCTCTTCCTTGTTTCCCTTCATAGCCAGCTGGATACGACCCTTCACATCGAGCTTGGAGATCTTCTGCAAGGAACTACCCCGTTCTGCTTCGGCGCTGAGATGAGCTTTCTTCGCTGGATTGGGTTTTGATGCCGGCGTCGCCGCTGCGTTTGAGGCTGCACCAGAAGCCACGGGTTCTTCTGCGGCTGCGGCAGATTCTGCAGAGTGAGGGTTCACACCAGGATCGTTCGGTTCGCTGCTTGAGTGCTCGAATTCGTAGATTCCACCAATTGCCTGAAAGGGTTTTTCACCTTCGAACGCCAGCTCTTTAGCGTGTTCTGCAAGAAAAGCGTTCAGTTCCTGGTCGTGGGCAGGATCCTCGGCGATTGACCCGGCCGCCCCATCGCCGGATTCGGTAGCGGCCCCTTCCTTGGTCGCTACGTCTGCCTGGGCTTTCAGTGCTGCCGCCTCCGCATTGGTCGAGTTGGGGTTTGCCGCTAACGCCTCCATAACGGCCGGTAGCGACTTGATTCGCGCACTCTGTCCCATCGCGCTTACGACTTCGCGGGAACCGTCAGACGCCATGAGCAACAGTTTTGGTTCGGAGATCGAAGGGTTTTCGAGCAGCGCCGGAAGCAGCTTGGGACGAAGATTGTCGTTAGCAGTCCAGTAATCCAATACCTCCTGTGGAGCTTGCGGATTCGCCGCGATCTGCAGGCACGACTTCTCGTCCCAGCCCGCGAGCGTCATGCGAGCCAATTGTCCAAAGACCTTGTTGTGAGTTGCGAGATAAACCAGGATCTCGACCATCTCGTCAGAGGGTACTGAAAGAGCGCCACGCGCGGCGGCTTGCATCAGGTTGGCGGGTACCGCAGACGTACGGACCAGATCGATCATTCGTGACATGGTTTTGCTTCATTATGACAAAGCTTCGCCGGAAAAATCAGTGAGATCTCGATGACGGCCGCAGCATGGGCACGCAGTCATTCAGAGATCCATTCGCCGTCGGGGGTACTTTCTGGCTTTCGACGGTTGTCTTCAACCATTGGCTCAAGGGAGCCACGTCCTTCATGCCGTTCTCGTCGTAGATTTTTCCGCTAACCAGACCGGCGGGAACGTAGTTCCAAAAAAGGACGGTTCGCGGCTTTGTCTCGCCCGGAAACGTCACCGAGGCGATTTCCCCTTCTTTCATGTATCCGCCGCTGGGAGGAAGGAGCGCTCGGCGATTTTGCAACTCCGGTTTTTCAAGGATCTTCTGCAACTGGGTCACATCCGCGGCATCGACTCTTCCGTCGTAAGTGGCGGTGCTGATTTCGGTGCTGCCCATTTTTTGGGCTTTCGTTTCACGATGGTACTGCCCATCGCGATAGACAATGGTGCAGACTTTCTTCCCAAACTGATTCTCAACGGTCGTATCGTGCAGGATGAACAGGAAATCAGGCTTCGGTTGCGCGGCTGGCGGTGGCTCACGAGTCGAGAACTTAAGCTCATGGCGAGGTATGCAGTTACTGCGCCCCTCCTCTTCTTTCAATTTCACTCGATGTTTGGTTTTGAGGATCTCCTCGAACCACTGAGCCAGCGGAGCAACACTCTGCCGGAGTGGTTGCCACGTCGAGGGAGCCGGAAAGTCCAGGTTCTGCCAATAACCGGGACGGTGCACCGCCACGACTAACTCGTCTTTCCCGGATGAAAAGAGCGGAGCAATGATTTTGTTCTGCGTAAGGGTGAAGAGCTCATCCGCGCTCACCCAACGCTGAATGTTCTGCACATCGCTTTCCGGCAAGGTGCCTTCGTATACCTCAACTTTGTCGCCGTCGTTCTTCTCCAAATGGTAGGGGCCGTCGCTGCGCACCAGGACACAAATGTCACTTAAAACGCCCATCCGCTCGAGGCGTAACAAATAAGCCGGCGTCATTGAGGGATTTTCCTGGCTCAGTAACGTTGGAGCCGATCCGAGGCAGCAAATCCAAGCGAGAAGGCAAACTCTCACGATACGGATATTTTAGAGGGCGCTGCTAAGGTAGGCCAATCTCGGTTAGTTGCTGACTTGGCGCAGAATAATGGCGGAATTCTTCGACCCGAAGCCGACACAGTTGCAGATAGCGGCTTCGATCGCCACATGCCGGCCCGAGTGGGGAACATAGTCAAGGTCGCAATGCGGGTCCGGCTGATCGAGGTTTATCGTGGGCGGGATCTTGCACTCGCGCATCGCGATCAGAGTCGCAGCCACTCCAGCTGCCCCACAGGCCCCTTGTGCATGCCCGATTTGCGACTTAAGGGCGGACATAGGGATTGTTTTCGCGTGATCGCCCAGTGCGATTTTCAGGGCTTGCGTCTCTACGCGGTCGTTCATCTCCGTCGAAGTGCCATGCAGGTTCACGTACTGGATGTCTCGTGAAGCGAGTCGTGCTTCGTCGAGGGCCTGGGTGATCGCGCGCGCCGGCTCTTCTGGTGAATCGCTCATGCGAACGCGATGAAATGCCTCGCAGCTGGAGGAGTATCCCGCGACTTCGGCCCAGATTCGCGCTTCGCGCGCTTTGGCGTGGTCATAGTCTTCGAGCACGAACATCCATGCCCCTTCCGCAAGAACGAAACCATCGCGATCAGCGGAGAACGGCCGCGAGGCACGCTCGGGCTGGTCATTCCATGCTTGCGTGAGGGCGCGCATGAGCGAATAGCCCTTGATGATTCCGGGGGTGATCGGCGCGTCAACACCACCAACGAGAAACATCGGCTGAATGCCCGCCTGAATATGCTGGTAGGCGAATCCCAGCGCGTCGCTCGAAGACGTACAGCCCGCAGTGACCACGTGGCTGTATCCGCGGAAGCCAAAACGCATGGAGACTTCGCTTGAGATCGTCCCCATCGTTCCGCTAGGAATGCAGAACAGGCTGACTTGCTTGATGTGACCTGAGTGCCAGAGCCGGTATTGTTCTTCTGAAAACTCCTGAGCGCCGCCTCCGGAGCCGAGAACCACGCCGATCTGGCGTTGCTCCTCCAGAGACATCTTGGTGGTGTCGATGCCCGCGTCTTGCAACGCTTCTGCCGAAGCTGCGACCGCCAATGGAACGACTCGCGACACATGCTTGCGCTCGCGAACGTCCACCCATGCGAGTTCGTCGAACTCAGGAATCTCTCCCGCGATCTTCACTGGCAAGCAGCAAGGGTCGAAGCGTGAGATGCGCTTCACACCGGATTTACCGGCCAGAATGGCACTTGTAAATGCATCTTTCCCGATGCCATTGGGACTGACCACACCCATTCCGGTGATGACGACGCGAGGAAGCATATGAGAGTCAGTCAGATGGGCCGTCCGTGCCTTCCGTTAGCAGGACCGGAAATGAGAAGGTCGTCGATGGGATAATCAATCAGGATGCCCATTGGCCTTTATCTGTCGGTTCCGTTCTGTCGTACGAAGTGTACCTATTGCAACTTCGCTTCGGACGTTTTTTCGCGCGCCGTCTTTGAGCGCTACATCGACCGGGTCTGCGCGGACATACATAGTACGCCAGAGACGGCTCGTTTGATGGGTGGCCGGTTCGACGATGAAGTCGATTCCATCTACCTCGGCGGAGGCACCCCCACGGTACTAGATTCGCAGCAACTGGAAAGGCTGTTTGTCACCGTGATGCAAAATTTCCGTCTGTCTGCGAATGCGGAAGTCACCGTAGAATGCGCACCAGGCACTCTCCACAACACTGTCCTTGAGACGCTGCTGCGATGCGGCGTCAACCGAGTGAGCCTGGGGGTGCAGTCTTTCATCGACCAGGAAGCGGCATCGGTGGGACGCCTGCACAAGAACGCAACCGTGCTCGACGATGTTGATCGTTTGCGGCGAGCGGGGCTTGCGAACATCAACGTCGATCTCATTGCGGGATTGCCCTATCAGACGGCGGAAAGTTGGAGTGTCTCGCTGCAACGCGCCGTCGACCTTGGCGTTCCTCACCTAAGCGTCTATATGCTCGAGGTGGATGAGGATTCTCGCCTCGGCCGCGAACTGATTGCCGGCGGCACAAGATATCACGCCCATTTCGTTCCGGACCAGGAATTAACTGCAAGGTTCTACGAAACGGCTTGTGTGGATCTGGATGCGGCCAATGTTTGCCAGTACGAAATTTCCAATTTCGCGCGCAGCGGATTTCTCTCGCGCCACAACCTGAAGTACTGGAAACGGCTGCCGTACGTAGGGCTCGGTGTGGATGCGCACTCTATGCTGCCATGTGCGAATGACGAATGGGAGTCGGTGCGCTTCTCGACGGCCGATTCGCTTGAGCAATATGTGGCTGGAGCACCGGTGGCGCGGACGGCGGTCAGTGTGCAGTCTGCTCTCGAAGAGACATTCTTTCTGGGCTTGCGAGTCACAGAAGGCGTCAATCTGGCGGATGTGCGCACGCGATTCGGGAACTCGTTCGTGGATGCGTTCGACCCGACGCTGGCAGAGCTTTCGGATGGAGAGTTGATCGACCGAAGTGGGGATAGGATCCGGCTCACGCCGCGTGGGAGGCTCGTGTCGAACGAGGTCTTCGAACGCTTCCTTGGTGAGCAAAGCACGCGATAAGCCTCTTTTCATCGTACCGTTCGGTCGGTAGGGGAAGACCTCGCCATGTCGATTCTGAGCAGTATTCACAGTGGTTTCAGCGTTTTAGTAACTTTCCTTCCAAGGTAACTTTTCGCTTTGTTCACCACATGTTTTAATCAGATTTCTGGTCTACAGGATCGCCCCGCCCACGTAGCCGCCAGATCCATAAGAGACTTGGAGGCAACTTGGATTTCCAGCTCAACGAAGAACAGTTACAACTGAAAAAGAGCGTCCGCGAGTTTGCTGAACGCGAGATTCTTCCAAACGTCATGAAGTGGGACGAGGCGGGAGAGTTTCCGCTCGCCACGATCAAGGAACTTGGCAAGCTAGGAATGTTGGGAACGATCTTCCCGCCAGAACTTGGCGGTGCGGGAATGGGCTACGTCGAATACGTAACCGCCATCGAAGAACTATCTCGCGTAGATGGCTCTGTGGGAATCATCGTCGCGGCGCATACGTCGCTTTGCTCGAATCACATTTTTCTCGCTGGAAACGAAGCGCAGAAGAAGAAATACATCTCCAAACTTTCTACCGGCGAATTTATTGGGGCGTGGGGGCTGACCGAACCCTCGTCCGGGTCCGATGCGGGCAGCGCCCGCATGACGGCATCGAAGAGCAGGGGCGGCTGGGTGCTGAACGGTACCAAGACGTTTTGTACCAATGGCCACTATGCTGACGTGCTTGTCGTCATTGCGGTGACGGACCGAGCCGCGCATACCCATGGCTTGTCAGCATTCATCGTTGAACATGACGCGCAAGGTTTCCGCCCGGGGAAAAAGGAAAACAAGCTCGGGCTTCGGGCCAGCGACACGGCTGAACTGATCTTCGAAGACTGCTTCGTTCCTGCCGAAAGTCTGCTTGGGCAAGAAGGCAATGGCTTCATCGATGCGATGCGCATTCTGGATGGCGGGCGCATTTCGATCGCTGCGCTGTCTCTTGGAATGGCAGAAGGCGCCTACGAAGCGGCGTTGAATTATTCCAAAGAACGCAAGCAATTCGGAAAACCGATCAGCGATTTCCAGGCGATCCAGTGGAAGTTGGCTGATATGGCAACCGAGATCGAAGCCGCCAAACTTCTGACCCTGCGTGCGGCCGCGATGAAAGATGCTGGCTCGAAGACTACGCTGGAGTCCTCGATGGCCAAGCTATATGCCAGCGAGGTCGCGGTTCGCTGCGCCAACGAAGGTGTGCAGATCCACGGCGGCTATGGTTTCATCAAGGACTATCCGGCGGAGAAGTTCTACCGCGATGTGAAGCTGTGCACGATCGGAGAAGGAACTAGCGAGATTCAGAGGCTGGTGATCGCGAGACAGTTGCTGAAGGACTAGAGAAGGCCGGCGTTCGGTGTTTGGTATTCAGTCTTCGGGACCAGGCGTCAATGCGCCGGTCGAGCGAACGCTCGCAAACTCCGATAAGACCTTCACTCGTAGCGTAACGCTTCGATCGGATCCAGCCGCGCAGCCTTGATGGCGGGAAGCATTCCGCTCACGATTCCCACAAAGCTCAGAATGATCGTCGAGACGATCAGCGTTCCGGCCTGAATGGTCAGGTGGATATCTCCCTCGCTGGCGTTTGTCTCAAAGGCGCTCCACAACGTCAACGAACCAACGGACCAAGAAACCAGATAAGCCAGTCCCACTCCGGCCAACCCACCAAGAAACGTGATTACCAGGGCCTCGGACAAGAATTGGAAGAGTATGTGCCAGCGCCGCGCACCCAGCGCCTTTTCGACACCGATCTCGCGGGTGCGTTGAGTCACCGAGACCAGCATGATGTTCATCAGGCCGACACCGCCGATGCCGAGCGTAAGCAGGCCGATGAATCCGAGCAGAATTTTGATTCCGGTTGTAATCACACGCAGATCGAGCAGGTCGGCAAAGACGTCGAACACGAATATTGCGCGCTTATCTTTGGGATCGAAGTTGTGATGGAAAGCTAGCGAGTCGCGAAGCGCTTTCACGACCTTTTCGTGATTTCCTTCGTACTCCATCACGATCGAGCTGAGGTAGTAGTTGTTCTTGACGTCGGTGATGCCGCTAAATGGCACGTAAACGTGGTTGTTCAAATTGTCGTCGCTATTGTTGATGACGTGCTTGAGGACGCCCACCACCTGGTAGGAGATCCCATCCACGCGAATCATCTCGCCGATCGCGTTTTGCCCCGAAAACAGTTTTTGCTTGAGATCGGCACCGATGAAAGCCACGCGCGTGTGTGTGAAGTCGTCTGCTTCGCTGAATGCCGCGCCATCTGCGAATTCCATCCGGCGCATGCGGGGATAACTGGCATACACTCCGCTGACCGCGTAGTTACCGCTTCGCGCGCCGTAGGCAACGGTGCATTGTTTGAAAACCTCGGGCGACATCCGCTTCAGCAACGGAACTTCTGCCTGAATGTGCTCGAAGTCCTTCATGGTGAGGCGGACTTCGCTTCCAGCTTTCGTGCCTCCCACTTGCATTGAAGTTCGTCCGGGGAAGATAAAAATCAGGTTCGTGCCAAACGAACGGAAAGCCGACCACAGTCCTGATTCGAAGCCCGAACCGTAGGCAAGAAGAAGCACGACCGTGGCAATCCCCCAGGCCATGCCGAGCATGGTGAGCACGCTCCGTCGCCGGTTGTGGCGAAGCGCTTCATAGGCTTGTCGAAAGAGATTGCCGATCATTGTAATTCCCGTGTTATTCCTGCCGTAGCGCTTCTACTGGAGGCAATAAGGCTGCTTTGCGTGCAGGATAAAGTCCTGCGCTGATTCCCGCGATCGCGAGTGAACCGATCGCGGCCACGGCCGACAAGGGCACGATTCGTGGCGTGTCAAAGCCTTCCGGCGACGGCAGCATCGCCAAGACTGTGACGACTGCAACCGTGATCGACAAACCGATCCCGCCGCTGAACGCCGTCAGAAATGCTCCTTCGATAAAGAACTGCGTCATGATGTTGCGATGAGTAGCCCCCAACGCCTTTCTCAGTCCGATCTCACGGGTCCGCTCGGCAACCGAGACCAGCATGATGTTCACAATTCCGATGGCGCCGAGGCCCAACGTGACTAACCCCACCACGCCCAGGAAGTAGTCCATCGCGTTGAAGATTTTGTCGACCTTCTGCGAATTCTCGATCGTGTCCCAATCCTCGAATGCGTCTTCGAGTTTGGGATTGAAATTGTGTCTCTTCGCGATGATCTCGTGCACTTCGGTCTTCGAGGCCAGATGCTCTCCCTTGTTCAACGGACGGTAGTTAATGAACGAGACGGCGTTTTCGACGTTGTCGCCTTTGAGCGGAAACAGTTCGCGCATGGTTTCAATTGGCACGAAGATGCGGGCGTTTGTTCCGTTGTTGCCATCCTGGCCAACCTTGGCCAGTACACCGATGATGTCGAAGCGAATGCCGTTCAGCAGCATGGTCGCGCCGACAGCCGGACGTCCGGGAAAGACATTTTTCAGCAGTTCCCACCCGACGACCGCGACCCGCCGATGTTCGCTGTTGTCCTGATCGTTGAACCAGCGTCCAGTCCCGACAGGTACCGTTCGAATCTGGTTGTATTCGGGCGCAATCCCAAAAACCTGTCCGTTGGTCGATCCGTACTCACTCACGGCGCGGATGTCTTCGCGATTGATCACGGCGGAGACGGTCTTCAACGTCCGGGCGTCATTGCGCAACGCCAGATAATCGTCATAGCTGAAATGGTAGGTCTGTCCCGATTGCAGACTGCCTTCAACGGCGGGAATTCGGCCCGGGAAGACGAACATGATGTCCTGCCCCAATGTGGCCAACTGCTTGGCCTGCCCGCTTCGGAACCCTTCCCCCAGTCCCACGAGCAACAGAAGAGACCCAACGCCCCAGGCAATGCCAAACATGGTCAGAAACGACCTCAGCTTGTGCGCCCACAGGGTCGCCATGGACTGCCGAATAATGTCGAGGAGCATTTGCATAGGACTTAGCCCCCAAACCGCCGGGCAGCGGATGGGGGCCCCGGGTTCAAGGTTGAGCGGAGGGTCTCATATTCCGCTCTGCCATCTGTTGGTGATACGACGCAGGTACTGCGAAAGTTCCCAAAATCGGGAGCCTTCCTAAACACTTAGACTGCGTTTCGTAGGAAAGGGTTAGCCGGGTCCATGCCGTGCCTGCTCACCTTATGGCCTGGTCCATCGTCTAACGTTCCCGTAATTACTCCGGGTGAGCGCCCAACTTTCGAGCCAATTCAACGAAGTTTTGAGCCACAATCGAGGAGATACCCGTGTCTACAAAACGCACGCCTCTCGTAGTCGCCCTGCTGCTGATTCTTGCTGCGGGTATTTGTTATAGCCAGTCAACGCAGTTGAACATTCCGCGCGACAGCCAGCACGCGGCGGTCACGCAACGCGTGGGCATCACTGATATCACCGTGAACTACCATCGCCCGCTCGTGAAGGGCCGTACGATCTGGGGCAAGGTGGTTCCCTACGGCCAGGTCTGGCGCGCCGGCGCCAACGAAAACACCACCATTACGTTTACCGACGCGGTGAGCATCGATGGCAAGCCGCTCGATAAAGGGACATACGGCCTGCACATGATTCCAAACGAAAATGAGTGGACCGTGATCTTCTCAAAGGTCAACACTGCATGGGGCAGCTTCTCGTACAAGGAAGGTGAAGACGCGCTGCGCGTGAACGTGAAGCCGCAGACAGCCGAGATGCAAGAGGCCCTCGCTTACACTATCGAGCCGACGGAAAACTCCGCAGTCGTGGCTATGCGGTGGGAGAAGATCTCGGTACCGTTCAAGGTATCGGTCGACGTGAATCCGATTGTCGAAGCCAGCCTCAGAGCCCAGATGCGTGGCCTTCCTCAATACACCTGGGATGGGTGGGACGACGCTGCGAACTACCTGCTTGCGCACAAGGTATATCTCGACGAAGCTCTGGACTACTCGAACCGTTCCATCGGCTCGGAGCCGCGGTATGAGAACTACAACACCAAGTCGCAGATTCTTGAAGCGATGGGCAAGAAAGATGAAGCCAAGGTTGCTCACGACAAGGCGATTGAGATCGCGACACCGATCCAACTTCACCAGTATGCCTTCGCACTGAAGGGTCAGAAGAAAGATGCCGAAGCCTACGCTGTGTGGAAGAAAAACTTCCAGCAGCATCCCGACCTGTGGTTCACGCACTCTGGAATGGCACGCGTGTACTCCTCGCAGGGAGACTTCGACAATGCCGTGAAAGAGATGAAGCTGGCGGAAGCCGGGGCGCCAGAGCAGAACAAGGTGTTTATCGAGGCAGCCATCAAGCGCTTGGAAGCGAAAGACGACATCAACAAATAGATTGTCGGCGGATCGCCGTAACAGACAAAGGCGGCTCTCAAAAGGGCCGCTTTTTTTCCTGGCGTGTCGATTTGCTAGCGCGATACCGGCATGGTCGGTTCCGGAGCCGCCGAGTCAGCTTTCTTTTCCGGGTACTCAAAAACACCTCGCCCGGATTTGCGTCCCAAGCGTCCAGCTTTGACGTACTGGACCAGTAAAGGCGCGGGCCGGAATTTCTCGCCGAGCGTCTTGTGAAGATATTCGAGGATGTGCAGTCGCGTATCGAGCCCAACCAGATCCACCAATTCGAAGGGTCCCATCGGATGGTTCAGTCCGAGCTTGAGCGCTTTGTCGATGTCTTTGGCGCTGGCGACGCCCTCCTGCAACATGTAAAAGGCCTCGTTGCCGATCATCGCGTTGATCCGGCTGGTGACGAAGCCGGGGGACTCCTTGATGACCACTACTTCCTTCCCCATTCGGCGGCCGACTTCCAACGCAGTCGCCAACGTGTCGTCGTCCGTTTCAAGCGCACGCACGATTTCCAGCAGCCTCATTTTGTGGACGGGGTTGAAGAAGTGCATGCCGACAATTTTCTTCGCGCGATAGGTAACGCTGGCGATCTCGGTGAGGCTGAGTGAACTTGTGTTCGACGCCAGCACCGTCGGGGGACGGCAGATCTTGTCGAGCAGTGTGAAAATCTCGATCTTCGATTCCAGTTCTTCAGGAACCGCCTCGATGACGAGATCCGCCTGGCGAGCCGCCTCGTCTACGGAACCAGCATATTCGAGCCGTGCGAATGCGGCATGGGCGTCGGTCGCCGAGACCTTGCCAATCTCGACGGCTCTGTCGAGATTGGCGCGAATTTCGGTTTCGGCGCGCCGCAGAGCATTCGGAAGGATGTCTTCAAGGATGGTTCGATAGCCACCAAGAGCCGCAGCATGGGCGATTCCGCGTCCCATCGTGCCGGCACCGATGACCGCGATGGTCTTGATGTCGGACACTTACTTGGCGCTTTCTTCCAGATGCTGCAGGACCTCGTTGAACCCGTTCGCGGCCGAACCCATGTACTCCGACAGACGCTTGCGTTCTTCGTCACTCATGGAAGAGATCGAAAAGCTGATGCGGCGTAGAGTCGCGTTAATGTCGTCGACATAGTTCATGAGACGGATAAGTTCCCCGGTTGCTGGCATATGAAGGCTCCCTGGCTTGCAAATCGAAACTATGCCCCATCTGACAAAAATCCCAGACGACGACACCGGTGCAAGCGAACTTTCCATTCTCAATCGTGAGAGGAAATTAGTAAAGGACGGGGACGCGCGGGAGCGCCTAGCGGATCACTGCATGAAATACGCAATACAGCAGCGTGAGGGCAGGGCTGCGATGCGACGTCATAGCGATGGCATAATACCGAGAGATGCTTCGCGACAAAAACCTCGTACCTCTTTCACGCCAGCACCAGCACGCTCTCGCTTTGTGTGTTCGCATCAATCGGGCAAAGCTGGCTACACCCGCGGAAGTGAGAGCCTGGCAATCCGAGATGGTGCAGCATTTCGAACAGGAAATACGATTTCACTTCGCCGCCGAAGAGGCACATCTCTTCCCTGCAGCCCGACGATTCTCAGAACTCAATTTTCTCGTCGACGAACTCGTCGCGGACCACGGTCAACTTCGTGATTATTTCGCCCGTGCATCCCGAGGAATTCTTGACCGCGGCGAAGTACGCGCGTTCGCCGAAAGACTCTCCAATCACGTCCGCAAGGAAGAGCGCCAACTCTTCGAAGCCATGCAGGGCCTGATGGACCCAGAAGAGCTCCTGAAAATCGGAGCATTGGTTGCAGAAACCCTCTCAGCTGCGTCCGACACTTGCATCGTACCGACGGAATCCAAGCTCAGCGGTCTTGGCTCCTAGGAGAATCCGTGGCACCGGCGGAAGGCGGTTGCTCCCTCGCGCCCCATGTAGCGCTCAAGTACGCTTGGCTCGGTCTGGCGGAGGTCAACCACAACGAGTCCATCGAGGACGTCGGAAAACTTTGGGTCGACGTTGAAGCCCAGCAATTTCCCGCCAACTTTCGCATATTGCTTCAGCAGGATGGGCAGACCCTTCCCGTCAGTCTCGACATCGGCGATGGGCTCCGACAATTCTTCCAGATCGCGCAACGCATGACACACGGCGCGGCAGTCCCAGGAACGAATACGAGCCGGGCGAAAAGGCTTGCGGGGCTGGACCAGATCAGCAAGGCCATCTTCACGGCGGCGATCCTCGAAGAACGAGTACATCAGCTCTCGCGATGCGGGAGTGTAGGCATTGCTGATGCTGACTGCCCCGAACAACACCGCGGTCTCCGGACGAAGTAGCACGAACCGGGCAATCGCCTTCCACAGTAAGAGTAACGGCGCGTATTGCCGCTGGTACTCGGGCCGCACGAAGGATCGGCCGAGTTCGAGGGCTGGACCGAATCTTTCGAGCAGCCGCTCGTCGTATCGAAAGAGCGTACTGGTGTAGAGACCGTTCACACCATGCTGCGAAACGATGTCAGCGGTATTGCCAGCGCGGTATGCGCCCACGAGTTCGTTCTTCTTTTTGCCCCAAAGCAGGAGGTGCCAATAGTGACGGTCGAAGCGATCCAGGTCGGTACGCTTGCCAGTTCCCTCTCCTGCCTCGCGAAATGTGATTTCACGAAGACGTCCAACTTCTTGCAGCAGGTGCGGAATCTCGGCAGCCTGCGCCGCGTAGACGACGAACTCGCTGTTTTCAACAAGCCGGCGCTCGGACGGAAGGGCGTTCAAATCACACATCAGCAGATCGGGTGAGATCGGCGGTGCGATCGTGGCTCCAGCCTTCCGCGGCAACACGGAACGAATGGCTTCGGGCAGTTTGATCTGTTTCTTGCCACGCTGGGCCAGCAGATACGTGCGCCAGCGCAGATATTCGGTCGCCTGCTGGTCATCAGCGATCCCTGTGATCGAGTTGGCGGGAATCGCGCTGCCAATGCGCAACGCAACGCTCTTTCCGGATTGCTGCAGGAACTCTTGCAAGAGAAACGCCATTCGGAGCGACGGATGAATCATTCCCATCAGCTGAAATCCGAGGCTGTTGCGGCCACAAAAGTACACCGGCAACGCGGACGCTCCCGTCTTGCGAATTAAACGCGTAGCCGTAGTGTTCCACTGCGGATCAGCGATGGTTGCTTGTGGCATCTGCCAGTGCGAGACTTCGCCGGCTGGAAAAATCGCAAGCATACCGCCGTCGTGGAGCCAGTCCAGTGCCTGTTTAAGCGCCCGCCGATTGCGATTGGCTGAACCAGGCATGTGCAGCGGGTCGACAAAAATGCAGTTCTCTTCGAGCTCTGGCACACCTTCGAGCAGGAAGTTGGTCATGATCTTTACGTCGGGACGAACCCGCCCAAGTACCACGGCGAGAACCGCTCCGTCGAGCATGCCGTAAGGATGATTCGCAACAACTACGATGGGACCTTTTCTCGGAACGCGCTCGACGTCGGCTTCGGAAACGCGAAGTTCGACTTGCATCTCGCGCAACAAGTTCTCAAGAACGAATCCATCCGCAGCATCCCGTACGCGCTCGTACAGCTCGTGAGCTTCCTGCAAAGGGAGTAGCTTTTCGGCGAACCGCGGCAATCCTGCCAGCAGCGGGGCATTTGCGAGGACACCGGGGCGAACCTGACCATCGGAAGGCCACAAGTTTGGCATGGTGCCATTTCTATCGCGCTAACTTTGCATGGCGATGAAGGCCAAATGAAATGTTCGTGAATCGGGGAGTGAGGAAACACTAAAGTAACTACCCATTGACGGGGTGTTACAAATCGTCATGGGAAGGGTGCGGCGCGAGCCGTTAGATCTAGGTCTCGAGCCGGAATCTGCTTTCGGCGAGGTGGTACATGCGCCGCCAGAGCAGGCGGTTCACGGTGACAACGCCTGCGGCCATCAGGATTGTTGCCGCCAGCAGTTCATCGAAATTTCCAGCGTCTGTTGCTTTGCTGATGATGGCTCCGAGACCGGTCGTCGTGTAGGTAACGCCTTTGAAGTGGAAATACTCCGCGACGATGCTCGCGTTCCATGCGCCGCCGGAGGCCGTCACCATCCCGGTGACGAGGTAGGGAAAAATGCCGGGGAGAATGAGCTTCTTCCAACGTTCCCATCCGAAAATTCCGAACGTGGAGCAGCACTCTTTCAGGTCAGTGGGGATGGCCATCGCGCCGGCAATCACGTTGAACAGGATGTACCACTGCGTTCCGAGCAACAAAAGCACGATCGATCCAAGTCCGAGTCCGCCGCCGACTCGAATGAGCAGTAGGAGCACGATCGGGAAGAGGGCCGTCGCTGGAACTGACGCCGCAATTTGCGCGAGCGGCTGTGCGATACGCGCAAGTCTGGGACTAAAGCCGATCGCAACTCCCACGGGAATCGTCCACCCGGCTCCAATCACCAGTGCGACAGTAACGCGAAGAAACGTGGCAACTAATCCACGGCCGAGTTCCCCCACCTCAGGCCGGTGCAGGGTCATCAGGATCGCGGAGACCTTTACTAGTGCATACACAATTAAAGCAAGCGAAAGGACCGCCAGCACGCGCACGATCCAGACCTTCCATGCTTTTGGTGACTCTTCCGGGCGCGCTTCATAATGCTGGCGCGCAAAGTACATCATGAGTTTCTCGCGGAGCGGTCGCAGGGCTTTCTTGCGAAGCTTCGCTAGAGAGCGGGAGTGCTCAAACATGTTGAGCGCCCATGAGCGCGGAGCATTGGTACTCTCGACCTGCTCGACTTTGAACTTTTCTGCCCAGGCGATAACCGGCCGCCAGACCAGCTGATCCAGCAGAACGATCACCGCGATCATCGTGGCTACGCCCCACAAGATCGAACGCGTATCGCCGGCACTCGCAGCCGTCTGCAAGTAGGAACCGAGTCCAGGCAGGCGGAAATCGCGCGCACCCAGCACAAACATCTCGCACGCCATCAGGAAAAACCAACCGCCTGCGACCGACATCATCGAGTTCCAAACGAGTCCGATCGCGGCGAAGGGCAATTCCATCTCGGTAAAGCGTTGCCACCAGTTGAAGCGGTAGATCTTCGCGGCCTCACGCATCTCGCGCGGAATGCTCTTGAGCGAGGCGTAGAAGCTGAAGGCCATGTTCCAAACCTGCCCGGTGAAGATGAGCAGGATCGCACCCAACTCGACTCCGAGTTGCCGTCCGGGAAACAAAGCGACCATGGCCAGCATCACGCCCGGTAAAAAGCTCAATACCGGGATCGATTGGAGCACGTCGAGCAGCGGGACCATGAACTTCTCAGCGCGTGGATTGTAGGCGGCGATGTATCCGTAGACGAGCGTAAAAGCCAGGCTCAGCCCATACGCGATGGAGATCCGCAAGAGCGAGTAGCCTGCGTAAACGGGCAAAGCCCAGAGGCTGCGCGAGATTTCGACTTCCGGAGTAAATGGTCCCAGCCAGAATCGGCCCACCACCAGCACACCATAAAAAATGGCGAGCCCGGCGGCGAACATGATCAGGTCGGGGAGATTGGACGTCTCGATGCGCGGAAGCTGCGACCACAAACGGTATGGCGAGAATGCGCCCAGCCCCGCGCGACGTTTCATGGCTTCACGGCGGGCGCTGGCGTTTGCACATCAATCTGAGGTTCGGCGAGAACCAGGCGCTCTCTCTCGGAATCGTAGTCGAAGATTTCAGCGTAACGGCCCCAATTCATCGCCGTATCCAGCTGGCGCTCGACTTCGTCGGAACTGAAATGCTCGTCAAGTATGTCGTGGAAGAATTCGGTGGGAATCGAATGATCTGCCTTAGCTTTCAGTACGCTTTCGATTTGCTGCAGCACGACTACGTTTTTCAGTACGGCCTCGCGGAAAAGCGTCTTGCGCAACTGAATGTCGGCGTCGGCGAAGGCCACGCCCTGCGAGGTGATCGTGACTTCACCTTCATTGAGAGTAACGAGTCCGAGAATAACGCTCGCCTCGACGATCGGCAGCAGGTCTTCGACGTCCATCACGAGTTCTTCGGAGAGTTTGGAGAGATCTTCCCTCCCCCCGCGGTCGTTGAGCAGTTCAAGCAGTCCGGCAATGCCTCCGACTCGCGCGTGCGGCAACATCTGATATTTCTGTCGAACGCGCGCCGTGGGCACCGGGGTCGCCGCCCGTAACACATGGTCTACCTCGGGCTGGGTCATCACTTTGTAAATATGATCCACAAGCTCGACGAACCGCTGCTCTTTCCGATCTCTCCAATGCGGGAGCCCAACTTCGAAATCGGAGCGAATTCTGGCGGGGTTCTTGCCCAGGACAATGATGCGATCGGCCAGCAAGACCGCTTCCTCGATGTTGTGAGTAACGATGAAGATCGCGCTGGTCGGCATTTTCTTGTTGATCCACAGCTCGAGCAGTTCGTTGCGCAGGTTCTCAGCCGTGAGCACATCGAGAGCGGAGAAAGGCTCGTCCATGAACAGTACTTCGGGCTCTACGACCAACGCGCGCGCAAACCCCACGCGCTGCTTCATGCCACCGGAGAGTTCTTTCGGATACGCGGTTTCGAAGCCATCCAAGCCAACGGTATCCAGCGTTTTCAGAGCTCGTTTTCGTCGTTCAACGTCACCGACCCCTCGCGCCTCGAGTGGCGCCTCGACGTTTTCAAGAACCGTAAGCCAAGGAAAGAGCGCGAAGCTTTGAAAGACGATCGCAACGTTTTGTGTTTGCGTGGCAAGAGGCTTGCCGTGCCAGAACAATTCTCCCGAGGATGGTTTCGAAAGGCCGCTCAGGATGCGGAGAAGCGTTGACTTGCCAGAACCCGATGGGCCGAGAAGCGCGATGATCACGCCCGGTTCGATTGACAAGTCCACTGGCGCAATAACCTGAATGCGCTTGCTGTCGGGTTGCGGGTAAAACTTTTCGACGGCGCAAGCCTGGATGATTGCTTCGCTCACCGTGCTAACCCCGTTCCACATATACATGATGGAGTGGGTTCGGCGAAAGTTTCCCGGCTTTTAGTAACCGGATATTAACAATTGGCTAGAAGAACTACGCGGAGAACTCTTCGTCTGGGGGTACGGTCATTTGGGTAGGCAGGCGATCGCTGACCTCAGCCATGAGGGCAAGTTTTGCGGCGATGTCCGCCGTCAATAGCCCTGGCTTCAGGCGCCATCTCCAATTCCCTCCCGGCTCGCTCGGCAAGTTCATGCGGCCCTCGCTCCCCAAGCCGATAACGTCCTGTAACGGAATGACTGAGAGCCCCGCAACCGATCCCTGTGCCGCGCGGATAAACGACCAGTGAATGCCGTCTGGAGCCTCGCCCATGTACGCCTTCACACACTGCTTCTCGTAGTCGGTCACGCCGCTTGTCCACCAGCCAACGGTTGTGTCGTTGTCGTGCGTCCCGGTGTAGACGACGGTATTGGATGTGAAACGCTGGGGCAGGTACATATGGGCGCCAGCGTCTCCGAAACCGAACTGAAGGACGGCCATGCCAGGAATCTGCAAGCGCTCGCGCAAAGCGTGCACTTCGGGAGTGATGAATCCAAGATCTTCCGCGAAGAATGGAAGCCCACCCAGAGCCTCGCGGACTTTGAGGAACAAGTCATCCTTCGGGCCGTCGACCCAGCGGCCATTGATGGCCGTGGGCTCGTTGGCAGCGATCTCCCAGAATTGGTCGAATCCCCGGAAGTGATCCAGCCGGATGTAATCGCAATTCTTCGTCGCTGCCCGGAGCCGCTCAACCCACCAGCCGTATCCACGAGATTTCATCACATCCCACCGATAAAGCGGATTCCCCCACCGCTGTCCGGTCGCGCTGAAAAAGTCCGGTGGAACACCCGACACAACAATCGGGCTTAAGTTTTCATCGAGATGAAACAGTTCGGGGTGCGTCCAAACGTCCGCGCTGTCGTAATTGACGAAAATAGCCAGGTCGCCCACGATGCGCACCGATTTCTGTGCGCAATAGCGCCGAAGGGCTTTCCACTGTTCGGAGAATGCAAACTGAAGTATTCGGCGCATCGTGAGTTCGGCGGCTAGGTCCTGGCGAACTTTTTCGATTGCGGCAGGTTCACGATGTACCAGTTTGCGCGGCCACTCATTCCAATTCGCAAGCTTGTAGTGCGCGCGTAGAGCATCGAACAAAACGAAGTCATCCAACCACTCCGCATTCTCGTGGCAGAAGCGCTCGTAGCGTGCACGCGCATTCCCGTTCATGCTTCGCCCAAATCGTGATGCGGCCTCGGCAAGCAAGGGCATCTTGCGGCGAAATACTGCCGGGTAATCCAAAGGCTCTACCGCTTCTGGCAAGTCCGCAATGAGAGAGGGATCGATCCATCCCCGTTCCGCCAGCCGGTCAAGGCTTATGAGGAGCGGATTTCCGGCGAACGCGGAAGTGGAGGAGTAGGGCGAATTGCCGTAGCCCAGCGGACCGAGAGGCAGAACCTGCCATAAACCCTGACGGGCGGCCGCGAGGAAATCGACAAACTCATACGCATTCGGGCCGAAGTCGCCGACACCTCCGCGCGCAGGCAAAGACGTTGGATGCAGCAGGATGCCAGTGGCGCGCGGAAAAGACATGTGCAGTTGTTACATCGAATTGAGTTGGGGTTCGATGACGAATCCGGAAGACAGATTTGTACCGGCCAAGCGCAATCGGCGGTTTAGAGACCTTCCTCGCCTCCCCGCCCTTGCGTCAGCGCTTTCATCTCTTGCTGGTTGATTTTGATCTTGCCCGACTTCTCCATCTGCGCCCGAAGGTTCGAAAGGAACAGGCCGAAAAGGTTTTCCTGCTTCTGGCGGCGCAGATCGTCGCGAATTTGATCTTTTTGCGCCGCGAACTCCTGATCGGTCGGTTCCTGCTTTTCGAGAAGCTGCAGGACCACACCGTTGGTGCCGGCCGGGATCGGACCGCTGATTTCACCGGGCTTCATGCTGAATGCAACTGCAGCCGGCCCGGTCAGGCTGCCAATGTCAGGAACTTGGCCGCTCGGCGGAACAAATTCGCTAGTCTTGAGCGTCGCCCCGAGCTCCTTTGCGGCACGTTTCAGGTCGTGCTCTGATTTGGCACGGTCGGAGAGCTCTTGATTTTTCTGTGAGAGGAGAATACTTGCTCGCTCATTCTTGAACTGATCTTCAACCTTTTGCCGAATCTCTTCGAAAGTAGGAGTAGCAGGTGGACGAATTCCGAGGACTTGGAAGACCACTGCCCCCTGCGACAACTGGGCCAAATCCGGTGGAGCCTTTTCCTTCGCGCTGAAAACAGCATCCATGAACGGTGCCGTAACGCCGACACCCGGCAGAGCGTCGGTTCGGCTGACGAAATCGGTAGTGACCGGCGTCAACCCCTGGGCTGCGGCGGCTTTTTCGATCCCCTCACTCCGAGCTTTGGCGAGCAACGAATTGCCCGCGTTCTCGATCAATTTTCCAGCCTTGTTCTGACGAACCAAAGGCTCGATCTCATTCTTGACCTCGTCCAGCGTTTTCAAATGCGCCTGATGCTTATCCTCAACGCGAATGATATGGAAGCCATAGGAACTCTTTACCAGGTCGCTGAGTTGGCCGACCGGCAATGAGAACGCAGCCTTCTCGAATTCAGGGACTGTACGGCCGCGCCCGATCCACCCTAATTCACCACCCTGCTTTCCGCTGCCTGGATCTTCAGAATACTTCTTGGCAAGGTCTTCGAACTTCGCACCGCCCTTGAGCTGCTTCAGAATGTCTTCTGCCTTTTTTTGTGCCTCGCCGACACCCTTTTCATCGACCTTGCCGTCCGCGTTGGGAGCAGGCGCCTTGATCAGAATGTGGCTGACCTTGACCTCTTCCGGAACGCGATACTGCTCCTGATGATCGTTGTAGTAAGCACGCAATTCCTCGGGCGACACCAGCACCTGGCTCAACAACCGCGCCTTGTCGAGCATGACGTACTCGATCTTGCGCTTCTCGGGGATGGTGTTGTTGTAGGTCGCCTGGTTGCGGTCATAGTAGGCCTTGAGTTCGGCCTCAGTCGGATGTAGGCCCTTGCGAATGTCATCCTGAGAAAGCACCGCATACTCAAACTTAACTTTTGTGTTTTTCTTGACGAATTCCTGTTTCACATCCTGCGGTGACACAACGGCACTACCGGCAACGATCGTCACCAGCTTTTGTTGCAGGATGTCGTCCTTAATGCCCTGCTCAAACGTGGTGACTGTGAGGTTGTTCTGCGCCAGCAGATTTTCGTAAGCCTGCTCGCCGATGAACTTTCCGCCCGGGAAAAGATAAGCGGAGTAGCGTCCGTGCTCTAGCTCATCGCGAACATCGGCGTCTGTGGCCTGAAGGCCCATTCGTCCTGCTTCAGCCACGATTGCCTTGCCCGCAATCAGGCTCTCAACGGCCTGGGGGACGAATAGCGGCATTAATTGGCCCATCATGGACTGCGCCTGAGGCCCGAGGCGCTGTTGGGCCATGGCCCGCGCCCGCTCCTGCACCTGGAGTGTGGTGATGTCCTGACCGTCGACTTTCGCGATCACCCCCCTTGCAGGCTGCCCAATCAGGTCGGAACCGAGTCCGCCGGGAATCAGTGTGATGACCATGCCGCCGCAGATAATAAGCAACAAAGAGCTCAGGACGATCTTCTTTGTCCGGCCAGGAGTTTGCAGAAATCGAATCATGTTTGAGGTCGCTCCAGATTTATGGGGAGAATCACTGATTATAAACTACGTGGCTGCCGAAATCGGTCACCGGCAGAGGTAGTTAGCCTTTCGTGTAGATAGACTGATAGCGGTCGCGTTCTTTTGCAGACCAGACCTTTTCCAAGAGCTGAAAATGCGCGAAAAACAGCTATTGAAACGAATCAATAAAACGTGTTATCAAAATCCGGCGGTTCTCTTCTAACCACTGGAGTAGCCGCCTGTCTCAGCCAGATTTGCGCGCATCACGGACATCCAAAAAGGGGCCCGATCAATGAGTTTTCGCACGTCGTTCTGGGTAGCCTGCCTTGCCTTCTCTTCCCTCTTCTTCGCCCAGACCGCTTCCACAGCTCCCGCCCGGAAAGCAGAAACTCGGTTGGCCCTCACCGATGGCTGGAACCTGCAATCTTCCAGCAAAGTCGAGCAGTCGGGAGACGTAATCTCGAAGCCCTCGTTCCAGCCGCAAAACTGGTACGCGGTCACGGTTCCAACTACGGTCGTCAGCGCCTTAGTGAAGAACAAGGTGTTGCCGGATCCGTTCTACGGAATGAACCTGCGCAAGTTCCCGGGGGTGACATATCCGATCGGGTCGAACTTCTCCAACGTCGCCATGGATCCCGACAGCCCCTACGTGGCGTCCTGGTGGTATCGCAAGACATTCAGGTTGCCGCCCGGAGACGCGGGCAAGGCAATCTGGCTGAATTTCCGCGGCATCAACTACCGCGCTAATATCTGGCTCAACGGAAAACAAATCGCGAAATCCGACGACGTTGCCGGAGCCTGGCGGACCTACGAATTCAATGTCACCGATGGCGTGAAAATCGGCGGCCAGAACGCGTTGGCGGTCCAAGTCTTCGCGCCAACGGAAACCGATCTCGCGATCACCTTCGTTGATTGGAATCCCGCGCCGCCCGACAAGAACATGGGCTTGTGGCGCGAGGTGTATGTTGCGACCAGCGGCCCGGTCGCGCTTCGGCATCCAGCTGTCATGTCGCAAGTCGATTCCGACGGAAATGCGAAGCTGACAGTTACCGCCCAACTCAAGAACGCCACAAACCAAAGCGTGAAAGGGACACTCAAGGGCAGCATGGAGAGCGTGGAGTTCTCGCAAGAAGTGGAACTCGCACCCAACGAGAGCAAAGATGTCGTCTTCGACCCAGCCCAGATCTCGCAGCTTAATTTCACCAAGCCGAGTCTCTGGTGGCCCGCACAGATGGGGAGCCCGGAACTCTATCCTCTCCAGATGCAGTTCGACGTGAACGGCAAGGCTTCCGATCGAGCTGAAATCAAGTTCGGCATCCGCGAAGTTAAATCTG
>Ga0126381_100000780_pt1 | contig 34697 bp, 37 predicted proteins | sample PanSoiMetPlot_28_FD_96465 | JGI IMG/M metagenome (GOLD analysis project Ga0126381, IMG submission 96465) | Tropical forest soil microbial communities from Panama - MetaG Plot_28 | ecosystem: Environmental > Terrestrial > Soil > Tropical forest > Bulk soil | place: Panama | collected 2016-02-17 | reverse complement strand
TTCGCGCTATTCCGATCGCGGTGGCCCCTGGGAGTGGTGGTGCCGGTGCGGCGCCGCAGGCTGACCGGACGAGGGCGCGGACGACAGAGAAGCAGCGACAAATTAGCGGCGGCCTAACGCAAACCCGACATTCCGGGCATGCGTCTCAGGGGTCGCGCGATCGTCCGCCAGCGCCCGCGCGGGCCGGGCACCCATGCCTAGCGGGTGAAGAACAGGTGGGTGGCGCCGCTGGGGACGGTGACCGTTTCGATGGAGTACCGCTCGTGCAGCCCCTCCAGGCCGTCCCAGAGCCGGACGCCGCGGCCGAGCACGATCGGCACCTGCACGATGTGCAGGTAGTCGACGAGTCCGGCGGCCAGGAACTCGCTGAGGGTGGTCGGCCCGCCGCCGAGCCGGACATCCAGGTCGCCGGCCGCCTTCCGGGCCAGTTCGAGCACTTCGGCCGGGGTGCCGTTGACAAAGTGGAACGTGGTGTCGCCGACGGTCAGTGGCTCCCGCTCGAAGTGCGTCATCACGAAGCATGGCGTGTGGAACGGCGCGTCCTCGCTCCACCAGCCGGGCCAGCCGCCCTCGGGCCAGGGACCGGTGGTGGGCCGGAACTTGTTGCGCCCCATGATCTCGGCCCCGATCGCCGTCCCCCAGGCGGAGGCGATCGCCTCATCGGCCCCGAACTTGCCGTCCGGGAGAAGGCCCCGCCAGATCCGGAGCTTCCCGAACCACTGCCCGAACGCCTCCTGCGCGTGCCCGAACCCAGCGTCACGCGACTGACCCTCCCCGGTGGCGTACCCGTCAAGCGACACGACAAAGTTGTGCACCCGCAGCAACGACATGCGCGAACCTCCGCACGAAGACGAGAAGCGAGAAAACGAGAAGCGAGAAAACGAGAAACGAGAAGCACCTATTGAGACCGCGCCGAGCCCGCCAAACTAATCGGCCGAGGTTCAATCGGGTCGGCTTAAACAGTTCAGGTGCCGCGTGACTCGGCGAGGCGGCGCATCCAGTAGCGGAACCAGTTGTCGCCAAACGGGATGTACACGCGCACGGGCACGCCGCGTGCGCGCAGGTCGTCGAGCACATCGGGCCGGACGCCGAGCAGGTGCTCGACCGGCAGCGGGCCGAGCGCCGCGAGCAGTGCCTCGCGCAGCACGCCGTCGTGGGTGGCCAGGGCGAACAGGGCGCCAGCGTCGGCGAGCTTGTGCGCGAGGCGCAGGTACGCGATGTCGGTGGGCTCCCCGTAAGGCAGGGCGAGATCGTCCGGTTCGAGGTAGGCGCCCTTGACCAGGCGGATGTAGACGCCGGCCGTGGCGAGACGATCGATGTCGGCTGCCGTGCGGCGGAAGTTGGCCTGTGCCGTCGCGCCGAGCCGGCCGGCCAGCCCCCGCGCGGCCACCATCTCGATGCAGGTGAGCACCGCCTCCGCGCGGCTGTGGTCTTCCGCCCCGACCTGGATGCGCCGCCCATCGGACAGCCGGACGGCGATCGCGGCGAGCCGGTCGGCGCAGCCGAGCGGGTCGACGTCCAGGCCGAGATGGGACAGGTCGACCGACAGCCACACGTCCGAGGGCATGGCGTTGACCTGATCGGCCAGCTCGAGATACTCGGAAGCGACCCGCACGGCGGTGTCGACGTCCTGCACCAGCTCGCCGAACTGGTCGATGCTCGCGCCCATGCCCCGGGAACGCAGCTCCCGCGCGGCCTCGAGCGCCGCCAGGGCCGTGGTCCCCGCGACGTATCGTGACGCCGCCTGCCACGCGAGCTGCTCGCCGACAGGCGCCGCGCGGACAGCGGACTCGAGCCACGTGCTGGTGGCGAGCCGGAACAGTATTTCGCGATCGACGGCCATGCTCCCCATCCTGACAGATACCACTGCCTAGGCGGCGGCCCGCAGGCCGTCGAACGCGAGCTTGCAGATCGCGTCCGCGAGGTAGTCTTCCCCGGCGTCAGGGCGCGGCCTGTACCACTCGGTCACCGAGTTGACCAGGCCGAACAGCAGCTTCGCCGTGACCAGCGGGTCGATGTCCGGCCGCAGGTCGCCATCCGCCACCGCCTGCTCGACCAGCTCGGCGGTGAACAGGTCGAATTCGCGCCGCCTGGCGAGCGCGTCGCGCTCGGTCTGCGTGTTGCCGTGCACCGCGAGCAGCAGGGTGACGAACGGCTGCTGCGCCACGAGCACCCCCACGCTGCCGCGGACCAGGTGCTCGAGACGGTCGATCGCGCGGCCAGGTGCGGCCTCGACCACGGCCGCGACCGTGAAGAGGCCGTCCAGCGCCCGGCCGGTGGCCAGCCCGAGCAGTTCTTCCTTGGACGATACGTGATGGTAGATCGCCGACTTCGTGATGCCGAGCGCACGGGACAGGTCCTCCATCGACGTCGCGTCGTAGCCGCGCTCGGTGAATAGCGCCGCCGCCGCGAGCAGGATCGACTCCATGTCGTGACCCGGCCGGCCGCGCCGAGCCGTCACGAACCCCGCCTGTCGATGACCCGCTTGAGCTTGCCCGTCGACCGCTCAAGCGAGCCCGGGTCGAGAACCTGGGCGGCGACGCCAACCCCGATGAAGTCGCGGACGGCCCGTGTCACCGCGGCCCCGGCCGCCTCGCGGCCGGCGGCGTCGAGGCCAGGCGAGGCCTCGGTGAGCACGGTCAGCTCATCGCGATGCCCGTCCCGGGTGAGCAGCAGCTGGAAGTGCGGCGTCAGCCCCGCGGTGCGCAGCACGATCTCCTCGATCTGCGTCGGGAAGATGTTGACCCCGCGCAAGATGATCAGGTCGTCACTGCGCCCGGTGATCTTCTCTATCCGCCGGAACGGTCCGTGGCTAGTCCCCGGCAGCAGCCGCGTCAGGTCACGCGTGCGGTACCTGATGACGGGCATTCCCTCCTTGGTCAAGGTGGTGAACACCAGCTCGCCGCGCGACCCTTCGGGCAGCACATCGCCCTCGGGAGAGATGACTTCCGGGTAGAAGTGGTCTTCCCAGACGTGCAGCCCGTCCTTCGTCGCCACGGATTCCTGCGCGACGCCAGGCCCGATCACCTCGGACAGCCCGTAGATGTCGACCGCGTCCATGCCGCCGCGCGCCTCGATCTCCGCGCGCATCGCCTCTGTCCACGGCTCGGCGCCGAAGATGCCGACCCGCAGCGACGACGCGGCCGGGTCAAGGCCCTGCCGCTCGAACTCGTCGAGCAGCGTCAGCATGTACGTCGGGGTGACCATGATGATCTCCGGCCGCAGGTCGTTGATCAGCTGGACCTGGCGGGAGGTCGCGCCGCCGGACGCCGGGATCACGGTGCAGCCGAGCCGTTCCGCGCCGTAGTGCGCGCCGAGCCCGCCGGTGAACAGGCCGTACCCGTAGGCGACGTGCACCGCGTCACCAGGCCGCCCGCCCGCGGCCGCGATGGACCTGGCCACCACCTCGGCCCACACGTCCAGGTCAGCCCTGGTGTAGGCGACCACGGTCGGCACCCCCGTGGTGCCGCTTGAGGCGTGCACCCGCAGGATCCGCGACCGCGGCACCGCGAGCAGCCCGAACGGGTAGTTGGCGCGCAGGTCTTCCTTGCTGGTCAACGGGAAGTTCGCCAGGTCGGCCAGGGTCTTGCAGTCGTCGGGATGCACTCCGGCCGCGTCGAAAGAGCTCCGGTAGTGCGGCACGTACTCGTACGCGCGCCGCAGCGTGTTCCGCAGCCGCTCGAGCTGCAGCGACCGGAGCTCGTCCATGCTCTCCAACAACGTCTCCCGCCTTGATTACTGACCGAACGGACGGTAATTATTGTTGTATGCAGGGGCAACCTGGTCAATGGAACGAGCACTTCGAGGCGACGATCGCGCATGACCGGCGGATCGAGCCGCGCGACTGGATGCCTGACGGCTACCGCAAGACGATGATCAGGCAGATCGCGCAGCACGCGCATTCGGAGATCATCGGGATGCAGCCGGAAGGCAACTGGATCACCCGCGCGCCGAGCCTGCGCCGCAAGGCGATCCTGCTCGCCAAGGTGCAGGACGAGGCCGGGCACGGCATGTACCTGTACTCGGCCGCCGAGACGCTGGGCGCCGACAGGCGGGGCATGACCGAGATGCTCATCGCCGGCAGGCAGAAGTACTCCTCGATCTTCAACTACCCGACCCTCAGCTACGCGGACGTCGGCGTGATCGGCTGGCTTGTCGACGGCGCCGCGATCTGCAATCAGGTGCCGCTGTGCCGCTCGTCCTACGGTCCCTACGCCCGCGCGATGGTGCGGATCTGCAAGGAGGAGTCGTTCCATCAGCGGCAGGGGTATGAGTTGCTGCTGACGATGATGCGCGGCACCGCCGCGCAAAAGGCAATGGTGCAAGAGTCGGTGGACCGGTTCTGGTGGCCGTCGCTGATGATGTTCGGCCCGCCCGACGATCAGTCGCCGAACACCGAGCGGTCGATGGCCTGGGGCATCAAGCGGCACACCAATGACGAACTGCGGCAGCGGTTCGTCGACATGACCGTGCCGCAGGCGGAAAAGCTCGGCGTCACCCTGCCGGACGGTGAGCTGCGCTGGAACGCCGAGCGCGGCCATTACGACTTCGGCGAGGTGGACTGGGCCGAGTTCAAGGCGGTCGTCGGCGGCGGCGGCCCGTGCAATGCCGAGCGGATCGCCCGCCGCCGGGCGGCGCACGACGAGGGCGCCTGGGTACGGGAAGCCGCTGTGGCGCACGCGGAGAAAAAGGAAGGTCAAAGTCGCAATCACGCTTATCCCGAACGGACGGGACTCAACGCGGACGGCCCGCGATGACTGCCCAGCGGGACTGGCCGCTGTTCGAGGTGTTCCTGCGCGGCAAGCGCGGCCTGAACCACGTGCACGTCGGGTCGCTGCACGCCCCCGACCCGGAAATGGCGCTGCGGCACGCCCGCGACCTGTACTGCAGGCGGAACGAGGCGGTCAGCATCTGGGTGGTCCCCGCCGCCGCGATCACGGCGTCAAGCCCGGACGAGAAGGACCCGTTCTTCGCCCCCGCGGGGGACAAGGTCTACCGGCACCCGACCTTCTACCAGATCCCCGACGACGTCCCGCACATGTTAGAGGTTTGGCTATGAGCGAGGCTTGGTCTGCAGCCGAGCGGGAGAGCAGAGTCTTCGACGAATACGCCGCTTACGAGTCGCTGTCCCTGGAGACCGAGGACCACCGGTGGGCGTTCGGCACCGGATTCGCCGACCCCCTGGCTGGCGTAGACACGACGGTCCCGCACGGCGTGGACCCCGCGGCTCTCGCCGCGACCTGCCTGGGCCTGGCCGACGACGCGCTCATTTACAGCCACCGCCTGCAGCAGTGGGTCACCCGCGCGCCGGAACTTGAGGAGGAGACCGCGCTCGCCAACATCGCGCTGGACCTGCTCGGCCAGGCGCGGATGCTGCTCACCAGGGCAGGTCAGGCGGCCGGCTGGTTTGTGCCGACAGGTAGCGGAGGCGACGGCCGCGACGAGGACAGGCTCGCGTTTTTCAGGGACGAGCGCGAGTTCCGCAACGTCCGCCTGGTCGAGCGCGCCGACGCCGACTTCGCCGAGCTCACCACCCGGCTGCTGATCTTCTCCGCCTGGCGGCTCGCGCTCTTGCAGGCGCTGACCGCTGACAAGGACCCGGTGCTCGCCGCGATCTCGGCCAAGGCGGTCAAGGAACTCGCCTACCACCGCGAGTACGCGGCCGGCTGGGTCATCCGGCTGGGCGACGGCACGGATCTGTCGCACGCGAAGACGCAGGCGGCGCTCGACACCGTATGGCCGCTGACGGGGGAGCTGGACCTGAGCGAAGAGACCGACGCGTTCCTCGACGCCGTGTTCGCGCGGGCCTGCCTCACCCGCCCGTGCTCGCCGCCACTCGGCCCGGTCGCCGGAAAGACAGGGCGCGACGGCACGCACACCGAGGCGATGGGCTACATCCTGGCCGAACTGCAAAGCGTCGCCCGCGCCCACCCGGACGCCACATGGTGACCGCCGCCGCTGCTGCCTTCGGGGGGGCCGACCCCCCCGAGCCCCCCCGGAAAAGCTCTGCTGGCTCCGGGGGGAGCGACCCCCCCGAGCCCCCCCGGAAAATCGCGGAGTCGGTGCCGGACCCGGAGCTGCCGATGGTGACGGTCGCGGACCTTGGCATCCTCCGCGACGTCAGCGAGGACGGCGACGCGGTGACGATCACGATCACGCCGACGTACTCCGGCTGCCCGGCGATGCGCGAGATCGCCGCGGACCTGCGCAGACGGCTCGAGCGGGCCGGATATCGCCATGTCGACATCCGGATGTCGCTGTCCCCGCCGTGGACGACCGACTGGATCACCCCCGAAGGCCGCCGCAAACTAGCCGCCGCCGGCATCTCCCCGCCCGCGGCGACCTCCACCGCGACCCCGCCGACCGCAGAAACCACCCCCGCGACCCCGCCGACCGCAGAAACCACCTCCGCGACCCCACCAGTAACATTCGTCCCGCTAACGCTGGTACGCACCCCCGTCACCTGCCCGCGCTGCGGGTCGCGCGACACGCTTGAGACGGCCCGCTTCAGCGCGACCGCGTGCAAGGCCCTGTACAAGTGCCGCGCGTGCCTGGAGCCGTTCGAGCACGTCAAGGAGTTCTGAGTGCCGCCCGCGGTGTTCTACCCGCTGACCGTCGCGGCCGTCGAGCCGCTGACCGACGACGCGGCCGCGATAACCTTCGACGTGCCCGACGCCCTGGCCGGCCAGTTCGCGTTCAAGCCGGGCCAGTCGCTGACCGTCCGGCGGGGGGACGACCGCCGCTCCTACTCGATCTGCGTGCCACCAGGCCGCGTGCCGCGCATCGGCGTGCGCGAAGTGCCCGGCGGCGCGGTCTCCGGCTGGCTGGTCCGCGGCGTCCGGCCAGGCGACGTCGTCGACGTCCAGCCGCCGTCCGGCTCGTTCACCCCGGACCCGGCGGTGACCGGCCACCACGTTCTCGTCGCGGCGGGGTCCGGCATCACGCCCGTGCTGTCGATCGCGTGGTCGCTGCTGCTCGGCGGCGCGCGGGTGACGCTCATCTACGGCAACAGGCGCGCGGACACGGTGATGTTCGCCGACGAGGTGGCTGACCTGAAGGACGCCTTTCCCACCCGGATGCGGCTGCTGCACGTGCTGTCACGGGAAGCCCAGGAGGTCGACCTGTTCAGCGGCCGGCTTGACGAGGCGAAGCTGCGCGCCCTGCTGCCCGCCACAGTCGACCCGCCGACGGTCGACGGCTGGTGGCTGTGCGGACCGTACGGCATGGTGGAGGACGCCATCGCGGTGCTGACGGAGTCTGGCGTGCCGCGCTCGCGCGTGCACCGCGAACTGTTCTACGTGGAGGACGCGCCGCCGCCGCCCGCCGAGCACGCCGAGCAGGCAGGGCCGGGCGCGGAGGTGACGGTCGTCCTCGACGGCCGCGCGACCGTGGTCGCGGTCCCGCCGGGCACGCCGATCCTCGACGGCGCCCAGCGCGCCCGCGCCGACCTGCCGTTCGCCTGCAAGGGCGGCGTCTGCGGCACCTGCCGCGCGCGCGTCACCGACGGCAAGGTCACGATGCGCCGCAACTTCGCTCTCGAGGAACCCGAACTAGCCGCCGGCTACGTCCTCACCTGCCAGTCGCTGCCCGACACCCCCGCGGTCACCGTCGACTACGACAGTTGACAAGTTAGGTCAGGCCGCCCGCCGTGCCTGGCGAGTGCTGGCGACCATGCGCGCGGCGAAGCCGGCGTTGTACTCCCCCCACCACGACGCGGCCAGTCGCGGGGTGGCCTCGGCGGAGCGCACGGGAGACGCGACGATCCGCGCGAAGATCGCGTCCGCGTCGCTGTCGGCGAGGCGGACGGTCGCGGCCCAGGCCGCGATGTGATCGTCGAGGCTCATGACTCCTCCTCCTGCTTGTCATCATAGAGATCGAGGGCTTGTGCGAGGGTCCGCCGGGCCTGGGACAGCCAGTACCGCACGGTGCCGGCCGGCACTCCGAGCGCGGCGCCGATCTCGGCGCTGTTCATCGTGCCGGCCGCGGCCATCGTCAGCGCCACTCGCTGCTGCTCCGGCAGGCGGCCGATCGCCTCGCCCACCACCGCCACACGTTCGGCTTCGATGACCGCGACGCTGGCCGGCTGTGCCGGTCCGGACCGCTCACGAGCAAGTGCTTGCTCGGTCCCCGCCAAGGTCCGCTGGTGCCGGCCGGCGTCGATCGACAGGTTCCGCGCGACGGTGAAGATCCACGCCCGCCGCCCGTCGTCCGGCATGTCCGTCAGCTTGTCCAGGTGCTGCCACACCCGCAGGAACACGTCCTGCATCAGGTCGGCGGACAGCTGCGCGTCGCCGGTCTTGCCGGTGAAGTAGGCGTGTACCGCGTGGCGGTGCGCCTCGTAGAGGCGGCGGAACTCAGCTTCCCAGTCCATCGCTGGCCCGGATGTCCCCGAACACATCCGTCGCGAGGACCTGGACCGCTCCGACAACCTCCGGTGGCGCGGTGATGTGGCCGAACAGCGCGATGCCCGCGACCTTTTCGAGCAGCATGGTCTCAGTGACGCCGGCGCCGATGGTCAGGCTGCCGAACACGACGAGGCTGACGCGGTGATCGAGCAGCCGGAAGAAGTCAGGGCCCAGGGTGGTGCCGCCGAAGAACGTCCGCGGGTCGTCGCCCGCGTACCAGCAGACTTGTCCCTGTATCTGGACCGCGGGCTCGAGCACGTCCCGGCCGGCCTCCGGGGCGATCACCTGCCCGGCGACGATCACGTTCCGGTACCCGATCGTGGTGACCGCACCGGTCACAACCACCTGTCCGGCGACGATCAGCATGTCGTCGGGCGTGCCGGCGGGGTTGGCCAGCATCGCGCCGGACAGCTTCACCTGACCGCTGAGCACCTTGATGTCCTGACCGTCCGCGTGCTGATAGTAGCTGACGCTGCCCGTGCCGCCCGCCAGGGCAGGACCGAGGACCGGCTCGCTGCCCCGCGGGGCGAGCACGGAGCCGACCACGTGGATCTGCCGCGGCACCGGCTTGGTCACGGGGCTTGTGATGATCAGCAGCCCGGTGACGATCAGCACGTCGTTCTCGGCGCCGATGCCCTCGCCGCCGACGACCAGCGACCCGGTGTGCACCCGCACGTTCACGCCGCCTGGCACGTAGATGGTCGCGGCCACGTCAGAGGACGGGATGGCAGTGTACGCGGCCGCCAGTGCCTCCGGGACGATGACCAGCGCCACGTCCTGGATGCGGCTGATCCCCGCGAGTTCCTTGGGCTCCTTCAGGTGGCTGAAGTCCAGGACCGGCTGGTCCTTGATCACGCGGCCGGTGACCGCCTCTTGCTCGCTCATCGCTGCCCGCTCACCTTCCCGTAGCCGTCGGCCGTACCCGGATCACCGGTCGGCGTCCTACCCGTGCCGTCCGCGTCGCCCGCGGCGGCCGCGCGCGCCGTACCCGCGCGGCCAGCTTCTCCCGCTCGGCTTCCCGGATCATCTCGTCGACGCGCATCCGCGCTATCCACATCATGGAGTCGTTCATACCTTTAACTACGGAGGTGACCCCGTAGTGTTGGCAGGGTGGTGCTGCCGGTCCATGATCTCAATCCGCTCCGCCGTACGCCGTGGGTCACCTACTTCCTTGTGGCCGCGAACGTCGTCGTGCTGCTGCTCACTCCGGGGTCGCAGATCTCCGTCACCGGTACGTCAAGCCAGGCGCAACTGTGCAGCCAGCAGGCCTTCTACGACCGCTACGCGGCGATACCCCGCGAGCTGACCAAGGACCGGCCGCTGCCGCTTGTCGCGACCGGCAAGCCCGGGCCGACTTCCGATACCTGCGTCGTGAGCAAGCCGTGGTACCACAAGAACCCGGTGCTGTCGGTTTTCTTCTCCATGTTCCTGCACGCGGGCTGGCTGCACCTGCTCGGCAACATGCTGTTCCTCGTCGTCTTCGGCAACAACGTGGAGGACCGGTTCCGCAAGATCCCGTACCTGTTTTTCTACGTGTTCTGCGGCTACGTCGCCGCCTACGGGTTCGCGTTCGCCAACCGGACCTCGGTAGAACCGCTCATCGGGGCGTCCGGCGCCATCGCCGGGGTGCTCGGCGCCTACCTGGCGCTGTACCCGCGAGCCCGGGTGTGGTCGCTGGTGCCGTTCTTCTTCTTCATCCCGGTGCGCATCCCCGCGTGGCTGGTGCTCGGCTCGTGGTTCGTCTTGCAGTGGCTTTACTCAGCGGGTTACGCCGCGGCCGGAGCGGGTTCTGTCGCGTACCTCGCGCACGTATTCGGCTTCATCGCGGGCTTCGTCGTAGGTCTTCTGGTGCGCGCCGCCTCCCCGCCACCGCGCTACCCGGTTCACCCGCGCTACGGCACCTAGCGCGTCCGGCCAGTCACCCCGGCGAGCGGTGGGCGCGGTGAGGTAGACCACCCGCGCGTACCGGGGCGGGGACAGCAACCCTGTCATGATCCGCTCGGTACGCCCGGCGGGCTTGGGCACCAGCGCCCGTACCGCCCACACCTGTCCGGCGTACTGGCTGCCGTAGATGAGCGGCCAGTGAATCTCGGCGTCTGGCACGCACGCGGTGCCGGCGTAAGACGGCGCCGAGGCGCGGATCGCGCGGTCGCTGCTCCACCACGCACGGCCGTCGGCGTAGGCCTTGCGTGATTCCAGCCACAGCCGGGCGGCCAGCGCGGCGCGGATGCGCGCCATCCGGGCCGGATCCGGCGGCCGCGCGGGATAGGCGAGCCCGCACGCGGCCATGCCCGCCCGTGTCGGCCAGCACCACTGCGAGCGGTGATCTAGGGTGGCGGTGACAACGTAGCCGGCGGACCGCCAGCGGTCCACGATGCCTTGCAGTTGGGCCCGCCGCACGGCAAGTGCCTTCGCGAGCAGGTCATACGGCGCGGCATAATGCTCGGCGCACAGCACGAGCCCGGCGAAATCCCGGCCGGTGAACGGGATGATTTCCGCGTCCCGGCGCGCAAGCTGCTGACTGGCTGACATCAACCCGTTCCACAGTCCGGGCTGCCCGCCGCTGCGGCCATGGTGGCACGACGCCGGGCGCCCGGAGGGCGAAACGAGTCACGGTCCCATCACGGAGTAACCGCGCGGTTTTATCGTTGCCTGGGACCTCCCGCACCTAGCTCCGCCGGCCAGTCGTCCGGGCGGGCGGCGGGCGCGGTGAGGTAGACCACCCGCGCGTACCTGGGCGGGGACAGCAGGCCGGTCATGATCCGCTCGGTGCGCACGGCACGCTTTGGCGCCAGCACGGCCTGGACCGCCCACACCTGTCCGGGGAACGGGCCGCCGTCGTCGGACGGCCAGTGAACTTCGGCGTCCGGGACGGCGCTAGCGTCGGCGTCGGCCGGCAGCGCGGCGCGGATGCCGCGGTCGCCGCGCCACCATGCCCGGCCGTCGGCGTACGCCTGCCGGGATTCCAGCCACAGCCGGGCGGCCAGCATGGCGCGGATGTGCTCCAGCCGGGCCGGCGCCGGCGGCCGCGCGGCGTACGCAAGCCCGCACGCGGCCATGCCGGCCGGGGTCAGCCAGCACCACTGCGGGCCGGGGCCCAGGGCGCCGGTGGCGGCGTAGCCGGCGGACAGCCAGCGGGCCACGATGGCGTGCAGCCCGGCTGGCGGCACGGCAAGCGCCTCCGCTAGCAGGTCATAGGGCGCGGCGTAATGCTCGGCGCACAGCGCGAGACCGGCGATATCACGGCCGGTGAAGTGGACAATCTCCGCGTCCTGGCGCGCTACCCCCTGGATGGCTGACATCAACCCGCTCCACAAGTCCGGGCTGCCCGCCACTTGCGGCAATGGTGACACGACGCCCAGGTGAGGCGGAAGGCGAAAGAAATTACCGCCCTATTACGGAGCGACCGCGCGGTTCTATCCTGGCCGCATGAGGCGTCCGGGGCCGGTTGTCAACGCGGCCGTCTCGGCTGCCATGTGGCCGATCATCATCATCGGCTTTCCGGTGGTCCTGCTGGCCGGGGAGCGGCTGAACCGCTACGCGCTGCGGCTGGCGGCACGGGCCGCCGGCATTAGCGAGGTGACCGCCGTCCGCGACGGCGACATGGGGCCGGCTCGCGCGGTGGTGCTCAGGCGCCTGCCGCCGCACGTCTCCTTGCTCTTGACCGCCACACGCAATCCGCTGTGGATCGCGCTCACCGCGCCGGGCCGCTGGGTGAGCGACCGGTTCCGCCGGACCTCCCGGGGCTAGCCCTTAAGGAAGGGCTAGCCCTTAAGGAAGGGCTAGCCCTTAAGGAAGGCCTAGCCCTTAAGGAAGGCAACGGCGATCCCGATCAGGAATGCCGCCACCAGGGCGCACGTCAGCACGACATGCGCGGCGCGGTGCCTGCGCGCAGCCACCACGCCGGTCACGGTGACCGGCGCCGAACCTACGATGGCGGCCAGGCGCGGGCGGACGCGGGCGGTGGCCGCGGCGGCGGACCAGCCGAGCGCCGCGGTTGTCAGCGGGAGCAGCCACAGATAGAAGATCGTGTTGGTGGCGATCCGGTCGGCGATGAGGCAGCTACCGGTGCAGCCCGGATCCCCTGGCGGCCCGCCGGTGCCGAGCGCCACGACCGCGATAATCCCGTACAGCGAAATGGACAGGCCCGCGCTGATCCCGGCGAGCCGGGCGATGCGCCGGCCGGCGGCGGCGCTGCCGCTCCACAGCGTGCCTGCCACCCCAACCAGCACGGGCAGCGCAATCACCAGTACCAGCGTCCCCAGCGGCGAGGTCACCAGGTTGATGACGTCGTAGAACGTGTGCCCGGAAAGGATCAGCCACATCAGGCCGACGAGCAATCCGCCGAGCAGCCCGGGCAGGGCGACACCAGGCTGGCGCAGCAGCACGCTGGCCACGAGCGCGTAGCACGCCAGGAGGACCAGCGCGATCGCGGCGAACACCCAGTCCCAGACGCCCAGCCCGTACCGGACGCCCAGGAAGGCGTACAGGACGGCGCTGCCTGCCGCCACCGCGACCAGTGCCGTCACCGCCGTGGCGGCCCGGCCCCAGGGCGGCAGCAGTAGCGCGGCGCCGGCACAGCCGGCCGCGAAGCGCCACCGCCGGCCCCGGCCGTCGATGTGGTGCAGTTCGCCGAGCATCGCCTGGCCCCACTCTTCGCGCCGCGGTGACAGCAGGCCGACTGCCCACCGCAGCAGTCGCGCCGGCACGTCCTCGCGCGCTGCCGGGTCGGCGGGGACAGCCTGGGCGGAACGCTGCAATAGCGCCACCCCCATGCCCATCAGGCATATCAGGGGGATGAAAATGGGCATTTAAGCCTCACTAAGATGATTGTGGGGGCTATGGACGGTCCGGCCGGCCCGGGCGGCTGGCAGCGCCGCCACATACTCCCGGCCGGCCGTGGACAACCGGTACAGATGGCGGGGCGGCCGGCTTCCCTCGCTGGGCTCCCATGACGTCTCGAGCAGGCCGCGGTCGGCCAGCCGGACCAGGATCGGGTACAGCGAGCCTGACTTCAGGTGCACCTCGGTGGCCAGGTCATAGCCGTAGCGCCAGCGCGCCGGATCGGCCGCCAGAGCCCGCAGCACGTTGATCGTCTGCGCGGACGGGGGACGGTTACGCTGCATGGGCGTTAACTCTACTCATGTAGCCGTAAGAGTCAATCCCCGGGTGCTAGCAGGGGCCTTCGCGGGTCCAGCCGGGGGTCAGGACGCGCATCTTCAGGTCGTCCGCGTTGACCTCGGCGCCGCAGTTGCGGCACACGACGGCCGCGTCGAGGTCCTCGCCGCAGTTGTGCCCGAAGGTCGCGGGCGGCGTGTCCACGGCCCACTTGTCGCCCCAGGCGCGGATCGTCAGCAGCACCGGGCGCAGTTCCTGGCCGGCCTGCGTGAGCTCGTACTCATAGCGCGCCGGGTGCTCGCTGTACTGCCTGCGGGCGATGATGCCCGCGGCCTCGAGCCCGCGCAACCGGACGGCGAGGCGGTCGCGTGGCGCGCCTGTATTCCGCGCGATCATGTCGAAGCGCTTGTTGCCGAAGATGATCTCGCGGATCGCGAGCAGCGACCACTTCTCGCCGATCAGGTTCAGGGTGGCCGCGACCGAACACGGGCGGCCTGGAAGTTCGTCGCGCATCCCCATAGCTTAACTCAGTTGCAGAATCAAACTAACTCAGGTTAGGCTCGACGAGTTGGATTTTCAAACCACTTGCGGATTTTCGCACTGGTCGCGGAGCGCGCGGGCGGCGCGTGCACGGCTCGACAGGAGGGCCCGTGAACGATGGCAGCGCGGCGGACAACGGCACGCGGGACATCACGGTGGCCGACGGCGCCGCGGGGGACCACGGCACGCGGAGCACCACGGTGGCCGACGGCGCCGCGGGGGACCACGGCACGCGGAGCACCACGGTGGCCGACGGCGCCGCGGGGGACAACGGCACGCGGGGCACTACGGTGGCCGACGGCGCCCGGGGGGACCACGGCACGCGGGGCACTACGGTGGCCGACGGCGCCGCGGTAGACACCGCCGCGCGGAACGCCACCGCGGCCGACGGGGCGCGGGACTTGCGGCCCCCGGCGCGGTTCGGCGCGGTGTTCGCTGTCGTCGCCGCCGGGATCGCGATGGTGAACCTGGACATGTTCATCGTGAACGTCGCGCTGCCCTCCATCGGGCGCGCCTTCGGCGGCGCGGACCTGGCGTCGCTGTCCTGGGTGCTGAACGCCTACGCGATCGTGTTCGCGGCGCTGCTCGTCCCGGCCGGGCGGGCGGCCGACAGGATCGGCAGGCGCGCCGCGTTCCTGGCCGGAATCGTGGTGTTCGCGCTCGCCTCGGCGGCGTGCGCCGCCGCGCCGGACGTCTGGGTGCTCGTCGCGGCGCGCGTCGTCCAGGCGGCCGGCGGCGCGCTGCTCATGCCGGCCTCGCTCGGGCTGCTGCTCGCCGCGGCGCCAGCCGCCAAGCGCCCGGGCGCGATCCGCGCCTGGACTTCGGTCGGGGGAGCGGCGGCGGCCCTCGGCCCTGTGCTCGGCGGCGCCCTGGTGGCGGTCGACTGGCGGTGGGTGTTCCTGGTGAACGTCCCCGTGGCGGCCGTCGCGCTGCTCGCCAGCGTTCGCGTGCTGCCGCCCGCTCCCGCCGTGGACAAGGACGCCGGCCGTCCGGACACGGTGGGCGCAGCGGTGTTCACCGTGGCGGTCGGCGCGCTCGCCCTCGCGCTCGTCAGGGCCGACGACTGGGGCTGGACCTCACCCCGGGTGCTCGGCTTGATCGTCGCGGCCGGCCTGCTGTTCGCGGTGTTCGCCCGTCGGTCCGCCCGCCATCCCGTGCCGGTGATCGAGCCGCACCTGCTCCGGCTGCCCGCGTTCGGCACCGCGACGGGCGCCAACGTGCTTTTCGGCACGGCATTCGGCGCGATGCTGCTGCTCGTGACGCTGTGGTGCCAGGACATCTGGGGCTGGTCGGCGCTGCGCACCGGCCTGGCCGTCGCCCCGGGGCCGCTGCTCGTGCCGTTCCTCGCGGTGGGCGCGGGACCGCTCGCCCGGCGGCTCGGCCCTGGGCCGGTCGCCGCGGCCGGCTGCGCGATATACGCCGGGGGAGGCGTGTTCTGGCGGCTGTCGCTGTCGCTGCGGCCCGACTACGTGGCGCACATGCTGCCGGGCATGCTGATGACCGGAACCGGTGTCGGCCTCACGCTGCCCACGCTGGTGAGCGCGGCGGTGTCGGCGGTCCCGCCGCACCGTTTCGCCACCGGTTCCGGCGTGGTCACGATGGCGCGCCAGGTGGGCATCGTGCTCGGCGTCGCGATCTTGGTGACCGTGCTCGGCCACCCGTCCGGGCCGGGCGCGCTCGCCGGGTTCCAGCGGGCGACCGTGGTGATCGCCGCGATGGCGGTCAGCGCCGGACTCGCGTCGCTGCTGCTGATCCGGCGACGAGGCGGCGCGCTTCGTTCGGGATAACCGGTTTAAGGAGCGGACACCACCTTCCAGCTTTTGCCGTTCCAGAAGCCGGTGAGGGCGGCGGACTGCGGCCCGCTTGCCGAGCCGGAGTTGCCATCGGCGACACAGGCGGTTCCGGTACAACTGACGCCGCTGAGGAGGCTCACGTCGCCCTTGGCAGGCGCGGGGAAGTTCGTCATCGCCCACGCCTTGCCGTTGTAGGACAGGGTGGCCGCCTGATCGGTCGTGGTCGTCACGAGCTCGCCCGCGGCGACGCATTTGCCCGCCGCGCACGAGACGCCGTTCAGGATCGAGTCGCGGGTCCCCTTGGGCCATCGCACGATGACTACCGACCATGCCCTGCCGTTCCACACCTCGGTGAACCCGGTGGCGGTCCCGCCGATGAACACGCCGACGGCCACGCAACTCTTGGCCGAGACGCAGGACCCTCCGCTGATCGACGGGAAGGCCGCCGTGGCGGCCGCCTTCATCCGCGTGAACGCCTTGCCGTTCCAGGACTCGAACAGCGGGATCGCGCGGGTGCTCGTGAAGTACTGGCCGCCCAGCGCGCAGAACGCGGTCGGCAGGCATGAGACGGCGCCGAGGAGGGCGCCACCCGCGCCGGCGGGCAGGGGCATGTGGCGAAGGAGCCACCTGGTGCCGGTAAGCGTCTCCACGACCGCCTTGGCGTCCCCCTTCGCCAGGTTGTACTGGCCAACGGCGACGCAATCTCGCGCCTTCACGCACGACACGGCCGCCACGGAGAACACGACCGCGCCGGCGGGCTTGGGCAGCACGGCCGACGTCCACACCCGGCCGTTCCAGGTCGCGGCGAACGGGCGGGTAGGCGGCACTTTGCCGAGCGGCCCGACGGCTACGCAGTACGTCGTCGATGCGCACGACACGCTATCCAGCACGCCGGCGCTTCCCGCGGGGAGTTTGACGGCGACCTTGCGCCACTTGACGCCGTTCCAGATCAGCGCGAGCGGACCGCCTTGCGCCGCGCCGACGGCCACGCAGTACTTCGCGGTTACGCACGAGACACCGAACAGCGCCTCGCTCAGCGGCGGCGCGGCGGCGGTCGCTTCGGCCGCGGTCACTCGGGCGGCGGTCGCTGGAGCACCGGTCACTCGGGCGACGGTCGCTCGGGCGGCGGTCGCCGGGACGCCCGCCCAGAGCGCGGCGGTGAGCACGAGCGCGATCAGGGCTGCTGCGGACCAGATTTTTCGCACTATTTCCCCCTTTTCCCCGGGCGTATCGGCAACAGCTTGCCACCCGGGATGCGGGGCCGCTAGGTGCCGGTCTGCCGCTCGCCGCCGAGCAGCACACGGGTGAGCTCGCCGCTGCTTTCGAGCAGCTGGTCAAGCGCGGTCCGTACGTTGGCGTCGCTTACCCGGATCGCGCCCTCGCCGTCCCCGTCGTCTTCCGCGGCGAGCAACGCGGCCCTGCGCAGCAGTTCCTTGAGGAACGGCGCGGTAACCCCCTCGGTCCGCTCGATGACGGCGTCGATGTCGACGCCGTCGAACACCAGGCGGCCCTGGTACAGCGCGATCAGGGCGCGGCGCGCGTCGGCGTCGGGCAGCGGCAGTTCGGCGGCTAGGTCGACCCGGCCCGGGCGGGTGGCGAGCGCGGGCTCGAGCAGGTCCGCGCGGTTGGTGGTGAGCAGGAACGTGACGTCGGAGGCCGAGTTGAGCCCCTCCATCTCGTTGAGCAGCTGGAAGAGCAGCGGGTGCTCCCCGGGGCTCGCGGTGCGATCTTCGGCGATCAGGTCCACGTCTTCGACGACGATGACGGCGGGCTGCAGGGTGCGGGCCACCGAGCAGGCCTCGCCGATGCGGCCGAGCGCGCGGCCCGAGATCACGATGACGGTCACCTCGGGCAGCAGGCCGAGCAGGTAACTCACCGTGTGCGTCTTGCCGGTACCGGGCGCGCCGTACAGCAGAATGCCGCGCTTGAGGTGCTGCCCGCTGGCGAGCAGCCGTCCTGAGTGCGTGGCCACGCCGACCACCTGGCGCTCGATCGCGTCGAGGAGCGCGGCGGGCAGCACGATCTCGTCCCTGCCGACGTGCGGCCGGGCCAGGAAGTTCAGCGGCGTCGTGTTGCCGCCGGGCCCCCAGATCTCGGGCCCGAAGCTGATCACCTGCCTGCGGAACACGCTGCGCTCATGCGCCAGCCGCCAGATATCGCGCAAGACCTCCTCGATCTTGCGCAGGCTGGTCCCGACGATCTGCAGCATCACCTCGGCCTGCGAGCCCGACTGGGTCGGCAGGAACATGATCACCAGCCGGTCCGCGCCGTCGCGCACCAGGTACAGGCCGTTGCTGACGCACGCGCGGGTCTCGCCATCCGGGCCGCACGGCAAGTTCGTGGTGATCGGGGAGCCAATCCCAGCCGAGCCGTACATGCCGTCCGGGGCGGACTGGATGATGTCGCCGATCGTCACGTCGCTGTACCGCATGTACCCGATCCCGGTGATGCCGACGGTCTCGTACCTGCGGTTCGGGTCCTCGGCCAGCCAGGCGTCCACCCCGACCTGAAGGTTGACGTGGTCGTACAGCGGGCAGGTGTCGGAGACCGTGGGCAGGAACGCGGCGTCCGGCCCGAGGTGGTCAAGCAGCGCTCGCCGCAGCACCTGTTCGTCCTGCCGCGCTACCCGCACCGCCCGCCCGACCAGCTTGCGCGCCAGACGCCCCACGTCGGCAAGCTCAGGCGGGTCGTCCCGTCCCGTCATGGCTAGCAGCGTAGACCCTGGCCGCCGGCACCGCGACGGCGTCCCGCACCTGACCATCGGCGACCACGGTCCGCTGCCGGAACGGCGCGCCGCCGAGGCCGCGGTCCGCTCGCACCTGCCGATCGAAGGCGAGGTGACCGAGGTGCGGCTGATGATTGGGCCGCCTGCTGAAGGCCTGTGGGACACGGTGGCCGTCTTTCCGCTGGCGTAAAAGCCATAACTGCCGGGATTTCTGCGGAAACCACTCGCGCAAGTGCCGCATACTCGGCGGTGTGGAGGACCTCTTCGACTTCCAGGCCCTGCGGATAGAGCAGCCGGGCAAGCTGTTCGCCAACCGGGCCAGCTACCGGATCCTCGACGACCGGCGGCAGCTCATCGCGGTCGCCAGCGAATCCGAGGGACACGCGAGGCTGAAGCTGCTGCGCGAGTCGATGATGGACGTCCGCTCGTTCACGGTCACGACGGCGGGCGGCGTGGCGGTGCTGTCCCTGGTCAAGCAGGCCAGCGCGTGGAACACCGAGGTGCAGAGCCCGGACGGCGCGCTGGTCGGCCGGATCAGGACCGAGGGCACCAGGCGCCATTACACCCTGCTCGACGAGCGAGACCAGACCGTGGGTCAGGCGACCGGCGACCTGGGCCTCAAGCGTTTCGCCGTCACCGGGGCCGAGGGCGGCACGTTCGCGCGGGTACAGAAGACCTGGGCAGGGCTGCGGAAGGAGATGCTCACCTCCTCCGACCACTACAAGGTCCAGTTCGTCGGCCCGGTCGCCGCGCTGCCGCGCACGCTGACCGTCATGTTGCCCATCGTGCTCGACCTCACCTCCTACGAGCCCCTGTAACCCCGGCCCAGGCACCCGCCAGCGCCCTGTCAGCGGGCCTACAGCGGGTCGATGGCCGTGAGGCGGCCCTGGCGGTCAAGTCGCAGCCAGCGGGTGATCCCGATCGACCGCAGGAACGGGACGTCGTGGCTCGCTACGATCAGCGCCCCCCTGTAGCAGGACAGTGCCTGCGAGAGCTGGCGCACCGACGCCATGTCCAGGTTGTTGGTCGGCTCGTCGAGCAGCAGCAACTGAGGGGGAGGCTGGGCGAGCAGCAGCGCCGCGAGCACGGCGCGGAACCGCTCGCCGCCGGACAGCCCGCCGGTGACCTGGTCGGCGCGCGCGCCGCGGAACAGGAACTTGGCCAGGCCGGCCCGCACCTCGTTGACTGAAGCCGCGGGGGCCGCTGCGCGGGTGTTCTCCGCGACGGTCAGCGCGTCGTCGAGGATGTCGAGCCGCTGCGGCAGGTACCCGACGGCGCCTTGACGGCGCACCTCGACCCCAGCCCCGGCCATCACCTCGGCGCCGGAGCCGTCGCCGCCCGCGCCCGCGCCCGCACCCGCGCCCGCGATCGCGTGCAGCAAGGTTGTCTTGCCGGCGCCATTCGGGCCGGTGAGGGCGATTCGCTCCGGCCCGCGGACGACGAGATCGGCGAGCACGCCGAGCACGCCGAGGCCATCGTCGACGTCGCCAGGAGCGGCACCCGAGTCGGCGCCCACGACTGCTCCCAGGTCAGCGCCCACGTCGGTGGCCGTGTAAGTGCCGGCGCGGGCGGGATGCCACGGGCCGTCCAACCCGGTCACGGTGAGCACGGTCCGCCCGGCGGGCACGGCCGTGCCCGGCAGGTCGATCCGAATCTCCGCGTCGTCGCGCACCGCGTCTTCGGCCTCGGCCAGCCGTGTGGCGGCGGCTTGGATCCGCTCCAGGTGGATCTCGCGGTTCCGGCCGGCCGTCTCCTGTGCCGAGCGCTTGCGGGCGTGCGCCACGATGCGCGGCAGGCTGCCAGAATCGGCCACCTTCCTGCCCTGCCGGTCGCGCCGTGCCTGTTTGGTCTCGCTCGACACCAGGTCGTGCCGTTCCCGCCGCAGGTCCGCGGCCGCCGTGGTGACCGCCCGCTCGGCCGCTGCCTGCTCAACCGCGCGCTGGTCCTCGTAGTCCGCGAGGTTGCCGCCATACATCCGCACCGTGATGCCGGACAGATCGGCGATCTGGTCGACCAGGCCGAGCAGTTCGCGGTCGTGGCTGACGATCACCATCACCCCCGTCCAGCCGGCCACCGCAGCGTACAACCGGCCTCGCGCGTCCAGGTCCAGGTTGTTGGTCGGCTCGTCGAGCAGGATGACCGCGGGCCGGCGCACGAACAGCGCGGTCAGCGCCGTCATGATCGTCTCGCCGCCGGACAGCCGCCCGACCGGGTCGTCGAGCCCGACATGGGCGAGGCCGAGCCGGTCGAGCCACGCGCGCGCCCGGTCCTCGACGTCCCAGTCGTCGCCGACCGCACCGAACGCCGCTTCGCTCACGTCCCCGTTTTCTATCGCGCGGATCGCGTCCCGCGCGGCGGCGATGCCAAGCAGCGACGCGACCGGCAGACCGGTGTCGAGCGTGAGGTCCTGCGGCAGGTAGCCGACGTCACCGGTTACGGTCATCGATCCGGAAGACGGCCGCAGCTCGCTGGCGATCAGCCGGAGCAGCGTCGACTTGCCCGAGCCGTTCACGCCGATCAGCCCGGTGCGCCCCGGCCCGAAGGCAGCGTTCAGCCGGTCGAGCACGGGCATGCCGTCAGGCCAGGAAAATGAAAGCTCGGTACAGACGATAGACATAGTGGCGGCTCCACGACGAGGTCAGAAGGCGCGCGCCAGGCCTGGCGCGGCGCTGGGGGAGACCTCAGAGCCTCAAGCCACTCTCCGTCCGCCGACGATAGGACGCCTTCATTGTGCCCGCGATGTCCGGCGACCGCAAACGCGATTCCCGCGCCTCCCCCGGATGTCATGTGCGGGACTGTTAGGACGGATGGGTCCAATGTGCAGTAACTCGCGCGTCCGGACGAGGTGAATGGCCCCGCGCCCCCACAAGTTGAGGTGAATGGCCCCTTGCCCTCGATAGCGCAGCGCCGCGCGGGGCTGCGGCGGCGCGTTAGTTGTTCGCTCGCACCTCGCGGACCACGCGGGCGTGCTCGCGCATCGTCTCGGTGCCGTCCGCGCCGGGCTGCCGCCCGAACCCGCAGTACATCGCCACGCCGAAGTCCGGCAGGTACCGCGACGCGGTGGCGACCCGCCGCCGCAGCCCGGCGACGCCGTCGATCGGCAGCACGATGCCCAGGTAGACCCGCGCGTCGCCGGGCTCAAGGTCCACCAGTGGCCGGAAGTACGAGCGGTCCTCGCTGCGCAGGTACCGCGGCCCGGTCAGGTGCAGCCAGTCCACGCGCCGCCCGGACGAGGCGACGGCGAAGTTCGCCATCCGCACCATCAGCCCCATGTCCCGCGCCTCGTACATCGGCCACTCGGGGAAGGTACCGTAACAGAGGTGGTACCCCACGAGGACCTCATCGGGGATCAGCCGCGTCAGCCGCGTCACAGGCCCGGCGAAGCGGTCCCACGCCCCTTCCGGCGTCCACGCGAGCACGCCTTCGATGTCTTGCGTCTCGTACGCCATGTCCCACTGAATGGCCAGGTCCGACGCCGGTATCGCCGCGGTGAGCCGGACAAGTTCGCGGGCGACCAGATCCTCGAACGCCGCGGAGGCGACCGGATAGTCGCGGGCGAAGTCGGCCTTGAACCCGTTCAGCGCGCTCGACGGGAACGGCAGCCCCACCTGAAACCGAAGTCCCGGCGGAATCACGCCTTCCGCGCGCAGCGCGCTGAACACGGCGTACGACGCGATCGCGTCGTCGATGCGCGGCCACGAGTCAAATCGCAGTTCGGTGACACCCGGCTTGATGCCGAACACCGGAGTCTCGTACGCGTGACGCGGCAAGCCGGTGGGAGACTCGGTCTCCGCGACAGTCACCACACCCTCGTTCGGGCGAACCAGCCTTTCCCGCTCGTAACTGACCCAGCCTGCCCGCGGGCCGGTCTCGCCATCGGGCAGCGCGAACACCAGGTCACCGAAGAACCCGGCCGCCGACCGAAGTGCCCCCTCGGTCGAATCGGAAGGCAGGCTTCCAACAAGCAACAGTTCACCGATGACGCGCCGCACCACTGCAGCTCCTTCTTTTCATCCCGAACGAGGCTGGCCGACTCGCAGTATCCCAGACTCTGGCGCCCCGGGGTGCCAGAGTTGCCTGCGTGAATTATCATAATTGGACTATTTCGGTCAATGTCGAGGCCGCTATTCCAATCTGCCTGCGGCCCCGCGATGATGTACCTCAACTATCCACGCAGCCGCTGGATAACGGGGGCTTTTCCAATCTGGAGGCGACATGTACGTCGGTCCAACCAGGACCAAATTCGGGCAGGTGCAGGTGGCCGAACCGCTGCGGTTCGACCTGCTCGCAATGCATGACGGGGGCAAGCTTGCCGAGGTGATGCACGACATTCCCATCCCCGTCCTGGACCAGGAAGACCTGCACGCGCAGGGCATTGACGTGACCAAGCTCGTGTCGGGCGCGGCGGACGCCGACGCGCTCGGCTCATGCACCTGCAATGCCGGCACAGCGCACATCGCCGAGCGGTGGGTGGCCGCCGGCAAGAACCTGTCGGACCTCAAGCTGAACGCAGGCACGGACGGCATTTTCGGCCTTTCTGCCACCGACGCCAAAATGGACGAGGAATTCGCGATTGTCCTGTACCACCTGACCACCGATCAGACCGGCATCCCGTCTCAGGAATGGCCGCCGACTGACTGTGGCTCCAACGGCCTGTTCGTGAGCCAGATGCTCATCAGCCAGGGCCTTGCCAGCAGCTACAAGTCCGCGCCGAATGTGAGCGGCGCGCTTGCCCTGCTGCAGACAGGGACCGTCATGCAGGGCGGCCCCTGGTTCAACTCGTGGATGACTCCCGACGCCAATGGGTTCGTCGACGGCGACGGCAGCTACGCGGCCGTGCAGGAGGCCATGAACTCCGGTGTCGCGGGCGGTCACGAGACGCTGCAGCGCGGCATCACGCAGATCGCGCAGACCGCCAACGGCCACGTTGACCTGGCCAACACGGTCATCCAGGTCAGGAACTCCTGGAGCCAGCAGTTCGGCAAGGACGGCGACTACCTGCTGCACGCGTCCACGCTCAACTACCTGTCCAGGTACTACGACTACAAGACCGTCGTAATCTAGCGGCGCGACATCGCGACGTGCGGGCTTGCCCGCGAGCGTGCCACCGGTGATGCTTAGCGCCGTGGATTCGTTCGAGGGCAAGCTCGCCGTCGTCACCGGCGGCGGCTCCGGCATTGGCCGTGAGCTCGTCGTCCAGCTCGCCGCGGCCGGGTGCCGCGTCGCGGCATGCGACATCAACATGAAAACCATCGGCGAGACCGTTGAGCTCGCGCGGGGCGGCGCCCCGGCCGGGACCGCGGTTACCGGGCACGCCTGCGACGTCGCCGACGAGGCCGCTGTGCTTCGGTTCCGCGACGAAGCGCTCGAGGCGCACGCGGCCGGGCACGTCGACCTGGCCTTCGCGAACGCGGGCATCGGCGGCGGGGGCAGCTTCATCAGGGAACCGCGGGAAACGTGGGAACGCACGTTCGCGGTCGACTGGTGGGGCGTGTATCACACCGCCCGCGCCTTCCTGCCGCTGCTCATCAAGAGCCCCGAGGGCGTCCTGGTCAACACGAGCAGCATCAACGGCTTCTGGGCGACGCATGGTCCGGGGATGCCGCACACCGCGTACAGCACGGCCAAGTTCGCCGTGAAGGGTTTTTCCGAGGCACTCGTCGAGGACCTGCGCAGCCACGCGCCGCACGTCCGGGTGGTCCTCGTGATGCCCGGCCATGTGGGCACCAACATCATCGTGAACAGCGCGCGCGCCCACGGCGCGTCCGACGCGGAGTTGCGCGTCCTCGAGCGGTTCAACACCGGCTTTCGCGATTCCGCTCCGCTCAGCGCCGCGGACGCGGCGGCCATCATCCTGGACGGCGTGCGATCGGGGGCGTGGCGGGTCCTCGTCGGCGAGGGCGCGCGGCGGCTCGACGAGTTCGTCCGGGCGAACCCCGAACGCGCCTACGACTACGCCGAGATGCCGGAGGCCCTCGCGCCCAAGACGATGCCCCGCCCGCCCGCGGGCTGATCGGTTCGCGTGCTGACGGTTCGCGGGCTGATCGGTACGCGGTGACACGCGAGACGTGGATTTCCCTGACCCGCCGCGCGCCGCCTGCCATAATTGACAGGGCTCGAACAGGTCATCTATTCGTGGGCGGAGAAGGCATAAATGGTCAAGACGGCAAAGGCCGGACAAGACGGCATGGTTCGCGTTACCTTCACTCTTCCGGCGGGCGAACCGTCCGGCGCCGTATCCGTAGTCGGTGACTTCAACGAATGGGATCCGTTCGCGCATCCGCTCCGCAAGCGGGCCAACAGCATCCGCAGCGCCTCGGTGACCGTCCCGCCGGGCAGCACGCTCAGGTTCCGCTACCTGGCCGAGGGCGGTGTCTGGTTCGATGACGAGTCGGTCGCCGAGCGAGCCGACCGGGACCAGCTCTTTACTGTCTGACGCTCACCGTCTGACGCTTACCGTCCGCCGCTCAGTGCGGTTCGCCGAGCAGGTGGTCGGATACTCGCGCTAGGTGCAGGCGCATCGCCTCGACCGCGGCGCTGCCGTCACGTGACCGCAGCGCCGCGACGATGGCCCGGTGATCTTCCTGGTAGATCTCCCGCCGTTGCCGTGATGCGCTGCGGCGTTTGAGGTCACCCCAGACCTGGCCGTGCCGCGCGGACTCAACGAGGCTGTACAGCGCCGCGAGCAACGGGCTGTGCGCCGCGGCCATGATGCACCGGTGCAGGGCGAGATCCCAGGTCTCGAATTCCTCGTAGTTGACGGCGTGGTCACCGCCGGCGACGCAGCGCTCCATCTCGGCGAAGTCGCGCGCGGTCGCCCACATGACAACGAGCGGCATGGCCTGCGGCTCGAGCAGACGGCGGATCGTCATCACGTCCGCCGGGGCGAAATCAGTGACCCCGGGATGGATCACCGGGACCACGTCGGTCGCCACGCGGCCGACGTCGCCTTTGCCCGGGCGCGCGGAGTCCCGCAGGGTCTCGAACGCCGCGCTGGCCGGGTCACGCAGGAACGTGCCGCGGCCGACCTCGCGGGAGATCATGCCGTCCGCTTCGAGCGTCGCGAGCGCGTGCCGGATGCCGCTGCGCGTGACGCCCAAGTCTGCCGCGAGCTGACGCTCCGTCGGCAGCCGCGAGCCGGGAACCAGGCCTGCCCGCTCGGATTCGGACAAGATCAGGTCGGCAAGCTGCCGCCCGCGCTCGACTGGGAGAACTCGCTCCGTCCCGCCCAATGTCAGCTCACCATCCCCTGCTGTCACGCAACCAATCGTACCAATGGTCGTCAAGTTGTAACTCTAAATTTCTAGTTCAGCACTGCTGGGACTATTGACCATGTTTTTCGCGCGACCTACGCTCAACCAATCTGATAGGCGAAACCAATTATCGATACCGGAGGTCGAAGGAGACAGCCAGGTGAGGCTCGCCACCATAGCCACCGCAACAGGGTTGCGGCTGCACGTTCGGGGACGCTCGGGGTACGTGGACGTCGGTGCGGAGACGGGCAATCCCGCCTTCGCCTCGCTCGCGGCGGTGCTCAGCGCCGGAGCGGCGGCGCTGGACCAGGTCCGCGCGCTCGCCGACCGCGACGGCCGCGAGTACGGCCCCGCGGATCTCGGCCCAGCCGTGCCCGCTCCTGAGCGGATTCTGTGCCTCGGCCTGAACTACCGCGAACACGCGCTCGAAGGCGGGCGTGAGGTGTCGACCTGGCCCGACGCGTTCGTCCGTGGGCGGGACAGCGTGCTGCCCCCCTACGCGGATCTCGTCAAGCCCGCGCTCACCGAGCGTTTCGACTATGAGGGCGAGCTCGGCATCGTGATCGGCTCGGGTGGCCGCTACATTCCAGCCGACAAGGCTCTCGATGCCATCGCGGGGTTCGTGGTCCTGAACGACGCGTCCGCGCGGGACTGGCAGCGCGCCGGATCGCAGTGGACCGCGGGCAAGAACTTCGAGGGCAGCATGCCGATCGGGCCCGAAGTGGTCACGACCGACGAGGCTGACGTGACCGACCTTGCCTTGACCACCGTGCTGAACGGCCAGGTCATGCAGTCGGCCCGGACCTCGCAGATGATCGTAGACGTGCCGAGCGCGGTCGAGTTCTTCTCCTCGTTCACCCGCCTGGTACCCGGAGACGTGATCGCGACCGGCACGCCAGGCGGCGTGGGATTCGCGCGGCAGCCACCTGTCTGGCTGCTCCCCGGCGACGTCATCGAGATCACGATCGAGACCATCGGAACTATCCGCAACCAGGTGGTCGCCGAGCAAGACGGCCACGCCGAGTGGAGATGGCGTCCAGCCGGCGCACTGAGGAGCGGCCTGTAAGGCCGTCCCGGACTCCGCATCCCAAAACCCAGTAACCACCGCGGAGGGACAATGAAGTTCACGATTCCCGTCACCGGGCTCGCTCTTGTCGTCGCGGCTGCCCTCGTCGGATGCAGCAGCGCGAGCAGCAACAGCAGCAGCAGCACCGCCAGCAGCCCCGCTGCTAGCTCAAGCGGCACCTCAAGCAGCCCTGCCCCGGCCTCAAGCAGCCCGGCCGCGGCAACCGGATCGCCGCTCACCGTCGCCGACGTGGCCCCGTTCAGCGGCCCCGACGCCGCGCTCGGCCCGACCTACCTTGCCACCTGCTACGGCGCGACCGCCGCGATCAACAACGCCGGCGGCGTGCTCGGGCACCCGCTCAACTGCAAGAGCGTCGACACCAGGGGCGACCCCGCCGACGCCGTGCCCGCCGTCAACCAGATGTTCTCCACCACGTCGAACCTGGCGCTGGTGATCGGCTGCACGTCGGACGAGGCGGCCTCGGTAGTGCCGGTGATCAACGGCCACCAGATGACCATGTTCTGCATGACAGGGCAGTCCGAGTTCGACAGCGTCCACTTCCCCTACTTCTACCGTCTGGTGCCGCCGGACCTGGAGGAGTCCTACGCGATGGTCGCGATCGCGCAGGAACTGCACTACAAGCGGATCGCCCTGGCGTTCGGCAACGACATCGGGTCGCAGACCTTCATCCAGCCCGCCATCGCGGCGCTCAAGAAGGCCGGGATGACCCTCACCACCAACCAGACGCTCGACCTCAAGGCGACCACGTTCCGCACCGAGGCCGAGGCGATCATCCAGTCGCATCCTGACGCGATCATGACCGAGGCGCTCGGCGCGGCCGACCCCACGCTGTTCCAGGAGATCTACCAGCTCAACGGCAACAAGATCATTCCGATCATCGGCACGTCCGCCGCGATCTCGCCGCCGTTCTTCAAGTCGGCGGCCGCCGCGGTCGGCGCGAACACGTTCGCATCCAACTTCCACGCCGACAACCTGGTCGTGGAGGCCAACGGCCCCGCCTTCCAGGCGTTCTCCGCGGCCTTGCTGGCCCAGCAGGGCAAGGTCCCCGGGGCCACAGGAAACTTCACCACCTACCTCAGCGCGCCGGGTGGCGTGCACCTGTACGATGCCATCAACCTGTCCGCGCTCGCGATGATCATGTCCAACAGCACCAGCCCGAGCACGTACGGGCCGGACATCATCAAGATCGGGAACGGTGTTCCCGGCGCGACCGTGTGCTACTCCTTCGTCAGCTGCGCCGCCAGCCTCAAGGCGGGCAAGGCGATCAGGTACGAGGGCCCCGGCGGGCCGACGAACTTTGACAGCTTCCACGACTCGACCGGCATCTTCCAGGTCGACACCTACAGCGCGAACGGCCAGGTGAACGTCGTCGGCAACTTGACGGCGGACCAGCTGCGGGCGCTGTCAGGATGACGGTCCGCGCGGCGCGCACTGTCCTCGCCCAGGCACCCCCGCTCAGCGGGGTGTGCCTGGGCGGGCCGGGGATGGCGGAGGCGCCAGGGGGTCGTCCGTGACGATCTTCCTCGCCTCGTTCGGGTTCGGGCTGGTGACCGCCTCCGTGCTCGCCATCGCCTCGATCGGCTTCACGCTGCAGTTCGGCGTCACCGACGTGCTCAACCTGGCGTATGGGGCCGTCATGATCGCGGGCGCGTTCATCGCCTACGTGATCAACCAGCAGGGGGTTTCCGTCTGGATCGGCCTGGCTGTCGCGGTAGTGGCCTGCTCGGTCGGTTCGGTGCTGCTCAACGCCTGCATCTACACGCCGTTCCAGCGCCGCGGCGCGTCCCCGATCACGATGGTCATCGTGTCGCTCGGCATGACTCTGATCATCGAGTTCGGCGTGCAGGCCATCGCCGGCGGCACCGCCGTCTCTTACACGATGAGCCAGGGACCTAACGTCCGCGCCGACGGGCTCATCCTCTCCGCGGTGCAGCTCGTGGTGATCGGGCTGAGCGTGCTTGTGATGATCGGGACGCACGTCCTGCTGCGGTACACCAAGCTCGGCAAGGCCATGCGCGCGACCGCCGCCAACAGGACGCTGGCCCGCAACTGCGGGATCAGGACCAGCCGGGTGATCACCATCACCTGGGCGCTGACCGGGGCGCTGTGCGGTCTTGCCGGGGTGGTGTTCGCGATGGACGCGGGCAGCTTCGACGCCACCGCCACCGACCTGTTCCTGGTGCTGATCCTCGCGGCGGTGTTCCTCGGCGGGCCGGGCCAGGCGTACGGGGCGATGCTCGGCGCGGTGGTCATCGGCCTGGCCACCGAGATAAGCGCCGCGTACATAACAGCCGACTACAAGTACGTGATCGCGTTCGTGGCGCTGCTCGTGATGCTCGGCGTGCGCCCGACCGGACTGCTCGGGAAAGCCGGATGAACTCGTACTACGTCCTCAACCTGCTCATCTACGCCGCCGTCGACGCGATGGCGTGCCTGGGCCTGAGCCAGCAGTTCGGCGTCGGCGGCGTCACCAACTTCGGCTTCATCATCTTCCAGGCGGCCGGCGGCTACGCCGCCGCGATCTTGGCCATGCCGAACCAGTCGGCTAACGGGGCGTTCCAGTCATATATCGGCGGCTGGAACCTGCCGTTCCCGATTCCCTGGATCGGCGCCGCTGTCGTCGGCGGTGTCATCGCGCTGCCGTTCACGTTCCTGGTCGGCCGCAGGCTCCGCGGCGACTTCGCCGCCGTGGGCCTGCTGGTCACCGCGGTGCTGCTGAACCTGCTCGTCACGAACTACAAGCCGCTGCTCGACGGGGACGCCGGGCTGTCGCTGATCCCGGCGCCATTCCAGGGGGAGTACAACCCCTTGTCGTCCAACTACCAGTGGGTGTTCGCCGCCGGCTCTCTCGTCATGTGCGCCGTGGTCTATCTGCTCGTCCGCCGGATCACCGAGTCGCCGTACGGTCGCTCGCTGCGCGCCATGCGCGACAACGACCTCGTCGCCGATTCTCTGGGCAAGAGCCTGCTGTCGCTGCGCACGGCGATGCTCGTGACCGGCGGGGCGATCGCCGGGCTGAGCGGCGGCATCCTCGTCTCCTACATCACCACGTGGTCGCCCGCCGCGTGGGGCTACGCGGAGACCGTGGTGCTATTCGCCGCGGTGATCATCGGCGGGGCTGGCAACCATCTCGGCGCGATCCTCGGCGCTGTGCTTGTGCCGGTCGGCTTCGAGGAGGTCACCAGGTACATCCCCACCTCGAACAACCTCCCGCCGAACCTGATCCCCTCCCTGGAGTGGGTGGCGATCGGCCTGCTGATCGTGATCTTCCTCTGGTTCCGACCGCAGGGGATTCTGCCCGAGCGCAAGCGGGTCATCAAGGCCGGGCAGACCCCGGCGGCCAAGGCGGGCGACCCGGCCAAGCCTCGCGAGCCGGCCAAGCTGGGTGAGCAGGCCAGGTCGGCCGAGCCGGCCGAACCAACGCCGGCCGCCATGGGAACCGCTCAGGCGCCGTCGGCCGGCGCCGTCGCCGCTGGCCCGTTGCTGGCCGGAACAGCGGCCTCCGGCCCGGCCGACGGCCTAGAGCCACACGGCGAGATCGTCCTGCAGGCCGTGGACGTGGCACGCGACTTCGGCGGAGTCAGGGCGGTCGACGGGGTCTCGTTCTCGGTGCGGCGCGGTACCGTGACGGGTCTGATCGGCCCCAACGGCGCGGGCAAGTCAACCTTGCTCGCGATGCTGGCTGGGACGCTGCCCGTCTCCTCTGGACGCATCCGGTACCAGGGCGAGGACGTCACGCACCTGCCGGCCTACCGCCGCGCGCGGCTGGGCCTGGTCCGCACCTTCCAGCTGGCCAGCGAATTCAAACGGCTGACCGTGATGGAGAACCTGCTGTCCGCGGTGCCTGGCAACCGCGGCGACTCGTTCCGCGGCGCGCTTGCCGGGCGGCGGTACTGGCGCGACGACGAGGCGGCCGCGATCACCGCCGCCGAGGAACTGCTCGAGCGGTTCGGGCTTGCCGCGCTTGCCAACAACTACGCGGGGGATCTCAGCGGCGGCCAGCGCAGGCTGGTGGAGATCATGCGCGCGCTGATGGCCGAACCGCGGGTGCTGCTGCTCGACGAGCCGATGGCGGGCGTCCATCCGAACCTCGCGCGGCGGATCGGCAACGAACTCATCGCGCTATGCGCCGGCGGACTGACCGTGCTCATGGTTGAGCACGAACTGGCCATCATGGACGAGTTCTGCGATCCCGTGATAGCCATGGCGGAAGGCGCCGTCCTCGCCCAGGGAACCATGTCCGAGCTGAGGAGCCGCACCGAAGTCGTGGAGGCATACCTTGTCGGCTGAGTCGGCTGAGCGCGAGTCCAGCGGAGCCGGGGCCTCGCTCCGCGCGACGGGCGTGACCGCCGGGTACGGCGGTGACCCGGTGATCCGCGATGTCACGGTGCGCGCGGAACCCGGACAGGTGGTGTCGTTGGTCGGCGCCAACGGGTCGGGGAAGAGCACGCTGCTCAAGAGCATGGTCGGCATCGTCCGCGTAAGCGCGGGCACGGTCGCCATCGGCGACGTCGATGTCACCAACCGGCCGCCTGAAGATGTCGCCAGGGCCGGCGTCGGGTACGTGCCGCAGGTGGACGACGTGTTCGCCCCGCTGACCGTCAGGGAGAACCTCGAGATGGGCGGCTACCTGCTGCGCCCGGCCGAGGTGAAGGCCGGGATCGAGCGGGTGATCGCGATCTTCCCTCGCCTCGGCTCGATGCTGACCAGGCACGCGGGCAAGCTGAGCGGCGGCGAGCGGAAGATGCTGGCCATGGGCCGGGTGCTGATGCTGGAGCCGGCCGTGTTCCTGCTGGATGAGCCGACCGCGAACCTGGCGCCGGCGGTGGCACGCTCGCTGCTCGAAGAGCACGTCCGCCGGCTCGCGCAAAACGGTGCCGCGGTGCTGATCGTCGAGCAGCGCGCACGGGCGGTGCTGGCGATCTCCGACCGCACCTACGTGCTCGCGGGCGGGGAGGTCAGGATGGAGGGAGTCCCGGCGGAACTAGCCGTCAGCCCCGCCTTCGTCGAGGCGTTCCTCGGCGGCACGGTAGCGCGCTGAACTCTCCGGTTAGGGGATCTGGAGGGAAGACGTGACGTGCTTGAAGCCCGCCGGGATCGGCACGTTCAGCAGCGCGAGGTTGGCGCTCGTCGGCGGCAGCCACGTATAGAAGGACGTCTCCTGCACCTTCCCGTGCTCTTGCATCTGCGCCCCGATCGGGAGGAACGTCGACTCATCCACCCACATGGTCTGGGAGGCGTCAAGTGACGGTGGTGCGCCAAAGCCGGAGGAATGGTAGACGATCTTGTACGCCGCGGTGCCGTCAAAATCCTCGTGCGTCGTGATCGTGATCGCGCTGCAGGTAAGCGTGTGGGGAGCCGCCTGCTGATTGGCCGCGTTCGCGTCGCCCCATAGGTTTGGCAGGATCGTGAGCAGCGAATGGCCCGAGTTCGAAGAACCCGGGTCGGGCACCGGGAAATCCAGCTGATAGAGCATGCCGTTCAGGACACCGCAGCCGGTGCTGGCATCGAAATCGGTTCCCTGCTGCTGGCTGCCCTTCGTGAACCGGATCACTTGCCGCAACGGGTAGTTGACTAGCACCTCGTTCGGCCCGCTTCCCTGGGTGAGTGCGGTCACCCCCGCATCCTCGATGGGGTTGCCTGAAGCGTCGAGGTGCGAGAACCGGACGTAGTCCCCGTGGATCCAGGAGTCCCAGGTGCCTGGAGTGCCGCCAGACAACGAGTACGCGGTGCCAGCGGGGATGACTGTCTTCGCGGCCAGCATTTCCTTGGTGGTGGCAAGCGCCTTGGCCAGGTGGCTGACGACATAGGCGGTCGTCCGCGGATCGGCGGGCTGCCCGCCCGAGGCGCTAGTCACGGGGCTGGGCCGCTTGGTATCCGAGCTGAAGGGCGCGGCGTGTTGCCGTAGGGCGACAAAGGCCACGAGCGCAGCGGCCGTCGCGACGGCCGCTGCCGAGCGCGTGATTATTCGGCGGCGACGGTGGGCCCGGTGCGCCTCGCGCAGCAGGTGCTCGGGGCGTAGCCGTACCTGCACCTGGTCCATCTCAGACTTGAGCCGCCGCTCGAAATCGGCGTTCATGACGGGTTTCCTGTCTCGCGGAGTTTCTCGGCGCCGGGAGGCGCGATGTCGCCTGGCCGGGCTTGGCCCGGGCCGGCGGCGCCGGGCTCGCCGCTCAGCTCGCGAAGCCTGCGCAGGCCGCGCGAGGCGGCCGCCTTGACCGTGCCAATGGAGCAGCCCATGAGGCGGGCCGCCTCCGCCTCACTCAGTTCTTCCCAGTACCGGAGCACGATCGCGGTGCGCTGGCGGGGCGGCAGCCGGAGCAGCAGCCGGACGAGCTCGTCACGGCTATCCACCGCCGTCGTCTGGTCGGCCTCGGCCTCGGACTGGCCGAGCAGGCCAAGGCGTGCCCGCAGCAGGCGCTTGCGCCGCCAGCCGTCGGTGGCCAGGTGGTACAGGGTCTGGCGCAGGTACCCTTCCGGGTCACCGTCAACACGCCCCCAGTGCCGCAGCACGCGCTCCAACGCCGCCTGCAGCAGGTCCTCACCGTCGGCGTGACTGCCGGCCAGGAGGACCGCGGCGTGCAGCAGCAGCCGGCCCCGGGCGAGGAGCAGCTCTTCCAGCACCACGACTGGCTGCCGCGGCTTGGCTTCGGTCTCCATCCATCCCTCCCGTCCCGTCACCTTCAAGTACGAGTGACGGACCGTGGAAGTTGACACTGAACCGCTTCCGGTGTGCACAGTTACCGCGCCGGGCGCGCCGCCGGTCGCCCAGCGCGAGCGCGACCACGAGTCGGCCGATGCCCGGCGCTGCAGGTTAGGGGAGTGTGGACTGAAGGTCGGCCTTACGGAGTAGCTGTTAAGAGCTAATCGTGCTAGTGTTCTATTAGAAGTGGATAGATAAAATATTTACTCGAAAACTTTTATTCGAACAGGGTCACCTTGACGAGGAGCCTCGATGCCGCAGCAGCCGCCGGTCCCGGATCACGGCGCGGACGACCAGTCCGCCCGCGAATCCGGCACGCCCGGCGGCTCCGGCGCGGGCGGCCCGCGCGGCGGTCCTGGCCCGGGCGGCGGCCCTGGTCCGGTCAGTGGCCCTGGTCGGGGCAGTGGTCCTGGTCCCGGCCGCTCCGGCGAGCCCGCCGGCAGTCCACGGGGCGCCGCCCCGGCGGTGGCGTCGGGCGCGGTCGGCGGGCGGGATGCGCGGCTGGCCGCGTTCGAGCCCGGCGGCGGCGGGGACACCATGGCGCCGTGCTGGTGGACCGCGATGGTCCTCGATGAGCTGTCCGGCCCGGCCCGCCGCTGCCCGGACGCGACCGACGCGGAGCTGGACGGGCTGCTGGGCCGCTGGGCCGCGGTCGAATCATGGGCCGCGGCGGGCAAGCTGGGCGTGCTGGCCGAGGTGATCCGCCGCCGCGCCCGCCCCGGCCACGGCAACGCCCGCCGCGCCGGGATGCCGTCGGCGTGGGAGGAAGACGCCGGGCATCAGGTGGCGCTGACGCTGGCCGTCTCGGTGCCGGGCGCGGACAAGCTGATCGCGCTGGCGGTGGACCTGGCGGCGCGGCTGCCCGGCACGTATGCCGCGCTGGCGGCCGGGCGCATCGACTATGTCAAGGCCGCCATGATCGCCCGCGAGCTGTCGGTGCTCGATGACCTGCTGGCCGGCCCGGCCGAGGCGCTGATCCTGGCGCAGCTGGACGGCAAGACCCCCGGCCAGGTCGCCAAGCTGGCCGCCGCCGCGGCCGTCACCGTCGACCCGGCGGGCGCGGAAAAACGCCG
>Ga0126381_100000778_pt1 | contig 34735 bp, 16 predicted proteins | sample PanSoiMetPlot_28_FD_96465 | JGI IMG/M metagenome (GOLD analysis project Ga0126381, IMG submission 96465) | Tropical forest soil microbial communities from Panama - MetaG Plot_28 | ecosystem: Environmental > Terrestrial > Soil > Tropical forest > Bulk soil | place: Panama | collected 2016-02-17 | reverse complement strand
CTCCAACGTTTTGCGAATTCTCGGTCCAGGCGATTTTCTGAGCCGAACCTATCGCAACGCAGCCAAAGTGGAAGCGATGGACTTGTTCCTTGCTTACTATCCTTCGCAGCGCAGTGGCGACGCGATTCACTCACCGCAAAACTGCCTACCGGGTGCGGGCTGGACGCCGCTCCTCAAAGACCATATCCAAATTCCATACGTGAAGGGAACCGGTAGGGCAACCGAAGTCACGGCCAACCGATATATCTTGGCGAACGGAATGGATCGCGTGCTGGTGTTGTATTGGTATCAAGCTCACGGTCGGACAACGCCGAGCGAGTATTGGGCCAAATTCTACTTGGTGAAAGATGCAATCGCGATGAATCGTAGTGATGGTGCCATGGTGCGCGTGGCTGCCCCAATCCCCAACCCATCAGCAGAATTAAAGACAGAAGCTGCGGCTCTCGAATTCTCGAAAATAGTTTTGACCAGACTCGACGACTTTATCCCGCAGTGATACCAGCAGGCCAGGAAGAGACCGTCACGAAAATGATAATCCACAGCTTGTTGACCGGGAGGCGCTTTCAAATCTCAGAGCTGTGCGGCCATTCCCAGTAGCGAAGCTTGCAATTCGCTCCCTCCACTACGAGGGCGGCAGCAAAATCCGGTTCAGGGTCAAACGAATGCAATTCCCAATGAGCCGCGTCGTGGCTTCTGAGGATAGCCGGCCCTTCAGGATCTAGCGACACGTCGAAGCTTTGTAAAGGAATCTGGAGACCCTCACCCCGCGCCTTGAGGTACGCCTCCTTGCGAGTCCACCCAAGATAGAACGCGCTCTCCTGCAGCTCGGGATCGAGTGAGTAGAATTCCTCCTGCTCTTTTTGCGAGAAATGGCTCTGCACAATTTCTCGATTGTGCAGATGAGTGGACCTTCGTTGGCTTTCCACGTCGATCCCCAGATCGCGGTCGAGCGAAAAGGCATAGAGTGCCACTCCGTCGGAGTGGGCCAGATTAAAGCGCAAAGGAGAGTCCGGAGTTAGAGCAGGCTTTCCCTGCGGTCCATATTTAAATTCGATCGTTTTCGCAGAAGTGTTTAGGTATCGTGCTACCAGGAGCCGGAGAATGGAACGAGCGACAACGAAGCGAGTTCGATCGCGGTCGAATATAATTCGTTCGGCACGACCTTGTTCTGCGTGGTCTAGAAAAGAAAGCAATTTCGAGACTTGCTTAGCGTGCAAATCGAGGTCTGCTCGCCAGACATGAACCTCGTGATCTACGAAATGAAGTTGCGAAGGGGCGGACTCCCAAATAACTGTCGGTTTCATGTGCCGTATGTAAACAGGCGTCAGCCTCACTCCAGAAACGCTAATGTGAAGACATAGAAGCGAGATCTTGGTTGGGATTCGCGGAATTCGAATCGAAATTGTAGATCCAACTTTCCGTCCCTTCGATGTGCTGCCACCCGGGTTCTGGAGATGGCGAGGGTCGAGACAGAGCGACGACGGCCTGGGCTCCCGTTTGTCGGAACGCGGCTAGAACGCGCGCACGATCCTGTGGCGGAAGCTGGTAGAAGACTTTACCATATTCTGCATCGGACTCTTCAATCCGGGAGTGTTCCGACCAAGTTCGATCCCATGGTTCCACTTGCCAGGCGAGCGAGCCAAATTCCGCTACAATCCTCAGATTGGCGATGTATGCCCAAGCGCAGCGATAACCGGGAGCGCTACTAATTGAGGCAACCCGAGCTCCGCTCTTGATCCCATACGAAGACAATCTCTGTGCAAGCTTCCATTGTTGATCGTCACGAAAGGTGACACCGCGAAGCGTTGCACGCAAGGTGGCGGCCTCTCGGGCTTTCAACTCCGCTGCTGTACCCAAGACGTAGAGTAAGGCTATGGAGGCTAACAGAATCGGCTTCTTGCTCATTTCAGGATTGATTAGTGGAGCCAGTGGGATAAGGCCAAGAATAACGAACGAAGGCCCGAGATAGCGGTCCTCGACGTGCACCAGCATGTACGCGAGGATCCCGAGAGCTGCCGTCAAGAAAATTGGCCAAAGAATAAAAGCGAATTTGCGGACACTGAGACGGCATTCACGATGGGCAATCGCAACGAAAAAAGCGAGGATCGCCAGGCAGAAAAAAGGATTTTCCTCGATTACTTGTCCCAAAAAATAACACGATCGGAACATAGCCAGGAGCTGAAGTCGCAAATTGAAAAAATGAACGAAGCCCTGATACCAGTAGGGCATGTTGTTGTAAGGCGGATAGGTGGTCTTGAAAGGAGCACCGAACTCGAATACCGGCAGATCGCCCAGCAACTGTCGCGTGGGGTGAATGGGTTTTCCAAACTCAGCTGGTCCACCTTGCCAGTTAGTCCAGTGAGGCAGATGGTTCACATGAAAGGCATAATTCAGAGTCCCAGACTCTCCGAGAGTGAATTGTCCGTACGACCAAGAGGTTGCAAAGACATACGGCAGAAACAAACCCAGAAATACGGCAGCGGCGAGAACCAGACTGCGCCGTGGAACTAATTTCGCCAGGCAAGCGATAAGCAACGTGAACAGGAATGCGCAGGCAAGCGGCAAGAAAACGCCTTTTACCCAATAACCCACCCCTAAGACGACGCCGAGCGCAACCGCGTCGCTTGCACGGAACCTGTTAAGCAAGGCCAAAACTTGAGCGGCAGCTAAGATAAACAGTGCGCTAACCAAAAGGTCCGGAGAAACACTCGACACTCGCTCAAGGCAGAGGACGGAGCTCAAGAAGAGGCAGGTTGTTGTCCAAAGAAGCGCCGGGCTGCAGTCAAAATCCACGGATGGATCGTAGCGCGCGACCGCCTGGCGGACCAGGTACTGCCAGCCTGCGAACGCGCCCAGGAAGATGAGCCAGTTAAGAACCGCGATCGCGTACCACTCGCCTGTGCGCGTGTGCGGCGCAAATCCTCGCGCTAGGGCGATCAACGCGGGGTAACCCGGATTCCACATCGGATCGAAAATGGCCTTCCAATCAAGTCCGGACACGGCGCGGCTTACATTTAGGTAGGATATCCAGTCGCCCAGGTATTGTGTACGCCCGAATACGGACTGCCAACCGCCAAGAATTATGATCAGTAGCCAGACCAATATCTGATGAGTATTCTGTTGATGCGACTTCCGTTCGCTCACGGCTGGTCGTTTCTTTCGGAATCATCGCCGCGGAGGAAAGCCAACTGAAGCTCACAAACGTCATTCATGGCGTGAAGCTGATCTTTGATCAGGAGTTCGAGTTCGTCACGAGGCGGCTCATCCGAGTGTGGGATCTCGGCGGTAACAGGAACCGAATTGTTCTCACTTTGTGTAATTTGAGATTCATCAACGTGCGGCTGAGCTACCGTGTCCGTCGAAAGAGTTGACTCCAGCCAAAATTTCTTGCGTTCGAAGGGATACTTCGGAAGCGAGATACGCGAGCGTTTTGCCTCGGCGTGAAATTTCCTCCAATCCGGTTCGATTCCGCCGAGCCACAATTGTCCGAGCGCCTGCTGAATGGCCACGCATTCGGACATTTGTCCCGAGCCATCACTGATCGAGGAAACGACGATTTGATCGCTTGATTTCGCCACGTGCTGTTTGGCCAAGGTTGCCAATACGGCTCCCGGGCCGACTTCGAGCAGGATCGCATCTCCATCCTGGCGCAATTGGCTGATACCGCTCGAGAACTGTACCGCTTCGCGCAAATGTCGAGTCCAATAGACAGGGTCGGTTGCTTCGTGCGCGGTGATCCATTTTCCAGTCGTGCCGGATACGTATGGAATTCTGGGCTCTTGTAGATGGCTCTTTTGTACTTCCGCCAGGAAAGGCTCAAGAATAGGGTCCATCATCGCGGAATGAAAGGCATGCGAGGTGTGAAGGCGCCGATGAACAATGTTTCGCTCTGTTAGTTCCTGCTCCAAACGCGCGATCGCGTCTGGAGGGCCTGCGACAACACACAACGAGGGGCCGTTCACTGCAGCGAGACATATATCTTTGTCTAAGAAGGTCTGAATCTCTGTTTCGCTCAGTCGCACACTGAGCATGCTGCCGTGGGGAAGTGCCTGCATCAAGCGACCTCGTGCGGAAATCAAGCGAAGTGCTTCCGCGAGAGAGAACACGCCCGCCAAGCACGCCGCAACAAATTCGCCGACGCTGTGGCCAATCATACAGGACGGCGAGATGCCCCACGACATCCATAAACGCGCAAGTGCGTACTCCACTGTGAAAATTGCGGGCTGCGCCAAGATTGTCTGAGTGACTTTGTCGCGGGCCTCCTCGGTAACCGGAGCGGCAGGATATAAGACCGATCGAAGATCGAAGCCAAGATGCGGGCGGAGCAGCTCAGCACAGGCGTCGATAGCTTCCCGAAATACGCGCTCCGTCTGATACAATTCGCGACCCATGTTGGGCTGCTGCGAGCCTTGCCCGGGAAACAGAAAGCATACCTTCGGAGCGGACGAACGTCGTGCGCGCGTAAAGACGCGCTTCGGATCTGGCCCCGTGAGAGCAGCAACCACATCCGTTGGGCTTTGAGCTACAACGAATCGGCGGTGGGCAAAGGCGTGGCGACCTTCCTGGAGCGTGAAGGCCAGATCCGCGAGGTCCACGTCCGGACTATTTTTCTGAAACTCGACCAGATTCGTGGTCGCTTGTGCGAATGCGGCCTCCGACCTCGCCGAAAGTAGTACTAACTGAACGGGACGAGGCGACGGTTGAGACGAAATGTGCGGAGCTTGTTCAAGTATGATATGAGCGTTTGTGCCACCGACCCCAAAGGCGCTCACGCCAGCCCGCCGCGGCGCGTTATCAGTGTTCCAATCCCGAAGAGTTTTGTTCACGAAAAAAGGACTGTCGGCAAAATCAAGCCGGGGATTCGGTTTATGAAAATGAACCGTTGGCGGCATTTTGCCATAACGCACGACGTGAGTAGCGTGAATCAGTCCCGTCACACCTGCGGCAATGTCCAAGTGTCCGACATTCACTTTCGCAGTCCCGACAGCACAGAATTGTTTCGCCGCCGTTTTGGCTCGAAACGCCTTGCTGAGAGCCGCAATTTCAATCGGATCACCCAGCGGCGTGCCAGTACCGTGCGCCTCAATATAGCCGATCGTGGCGGGGTCAACACCGGCGACTTCTTGCGCCATGGCGATTACACTGGACTGGCCTTCGATGCTCGGAGCCGTGTACCCGACCTTCGCAGAACCATCGTTATTCATCGCGACGCCGCGAATGACCGCATAAACCTGATCGCCGTCGCGCACCGCGTCTTCCAGCCGCTTCAACAGCACAACGGCGACGCCGCTACCAAACACCGTTCCTTGCGCATTTTCGTCGAAGGTTCGCGTGTGACCATCTGCCGAACCCATTCCGCCATCTTGATAGAAATATCCCCTCTTCTGCGGCAGCGTGATCGAAACGCCACCGGCCAACATCATGTCCGCCTGATACGTAAGCAGCGCCTGATACGCCTGGCAGACCGCAAGCAGCGAGGTCGAGCAACCCGCTTGCATCGTAAAAGCGGGGCCTCGGAGATTGAACTTGTACGAGACACGCGTAGCTAGAAAATCGGGGCTATTGCCCATCATCTGTGGATAATTCGCGATTTGGTAACCCGTGATGTACTTATCGATGAAACCCGGAGTTTTGCACAATTGCGACAAGAAATACGACGGTGCACTGACTCCGGCAAAAACTCCGACGCTTCCGGGGTAACGATAAGGGTCATAACCAGCGTCTTCAAAAGTTTCCCAGCAGCATTCCAGAAATAGCCGTTGCTGCGGATCAGTTAATTCCGCCTCGCGTGGCAACATACCAAAAAAGTCAGCGTCGAACAGATCGATGTCCTGGAGGATTCCTCGGGCTTTCACGTAGTTGGTTTGCTTCGCCAATTCGGCGGCATTGGGAACTTCTAGTTCCTCGATTGTGAATTGAGAAATGGCCTCGATGCCCTGGAGTTGGTTTTGCCAAAACTCAGCCACGCTGCGTGCACCGGGGAATCTTCCGGACATGCCGATGATGGCCACGCCTTCGAGGGGAATTGGTTCTTGCGTCTCGTGACTCACGTTGCGCCGCCTTTGGGATTCCTTTGCTTGGCAAAAGCTTCGCGCTGCCTTTGGGCCAGAGTTTGTGCCGCCAGGAACGATGGTTTTTCCGGTGCTCCGGCGCAAAGATGCTTGGCCAGAGCTCGAATCGTGGTGTGTTCGAACAAATCGGTTATTTCAATTTCGCGTTCCAGAGCTTTCTTTAGCTGCGAATGCACGGCCACAATCAGGAGGGAATCGCCGCCTAAATCGAAGAAATTGTCGTCCAAACCAACGCGCTCGAGCTGCAGGACACGTTTCCAAATCGTAGTAAGAGTCTGCTCAAGTTGCGATCCGCCGCTCCCAGTCGAGGGTTCGGCCGTACCCACAACGGGTGCCGGCAAAGCGGATCGGTCCACCTTGCCATTCAGATCCAGCGGCAGCGCAGGCAGCGCTACGTAAGAAGCTGGCAGCATATACGGTGGTAATTTCGACGAAAGAAAACTTTTTACGTCAGACATAGATAAATTTGCGTGTAGGCTAGGAACATAGTAAGCGGTAAGCCGCTTCTCGCTGGTCTTATCACCTTTGGGCACAACGCAAGCTTGCCTGATTTCAGGGTGTTGAAGCAGTACTGCTTCGATTTCGCCCGGTTCAATCCGGTGTCCCAGAATTTTGATTTGTTCGTCTAATCTCCCTAGGAATTCGACCACGCCGTTTTCCTTCCAACGGGCGAGATCACCTGTGCGATACATTCGCGCACCCGGACGATCCGCGAACGGATCAGAGAGGAAGTGGCCGTTGGTCGCTCGATCATTTAGATATCCCCGAGATATGCCATCCCCGGCTGCGCAGAGCTCACCGATGCTGCCGGGTGCCACGGGCTCCACATTTTCGTCCAAGATGTACACGAAGGAATTTGAAATTGGATGGCCGATGGGTACATTGTCCGGCACAGTATCGCCTTTTCTCATCGGATGGCAGCAGGTGAAGGTTGTTCCCTCTGTGGGACCATACCCGTTAATAACGGTGATCTCGGGAAACTTGTCCAGCACCCGGCGGACGTGCGAAGCAGAGAGAACATCGCCTCCTGCCAGGAGCTGTTTGACGGGCGCAAGTCCTTCGATCCGTTCATCGACAAATAAGTGGAACAGTCCTGCGGTCAGCCACAAGGTAGTCACGTTGTGGTTTCGCAGCGCATTCGCGATGTCCTCAAGCGAGGGAGATCGCGGCGGCATAACCACCAATGTGCTGCCATGAAGTAACGCGCCCCAAATCTCCAGGGTGGAGGCGTCGAACGATATGGGCGCCAACTGCAAAAAAACTTCCTCAGGTCCGAATCTGCAGTAGTTCGTGTTGAAGACAAGTCGCAGGACGGAACGATTTTCTACTAATACGCCCTTAGGACGGCCTGTCGACCCCGACGTATACATTACATACGCAAGAGAGTCGGGACCGGCAACCACTGGCGGGTTCGAATCCGATTGTTCATCTGCATCGTCAACGGCGTCTTCCACCAAAACGGTCGCGACGCGTAGATTGCCGACCGCCGAACTAACCAACTCGCGCTGAATCACAAAGACAGGCGTCTTCGTGTCTTCCAACATAAATTCCAGGCGTTCGCGAGGATAGGCGGGGTCAAAGGGCACATAAGCCCCACCCGCCTTTAGGATGCCGAGAATCGCAGCAATCAGTTCCGTGGATCGTTCGATGCACAATCCCACGAGGGTTTCTGGACCAACACCAATTTGTCTTAGCCTGTGCGCAATACGATTTGCCGAGCGGTTCAGTTCAAAGTAGGTGAGTTCCCGCCGCCCGCAAATGACGGCTTTCTTATCGGGAAACTTCGAGACGATATCCTCGAACTGCTGCGCGATGGCCCTTTCCCGCGGATACTCAGTGCGGCATCCTGCCCAAGCTCTTAGAGGTTCACTAAGCCGGGTTGACCGCTGACTTTCGCTGAGAACCGGTGCGGAATCCATCATGCCTCACTCCGTGGTTGCGGGTTACGACAGCAGGATTTCTTTCTCGCCGAACAGGCGCTCGGCGGTAATGCCCTTGCTCTGGCAGTAATCGAGCAAGCGGTTCGATTCCACAATGGGCTTCGAAGTTTCCGTGTACTTGACGCTCATGATGTAGTTCAACCAAGGCTCTTGACCCATGGCGTACACATAGACCTCGCGGCAATGGAACTCGTCCACAATCGCGCGGGCTCGCTCAAAGTCGGAACCGGCTAGCCTTCTTGAATGGTCCTTTTGGCGTTCGATTCTTTGCGTCAGAAGCGGCCCATAGATCCAGCTCATCGGGGCCCCATTACATTCCATGCCGACGAAGAGCACTTCGATGTCGCCGATCAGGCGGTGGAGGTGTTCGTACAGCTTGGGAGAGATATTGCAGGAATCTGCGGCGAACAAAAACTTGTGCCCGTTCGCTTCTACATGCCAAGCGGCCTTCGTTTGCACATTTAAATCGCCGTGTTCCCCGAAGAATGGCAGCGCCACAATTCTTCCGCTTGGAAACGGAATCTCATCCAATTCTGCCAGCTCGATTACATTGTGAAATCCGCATTGTTTGAGAAGGAGCCTTAAGGAGGGATCCTGAAGAGAACCACCGCTGTTTCGAGGAACGATGATGTTCCGAATGCGATGACGCAATTGAAGCAAAGTCTCAAAAAGGATGTGATCCTGGTGATTGTGTGTAATTAGGACGTAGTCGATGACCGGAGGCAAATCGTCGTAGGTATATCGCGAGATGTCTGTTTCGTAGGTATAACTCAGCACCGGGTCCATCAAGATGCTCAGGCCGCCCGTTTCGAGAAGGATGCAAGCATGGCCGAAGTACCGCCAGCGCGCAGCCGGTCCGGTATACGGTTCGTACTTTTTGGGCGGTTCGGCGGTGAAAAAGGACTCGAAGCGCTGCTGGTCCTCGGGAGACAGAGGGAGCAGCTGGCGAATCTCCTCGCGTGTTGCCGGCTTGTGTTTCAGCGCACAGAGCCGGTCGATCACTTCGCTGACGAATGGAATCTGGATTGCGACGGAATCTTTCTTTTCCAATCGCGGTGTGCTCAGAACAAAGGGCCGATCGTCGCCTGAAATCTCCGAAAGCATCAAGCTCTGCATCGACTCATCGTAGAAACAGCTTCGGTACAGCAGCGGTTCCAAAATCCGGAAAGACGGGTGATTGTTGAGATCGTAGACAAGCTCGACGTAGCCCTGCAGCTCGGCTGGAATTTCGGCGTAAAGCGGCTCCAGGCTGAATCCCGCGGCCTTTTCCCGAAGCATTTGATCCAACTGTTCCAAGGCGCGGGAAAGTACCACCAATTTCGAACGCTGGGAGACTGTCTGCTCCCGGAGGCGTTTAACTTCCTCAACTTTGTTTTCTCCCAAGTCCATGAAGGGGCCGCCTAGGAGCGCCGGATTCTTCACTGCGGCCATATGAGTTTCGGGAGACTCGATGTAAGAGTCCATGATCTTCAAATGGCGTTGCGTAAGGTTTCGGCTTGCGGTGGCGGGCGGGATGAGGTGAGCCCATGCATACCAGCCGTCCACTAACGGCTCGAGCATGATGTTCGACTTGAGGTATAAGAGCTCGCGCTTCGTCTGGGAAACATCGGCCGGGGACAAAGGGATATTTAACAGCGTGGTCATCTGGGAAATGGCTCTCCGATGCCGAGGTAAATGTAACCTAAGGACACGGCGGTCCAGGCAAATCCTGACCTAGGCAGAACTGCAAGTCTTGGGCCACAGTGATACTCCCCTAAGTCGCTGTATACAAATAGTTTGGAATAATGCCCGGAAGCCCTTGGTGGCGCCGTGAACCAAAATGTGGAAAACAGTTTCCGAAAGTCTAGCCGATCATCCTCATGCCGACCGAAGCGGGTTTCTCTTGTGCGGGATCGGCTTCAGCTGACGTGATTTGCGCCGGAAATATATACCGTAATACTGCTCCAAAGTGAGTGAAGGACGGAACAAGACGCAGCATTTGAGGTCCCCCTATGACCCACGTGTCGACCAGTGCGTATGAGCAATCCCGACATGCCTTTGAGGATCCCAGATGCCGATCGCTATTCCGTGCGAGCTTTTTCCGGTATGTACTTCGCCTAGCAGACCCCTCCGTATTGAAATGTTTCGCAAGCGCATGGGTAAACATTAGATTACAAGAAACGGGCTGCACACTTTGAGAAGAGGTTTACCTAATAAAGTATGCCCGGCTTCCCATCGAAATCATCAATCGTTGTTATTTCAATAGCTTACGAACCTCAATGTAGCCCGTGCGGCGGTTCCTGAATTGCATTACTCAACGGCGTTACCGCCCGCAACGGTGTGTCACCAGGATAACCAAAGAAAGTCTTTGAAAAGCCGAAGGAAAGTCTAGAAAACTTAAGAGAAAATCGATGAAAAGCATGCGGTATACCCTCCTGATTGCTCTGGCGCTAATGGTTCTATCGAATAGTGTTCTGCTCCTGTACCAACCATCTGTTCGCGCCTCGGCCGGAGCGCCCCCAGCGAAGGTTTTGACCGGAGGCCGGGCCGATTCGGCTTACACGAGCTTCCTCTCCACTCAAGGGTCGCGAGCCATTTATTCGGCAAGCGTCGTCGCAAGTTTTGTTACAGAATCCGTCGAACAGAATGTTCTGCTGTTTGAAGGCGTTGCATTTATTTTTGCGGGGTTTTTTTGGCGTCGCAGGTCCCGCGCGAAAACGGCAAACGTCGAAGTTTAGTTGCTTCCTAACAGCATCCGCGTTCGTAATATAGATACGACAAACTTGAAACCCGTGGCTCTAGTTTCCTGGCCTCGAATAGATTTTGAGTTCTGCGCCGGGAAAGCGGCTCGGTGTTTCTTCGAGCAGACGGCTCGTTTCACCCTTCAGATACTTCGAGAAAAACGCCAAGGAATAGGACTCAATAATCTGGTGAGCCGCTCGCGAATCTACTGGACCCGATTCGCGTAAGGACCGGATTGGCGAGTAGAGCGCGCGATCGCTGAAAATCATGTGTCGGCTATCCCGAATGACCATATACCAACCGCCGAATTTCTCGAGTGTGTAGTTGGTGCGTTGTATGTCCTGGCGCATCCATTCTGCCCTGAGCCGACGCACTACGTTAGGAGAATGCAAGTCTTCCTTAGGGGATGCCGGGCTATCGTCCGACATTATGAAAAGTGGTTTATCGAGTCCGTACTTCGCGACATCCCCGAAAAACCATCCGTCCATGTTCAGTGCCGCACGAACTCGCGAGTCACTCCGGCAAATTTCCATCGCCACGGCGCCGCCAAACGAGTGGCCGAACGCGCCCGCATCGTCGCTGTTAAGTCGCCCGAAATAGTCGCTCATGGGATCCAGATTTAGTCGGTTCAGGGAATCTAGCACAAAGCGATCATCTGCAGTTTGGTAGGCGAGTTCCTGATCACCGAGAATTACAACTTCTTGCCAGGTTAATTTCGAGAAATCACCGATTTCAGGCATGTCTTTCGAGGTGATGCGGCGTCCGTCGGGGAAAGCCACCTGCTGTGAGGTATATGTGGGATCGATCGATGCCACCACAAACCCATGGCTCGCCAGGTCTTCGAACTGAAACGTGTTTTGCGTTCGCGGGTTCTTCCACGCGGGATTAAACAAGAGCACCGGAAAAGAGGGTCCTGATTTCGCGATGGGTGCATCGGCGTAAGAATGCGTACGCAGCACCGACATGTACGAGGAAAGCAGGGTTGTTTCCGTCCTCCTGCGATATCGTGCCAAGCGGCCGCATGGACATTCTGTGGGAAACCAGAGTTGGACCATGAGTTCGCGATTTCCTCTCGGGAATGGCCCATGAATCTCTTGCCGAGAGGAATCCACCAGGTACAGGAGACGCGTGCCGACCTGATACGGTCCCGTTGGGTCGGGAAGTCTGAACATCGGTAGCACGTACGAAAACGCTACCCCCGCAAAAAGTAAACCTGCGCCGGCTATCGTGCACGAGCGCAGAAGCCATTGAGGCATCGCGGATGAGTAAAGAAAGGCCAGTGCCAAAAGAGGCGCGCAAGCATAGAGCGGCATCAATTGCCAATGAAGCCCTTCAGCGAGTGCGTGGACGCATACGAGAACGATCGAAAAGCTTAGAACGATGACAAACAGCCTGTCGGCACGACGCGGATCCACAAGTAATAAAACAATGGAGACCAGAACGGCGAAGGCCAGAGTGAGCTCAAGGGGGCGCATGCGAAATTAGCGTCGACTCATGGACAGTTGTCTCCCACCAAGCGCTGAATTTCCGGAGACTATGCGGTTTGCAGGTCTCTGGCAGCTTCGTCCAGCAGCGTGCGCATTTTTTTTGCCAGCCGTGACGCGTTCCCATTTACGAGTATCGAATGATGATCACCGGGAAGCACGTGTGTAGCACATTTACCCCGCGTGATTCTTGCCCACGCACGACGCGGGTCCAGAGACTCACTTATCCCCGATGACTCATAACAATCTTCCGCCAGAATAATATCAATATTCCCCGAGTAGGGTTGCGGCCGATAGGCGTACATGGTTTGTGTGTTGGCGGCTTGAGTTTCGTCCGGGAGTTGCGCCGAAGTGCCGTGCCAGCCCAGGATCAATTTGGAGACCTCATTCAACACCCGTTGCTTCGTTTCTCTGTGGATCCCCACTATTTTTGAAGCGTAGCGCGTAGCGAGAAATTTCAGCAGGGTCTTGCACAGGAACCACTGATGTTGGCTGTTTAGGCGAAAGCGCTGGAAACGGGACGCGGGAAATCCCGGCATGCTCGCTTGAACCAATGCGAGTAATCCAACTGTTTCCCCCTGGTTTATCAATTGCTGCGCCATTTCGAATGCGACCATCCCTCCCATGCAGAAGCCTGCCAGATAATATGGCCCTTTGGGTTGTATCGACCGGACCAGACTGATGTATCGCGTGGCGCGCATTGGTACGCTCAGCACGGGTTCACCCGGCTCCGGTAAACGAGACTCCAGTCCGTAGACCGGTTGGTCAAGGCCCAGTGAAGCCGACACTTCCCGGAAGGCCAATACGCTGATCGCTCGTCCTCCGGGTATCCAGAAAAGTGGGCGCCGATCTACCACGACATTGGCTTGTAGCGAAATTAGGCGGCACTCCGGATCGTCGACCGTTTGTGGCGTCTCGAGCAGCCTCGCAAGTTCTCGGATTGTTCCATGTTCAAGCAGCGTGTTGAGAGATAGCTCGACGCCGAATTCATTTGTAATCTGAGAGAATAGCTTTACCGCAAGCAGGGAATGGCCACCGAGATCAAAAAAGTTTTCGTTAACACCAATATTCTCGAGTTTCAATACCTCTGCCCAGATGCGAGTGAGTTTCCTCTCCGCTTGCGTAGAGGGTTCAACAAACGTGTCCCCTAAGACGTTCGAAACGTCCGGAGGCGTTTGCCGCATATCTTCGTTCTCGGCAGTCGAGATTGCCTCTTCTCTGAGATGTGGCGCTGGTTCACGCTCCTGCAGGAAAGACCAACGGTTCCCGTTTTCGTTGGCGCCGATTTCTACAATTCCGTTCTCGGCGATTCGACCAAAGGCACGTTCATAGCCTTCTAGCCAGAACCGCATTGCCGTTTCGTCTAGCAAGTCGGTATCAAAGTTCAGGTAGATGCGAACGGCGGACCCCTGGTCATCGATATGAACCGAGAGGTCCGAATTACATAGAGGATCGCGAATTTCTTCACTAGTAAATTGGAGCCAGCCGACCGACTGCGAGAATCCCGGCACTACTTCCTGCAGGGCTACCTGCAATGTCGCGGCCTTTGCTCCGGTCTCTAGTCCACGCGCTGCGATGAGGCTCGCCCCCACATCAGCCTGTAACACCGCCAAATTCGGAAGCTTGGTTTGGGCTTGGAACCCCTCCTTGGAGAGAATCGACCTGACCAGTTGATTAAATCCATCGTTTTCCAGTTTGGCAAGGCGCGCGCGAACGTGTAGGGGTTTCGGCAGAGGGTTCCTCTCATTATGTGAAATGAACGCAGCCGTTGCCATCGCAAGCAGGCCGTCTTGTCCTCGCTGGTTCGCGACGCGCCACGACGGGGAAATGCTCCCCTTCACTTCCGTCTGGCCCGTCAACTGGTAGGTAATCGCTTTGGGAGTTCGAGTTTCCCCGGAGCCGCTCTCCGACCCGTTTCGTGGAGTGCTGGAAGCGAACGGCACGGCTGTCGAAGCATGGTACATGGCGACGAGTTCTTCCGAGAGAAGACGCAAAAGTCGGGCATCCGCGACCCAAGCATGGGCGAGAAACACAAGGGAATGACTTTCTTTGCTCCAACGAACAAGGAGGATCTGAAGTAATTGCCCCACTCGCGGATCAAGCTTCGTCTTAAGTAGTTCTCGTAAAGTCGATGTATAACTGAATTTTTGCGCGGTCGAGTGTAATCCCTCGAGGTCCAAAAAACGCACGGGCTCCGGCTCCTCGCTCCTATTGCGTTCCTCTAAACGATTGCCTACCCGGTCCAAGCCGCCCTGAAGGGAAGCGTGGTTACGTCGAAGCTCCGACAGCCGGCGCTCCAACACATCGACATCGAGGGGCCCCCCAATACTCAGAACATGGAGGACATTGAAGCGAGGTGAAGACAGTTCGCTACCTTGCGCTGCTCTTGGCGACTGCGCATTTGAATCCATAGCTAGGATCGGCGCACCAGATTCACATGCCGATTCGTCCGGAGCAAGGCGAGTTTTCGAACGTTCCACTATCTTCGTAATCCCCATCGCAGATGGCGTTGACTTACGGGCATGTGTGTCGGACACGGCACATTCCTGATACGCGCCACCAAGATGCTGCACCATGACGATGCTAGCATTCCTGGCATGCCTAAATGCAGTGGCATGTGCAATTGTTTTTCCACTCCGGCACCAGGTGTAGGCCAGCCTGGCGGTTCTAGACGGTTGCCAACGATCCTCAAAAAGAACAAACATTTTGATGATTGCTTAAACATCCGCCGCGTTTAAGTTTCAGAAACAAAAGCCAGTTACCCAACCACATCGGGTACCGTTCTGTTTCAAGCTCCGATAGCCCTCGTGCCATTCCCCGGCTGTCCGTCGGAAGTGACAATACCCCCCCCAATGCAGTTCCACGGGTACTTTATCCCCAGAATAGGAAAACGAATTCCACTCTGATTTCTCGGCATCACCCTAATAAGCCGTGTCACGGTTCAACTTCCGTCGTATCAACGAATTGCTCGCTACTCTAATGGCCCAAGATTTGCTCACTGATTGCCCAAGCGACCGCGGCGCTCCTGTCTACCTGTTTCAGTTCAAGTTGCGTTCCGCGGCTTGACTTCTATTGAACAACTTGCGGACACATTCGGGTGCCCGCACCCCAGGAGCTTTGTCGCACACAAAGCATCTTTGGCCGAAAGCCTAATTTCCGCGGAGGCCCCTTGAACGATTTCGGAAACGTAGGAAAAAGCGCAATTCCTTACGCGATTCAGTCAGGAGCAATTCGATGAGCGGGAAATCGAGATTTCATGGTCAACTGTGCGAAATATTCCAGGATTTGTCGGGTGTGGATGTAGCTGCCGCATCGAGCTCTTCGACCTTTCTCGATTTGGGGTTTGATTCGCTGTTTTTGACCCAAGTCACGCAAGCCTTGCAAACCAGATTTCACGTTAAGGTAACGTTTCGGCAGTTGATGAGCGACTTGTCTTCACTGGATGCTCTCGCGCAATACCTGGACGAAAAACTTCCCGCCGATAGAGTCGAAAAAACCGAACAGCCCTTTACCCCCGTTCCCCAAGCGCCGCCAGCCGTGGTGCCTCCTAAACTGGTCCCTGCGCCGACGAAAGTCGTTGCTAAATCCCTGGCAAAGGGTTCGAGCGTCATCGAACAGGTCATGCGGGACCAGTTGCAAGCCATGAATGCATTATTTGCTCAGCAACTCGCCGCATTGACGGGAGGCTCGACCGTCTCGGTTTCAAGAACCGAAGTGTCGCCGGCGGACAGAGTTCTTCCTGTTCCGGCCAAGGAAAAACCTGCGGTCGCGACTGCTCCGCCCCCAAGAGATTCTGACGTGAAAGAGTTAAAGGGCTACTCACCGTTCAAACCGCTGGCCACCAAGATTTCCGGAGAATTAACCGCAAGGCAGGAAAAGTACATTCGCGAGCTTCAGGAACGTTACTCCCACCGTACGCCGCGTTCGAAGGAAATGACGCAAAGGTATCGTCGTGTCCTGGCCGATCCCCGCGTAGTCGCTGGTTTTAAATCGCAATGGAAAGAGATGGTTTATCCCATCATCACGAACCGCTCCAAGGGTTCTCATCTCTGGGATATCGACGGCAACGAGTACATCGACATTCTGAATGGCTTCGGTCCGATTATGCTGGGCCACCGTCCTGACTTTGTCGAGGAGGCTGTTGCACTGCAACTCCAGCAAGGATTCGAAATCGGTCCGCAGACGCTGCTCGCCGGCGAAGTCGCCGAACTCATTTGTGAGATGACCGGCAATGAGCGAGCCACCTTCTGCAATACTGGTTCAGAAGCCGTCGTCGCCGCTATTCGTGTGGCCCGCACCGTTACCGGACGCAACAAGGTAGTCATTTTCTCCGGTGATTATCACGGAATGTTCGACGAAGTCTTGGTGAAAGGAATCAAGAAAAACGGCGAACCGAGTTCGTTGCCCAGTGCCCCCGGCATTCCTCGGGAGAAGGCCGCGAATATCACCGTTCTCGAGTACGGCACTGACGAATCGTTGGAGTGGATCCGCAAAAACGCCAACGAACTCGCCGCGGTAATCGTCGAGCCCGTTCAGAGTCGTCATCCCAATCTTCAACCGGTCGTGTTCTTGAAAGAAATTCGCAAGATTACTGAAGCTTCTGAAACGTGTTTCGTCTTCGATGAAGTGGTCACCGGTTTTCGCGTCCATCCCGGCGGATGCCAAGCCTTGTTTGGTATCCGAGCGGATCTCGCCACCTATGGCAAGGTTTTGGCCGGCGGAATGCCGATCGGAGTCTTAGCCGGCAAAGCAAAATACATGGATGCCTTGGACGGTGGAATGTGGCAATTCGGCGATGACTCCTTCCCAGAAGCCGGTGTCACGTTTATGGCCGGAACGTTTGTTCGCCATCCACTGGCGATGGCGGCGTCCAAGTCTGTTCTGTTGTACCTAAAGGAACAAGGCGGCGCACTTCAGAACGGACTGAATGAGCGGTCCGCCGCTCTGGCACGGCGCCTGAATGAATTGTTCGAGAAAAATCAGGTCCCGACCAAAATCGAAAACTTCGCGAGCATCTTTTACTTTAGCTTCCCAGCCGACTTTCGCTTCGGCAGTCTCTTCTCTTACAGCCTTCGCCTAAAGGGCATTCACGTCTTGGAGGGATTCCCCTGTTTCCTCACTACGGAACATTCCGCAGCGGATATCGAACGCATCGTGATCGCGTTCGAAGAAACCATTTCCGAGATGAAAGCAGCGGGGATGTTCCCCGTCGAGGTGGGTGGCACGGTCAGTCCCGCATCTGCACCGGAACTGGCTCCTAGCGAGCCTGACGAAGCGCCCTTAACCGAATCGCAGCGCGAAATCTGGTTGGCTGCACAACTTAGCGACGAAGCCTCTTGTGCCTTTAACGAGTCACTCACACTACATCTCCACGGTAGCTTGGATGTAGATGCATTTATCCGGGCTCTACAAACCCTGGTCGTTCGCCACGAAGCCTTGCGCGGATCCATTTCTGCCGACGGCCTGCGAATGAAGATTTCGTCTGGCATGGAGCTTCAAGTTGCTATGCTCGATCTTTCGGAGTTGGATGCAGCCGGAAGAGAGGAGCGTCTGAAGGATCGGATCGCGCAGGAGGCGCGGTTGCCGTTCGACATGGCGAACGGCCCCCTCGTTCGTGCCGCTCTGTTCCGGCTGGAAGCGGACAGATACGCCTTCGTGTTTACGGGTCATCACATTATCTGCGACGGATGGAGTGTTAACGTCCTCCTCGATGAGTTGGGCAAAATTTATGGCGGAAAAGTAGCGGAACTTCCGCCTCCGGTGAAATTCAGCGCGTACGCGAAAACGCAAGCGTCCGAAGCGAACAGCGCAAGCATGGCAGAAGTCGAGAATTACTGGGTGAATCAGTACCGCCAGCCGGCTCCGGTGTTGGAGCTTCCTACCGACAAGCCGCGGGCCGCGGTGAAATCTTTTGCCGGTGCGACCTATCGTACGAGGATTGATCGCGACACCTACCAGTTGATAAAGGCCGCCGGGACGCAGCAGGGTTGCACTTTATTCGTTACTTTGCTGGCCGGGTTTTACGCACTTCTGTATCGCCTCACGCAACAAGGCGATCTCGTTGTCGGGATTCCGACCGCCGGGCAATCCCTTCTCGAGGAAGGTTCCCTGGTGGGGCATTGCGTTAACTTCTTGCCCTTGCGTTGCCAATTCGCCAATGGCGAAACGTTAGGTGACCTGCTGCTGAATGCCAAGCGTGTGTTGCTCGACGCCTACGAGCACCAGAGCTACACATTCGGGACCTTGGTGCGCAAACTTAGAATTCCGAAGGATCCAAGCCGCTTGCCACTCGTCGAAGTGCAGTTCAACCTGGAACGCGTCGGGACTGCCTTGGAATTTACCGGTTTGCAGGCCGATGTCGATCCGAATCCAAAAGCGGCAGTCAATTTCGATATTTTCCTGAACATAGTCGAATCGAGCGAAGGCTTGCTGATCGACTGCGACTACAATACCGAGCTTTTTAGCAACAACACGATTGGTCAGTGGCTCGACCACTACGAAACCATTCTTCGTGGATTTGCACAAGACGCTCAACAAACTATTGATCGTCTGCCCGTCCTCACGGCAGCCCAGACACGACGTCTCCTCGTCGATTGGAATGCCACGGAGATGCCGCATCCCAAAACGAGCTCCGTGCAAGACCTGATAGCAGTGCAAACGGAGAAATCTCCCAATTCTGTTGCGGTTTCTGATGAGCGTCGGGAATTGACATACCTGGAACTCGACCGCCGCTCAAATCAACTGGCCTCGCACCTTCGAAAGCTGGGTATCCGCGAGGGTGGTCTCGTGGGCATTTGTACGGACCGATCTGTGGATATGCTCGTTGCGCTCTTGGCTATTTGGAAAGCCGGTGCGGCTTACGTTCCGCTCGATCCGACTTATCCGGCCGAAAGACTCAACTTCATTCTAGAAGAGACTCGCGTGCCGATCTTGGTGATCCATTCGAACTTGCGCTCCAACGTCTCGGGCGCAAACGCAAAGATCGTGTGTCTTGACAGCGACTGGCAACAAATCGAGAAGGAGCCGTCGACACCTTGCGGTGCGCCATCGGACCCGCACCGTAACGCCTACGTGATTTTCACTTCCGGATCGACGGGAAAACCGAAGGGCGTGGAGGTAACCCATCGCAATGTTGTCAATCTGCTGGTTTCGATGCGACGCGTGCCGGGTCTTGCCTCCGAGGACCGCCTCCTTGCGGTCACGACACTGTCTTTTGATATTGCGGGCTTGGAGCTGTTCTTGCCGCTGATTGCGGGCGCACAGGTGATCCTTGCAAATCGCGAAACCTGTTCCGATGGACGTTTGCTCGTCAAGCGAATCACGGAAAAGGGTGTGACCGTGATGCAGGCAACCCCCGCCACTTGGCGGCTCATGCTGGAGGCTGGCTGGAAAGGCTCGCCGAGCCTAAAGGTACTCTGTGGAGGCGAAGCGTTCCCACGGGATCTCGCCAACCAATTGGTGCCGTTGGTTTCTTCGGTCTGGAACATGTATGGACCAACGGAAACAACGATATGGTCGGCTACCTCACCCGTGGAAACAGGAGAAGGTCCGGTATTGATTGGCGGCCCCATTGGCAACACTCAGTTTTATGTCCTCGACGCCTCGCAGCAACCTGTACCCACAGGTGTTTCCGGTGAACTCTATATCGGCGGCGACGGTGTCGCGGCCGGCTACTACAAACGACCGGACCTGACGACGGAACGATTTATCCCCGATCCGTTCCGCGCCAATTCTGGAGCGCGGCTCTTCCGGACCGGAGATTTGGCGCGTTATCGCCATACCGGCGAGCTCGAATTTCTTGGCCGCTTGGATAACCAGGTTAAGGTTCGCGGCTTCCGCATCGAGCTGGGTGAAATCGAGATGGCTTTGGCAAAGCACCCTGCGGTTCGGGAAGGCGTGGTTGCAGCGCGCGAAGATTCGTCCGGAATGAAACGGCTCATCGGATATGTGGTCAGTGGAGAGACGCGCCCGACTACGGCGGAGTTGCGCGCGTGGGTCGGTCACACTCTGCCCGAGTATATGATTCCTTCTCTGTTTGTATTTCTTTCGGCACTGCCGCGAACCCCGAACGGCAAGATCGATAGGAAAGCTCTTCCAGAGCCAGATTCGAGCAATCTGGGGCGGCAATCGGCTTTAGTTGCACCACGAACTCCGAGAGAGGAACAACTCATCGCCATCTGCAAGGATGTGCTGCGTCTTGACAGAGTCAGCGCGGTCGACAGCCTGTTTGACCTCGGCGCGGATTCGATCCACCTGTTTCAAATCATCGCTCGTGCCGCCAAGCTCGGAATGACCATCAAACCTCAGCAGTTGCTCACGCTTCGCACGATCGCTGCTTTGGGCGCAGAACTGGATGCTGTCGCTGGCCAGAGTGTAAGCGCCGAACCATCCACCGAAATCAAGCCCGTGTCGCGTGACAAATATCGTGTACGCTTGACGAGTAAGGTCTAAGCATGGATTTTCAGACTAAGTTCGAACGTCGGGAATTAAGCCGGTTCCATCAACGAGGTTCATTGGGCGAGGCCGAGTATTGCTTCCCGACTACCATTGCGCAGCAAGGCTTGCAATACCTAGACCATCTTGAACGAGGCAATCCCGCTTGGAACATAGCGGTGCGCTTCCGGCTGCAAGGGCCGTTACAAATCTCTCTCGCCGAACGTGCACTGAACGATATCGTTGCTCGTCATGAGGTTCTTCGCACCACCTTTGCTGTGATCGATGACCTGCCAATGCAGATCGTGCATACCGGTGCAGTCATTCCACTTCCCGTCGAGGACCTCAGCAAATTGAGTCCGGCGGAAAGAGAAACCGCAGAGGAAGAGCTGACCATCGAGGAAGGCTCGCGCAGGTTCGATTTGACGGCAGGGCCCTTGATTCGCGCCCTTCTGCTGCGTTTTGCCGAGGACGATCACATGTTGCTCTTGACCATCCATCACATCGTCTCGGATGGGTGGTCCATCGGCATTCTCAGCGACGAAATTGCCGCGTTTTACCAATCCTATCTCGACTGCCAGAAACCTCGCTTACCTGAATTGCCTTTTCAATTCGCAGATTTTGCCATTTGGCAGAACGACAAAATGAGCGGAGCGTTTCTGGAGGAGCATCGGGCGTATTGGAGGGAGAAACTGGCTCGCTTGCCGTTTTGTGAGATTCCGCCGGACCATGCGCGCCCGCCTATCAAAACCCACAATGGCTATATTCTTTCAACTTTGCTTCCGGTGCCGTTAACCAAATCGTTGACGAAGCACGCCCACGACTTCGGTTCCACGTTCTTTACCGCAGCGACTGCCGCTTTAATGGTTCTCATTCGCCATTACGCCAAGCAAGACGACATTGTCGTTGGCACGCTTCTTGCCGGCCGCGATCGAGCGGATCTCGAGCCGCTGGTCGGCTTGTTCATCAACACTGTCGTGTTGCGTATCGATCTCTCCGGCGACCCCACTTTTCCAGAACTGCTAAACCGGGTTCACCAGGTCATCGATGAGGCTGTCGCGCACCAGGACCTCCATTTTCAGCAAGTCGTCGAAACCATAAAGCCCAAACGTGACCCCAGCCGTCCGCCTCTCTATAGCATCAACTTCATTTACCAGCGTGATTTTGTGAAGCCTCTCTCATTTTCGGACTTGACCATGCGGCCGTATCCTTCGAAGTCGCCGGGCGCCATCTACGATCTGAACTTTTTCATGGTCCAGCGCTCGGATGGCTGGCGACTTTCTTGTGAATATAACTGTGATCTTTACGAAGGCCGGACGGTCAATCTGTTGCTTGGGCAGTTGCGCCATCTTTTCGAACAAATTGTGACTCAACCCAACATACGCATTTCGTCCTTTTCTTTTCCAGCGGATGTGGGCGAGCCCCTGCCAGCGTTTTTACCGGGTCCCAACAGCGTGAAGTCTCACCCAGATTCCTCGAATGGCAGGGCAAGGCATTCCGGCGGATCAGTCTTGTCTTCAATGGAATGGGACTAACGTCGACGGATGCCCGTGGGATGTAGAGTCCAGGAAGCGAGTATCGATTCCGCTCTCCACATTCGCCTGTTTTCTTGGTAGGGAGAATCAAAATGGCGGCTGTTCAACCGGTGTTTCGTTCGAGTTCGATCGACAGATGTCACCTACCCTCATACCTGCCTTCCTCCGATCAGACGGCGAACGTGGACCCTCGGCCAGAACGCCCCAATGTCTCGCAGATTCCCGATATCGAGGACCTAGATGCAGAAAAGTTCCCACTGTTCACAAAAGCAACTTCGATCCGGTTCAAGCTTGAGCCCGGCGAGATTCTGTTTGTTCCCGGCGGCCTAGGGCACACCGCGCGGATTCTCAGTCCTTCGATTACCGTTTCCCTTAATCGCGCCAACGCTTCCAACTGGTCCAACGTGACCCACGACGTTTGTGCTGACACCCGACCTTATCTTCGTCCAGTCATGGCAACTTACATCGCGGCATTGAAGATCTTTCGAACACTTTACGGTTCCTGATTTGTCCCACCTCAAGCATAGGCGGCCTTGATAGATGACAAAGATCCTCGGTATCAGTGGATTTGAAGATTCCGTTCCCTTCAAAAAAATGCATTGGCCCGGCTTAGACGAAAGGGAATACCGAATTTCTCAAGGACACGACTCCGCCGCGGTTTTAATTATGGACGGAGAAATCGTCAATGGTGTAGCGGAGGAGCGAATCAACCGGAAGAAACATAGCGCCGATTTTCCGATTGGTGCGATTCAGTTTTGCCTCCGGCAAGCTAATCTGCAAATTGAAGACATCGACGAGATCGCCCACGGTTTTGACTACACTCCGTATAAACCCCTGTATTCGCTCGATCCGTTAAGCGCAAAGCAGTATCGGGAGGTCTTTTCTCGAGAACGCTTGATCGAACACGTTGAGAAATGTTTCCCCGGTTACCCAGCGGATCGCGTCCATCAGGTAAATCACCATTTGGCTCACGCGGCGAGTGCTTTTTGGACCTCTGGTTGGGACGAGTGTTTGGTGTTGGTGATCGACGGCATGAGCGAAACGCAAAGCGCCACCGCTTACCGCGCATGTGGCAACCAACTCATCAAGCTACGAGAGATTCCCGCAAGTGATTCGATCGGTATCCTCTACTCGATCGTTACGTTGCATCTGGGCTTCGATTTCAATTCGGATGAGTACAAGATTATGGGTCTCGCTCCGTACGGCGACCCGCAACGATTTCGTGCATTTTTTGAAGAAGCCGTAAAGCTGAAGGACGATGGTACCATCCAAATTCCCCTGCTTAAATTGAACAAGGAGCGCGCGGACCGCGAAACCTACGGCGCGACCCGTCGCTATCTCTCCGAGCACTTAATTCCTCCGCGCAATCCCGAAGCGGAGATTACGGACGATCACCGCGACGTTGCCGCGGCCTTGCAAGAGTGCCTCGACAAGGTGCTCTTGCACATCTGCGGTCATTTTGGCTTTACCACGGGGCTTCGCCGCTTGGCCCTTGCAGGCGGAGTTGCGTTGAATTGCACCGCCAACGGAAGATTGCTCCAATCTGCCATGTTCGATGAGATTTATGTGCAACCAGCTGCGGGGGATGACGGATCGGCTCTGGGCGCGGGTCTGTGGCGCGCTTCCCGCACCGGAAATTTGAATAGTACCAAATTTCCTGTGCCTTTCCTCGGGCCTCAGCATTCCACGCACGAAATCCAATCTGCCGTCGAGCAATATCGAGATCGAATCGACGTGAAGCCCTTCCAGACACTCCGGGAAACCTGTGCAGAAGCGGCGCGGCTCATTCATGGCGGGAAGGTCGTGGCCTGGTATCGCGGAGCAATGGAGTATGGCCCGCGAGCCTTGGGCCATCGCAGCATTCTCGCCGATCCGGGGCATCCCGAGATGCGCGACCGCATCAATGCCATGGTGAAAATGCGAGAAGCATTTCGACCTTTTGCCCCGGCCGTCACGCTCGAACAAGTTCATCGGTGGTTTGAAGTGCCGAAAGATTTTGAAATGCCCTATATGATCATGACGGCCGACGTTCGCTCGGAATATCGGCATCAGCTTCCCGCGATTACGCACGTCAACGGGTCGGCACGAGTGCAAACGGTCTCTAGAACGGATAATGGCGAGTTTCACACTCTTCTCGAAGAAGTAGGCGTGCGGACCGGTCGCGAAATGGCCTTGAATACAAGCTTTAACGTAAAGGGCCAACCCATTGTGAACACCCCTCAAGAAGCGATCGAAACATTTCTTGGTACCGGAATCGAATACCTTTTCCTCGAAAATGCATTGCTGTCGAAGCGGTGAGGCTCGGAGGCCCGGGCCTCCCCGAACAGGCTGTTGGCCGTCCCCGCGGAAACCCGGTTGTGCTTTCAAAACAGACCCCGGATTATGGACTTCCGGATTCCGGAGATAGGTGATAGGAAAGAGAAAAAGAAAGGCGATATTTGACCACTTGTTTCCCAAGGCACTTCGATGCGCGCGAGAACGCAGATATTGGCCGAAGCACCTGCCATAAACAGTCTATTATGAATGGCTTACATTGGGCGGGCGGCACCCAGCGTTTTTGGCATGGCACGAAAACTGCCCTCCCAACAGCCATCCGGGTGTTTCAGTTCCCCCGGGCAGGTGATTTGAGTTTGATGAGTTTTGATTTGTTCCGGATTGCCTACGGGACGGTTGTATAGAACCCCATGTTCCAGACGGACGCGCTCACAAGTGTTTGCGAATCGACGGCAAGACCACCCGCCGCGAGTATTTATCAATTGTTTTCCGAGCAAGTGCGAAGCACGCCTGCTGCAATTGCACTTATTTCGGGTCAGCAGCAACTCTCCTACCTGGCCCTCGAACAAAAGGCCACCCAGCTCGCGGTTCATCTTGTGCGGTGGGGTGTGGCCCCAGAGAATTTGGTGGGTGTTTTATTGAACCGCAAACCGGAGATGCTGATCGCGGTCCTCGCGATCTTGAAAGCGGGCGCTGCATATGTTCCGTTGGATCCCAATTATCCAGCGGAACGCCTTAACTTGTTGGCCGAAGACGCGCAAATGTCGACCGTGCTCACTTCGAGAAATTTCCAGAGCGTCTTTACCGGTATCACAGGGCCGACTCAGTGCATCTGCATGGAAGAAATTGAGCCCACAGACTTGCCACAATTCGACTGTCCCGCGCGGCCGGAGAATTTGGCGTACGCGATTTACACTTCCGGTTCCACGGGAAAGCCAAAAGGCGTGATGGTCGAGCAACGGAATGTGCTTAGTTTCTTTCGAGCGATGGATGTTCTGCTCGGTTCCGACAGCGGAGTTTGGCTTGCCGTCACCAGCCTTTCTTTCGACATTTCCGTGCTCGAGTTGCTTTGGACGCTTACACGCGGCTATACGGTGGTCCTGCATGGCGACGAAGGCACCCACACTATCGCCGAAGAAATTCGTCGCTTCGCCGTTACTCATCTGCAGTCGACGCCATCACTCGTGCGGTTGCTGACGCTGGAGCCTCGCTCGCTCTCTGCTCTCGGCTCCCTGAAAACCTTGTTGCTTGGCGGTGAAGCTCTCCCATCATCCCTCGTTCACACGGTTCGCTCCGTGTTTCAGGGAGAGTTGTTCAACATGTACGGACCCACGGAGACCACCATTTGGTCGACGGCCCATACCATCCGCGACATACCCTCGAGCATTCCCATCGGGCGGCCTTTGTCCAACACTTCGGTGCACATCCTCGATGATGTTTTTCAACCCGTGCCGGTCGGTGAAGTCGGAGAACTTTTCATTGGCGGGGAAGGTGTGGCTCGCGGGTATTGGAGACGCCCGGCGTTAACTGCCGAGCGGTTCCTGGACAACCGGCTCTCGAACTGTGCCCGCTTATATAAAACCGGAGATCTTGTTCGCCTGAATCCGCAAGGGCAATTGGAATTCCTCGGGCGCGCCGATTTCCAGGTAAAGATTAGCGGTTTTCGGATCGAGTTGGGCGAAATCGAAACTCTCCTCGAGACACTTCCTGCGATACACCAGGCTGTGGTGGTTGCGCGAGAAGACCGTCCCGGGGACCAACGGCTCGTTGCTTACTTGACGACCAAGCCCGGTCTCGAGACATCGGCGGCAACCTTGCGAAAAGCCTTGGCAGACAAGCTTCCGCCCTACATGGTTCCGGCGCATTTCGTATTGCTCGCCCAACTTCCGCTTACTTCCAATGGAAAAATTGATCGCAAAGCGCTTCCGCCGCTGCCTTCGGAAAATGGTGGCGCCCCGCCGAATCCGGAACCGCGGAGCGATTTAGAAGAGACGCTCTCGTCCATTTGGTGCGACGCGCTTGGTTCGGCACGTATCGGCACGGACCAAAATTTCTTCGATTTGGGCGCTTCCTCGTTGATGGTGGCGGAAGTTCACGCCCGTTTGCAGCAACACCTGCAGCGGGAGATCTCGCTCGTTGACCTGTTCCAGTTCCCGACGGTTCGCCTACTTGCGGCTCATCTCTCCGGCTCGACTTCTACGCCCACCCTGTCCGACCGGGCAAAACGCAGGCTCGCTGCGCGTCGCGATAAAGAGGCCTCATGAAAGACGGAAGCATCGCGATCGTTGGAATGGCGGGACGCTTCCCCGGTGCGCGTACCCTCCAGCAGCTTTGGCAAAACCTGCAAAACGGCACAGAATCGATTCGAACCTTAACCGATGCGGAGTTACGCGCGGCGGGTGTTAGTGAGGAAGAGCTTGCCGACCCAGAATACGTTCGGTCCGCCGCGGTTCTCGATGGCGTTGACCTGTTTGATGCATCCTTTTTCGGACTAAGTCCTCGAGACGCGGCAATCATGGATCCGCAGCACCGCCATTTCCTGGAATGTGCTTGGGAAGCTCTCGAAAACGCCGGGTACACTCCCGCTGGATTTGCCGGATCGATTGGCCTTTTCGCCGGTTCGGGAATGAATTCCTACTTGATCCACAACCTGCTGCGCAACCGTCAGCTGGTAAGCAGCGCCGGGTTTTTCCTGTTGCGCCAAACCGGTAACGACAAGGATGTCTTGGCTACCAGGGTTTCCTACCAGTTTGATCTGCATGGGCCGAGCATCAATGTGCAGACCGCTTGTTCCACCTCGCTCGTCGCTGTGCACCTTGCCTGTCAGAGCCTCCTCAGCTGCGAGTGCGACATGGCGCTGGCGGGCGGCGTCACGATTGAGTGTCCACACGGACAAGGCTATTTGTACCGGCCCGGCGAGATTCTGTCGCGCGATGGTCATTGCCGGGCGTTCGACGCTGGCGCCAGCGGCACGATTTTCTCAAGTGGCGCTGGGATTGTGGTCCTGCGCCGTCTGGTGGACGCTGTCCGGGATCAGGATACGATCCATGCCATCATCCTCGGGTCGGCGATCAACAATGATGGCGGTCGCAAGGTCGGGTACTTGGCTCCAAGTGTGGACGGACAAGCCGAGGTTATCACCGAAGCTCTCGGGGTTGCGGAGGTAGGTGCGGATTCGATTTCCTATGTAGAGACCCACGGAACAGGGACGGCAGTCGGAGACCCAATCGAAGTGAAGGCCCTAACGCAGGCGTACCGCCTCGGCACCAACCGCAAGGGATTCTGCACGATTGGCTCTCTAAAAACCAATGTTGGTCACCTGGATGCGGCCGCTGGGGTCGCGGGTCTCATCAAATCGACTCTTGCTCTGGAAAACCGTAAAATTCCCGCAAGTCTCCATTTTCAATCCCCCAATCCGTTGATTGATTTTGAAAACTCGCCTTTTCGCGTTAACAATTCCTTGCTCAACTGGGACACCGCTGGGCAGCCGCGCCGCGCCGGCGTAACTTCGCTAGGAATTGGCGGAACCAATGCCCACGTGATTTTGGAAGAGGCGCCTGCTCGGCCTCAAATCGACCGCAAGACCTCCGATCAATTGATCATTCTCTCAACGAAGTCGCCGCCATCCCTCGAAAACGCGACTGCGCAACTTGTTACCTTCCTCCAAGAAAACCCAGAAACCGTTCTTGCGGATGTGGCCTTCACACTCCAAGCGGGCCGCAAGTCTTTTCCATTCCGCCGAGCGCTCGTCGCCCGGAGCTCCGCCGAGGCAGCAAGCGCTCTCGAAGCGAGCATCGCAAAAAAGCTTCCGGTGGCGCCAGTACCCTCGTCCGTGCCGCGTCTGGTCTTTCTCTTTTCTGGCCAAGGTTCCCAACACGTCGGTATGGCAAAGGAAATTTACGAAGAGCAAAAGGTTTTCCGCGATTCCTTCGATTTCTCCTCGAAATACCTCCAAAACTATATTGATTGCGACCTGCGAGAGCTGGTTTACGCTGCGGAGTCTGAACGGGAAGCATCTGCAAAAAAGCTGAACCAGACGTACATCACTCAGCCCGCGCTCTTTGCAATCGAGTATTCGCTCGCGCAGCTTTGGATGGCTCTTGGCCTAAAACCGCAAGCCATGCTTGGACACAGCATTGGCGAATACGTTGCGGCTTGCCTCGCCGGCGTTTTCACATTAGAAGAAGCGCTCGAGACGACCGCGATTCGCGGCCGACTGATGCAAAAAGTGAATCCTGGGGCGATGCTGGCTGTGCCGCTCCCTCCCGACCACCTGGAAGTTCCGAGCGGCTTATCGCTGGCCGCTGTAAACGGGCCGGAACAGTGCGTTGTTTCGGGCACCTTTGAAACGATTGAGTCGTTCGAAAAAGTGCTTATTGCACGCGGAATCATCTCGCGAAGATTGCAAACCTCTCACGCCTTTCACTCCGCGATGATGAATCCCATTCTCGACGCATTTCGGCAACATCTGCGTCGGCTCTCGCTGCGTTCTCCGCGGATACCTTTCCTCTCGAATCTTTCGGGTACTTGGATCGAAGCCGAGGTTGCCAAAGATCCTGAGTACTGGGTCAAGCATCTCCGCGGGACGGTGCGCTTTGCGGACTGTATTGACCGCCTTATCGGCGGTGGCGAGCACATCTTCCTTGAGGTTGGGCCGGGGCAGACTCTTACGAGTCTCGTCCGGACACAAATTGCAAAAGGCTCTAAAGCTGTTTCGTCTTTGCCGCACAGAGACGATACCTCCTCCGCTAACAAGCATCTGCTCACAACCTTGGGCCAGCTCTGGACGAACGGCCAAACTCCGGATTGGAAAGCTTTGCACCAGGGAGATGCGGTCGGGCGCATACCTCTTCCAACATATCCCTTCGAACGCCAAAGATTCTGGGTTACCCCTGACGAGCAACCGATGCGGCCGCTGGCAGCGAGTCCCGTGATCGAAAGCTCGCCCGAAGTCCAGCCCTCCTCTAGCCACCCCAGCCCTCATTTCTATAAGAGAGTTTGGAAGAAGAGCGAGATTCCCTCTGTCGCTTTTTCCACTCCAAGTTCTTGGCTGCTCATGATGGATGAGAAGGGACTCGGTAAGCAAATCGATCTTCAACTCCGTGGCGCCGGCCACAAGGTTGTCTGCGTTTTCCCCGGAACCGCCTACCGGCGAATTGGCAATGGGAGTTATTCAATCCGTCCCGCAGAACATTCGGATTACCTCGCGTTGGTTCGCGACCTGATAAAGCGTAACATCGTTCCCCAAAAAGTTGTTCACCTTTGGTCCATCGATGCGGCGCAGCAGAATTCATTGAACGACAAACTCGCCCTCACTTTTTTCAGTCTCTTGTATTTCGCTCAGGCGTTGGGCAAAGAAGATCTTTCCCGCATCGATATCGCGGTTGTGACCGATCGATTGCAACCAGTCAATGGACCGGTTGCTGCCGATGCGGTCGCCGCTACGGTCCTTGGTCCGGTCAAGGTTATTCCCCGCGAGTATCCTGGCTTGGTTTGCCGCACCATTGACCTTGACATTACTGCTGAGGGTTTGGCCAGGCAGGCGGTCCAACTTATAACCCTACAATGCTCATCCTTTTCGGACGCGGTCGTCGCCTTTCGAAATGGCGTTCCCTGGACTGAACGATTCGATTCTACTGAGCCTTCCTCGGAAACGAGTCGCACCAAATTGAAAGAGCGGGGCACTTACTTCATTACCGGTGGTCTAGGGGGCCTGGGCCTGAGCATTGCCAAACACTTGGCTCAGAACTTCCATGCGCGGCTAGCGCTCGTGTCACGCTCTAAAATCCCGCCGGCCGAGCAATGGGCGGAACTCGCGCAAGAGCACACAACGCGACCGAGCCTCGTCTCGACGCTTAAAGCCTTACAGGAAATATTAGCGCTTGGAGGAGAGGTGCTGGTTCTCCAAGCGGATGTCACACAAGAATCGCAGTTACGTGATGCATGGACCTCGGCGGAGCAGCGATTTGGACGTATAGACGGGGTACTTCACGCCGCTGGCATTGTCGAAGACGGACCCTTCCTAACAAAAACGAGGGAAAGTGCTGCTCGTGTGCTGGCACCGAAAGTGGCCGGCACTCTGACGCTCGAAAAAACTACGCGCGACAAAACCTTGGATTTCTTCGTTCTCTTCTCCTCGATTAGCTCTGTGTTTTCGCCGGAGGGCCAGGTTGATTACGCCGCGGCGAATGCTTTCCTCGATACTTTTGCTGAGAAAAACCACCCCCGCATGCACGCAATTAACTGGGGCCTGTGGCGTGACGTGGGGATGGGCGCGAAGCCGAGAGCATCGCATCCATTGCTAGACCAAAGAATCGTGGAGTCCGACAACGAGGTGGTCTTCAGCAGCAGGTATCGTCTCGAGTCCCACTGGGTCCTTTCGGAGCACCGCAGTCTTGAGGGAACTGCAGTCTGCCCTGGAACCGCCTACTTGGAACAAGCGGCCGGCCTCTTGACTCGCGGCTCGTTCGATTCTCCACTCCAATTTGAAAACGTTTTCTTCTTGGCGCCCATGGTTGTCGGCGAGAAAGAGAATCGCGAGGTTCGTTTCCGCCTGGATCGCGAGGACCGCGTCTTTCGGTTCTCTATTTCGAGTCGAGACACGGCGTGGCGCGAACATGCCACTGGTTCGATTCAACGTATTTCCGAGCGAGCACCCGCAAAGAAGGATCTCGAGGGCATTCGTAAACGCTGTGCTGAGCGAACCTTACTGTTCGACGACGAACACCGAACTCGGCAGGAAGCGTTCTTCCACTTCGGGCCACGATGGAGGAATCTTAGAGCCATTCGCCTGGGCCAAGGCGAAGCCCTGACCGATTTGGAGTTGCCCAGCAATTCCTCTGCGGATGTCGCGAATTACTTGGTGCATCCGGCATTGCTTGATTTGGCCACCGGTTCGGCGCTGTACCTCGTCACCAATTATGACCAGTCGGCGTCCATCTACCTTCCGCTTTCTTACCGGAAAATCAAAGTCTACAAACGCTTCCCGGCGAAGATGCACAGCCACATTCGCACTCATGCTGAGAATGACTTGAGTCGCGAGGTTGTGAATTTTCAGATCACCTTGCTTGACCCCGACGGACAGGTCTTAGCCGAAATCGAAGATTTTTCCATGCGCAGGGTCAATGATCCCGCGGCGACTCTGGCGGAAGCCGCCCGCGGCGCGCGAGCCGGGTCCACACCTGACTTCAGCGATCATAGCGGACACGCCATTACGGTCGAGCAGGGCACGGAAGCCCTCGTCCGGATCCTGTCCTCGCAAATTCCGCCGACATTACTCGTCAACGCCGGCGACCTTCCCCTCGACGCAGGGCGAAAAGGCGACTCCAGCCCAGTCAGCAATTCAGCCATCGCCCTCGACGATGTGGAAGCCTTGCTAGCGAGTTGGTGGGAGGAACTTCTGGGCGTTCAGGTCGGGCTTGACGACGACTTCTTCGAGCTGGGTGGCCAATCCTTAATTGTTGTTCGACTTTTCAATAAAATCAAAAAGAACTATGGCGTCGAACTTCCGCTGAATACCTTATTCGAGGTGAGAACCGTCCGAAAACTCGCGGAGCGGATTCGCGGAGGCGCTAAGTTAGAGGCCGAGCGCCCGATTGGTCCTTCGCCCATGGTTGCCATTCAGCCTAACGGTACGCAGCCGCCTCTTTTCGTTATTTCGGGGCTTGGTGGCAATGTCATCAAGTTCCACAGCCTGGCTCACCATCTGGGTGAAGAGCAACCCATCTACGGGCTTCTTCCTCGTGGGTTGGATGGCAAAGAGCCGTTTGATACTACCGTGGAAGATATGGCTGCCTACTACGTTCGGGCTATTCGCGCCATACAGCCGCAAGGTCCGTATCGTGTTGTCGGCTACTCCTTCGGCGGCATTGTTGCCTTCGAGGTCGCTCAGCAGCTCGCTGCCGAGCACGGCCCGGTTGGTCTTCTCGGTCTCTTCGATACGATCGAGTGGCACTACATGGAGAACGTTAATCGCTCGTTGAATCCCAGCCAGCGCCTGCAGATTTATAAGGCCAAGTTGGGCGACGCGCTTTCGTCCAAGCAACGATTCACGAGCCTTCAGGAACTTGTCGGGGGTAAATTGCTTGCGGCAAAGGCGAGAATCCTTAGCGCTTTTGGCCGCAACACCTTCCCAGCAAATGGAGCCTCGATCGAAGAAGTCAACATTTTCGCGGCCGTCAATTACAAACCGCAAGTGTATCCTGGTGTGGTTACCATTTTCCGATCGACTACCAGGAGAATCGAAGATGGCAATGACCAATTCTTGGGCTGGGGTGGTCTTGCCAAGCAGGGAGTCGAGGTGCATCACATCGCTTCAAACCATTTCAATATTCTGCAGGAGCCCGGAGTCCGTATTCTCTCCGAGAAGCTTAAGAAGTGCCTGAACCGCAACACCGAAGAGTCGACTACCTCTGTGGTTGCGTTGACAGGGCTTTGAGCCTGAAAGCCTGCTGAATTTGCGTGTTTGGAAGAGGCTGTATCTTATACGAGAGCTGACCCGTGATGAGCTGACCCGTGATTCTCAAATCTATTGCCAAAACTATGGTCAGATCCGTCGCGGTCTGCTGCGTCGCCCCGCTTGGTCTAAGCGAACGCTTGGCCCGAAGAATTTTGCACCGGGATGTGTTTTTCGAATCGCACGGCGAGTTGCTCAGCCTCGTGCCTGGGAAAACAGGCCGTTATCTCCGCAATGCCTATTACTGGATGACCTTAGAAAGCTGTCCCCTGGATTGTTGTTTTTTGCTTGGTTCCGCATTCACCCATTCGAACGCCAAGGTCGGGCATCGTGTTTACATTGGTGCGTTCTCGCAGGTCGGTTCGGCATCCATTGGCGACAGTACGCTACTAGGAGATCATGTCCAGATTCTCAGTGGCAGCAGGCAGCACTCGTTCAGCGATTCGGGACGAACCATTCAAGAAAGCGAGCAGGAGTTCGCTTACATCGCAATTGGCGCCAACTGCTGGATCGGGACCAATAGCGTAGTTATGGCGAACTTGGGACGTGATTGCGTCATCGGCGCAGGAAGTGTTGTTACCAAGGCCGTTCCCGACAATTCGCTGGCCGTGGGTAGCCCGGCTCGAGTGATTCGCGAAGTCTATCCGAGTCAGAGTGCCTCGTCTCCTTCGCCGCCGGCTCCTAATCGCCATTCTGGGACGATCGTTGACCGTTAGTCTGTCGCAAGTACAACCCCGAATGCCACCGAAAACTGACTTCAGGATGGTATGGAATTTTCCCTGCGTGGCTCGGCACGTCCCAGGTATCGATCAGTTCGTATCCCAATTGAAATAAAGGCTCTAGAAACTCTTTGCGGTTGAACACATATTGCGGATGGAATGCTACGCCGCCATTCTGCAGCGTTACATACTCCCTACCTTCGTACAGCGGTAGCTTATTAATTAGCAAATGGGGTGGCCGCTCCGAGAGATCCTTCAGCATTTCGTGCAGGCGCGGCCTTTCGACGTACTGAAGAGAACCCGCTGCTAGAAAAATGTCTGCGCCTGAGGCCGCGCGAAAATCGGATGTGAAGCTTATTTCTTGTAACCCGCGCTCTCGCGCTAATTGTTTTCCAGCTTCAATGATCTCCCGCAAGTCGCAAACGATCCAGCGAAACTCCTCCGGGTATTCCAGATACTTCGCGTAGGAATAAAAATGTGTTCCGCGGTGTCCACCGAAATCGAATATCGTGGTTTTCGGCTGCAACAGCGATCTCATCCAGAATAGCACTGGATAGTCGAACGAGTACACTTGCGATAGCCGCGAATCAAATTCTGCTGCATACGCGGGATTGTCAAAACCCAATGGTTTAGTCGCTGGCGCCGTTTGGTTCGCTTCGTCGAAACTTTTATAAACTCCCCGGAAGCAGCCGAGAGCTGAGTTCGCGAAATGCTTCTCATAGCGCCGCTCAAAGAAAGGCGTTATAAAGGGAACATTCATTAATTTCGTCTTCCAATCATCTGTCATTGCTAGCATATGATCCGTCTATCTCATAACAAGCAACTCATGGTACGTGTTTCTAGGAATGATCGATTCAGAATCTCGCGATCGTAACAGAAGATCAAAGCGATTATTCCGTAATCCGGTTAACCAGTCGCTTCGTCCAAACTATCGGCATCATCGAAAAAGACTTAAAGTTGTCGAGTGCTGCGGATGTTCCCGGCGGTCTCGGGCGCAAGCCAAGTTTTCGGAGCGCGTAATTCATCCGGTATACATTCCCGCGCAGATAGTCGCGATATTGGAAATTGACGCTCATGCTTACTGAAACGTTATCGTCGTTTTG
>Ga0126381_100000776_pt1 | contig 34792 bp, 30 predicted proteins | sample PanSoiMetPlot_28_FD_96465 | JGI IMG/M metagenome (GOLD analysis project Ga0126381, IMG submission 96465) | Tropical forest soil microbial communities from Panama - MetaG Plot_28 | ecosystem: Environmental > Terrestrial > Soil > Tropical forest > Bulk soil | place: Panama | collected 2016-02-17 | reverse complement strand
GATGACCATTGACATGTCGAGTGGCTTTCATTTCCGTCCTGAGGGCTTGGGATTTCTGATGGCCTGGAATGATCCGCAAGAGACACCGGGATACAAAACAGAATTCGATCGTTCGTTTGTTGAGAAGATCCTGAACCGCGCAGTAAACTTCGCCCCTGTCTTCGAGGAAGCCGCGGTAAATCCATCACGCGCCTGGGCGGGTTTGTATGAGATGACACCGGATCACCACCCGATCCTCGGTCCTGTTGCGGAGGTTCCCGGGCTTTATCTGGCGAATGGTTTCAGTGGACACGGAGTCATGCATTCGCCTGCTACTGGAAAAATTTTGTCGGATGTGATCCTGACCGGCAGGACGGACCTGATCGATATCGACCAATTTCGTCTGAGCCGGTTTCAGGAGGGAAAGTCGATCGAAGAAACTGCCGTCCTCTAACGAAGTACTCCTAACCCGATTTGGCCATGAAGGCCTTGGTCGGGCGAGGGAACATCTCCGCCGCCAAACCACACACGAATTCCTTCGGGCGTAACCTCGACCGTGGGGTCACACATGACCGCTCGATCCCAATCTTCGGTGCCCTCCAACGGCTGAAAGTTCTCCTCGCGCCGCCACTTCACTCCATCCGCAGATCTCGCCAATCCAATCCGCCGATGTTCACGGCGATCGCGGCCGGTGTACAACATCCAGTAAGAACCACCCGAACTCCAGACTGCTGGCTCGCCAAGTCCGTTCTCGTCAAATGCTCCGTCGCGGCCCAAATCCAGAATCGGATTGGCGCGCGATTTCTCCCAAACAATTCCATCGCGCGACCGAGCCAGACCGAGTTTTTGCTGACGTGCTCGATTCTGTCCAAGGTAAAACAAGAAGAAGAATTCGCCGCGCCGAATTACGTACGGATCCGCGACAGCTCGTTCGTCGAAGCTGCCAGTGGGACCGGGAGACAGTACAGCGTCCCCGTGCTTTTGCCAACTCAAGGCATCATGTGAGCGCGCGAGTGCGATTCTCGGCGGATCACCAGCCTGGTACCAATAGAGCAGTTCGCCATTGGACTCGATCACCGTTCCGTTCGCGGCGATGTATTGGCCTTCCCAGCCTGCAGGAGAAAGTACGCGCTGGCGCTTGTTCCATTTCACTCCGTCCGTAGAGTTGGCCGCACCAGTGTGCCAGGTTTTACCGTCAAACCCCGAATACAGATTGAGGTAGCGCCCGCCGATGCGCACTACGGAAGGATTCAAAACGTCACTTGAATCCCATGCTCCTTGCGGTCCTCGTCCGAGCACCGGAGCCACTTGCGCTTGCCAATGGAAAGGCCCGCGCGGCCCGTTGGGATCGGGTGAAGGCAATGTAAAGTCGGCGTATCGTCCGCACCCGCACGTCGCTAGAACGGAAATCAAGAGCAGCTTGTTTCGAACGTTACCCAACTTGCAGAAGTGGCCGAAGGTCGCGAACATTCTTCAAATTTTCAATCATGATGATTTGCTCAATGAGCGCACTCGATTTCTTGGCGCCCAAAACCGGAGTAATCAGATCGCGGGCTTTCGAGACAACTTCTGCCCGAGGCATCGGATTCTCCGCCGTGCCGCGGACGTCATCCACGCGATCCGCCAACTTCGTACCATCATTCAGCGTGATCTCGACGATCGCCACTCGCTTCGGACTAAGTTTCTCCAATTCTGCGTCAGTAATGAGCTCGACCTTCGCCCGTTCCCGCAGCAGCGCAGGGTCTTTCATCCGCCCTCGATCATGCGCCGCGGCGAAAGAAGCCGTCTCGTCCATTAGCATGACGGCGACCATATGCTGGAGGGAAATGTCGGGCATTTCCCGATTGTTCACCGTCTTTGCGTCACTGATGGATAGACGCACCACTACGGATTTAACGTCGTGCGCTTCGAACGGCCTGCGCGTGCGGATATTCTCCATCGCGTCCAAAGCCGCCTGAATCGGCGACCCTACAGTCCATTTCTTAATATTCGTGCGCGTAATCTCAAAACGCTCGCCGAGCTTATCGATCAGGCCCGCCGAATCCACCTTGGGTGCAAACGCTGAAAGAAAGTTGTCCGGCCCCGAAAAAATGTCTTCCACTCCGCTGCCGCCGAGTTGAATCAGCAAAGCAGCCGTCACGCCGTTCCTCGCCGGCATGCCCGCAAAGACAAGCGATTTCTCAATGTGCTCGGTGTCGCGCTGCCAAGCGGCGATTCCTGACGCTTGTTGTGAAGCGTAATCCAGCACCCATCTCATTTGATGCGCGTTAAGAGACGCGACAGATGCCGCAGCCGCCGAGGCTCCGAAGGTTCCTGCGATGCTGTGCGAGGAGCGGTGCGTCTCCATCTGGTACGGCAGGGCGCCGAGCGTCATAGTGACGCGAGGGCCGATATCATAGCCCAGCACCACAGCACGTAAAAATCGATTCCCGTCGACGTTCCCTATTTGCTCGGCCATCGCAAGAGCGGCGGGAACCACAGCGCAGCCTGGATGAGATTGAGAAGGGGCGTGGGAATCATCCGTCTCGTCCGAATGCGCCAGTAGACCGTTGGCGATGGCTGCTTCCATAGGTCCGCAGACGATGTTCGTCGCCGGAATGGTCGCGACTTTGTCCCCTTGGTGAGCTCGCGCAAACTCGATTCCAAGTTTCCCTGGAGGAAGCGTGGACCCGGAGATCATCGCCGCGAGTGTGTCGAGTATATGGTGCTTTGCTTTTTCCACGACTTCCGCGGGTAGCGCACGGTCACGCGCGGCAGCCATATAGGCGCTTAGAGTGTCTGTAACGGACGCGGTTTCTCCGCGCACACGCGCCGCTGGCCAGGCAAACATTGCGCCAGTGGTGGCTTTCAATAAATCGCGCCGTTTCATCGTTGCGCTCCTATTTGAATTCGTTGCGGAACACAGTGCCGCCTTTCATTACGAACTTGATCCGCTCCGTCTCCGAGATGTCTACGAGAGGATCACCGGAAACCGCAACCAGGTCTGCGAAGCGGCCTTTATCGATCACGCCCACTTTTTTGCCTAGATCGAAGTTTAAGCTTTCGGCGGCGTTCGTCGTCGCCATCTGCAGCGCCTGCGCGGGAGTGAGGCCCCACTTCACAAAGATCGCAAACTGCATGGCTTGAGTTCCGTGTCCTCCCAAATAAACGCCGCTGCCAAAGATCTGCTTAATGTTTTCTTTCACGAGCCTTTTGAAACTGAGCTCGGTGAGCTTGAGGCGTGTCGTCTTGCCGCCCGAGGCTTTCAGATCGCGAGCTTCCATATCACCGATCAGGTCCCACAGCGTCTGGTTGACAGGCCGCAATGTGCCATCCGGAAGAGGCTGCTTGAAAAGTCGAATTGTCTCATCGTCCAGACCAGGTGCGCCGGTCACGCCGACGATCACGTGAATCGGCAGATCGACTCCGGCGGTAAGGCAATTTCGCAGTCCTTCGCCGCCGTAAGCATGGCATGCGACTTTCAATCCACGCCGATGCGCCTCATCGACAATCGCCTGATCCTCTTCGAGGGTGAGGGAAGGCACGTTGATCATCTTGCCGTCTGGAGTGAAGGCGCCAGAACCCGGAGGATCGGGATAACCGCCGCCCTCGTAGTCTTCCGTGTCGTAGATCTTTACCCAATCTGTTCCGTAGTGTGAGTGCTCGCGAACAGCGGCTCGGGCGAACCACGGGGAATTGATATTGCTCGTAAGTTGCCACACACCCTGCCCAAACGGCGACACGGTAGAAGGGGCCGGATACGGCGTCGCCGCGCGCGGATTTAATTGCGGCCCGGCGACCTGCATTCGAGGCCCTGGCACCAGCCCTTTCTCGATGGCATCACGCAGTTCCACGCTCGCATATGTGTACGGCGAGCCCATGTCCTGAATGGTCGTAAATCCCGCGTACAAATCTTTCAATGCATAGTTCGCTCCCATCAGGGCTGCGCGAGCGTCATTCGGTTGCTGGTCCTGAAACAGATGTACGTGCCGGTCGATCAATCCCGGGAGCACCGTGGCGTTGCTAAGATCGATTACGCGCGCTCGCGGTGGTACGCTTACGCTTCCCGCAGGACCGACATCCGCAATGCGGTCCCCTTGAATCACGATCACCTGGTTCGCGAGGTTCTTCGCTGTGCGCGGATCGAACATGCGCCCGGCGCGTACAACGACACCCTCCCCCGGGGCGCCTTGCATGTTCATAACGGACGCATTGAATTGGGGTGTTTCGGGGCGAACACCCTGGGCCGAAGCAGCGATTCCAATGAAGATCGCGGTGGCCCAAGCAGGCAGATGCTGAATCCGCATGAAACGATCCTACCCCTTTCTCGACTTCGTCTTCAGGGGTGGACGTTTGATTGTTGAACCGGATCGCCCTGCTTTGCCCTACAAGAAAGACTTCTAAGCTTTGGTCTTGGCGACGAGGTTTGCCGCTCTAAGCAGTGAATCAAACGTACCTGCGTCCGTCCACCAGCCCTCCAACACGGAGTAGCTCATTGTTCCTTCGCGAATGTAGGCGTTATTCACGTCAGTGATTTCGAGTTCCCCCCGCCCGCTTGGCACGAGCTTTCTTACTTTCTCGAATACCGTACCGTCGTACATATAAATACCGATCACAGCACAGTTGGATTTGGGATTGCGAGGTTTCTCCTCAATGCTTACGATGCGTTCTCCGTCCATCTCAGCGACGCCAAAACGGTCAGCATCCTGAACCTCTTTAAGGAGAATACGCGCTCCGCGTTCCTGTTTTTCAAAGGCCCGCACCGCTTCCGTGATGGACCCTTCGATGATGTTGTCTCCTAAGATGACGCAGACCTTTTCACCATCAGCGAAGTGCTCGGCAAGGGCAAGCGCGTCGGCGATTCCTCCCTCGCCTTCCTGATAGGTGTAGTTCAGATGTGCAAGCCCGAACTCCTTGCCGTTCGCCAAGAGACGCAGAAAGTCCCCCGAATTTCTTCCTCCGGTGACCAGCAGGATGTCTTTAATTCCAGCCTCCACCAGAGTCTGAATGGGATAAAAGATCATCGGCTTGTCGTAAATCGGCAGCAGATGTTTGTTTGTGATTTTGGTGAGCGGAAATAGACGGCTTCCGGTTCCCCCCGCAAGAACGATACCCTTCATGAAATTGTCCCTAGGCTGGCTCCAGTGCTTGTCCTGCCCCCGGTTCCCTTTCTATAGCAATACCGATCAACCCCCACAACAGCACGAGCACATAGTTCATTGCCTGAAATAACAAGATATAAGCAATCGCATCGTCGCGGCGAACGCCGAACGGACTCAGCACATTCACCGCGACAAATTGATAAATTCCCACATAACCAGGTGTGGAGGGAAGAGCGCTCCCCAGGCCCAGACCCGCGATCAACAGGAAGGCCACTTGCAAGCGAATGTGTACACCAATGGAATTTGCGGCGACCACTGTGGTTAATCCGTCTACGAACCAGATCAGCGCAGTGAGTCCGAGGAATTTCGCCAAGCGGCCAAAATCATGAAAGCTGCGAATCCCTTCGAGAACTTGCTCCAAGATATGTTCAATCGGCGTGCGAATTTTCTCTGGCAGAGGAAGACGCTGGAGGAACCGAAACCAGAATCTTTCGAAGGGAGGGAGCAGTGCTATCGCCGCGGCGCCGGTCAATCCGACGATGGCAAACGGCCTTGCGGCAGTCGAGAGCCAGCCCACTTGAACCGGCATTATGAGAAGCACAATCGCGCTGATCGTAATCAACGTAATTGCGTCGACAACGCGCTCCGAAAGCGCCGTCGTAAGCACGAACGCTTTGCTCATGCCGGAGCGCCGGCTGATCATCAACGTTCGAATCACTTCTCCCGCTCGAGCAGGTAGTACGTTGTTTCCCAAATACCCGGCAGAGGTCGCCCAAAATGCGAGCGGTACGGAAACTTGCCTTCTCGCGAGCAGCAAAACGCGCCATCGATAAGAGCGAAGAAACAGAGTAACGGACATCATGCCCGTCGCAGCCGCCACGATAGGCAAGCGCGCGCTCTTCAGCGTTGCCCAGACGCTTTTCCAGTCGATCCCCCTCAGTGAAAAATAAAGGAAAACCGCCGCGAGTGCGAGCGAAATCACCCAATAGATTGCTTTGGGCCGAGGCGCACCTATGGCTTCATTAGTTTCGGCCACCTGTTGAGTATAGCGAACGTAATCTCATCATCGACCCAATTCGCCCCGCAGTTTAGGGTGGAATAGAAGCAGGAGGGCGCAAATGTCTGATACGGCTTCAGGAGCACGGCGAGGAGAACAGGTTATCGAACGGCTTCGGAGCTCACCGCCGAACTTGTTTTACGATGGCAAACGAGTCGAAAATCCCACCACTCATCCGGCGCTGAAGAGAGGTATCGCTTCCCTTGCCGCCCTCTATGATGTTCAATGGCGGCAGGCGGATACTACACTCTTCCCGTCACCCTCGTCCGGAAACCTCGTCAGCCGCGCCTTCCAAATTGCCGCAACACTGGAGGATCTGCGCGCCATTTCCGCCTCCATGAAGGTCCGCGCGGATTGGAGCCTGGGAATGATGGGGCGTGCGCCGGATTACTTGAATCGGGCAATCACAGGTTATGCTTCAGGTGCGCCTTACCTTGCCGAGGCAGGCGCGCAATTCGGGGAGAATGCAAAGCACTATCATTCTTTCTTACGCGAAAATGATCTGAGCCTCACGCACACGTTAATCACCCCTCAGGCCAACAGTGCCGCGGGACCCTCGAAGCAAGCCGATCCGTTCCTCGCCGCTCGGATCAAGGAGGAGAGTAAGGAAGGGCTGGTGATTAAGGGCGCGCGGATGCTCGCCACGTTGCCGATCGCGGATGAGTTGATGGTGTTTCCCTCCACGTTGCTCAAGAACCAAGCCGAAGACGCTCCCTACGCATTTGGCTTTTGCATTCCAACCAACGCACAGGGACTCAGCTTTCAGTGCCGGGAAAGCGTGGATTATGGGCGCTCGCATTACGATCATCCGTTAGGGTCGCGTTTCGAAGAGATGGACTCGGTCGTACTGTTCGATGACGTGCTAATTCCCTGGGAGCGCGTATTTTTATACAAAGATGTTGCCCACTGCAACGGCGCGTATGCTCGCACGGGAGCGCTTTCCGGTATGGCGCACCAAGTGGTGGTAAAAGACCTTGCAAAGACCGAATACCTGATGGGACTCGCGTCACTTTTGGTTCAAACAATCGGCGTGGAAGTCTTCCAGCATGTTCAGGAGAAACTCGCAGAGATTTGGGTAAACATGGAAACCATGCGCGCCTTTCTGCACGCTGCGGAAGCAGGCGGAAACGTAGACGAATACGGAATGATGCGGCCTGCGTGGGACCCTCTGGATGGGGCGCGGAATCTCTACCCCAAGCTCTACCCCAGAATGGTCGAGATCATTCAGCAGCTCGGCGCTAGCGGTTTAGTGGCAATGCCGACTGAGGCGGACTTGAACGGGCCCCTTGCCGAGGAGATCCAGCACGTCTTTCAGGCCGCTCGGGCAGAAGCGAGAGAGCGAATTCCCTTATTTCGACTGGCTTGGGATACTGCCGTCTCCGCGTTTGGCTCACGCCAAGTGCTCTATGAGAGGTTCTTCTTCGGCGATCCCGTGCGAATGGCCGGAGCACTCGTCGAAAGTCACGACCGGTCGCAATACATGGATCGCGTGCGCGATTTTCTGAAGCGAGAGTTGTAGGCGCCCAAGATGCTTCGATCTACACTCGAGCCAACTTCGCCGCGCTGATCGCCTGCCCGATATGCCGCTGAATATGCTCCGCCGTATGGACCAGGAGCCCGATAACGGTCGATGGCAGCTTCTTCCGCCCGATCTCCCGAGGCTCGGTCAAAGATGCCGGATCGAGTGCCCGCACGATCGCCGCGGACCTGCGGAACACCTCGTCCATCTCCTCCAACAGTTCCCCTCTACTCGCGCCTGGATTCTTCTCGTTCTTCAAGAAAGCCAACTGCGCGTCATTCAGTTGCTCACCCTGCATGTAGGTGAGAAGCCGGTCGGTGCTTCCAGAGATATGCCGGATATGAAATCCGACCGAGCCGAAACCGTGCGGCGCGGCCCAGATCTGTTCGGTCGTAAGCCCCTCAGTGTACTTCGCTAAATCCTCGCGAGCATGCTGGAACGTGTAAAGAATCGGAGCTGTCAGCGGGCTAACCCCTTCAATCGGGCCACGCATCCAGGGTTCAGGTAAATGCGGATCAGAACGTTGGGGGCTCGTCATATCCTATGAAAGGTCTTCAGGATATCTCGCGTCGAATAGCGCAGAGCAATCGGCCGTCCGTGCGGGCAGCTCATTGGGCAGGAAGTTTGCGCCAATGCACGCAGAAGCCAGTCGATCTTCTGAGGCTCCAGCTTCATGTTGATCTTGATCGCCGCGCGACAGGCTATCGAAGCCGCCATTGCCCGGCGGACATCGTCCAAAGACGATTTACGCAGCTCTCTTTCCGAGATCTCAAGAATCTCAAAGAGAATCTTCTCGGCCTCGATGGCGCCGACGCCCGCTGGGGCGGCCTTAACAGCTACAGTCCGGTTCCCGAAGGGCTCCGTCTCAAATCCGAGCGGCTCCAACTCCTCAGCAATGCGAGCATACTCGATCTGCTGCGCTGCCGTAAGCGAAATCACCAGCGGCAACAAAAGCCTCTGCGACTCTACTTCGCCCGTCGAACGCGCGCGAAGCACTTGCTCGAACAGGATGCGTTCATGCGCGACGTGCTGGTCGATGATCCACAACCCGTCCCGCCCCGCTGCAACAATGAAGCTGTCGTGAATCTGCCCTAAAGGACGAAGATCTTTGAGAGCATCCAGGCTTTCAAGCTCCGGCGCGTAGGCATCGGCGAAAATCGGGCCGTGCGTATCCGGAATCTTCAGACGTGGTTCTGATTCAACGAGCCCCGTATTTTCTTGTGGAGCATCCACAAAATCAAACCGCGGAATCGGCGATGGAGTTCGGTGCAATCGGAAATCTGGTAGATCGGCAACCGGAGCAGTTTCGAACGGGGGTAGAATCTCAGGTCCGCTCGCAAGCGGCGGCGGGAACGGATCCGGAGCGGAAGGCGGAAATGGGGTTGGATGCGCCCCAGTCATCGACGTCGCAAACCCGAAGGAAGCAGCGGTAGTCATATTCTCAATCCGCTGGCTAAATTCCGAATAAGGCAGTTCCGCCCCCATTTGTGCGGGGACGGCGGAAGTGATCCGCGGCACAGGCCGCTGCTCCATCAAAATCTCCCGAATCGTGTCCCGCACAAAGTCGTGCACCAGCGATCCATGCCGGAAGCGCACCTCGGTCTTCGAAGGATGGACATTTACGTCCACCTCCTCCGCGTCGCAATCCAGAAAAAGTAACGCGAACGGAAAACACGCCGGGGGCATTAGGTTGTGGTATGCGGATGAGATCGCGTGCAATAGTAAACGGTCGCGAATCAGCCTTCCGTTTACGAACAAGTAAATCGAGTTTCGATTCAGCTTTTGTACCTGAGGACCACTGACAAACCCACGCAAACGGAAGCGGCGCTTCAGGGGCTCTTCGCCTTCTTCCGCGGGTAGCGGAAGGTCACGCCCATGATCGCCCAGATCAAGAAGATCGTCGAGGATTTGACTTCCGAAGACCTGAAAAACGCGCTCGCGCAAAGAGCCAACAGGCGTCACGTTGAGCAACTCGACATTGTTGTGACGCAGCACGAAGCTTTTTGAAGGATGCGCCAGGCTGTAATGCGTAATCAGCGACGCGACGTGCGCGATTTCTGTCTGCTCCGAGCGAAGAAATTTCTTACGCGCCGGAACGTTATAAAACAGATCCTGCACGGTAACGGTAGTTCCGCGCGTGAATGCAAAGTCGTCACAGCGGAGCATTCTGCCACCCGCGATCTCGACGACCGTCCCAACCTGCTCTTCCGACGTTCTGGTTTCGAGCAACAGCCTCGACACCGAGGCAATCGAAGGTAAAGCCTCGCCACGAAAACCAAGAGTTGAGATGTGAAGTAAGTCTTTGACGTCTGATAGCTTGCTAGTGGCGTGACGCTCAAATGCCATCATGGCGTCGTCGCGCATCAGGCCGCAGCCGTTATCCGCCAAGCGGATCAGGCGCCTTCCGCCTGCTTCGACATCGAGCCGGAATTCCGTAGAGCCCGCATCAAGCGAGTTTTCAAGCAACTCCTTGACGACGCTCGCGGGCCGTTCGACAACCTCTCCAGCGGCGATTTTGTTCGCTACATTGTCGGAGAGGATTCGAATTCGGCCCATTTCGCGCCTGGCTTGCTTCCCCTAACTACTCATCGACGCCAGGAAATCTGCGTTGTTCCGAACCTTGGAGAGACGATCGATCAGCAACTCCATGCTTTCCACCGGCGATAGCGGATTCAGCACGCGGCGCAGCACAAATACGCGGTTCAGCTCATCGGACGGACGGAGCAACTCTTCCTTACGGGTTCCAGATCGGGTGATGTCGATGGCCGGGAACACACGCTTATCCATCAACTTGCGGTCGAGATGGATTTCCATGTTACCCGTGCCTTTGAATTCTTCGAAAATCACGTCGTCCATGCGGCTGCCGGTATCGACAAGCGCCGAAGCGACAATGGTCAAGGAGCCGCCTTCCTCTATGTTGCGCGCGGCCCCGAAAAATCTCTTCGGGCGTTGCAACGCGTTCGAATCGACACCGCCCGAAAGCACCTTGCCCGACGGTGGAACCACCGTGTTGTAGGCACGCGCCAGGCGTGTGATCGAATCCAAAAGAATTACGACATCTTTTTTGTGCTCCACCAGGCGCTTCGCCTTTTCGATCACCATCTCCGCCACCTGAACGTGACGCGATGCTGGTTCATCAAATGTAGAGGAAATCACTTCGCCCTTAACCGAGCGCTGCATATCCGTAACTTCTTCCGGACGCTCATCGATCAGCAGGACGATCAACGACACTTCGGGATGGTTCGCCGTCACCGAGTTTGCGATCGACTGCAAGAGCATCGTCTTACCGGTACGCGGCGCAGCGACGATCAACCCACGTTGCCCCTTGCCGATCGGCGCGACCAGGTCCATGACACGGCCCGAGTAGTTTTCGCGTGTCGTTTCCATCTTCAGCCGCTGTTGCGGGTAAAGCGGCGTCAGGTTATCGAAGAAGATCTTGTTTCGCGCTTCCTCGGGCGGCTCAAAGTTGATCGCATCAACTTTGATCAATGCGAAATAGCGCTCCCCTTCCTTGGGCGGACGAATCTGGCCGCTGACCGTATCTCCGGTACGCAGATCGAAGCGTCGAATTTGAGACGGCGACACATACACGTCGTCCGGACCAGGCAGATAGTTGTACTCAGGCGCGCGGAGGAAGCCAAATCCGTCCGGCAAACACTCGAGCACGCCCTCGGAGAAGATCAAGCCGCTCTTTTCCGCCTGCACCTGCAGGATTTTGAAGATCAATTCTTGCTTGCGAAATCCGGCGAAACCCTGGACACCCAAATCTTTCGCGATCTGGTTGAGCTTTTGGATGCTCATGTCCTTGAGTTCGACAAGATCGAGTGCGTTCTTTCCCTGCTGGTTCTGAGCAGCACGCCTTTGTTTATCGAACGGACGGTCGCTCACCGGAGGCGCCGCGTTTTCTGCCGGTTTCACCTCGGCGGGCCTTGTGTCGGCAGGTTTCACGTCCGCCGGCCTTACGTCTCCAGCTTTAGCCTCCGCAGCGGCAGGAACCGGGGCTGATTCCGCAGGTTTCGGGGGTTCTGGCGCCTTCACTTCCTCGGCGGGCTTCGGTTCGGCTTTAACGTCGGCCTTTACGGTTTCCGTCTTACTGTCCCTGGGCTCGCCTTTGTCCTTACCGTCATGGACGGTAGCTTTGTCCCCGCCCTTATCCGCAGCCGACTTGCGCGGCTTCGGCTCCTTCGGTGGCGGAGGTGCTTCCGCTCCGGCGTTCTCTACTGGTTGGTTTTGATTTTCCAGATCGCTTGCCAAATTTCCCTCACTCCCCGGCCGGTTTCAGCCGAGCACTCGAGTAACTCTCCCGTGTATCCATCACGGAGGGCTTTCGTGCTTTGGTGTCTTTCTTTCTGAGACTTCAACTTGTCAATTTTCGTAACAACGACCACGTACGGCCGGTTGTTTGCTTCGAGCCACTCCCGAAGCTCCACATCCTTTTTCATCCATCCCCTGCGGGCATCCAGCAGCAAAACGGCGAGACGCAATGATTTGCGCCGTTCGAGGTAAGCCTCGATCAGCCCCTTCCACTCACTTCGGATTTCTTGGGGGACTTTTGCGAATCCATACCCTGGAAGGTCGACGAATCTAAATCCGCCGTCTACCTGGTAGAAATTGATTAACTGCGTACAACCGGGGCGAGCGCTAACGAACGCCAGCCCATTGGAACCCACCAGCGCATTGAGCAAGGTGGATTTGCCCACGTTACTGCGTCCCAGGAACGCGACTTCCGGTTCCGCGTCTCCCTGATCTCTTTCCGGGGGAAACTGCTCCGGCCGGGCTGCACTTATTATAAAACGCGCGGACATGCCGCCGTGGGCGCAGAATCCAACCCTGCGCAATTCCTTAGTGTGTGATTTTTTCTTCGCGGGACCGAGCCACAATCTCTGCGGCGTTCAACATACCCGTCATCGGCGCCATCTCAATCTGGCGCTCCAGCGCCAGCTTCAGCACTTCATCCATGGAACTGACGAAGTTGAGCTTCATCTCTTTCCGGACATTATCCGGAATATCCGGGAGATCCTTCTCGTTATCCTTCGGCAAAATCGCCTCGCGGATCCCTTGCCGGTGCGCGGCTAGCAGCTTCTCTTTTAAGCCGCCGATAGGCAGCACCTTCCCTCTTACAGTAATCTCTCCGGTCATCGCGATATCCGCGCGAACCGGAATGCTAGTAAGAGCACTGGTAATGCTGGTAGCAATTGTAATACCCGCCGAAGGTCCATCCTTCGGAATCGCGCCTTCCGGCACGTGCAGGTGAATATCGATATGTCGATAGAAGTCGCGCGGCAAATTCATTTCGTGCGCGCGGCTGCGCAAATAACTCATCGCTGCCTGCGCCGATTCCTGCATCACATCCCCAAGTTTGCCGGTTGTCGTCAGTCGTCCGCGGCCTTCCATGATCGCCGCTTCCGTCGTCAGGATCGATCCGCCGACTTCGGTCCACGCTAGCCCAACCGTTGCGCCGACTTCGTTCTTCTTGTCCATCGGTTGTTCGCGGAATTTTTGGGGTCCAAGAAGATCGTTCACCTTAGCGGCGTCAATTACAGCCCTCTCGAACTTCTTCTCGCCCTTTTTGGAGTTCTGCGAATTCACCACCAACCGGGCAACCTTGCGGCATACGTTCCCGACTTCACGCTCCAGATTACGGACGCCCGCCTCACGCGTGTAGTGCTGTACCAATTCCTGCAGGCCCGCATCCGTAAACTCGATATGCTTATCGGTGAGCCCAGTGCCTTTCGATTGCTTAGGCGCCAGGAATCGTTTGGCGATTTCCATCTTTTCGAGCTCCGTGTAGCCCGAAAGCCGGATCACTTCCATACGGTCCTGCAACGCCGGCGGAATTGTGTGAAGCACATTCGCCGTGGCAATGAAGAAGACCTGGCTCAGATCGTATTCCACGTCCAGATAATGATCCTGGAACATGTAGTTCTGCTCGGGATCCAAAACTTCGAGTAACGCCGCCGATGGGTCGCCGCGGAAATCCGTCGACATTTTGTCGATTTCGTCCAGCATGAAAACGGGATTGCGAACGCCCGCTTTTTTCATCATCTGGATCACTTGACCTGGTAAGGCGCCAATGTAAGTACGCCGATGACCGCGAACCTCGGCTTCGTCCCGAACGCCGCCAAGCGAGAGCCTAACGAACTTGCGACCCGTCGCTTTCGCAATCGACATTCCTAGCGAAGTTTTTCCCACGCCCGGGGGTCCGACGAAGCAAAGAATCGAACCCTTGGGATCTTTTACCAGGCGTCGTACAGCCAGGAACTCCAAAATGCGTTCCTTGATCTTCTCAAGCCCGTAGTGATCACTTTCCAGCACGTTCTGCGCGAATGGCAGATCGCGGATCTCTTTGGACTTCTTCTTCCACGGCACGGCAAGCAGCCAGTCTAGGTAGTTGCGCGAAACTGTTGATTCCGCCGACATCGGAGGCATCTGCTCCAGCCGTCGCAATTCGGCGATCGCCTTCTCGTGGGCGTCCTTAGACATCCCCGCGGCGTCGATCTTCTTCTTCAGCTCGTCGTACTCGCTCTTCTCGCCTTTGCCGAGCTCCTTCTGGATCGCCTTGATCTTCTCGTTAAGGTAATACTCTTTTTGCGCCTTCTCCATCTGGCGCTTCACGCGGCCCTGAATCGTGCGGTCGACGTTGAGCTTCTCGATTTCGATATCGAGCATCTCGGCGACGCGCGTCAGGCGATCCACGGGATCGAAGATCTCAAGCAACTCCTGCTTCTCTTCAATCGAAAGCTGGAGGTTCGCGCCGACCGTATCGGAAAGCTTACTCGGATCATCTCCGCGAATCGCGGCGATCATGGAGTCGTAATTAACGTTCTGGCTGACCTTAACGTATTGCTCAAATAGCGTCGTCACGCGCGAAACCAACGCGTCGAGCTGTGGACCGTTCTCGATCCGGTATTGGAACGTCTTGATGGTGGCTTTGAGATATCCTTCGTCTTCGCTCACCGAAAGAATTTTGCCACGCTCGACGCCTTCCACGAGAACTTTGATGTTCCCGTCGGACTGCTTCACGCTCTGAACAATATTGGCGACCGTACCTACCGAATAGATTTCATCGGGACGAGGCTCATCAACACTCGCGTCTGTCTGGGTGGCGAGGAAGATCTTGCGATCCCCACCCAACGCCTCTTCAAGAGCCCGAACACTCGATTCCCGCCCGACGATGAACGGTGTCATCATGTGCGGAAAAATCACGAGATCCCGGATGGGCATCATCGGCAAACGGCGTGTATCGGATTTTTCTTTTGAGGTGAGCATGAAATTCCTAAACCCAGTGAGCAACAACCAAGAGGAGCGGGCTTACTCCTATTATGCACTCGCGCAAAATCGACGCACCTGGGCGCAAATCTGGTGGGGTTATCGGTAATCGGGTGCTTATCCGGCTTTTTCAAGGAGCTGGACGTTGATTTTCTGCGTCATGACCATCTCTTTGGTGACCAGGAACTCGCGCACCTTCTTGTACGAAGGCACGTAATACATCAGATCGAGCATCAGATCCTCAAGGATCATACGCAATCCGCGAGCGCCTACCCGACGCTCCATCGCTAACTGGGCGATCGCATCCAGAGCATCGTCGCTGAATTTGAGACGTACGTTTTCGAACTCGAACAGCTTCTGATATTGCCGGATGATCGCGTTCTTGGGCTTCGTGAGGATCTGCACTAGCGCTTCCTTGGAGAGGTCTTCCAGCACCGCCACCACGGGCAGGCGTCCGATAAATTCGGGAATGAAGCCGCTCTTGATCAAGTCAACGGGCTGAACCTGTTCGAGCATCGTCAGATCGCGCCGGCCCGAACTGCCTACGCGCCGCTGCTTTTCCTGATTCGCTTCTTCAGGATTTGAAAATCCGATGGTACGCGTTCCCACGCGCCGCGAAATCGTCTTCTCGAGGCCGATGAACGCCCCGCCGCAAATGAATAAGATGTTCGTCGTATCGACCGGGGTGAATTCCTGGTGCGGATGCTTGCGGCCGCCCTGCGGAGGAACATTCGCAACCGTACCTTCCAAAATCTTCAGGAGAGCCTGCTGCACTCCCTCTCCCGAAACATCTCGGGTAATTGACGGATTCTCGTCCTTGCGGCCGATTTTATCGATTTCGTCGATGTAAATGATGCCTTGCTGGCAACGCTGAACGTCCCAATCGGAATTCTGCAGGAGGCGGAGAATAATGTTCTCAACGTCTTCGCCGACGTAACCAGCTTCCGTAAGGGTGGTGGCGTCCACAATCGCAAACGGCACATCCAGAATCCGTGCAAGCGTTTGGGCCAGTAAGGTTTTACCGGTACCCGTCGGGCCGATCAAAAGAATATTCGATTTCGAAAGCTCCACCTCTCCCGCGCGCTGCTTGTTCATCTGAATGCGCTTGTAGTGGTTGTAAACTGCTACGGCGAGCTTCTTCTTGGTGGCATCCTGGCCGATTACGTATTGGTCCAGATACTCTTTTAATTCCAATGGTTTAGGAAGCTTGTGCGGAGCTCCATAGGACTGCTCATGCCGATCGTCTTCCAGGATCGAGTTGCAGACCGCGATACATTCGTCGCAGATGTACGCACGGGGATAATCCGACGGGGATGAAATTAGCTTCCCAACGACGTCCTGGCTTTTGTGGCAGAAAGAACAACGTAGGGAATCATCGGAGCCAGCTCGTTTCACTAGGATCTCCTCGGGACAGGGTTACAAAACTCGAACATTCTCAGTATAGCGCCTTTAAACGCAAGGGACTGCCCACAATTCTGCAGGCTCCTGAGGCAAGTATAGCGAAATTATGTGCGCTGAAAGAGGAACGAACGTCCTGGTACAAGCCTCTTACTTACGGGCATAGTACCTCTACTGAGTGAGTGCTATGGCGAGCAGCAACGCCCGTTGTGTACCTAGTAGCGAGTTTTTGGTGTCGAAACTTTCTTCCGGGGAATGCGCAGCCTTTCCCACGCCCCCGGAACCGATCGTGATCGCCGGAATGCCCAGGTTCATCGGAACGTTCGCATCTGTCGAACTCTCACTTAACCGGACGTTGGCGCCAAGCGATCGGGTTACAGCCAGCGCGGTTTGCACAATGGGTGATGATTCCGGCGTCTGTCCGGCCGGCCTATAGCCCACCAATTCCAGGCTGGCCGAAACCGATCCCTTACTCTTCCAACGCTCGTTCTCTTCCTGGACGGCCTCCGCCACGGCCGCTTTGAAGCGGGAATGCAGTGCCTCAAGGGAAGCTTTGTCCGCCGAGCGCATGTCCACCTCCATCCACGCCTCAAACGGAATCGCATTCACCGACGTTCCGCCTCCAACCCGGCCTACATTGAAAGTCGTCTTCGGATTTGAAGACACCTCGAATGCATCGATTTTCGCAATCGCCCGGCCCATCGCCTGAATCGGATTCGCCATCCCGAACGCTCCGTAGCTATGCCCACCCGGGCCCTTGAAAGTCACGCGGTAGCGATAGCTCCCGACGCCGAGGTTCGTGACTCCGAGCCCAGTGCCGTCAATGGAAACGAATTTATCGATCTGATCCTTGAGCGTGCTCCCAAATAGTTCCTTCATCCCGCGAAGGTCGCCGAGTCCCTCTTCACCTACGTCCGCAACGAACGTGAGCGTTCCTTGCGTTTGAACTTTGCCATCGTCCAATGCCTGAATTACCGCCAGCAGCACCCCGAGCCCTCGGCAATCATCGCCAATCCCTGGACCCTTTAGTAGAGTTGCGTCACGCGTGACTTTGACGTTGGTGCCTTCCGGAAAAACAGTATCCAAGTGCGCAGCAATTACGACGTTCGGCCGCGCGGATTTCCCTGGGCGGACGCCGATTACATTGCCGGCTTTATCCGCACGAACATTCTGAAGTCCCGACTGCTCAAAGAGCTTCGCCAGTTCCCGCCCGCGAGCATCTTCCATAAATGGCGGCGCCGGGATTTCGCAAATCCGCACATGTTCATCGATAAAATGCGCCTCATTGCGTTCCGCTGCTTTCAGGGCCAGTTCCGTTTGCGAATTCTGCGCCCAAAGAACGCAGCCGAAAACCCCAGCGATAATGAGCCGCATATTTCGAGCGTAGCATCGGATCGGTTGTAAATTAAGGAAATGCTTTCGGAGGCACCCGCCCGTTTAGTCCAGCTCACGCATCCCGAAGAGGGGCGGCGAGTCGCACTCGTAGATGGAGCGAAGCTTCGCCTGTTGTCTACCTATCGCTCCGTATACGCGTTCGCCAAAGTCGCTCTGGAGATGGACTGGAAGCTTCGCGACCTCTTGAGCACAGACCTTTCAGGTATCGCGCTCGACTACGACGAACTTCATCAACTGAAGTCTCCCTGGCGCTTCCGCGCGAGTTTCGATCACGAGGAAGAGTCCGCGCGCTGCCTAGTCTCCGCCGCGGGAACAAGTCCCGAAGAATGGACTTACCTCGGCCTCGGCGCTACGCTGCGCGGTCATGGAGATCCGATTACGTCGCCGTACGTCGGGACGCTTTCGTTAGGAGATCTGGCGGCCGCGTACCTGATCGGACCGGACGGCTCCCCTAGGCGAGTTGGGATTACGCCGGGGACCTACTTTTCCGGAGTGACGAGAAGCAACGTGCTCGGCCCCGAGCTCATTCTTGATGTCGAATTAGTTAGGGTTGAGGGGTCCGCAGCTCTATATCGCGCTGGCGCTCGTATTTGGGAACAGAAGTATTCGAATCAGGGGGCGCCACTCCTTTATGATCTGGCGGCGGTCGAGCCTGATCATTTTCGCTTTCCTGATCATCATCGCCCTTGGGACGCCCATGTCCACTACATAGGCGCTCGTCTATTTCCAGAGCGACTTTCCGCTCCCTTGAGCGAAGCGGATCGAAGCGAAGTCGTCTGGGAGAGCCTCGGCCGCCCGCTGAATAATATGCTGCAACCGGAGCGCGTTGAAGAACGCCGTCTAGTTGCAACCGCTCTTTAGATTTGGGACGGCGGGTTCGCAACCGTCTTTTAGACCGGTTCTAATGGCAAACTACATCCGGCTGAGTTTATTGAGCCCGTTGAACGCCGCGGCCTTATAGCACTCCGCGAGCGTCGGGTAGTTGAAAACCGTCTCGACAAAGTAGTCGACTTTCCCCTTTAAAATCATTACAGCCTGCCCGATGTGAAGCAGTTCGCTGGCTCCCTCGCCGATAATATGCACGCCAAGGAGTTCACGCGTGTCGCGATGGAAGATGAGTTTGAGCCGACCCGTCGTGTCTCCACGAATCTGTCCCCGCGCAATCTCCCGATAATAGGCGACCCCAACTTCGTAAGGCACGTCTTCGTCGGTAAGCTGCTCCTCGGTCTTGCCGATGAACGAAATCTCCGGAATCGTATAAATCCCATAGGGATAGTTAGCTGGGTTCGATGGAATAGTTACGCCGCATGCATGTGCGGCCGCGATTCGGCCCTGCTCCATTGAGACGGAAGCAAGGCTGGGGAATCCAATGATATCCCCCACCGCAAATATATTGGGTTGCTTGGTCCGAAACTCCGAATCCACCTGAATGCGGCCCCGGCCGTCGGCTTCGAGTCCGGCAGCAGCAAGGTTCAGCTCATCCGTGTTTCCTTGTCGTCCCACGGCATACAACAGAGCATCCCCGTGAATCTTTTTTTGGCTCTCCAGATTCGCAACGACGCTCCCGTCAGGCAACTCCTCAACGGAGGATACTTCTTCGTTTAAGCGCATGGTTGCGCGACTATCGCGTAGATGATAAGAAAGCGCCTCCACCATTTCCTGATCGGCAAATTCGAGCAGGCGCGGCCGGCGTTCCACCAAAATCACACGTACGCCTAGCGTCGCAAACATGCACGCGTACTCGACGCCAATTACGCCGCCGCCGACCACAATCAGTGTCTTCGGAATTTCCTTCAACTGAAGGATTTGATCGCTGTTGATGATGTTTCGGTCGTTCAGCGGAACCTTCGGAGACACCGCAGGCTTCGTTCCTACGGCGATTACGATGTTGTCGGCTTGATACTCATATGTCGATCGCCCGTTTCCCACCTTGATCGTTTGCGGATCCACAAACGCGCCCCCGCCGAACAAGGTCTCCACGTTATTGCGAGCCAACTGAGAGTACGTCACATCGACTTCGGTCTTGATCACGTGTTGCACGCGAAACGCAAGATCGTGCATCGTGATCTTTTCCTTCACGCGATAATTCACGCCATAAATGTTCTGATACTGGTAGCCGGAAAGGTGAAGTACGGCTTCGCGCAGTGTCTTCGAAGGAATGGTGCCGGTGTTGATACAAACCCCGCCGACCACTTCTCTTTTTTCAACGACCGCCACTTTCTTCCCCGCCTTTGCGGCCTGAATCGCGGCCCTCTGCCCGGCAGGCCCGCTACCGAGCACGATCATGTCAAATTTGTCCATGTTTTACGCGCTTAATCTTTTGTATCGGATACGTTAGGGGAAAGCAGTATTATAGCGAAGCCCCTCTTAGCGCACTTTCGCCGCCGCAAGAGCCCTTCACAACAAACTGGTCGCCTCGCTCGGCAACCGAAATGATCGAACTGCATGCTGGTCGGATTGACGCAAAGAGGTAGGAAAGAGGAAGTGGAGTGGGATAAGGCCTACGCAGCCTACGCCGTGGCTCTAAACCGGGAGATCGCGCGAAGCTATGCAGGTCCAGCTGAACAAACCACTGCCTGATCGTAATTGCTCTCGCACATTTTCCCGTCCGGGAAAATATCGCGCTCTGCAATCCAATCGATCGAATCTTCGTACACTTCCTTCGTGTACGGCTCGAATACGATGCGCTCGCCGGGTCCCCACCGCCGCGTATCCATCTGCGCATGAAACCGCACCGGAAATTCCTTCTTGTAGTAGTGCGTGTACAAGTCTGGCCGAAGATCGATATCCCTCTGTGCCCGGCGCAGCGCGGCAAAATACTTGTGGACGTCATTCATGTCCGGATCCCCGGTCAGCATGGTGGCAATCATGAACGTGGAATCCATCACCTTACGAAACCCTAGTTGTTCCGCGAAGTAGTAAGGACCGCTGAACAGCGCCGCCGCCGGAACCTTGCCGTCTACCAACAACTCCATTCTCCGGAATAGCAGTCCGTCCGCAAACGAAAGGTTGATCTCCAAAGTCTTCAAATACTGCTCCAAAGCCTGGATTGTGGAATAGTGACTACCCGATTGATACCCGACGGAAATCGGCACACCAGCTAAATCCTTCGGCTCGCGAATTGGCGAATCGTATGGAACAAAAATGCCGGCAGGCGATACGGAATAAGCATCGCCGTACAGCTTTCCGTGGCCATTGGAAGCCGCGACGTTCACCGTCCAATGACAGGCGCAGCTAATGTCCGACTCGCGCCCACGCTCGAAAGTCTGATACGCCCCGACCTTATCCCCGAGATCGTGCTGCTTGGCGTCCTGGGACCCGAGCGCCTCCCGGAACTCGTAGTCGAGCCCTTCCGCTTTGAAGTAGCCCTTTTCTTCTGCGACCCACTCCTGGAGTCGAAAATGCGGAGATATGACGAACTTGCCCATAAGTCTTACGTTACGTAGTTTATCAGCTACCTTGATAACTGGGATTTGAATGGACGCACAGCCGGAACTTGCGTTGATCGCCAAAGTGCTCAACGAACAAGCCCTCGAAGCGATACTCATCGGCAACATGGCCGCCGCCCTTTACGGGGCTCCGGTTACAACCGTCGACATCGACTTTTTCTTCCGAAAGACACGCCGCAATCTTGAAAAGCTCAAGGCTGTCGCCAAGAGTCTGGGCGCAACGATTCTACGGCCCTACTACCCGGTTTCCGAGCTCTTTCGGCTTCAGCGCGAACGCGATGGGCTTCAGCTCGACTTCATGGGGCGAATCGACGGTCCCAAGTCTTACGAAGCGGTACGGGCTCGGGCCACAACCTTCGAACTTGGTGGCAATCACGTGTTGGTTGCGGCTCTCGAAGACATTATTCGAAGTAAACGCGCAGCGGGGCGAGCCCGGGATCGTGCGGTTCTCGATATTCTGGAGGAAACGGCTTATGAAAGAGAAGCGAATACGCCAGGCGAAAAACGAGCCGGCGCTCAAAAAAGAAAGCGCCCTCGCACTTCGTGAATTGATCCGCTTCCGGCTATCTCTTCCTCCTGAAAAGCGCCTGAACGTACTTCGTAAAAAAATCGGCCTTACATCGACCTGTCTCTAAGCGCAATCAACATCAACCTCGTTGGAACCGGCGGTATAGTATCTGTGATGCGAATTTTGCGCCTTGTCGCCATTGTTTCCTATCTATCCGGCTTCGGAATCGCTCAGGAAGGCCATCCTCTCACCGGCACCTGGCATGGCGACTGGACCGCTCCCGGCGGGCAGAAAAATCGCGTGGTGATGTTCATGAAGTGGGACACCAAGAACATCGTCGGCACGATAAATCCCGGCCCGCGTGCGATCCCAATGAGTGTGGCCACCCTGGACGCCGACAATTGGACGATCCATATTGAAGGCGATGGTAAAGATTCGTCCGGAAAGCCCTCTCATGTTGTGATCGATGGCAAGCTCGATAACATTGGTTCTTACAACCGGACGATCACTGGCACCTGGACTCAAGGCGGCGTCAAAGGCGATTTGAAGGTCACACGCGACTAATGTTTCGCATTCGCAGCTTTATGCTGATGGGCTTGCTGGCGTTAAGCGGTATCGCGCGCTCCACTGCGCCTGAACCCAAGACCACGCCAGAAGAAAAGGATCGCGTTCATAAGCTGTTCCTCGACGTGTGCACTGCCTGCCACACGCTGGAACGCATCCAAGACCAAGCCAAGACTCGCGACGAATGGGCGAGCTTCATCAAAGGCATGGTCTCCGAAGGCGCAGCAGTTTCTGACGAAGAAATGGATTTGCTCGCCAACTATCTGGCCGAACATTACGGTGACAAATGAATCGACTTCCCCTGATCTCGCTGACGGTGCTCGCTGCAATCGCGCCATTGTCCGCGCATCACTCCATGGCCGCCCTCTACGACGACAAGAAACCGCAAACCATCAAGGGCGTCGTAAGCAAATTTGATTGGGGCAATCCCCACGTTTATCTGTTTGTTGAATCCGGAGAAGATTCCTGGGAAGTCGAGCTTGATAGCCGCCCCGAGCTTAAGCGGGCCGGATGGACCGGCCAATCGATCAAACTCGGCGACTCCGTAACCGTCGATGGCTTCCGCGCGCGCGATGGATCAAAGAAGCTCAGCGCCAAATCCGTCACAGTTGCAGGCAAAAAGCTTCCCGGCATGGGCGACCCAGTAATCCGTACGACTAAATCAAACCAGCCTGTCCCCCGCTGGCCGGACCGCCACATCCGCCTCGGTTCGGCGCCCGGTGAAACCGGCTACTGGGCGAATCCCAGCCAAAGCAGTCTCGTTGAGAATACCGCCAAAGTCAAAATAAATCGCGAGGGTCTGCTGGCGAACATCGCGGATGCCGAGAAAGTCGCGCCCTTCGTGCCGTGGGCCAAGGGCCTCTACGTTTACCGTCAGAAGAATTTCTTAAAAGATGATCCAATGCAAAGTTGCTTGCCGCCCGGCGGCCCGCGACAATTTCAGACTCCCGGAGGATTCCAGATCGTCGAACAACCGGAGCGCAAACGCATCTTCATCATGTCCGGTGGCGGCAACCGCAACTGGCGGCTGATTGATATGGACGGCCGGGCGCTACCCTCAGGCGACGACGTATCGCCCACTTATTACGGGCATTCCGTCGGCCATTGGGAAGGCGACACATTGGTCATCGACTCCGTCGCGTTCAATGAGCGTTTTTGGTTTACCAATGGCGGTCTACCTCACACCGAAGCCCTCAAACTTCAGGAGCGAATCTCACGTCCCGACTTCAATACTTTGAAATACGAGGTCACAGTAACAGACCCCGGGGCGTACACGCGCCCGTGGACGGGAGGCTGGACGCTCGATTGGATTGCAGGCCAGGAAATAGACGAGTATTTCTGCGATGACTACAACCGGGACGCCTTGAAATAATCGGCTAGGTACCCGCTGCTCTTCAGAAACCACTTTGTCAGGTTCTAACCTGACGTCATCGGCCCGTAGAGAATCCAGTCGAATTCATTCCAGGCGTAGTTTGAGGGTTGGTGGAGCTATTCGTTTGTCCAAACGAGTTTTGTCCACTCCCGCTTTGCCCCGTGGACTGCCCATTGTTTTGAGTGTTTTGCTGGTTCGTCTGAGGCACTGTTTGCTGCTGTTGGGTAAAGACAAATTCCCACTCGTTGTAATGGGTCTTCGTGTTGTATGTCTTTATCGCGGGACCGGTGTATGTGCTCGCCACACCGGCAATTCCCGCTCCCAGCGTGTTATTCGATGCAGGAGTTCCGATACCGGCAGGCGGAGTTCGCGGGGTAGTCAACAGACTATTGATCAGCCCAATCGCGCTGTTCTGCCCACCGGGCCCACCCTGTGGATTAACCGCGCCTTGCGGGAATTGTTGTTGTTGGAACTGCTGTTGTGGAAATTGCGGATTGTTGTTGCCAACTCCGCCTTGGCCATTTGCCTGTGGCAGAGTGGCTGGATCTTGCACCAGTCCCCTAGCCTGAAGGATTGCCTGAAGTTGCGCGGGATCTGTGATGTTCTGCGGTATTTGTCCGCCCGGTAGTATTCCGGCGGTTTGCACGCCGCCCGGTTGTACTCCAACCGGTTGTCCGGGTTGCGGGACCGCGCCCGGCTGAATCCCCAACTGTTGCAGATTCACGGGAAAGGCAGGATTAGCTCCAGGCTGGGTTGTCCCTGGATAGTTTCCCTGAACTCCATTCTGCACGGGTACACCATTCGGCCCGACTGCACCGTTGCCTGGCATCTGCGCCAAAGTGATCGGCGGAAACTGACTGGGGTCGTTGGACGCCAGTGATGCGACGCCACCTTGCCCGGGAGTGCCTGTCGGTAACGTGCGATCGCTCGGACGCTGCAGGACCGTCGCATTTACGTCCGCGGGCTGGGGTGCGCCGCCCGGCAGCGTAGAGGTAGTCGGGGTCGTGGGGCTGTTCGCTGCGGATTGATCCTTATTCTTGTCGTCCGGCGCCGTAGGCGGCTTCTGCACTAGCGAGTCGGTCAGATACATCCCGTTCGTGTGCACCAGCCGCCATTCGTTTTTGCCGGTGTACGGGTCGATGTAGCGTTTGCGCAGAAAGCGCTTATCGTTAGTATTTTCGAGATCTTCGATGCGCGCCGGATAGCGCTTATTCACGACCACGTAAACCTGAATCGCGCGCTTGAACTGTTCGCCGCGATCGATCAGGAGCTGTTCTTTATCGCGCTCGCTTTCAAACGCCACTCGCGGCATTTGCACATACAGCATGAGCGCGATGGCCGCAGCCAGCAGGAAGACGATCAGAAGGGCGAAACCGCGCTCTCCGGACTTTTGTTCCAACCGCATCTTACTGTGACTCCTCGACAAGAGGCAGCGTTTGCTGATTCTTGCTCTGAGTGTCCTCCACTACTGCCGAGTTTACCCCGACGCGAATGATCTTATACCGGTTCTTATAAACCTCGTTCTCACGGGCCACTACGATCTCTTCGCCGTCGAGGAAAAACCCTCCGCGCGAGCCCGACCGCGGCGTCCCCGCATATCCATAAAACTTAAGCGGAATCGGCGGGGGTGGCGGTGGGGGAGGAGGAGGCGGCGGTGGCGCTGGCTTTGGAGGCTCTTTGGGTCCCTGCCACTCGAACTTCGGTTGAATCGTAATCTGCGGAGGCGGCGGAGGCGCAGGAGCTGATCCAAAATCGAACAAGCTTCTACCGGTAGGCCCCACATCCACCTGCCTCATCTTCGCCATCAATTCCATATGAATGGAAGGATCGATGCTACGCACATCTGTTCCTTCTTTGAGCTTCAGACTCGGCTTAAAGTCTTCGCTCGTACGCGCCGGAGCGCGACCGTTCGCCGCCGTACGAGTCGCAACACGAGGTCCGCCGCTCGTCGTAGTTTGCCTGCTCGCCGTCGTTGTTGCGCCAGCGGTAGCCGCGCGAGGCGTTTGGATATCGGGAATTTCTTTCGCCTCACGAGCCGCCGTGGGAGGCGCGGCCTGCGGCGACGAACCGCGGGTCACAAACCACACGACTCCCATCGCCAAAACCAGCCCGCCAAGCATGGCAAGCTTCTTGGGCTCCGCGCCGACTTTACTTGGCAGCCAGTTCAATCGCCCGCTTCCCCGCGCACAAATGCGTCGATTTTCATATTCACGCTCAGTACGTTCGAGCCCGCCTGCGGCGCCGCGTTCAACGACTCTATGATCAGCAGACGCTGCGACTGGTCGATTCGGTGAATGAAATTCATCAGATCCGCGTATGTTCCGTCATAGTTCGCGTTGATCGTCATCATGCTGAGATCATTCGACCCTTCAATGGGTTCCGTGGCATAGGAAATCTGTCCAGGCTTGATCTTCGTAGCGTTTGCAGCAGCGTTCAGATCATCGAGGATCGTGGAGGACGCGGTGCGCACTGACAAGAAATAGTTCGAGAGGAACTCCTCTCCCTGTGACCGCCCTTTTTCGACCGCCGCCACGTGCTGCTTCGTGGTCTGAAGCGTCTTGTTACTCTTTAAGACCTGCGATTGCAGGCTCGCCAATTCGCGATCCAGTTCCTCGGGTGATCCGCCGGGAGGAAACATCACGAACCCCGCCGCGATCAGATTCAACAGAACCAGCGCCCCAAGCACGATCCGTAGGCTCATCTGCGGATCGCGCGCCGCTATTGGAGACTTTGCCGGCATTTAGCTCAGTCTCCCGGCAGCTATACGTCCAGACCTGACCTGTGGCACAGGCTTTAGCCTGTGGTTCTGGCCCAGTAAGCTAAAGCTTCTGCGCATAATCCACACTTATTCTGAACCGAAACAACGGCTCATTCTGCGAAGGAGGCAACGTCGAATGCAATTCAGCCGGTCCGAACAACGGCGACGCTTGCAATTTCTTTAAAAATTCAATGACCGGCACAGGATCCTGGGCGCCGACCGTCATATCTAACGAAACTTCGTTCCGCGAATTAATCTGCGGCAGCCGAACCTGAATCAGCCGTACGTTGTAAGGAAGCACGCTGCTCAAATCCGCGAAAATCTGGTTCCAGCTGATCGACTTGCGCTCCACAAGAGTATTCAACAGCAAACTTCGCTGCAGCACTTCCGCATTCGCCGGCTGTTGCAGCACCTGATCCAACTGCCTCTGTTCGGTCGCGATCTGCTGCACCTCTGCGTTCAGCCGCGCGACATCCGCACGGGTCGATTTCACTTGCGCGCGCTCGCCCAGGATGAGGTAAACCATCACTCCGAAAATACCGGCCAGAAGCACGCCAATCACCGTGGCGCCAAACATTACCGGCCGATCTTTGCGGAAAGGCTCGCTCGCAAGATTGATTGGGATTCGCATCATTTCCTCGACTAGGCGCCCATCCCTTCCAGATATCCAGCCAGCCCGGCGCTGTAAGGATTCACGATGCCTGCGCGCGTGTGCAGCGTCTCAACTTCCACCGGCAGTCCTTGCGGAGCGCGATCGAATCCACAGAGCACCACTCGCCTTACCGGTGTTCCCAATTCATCTTCGGCATAGGCAAACGTGGGTAACAGAATCGAAAGAACCTCCTCGTCGCTCGAATCCTCAAGCGAGAGGCAGCGGAACAGTTTCAAATTCCGGCCCGAGACCACCATCACAGAAAGCACCTTGCCCACCAGTTTTGCAATGACAGCCGTCTCGCTCACCTTCCAAAGATTCAGCGCCGCAATCCCCGATGTGGTAATCTCGCCCGCTTGAAAACCAGCATTGCGGAACAGCGCTTCATACTTCGCCAAAATATCAAGCGCAACGGTTACCGCCACCACTTCGATCTTTTTCTTCTTGCTCGACTCCGGCTGCACGAAGTACCTCACCGCAGCCGAGTCGATATCGAATGGAATTGTCTTTTTCACCCGAAACTTCACGAGCGAAGCCTGTTCCTCCGCGGCCGACGGAAAGGAATCGAAATCGAGCACCGTCACGCGAGCTGCGAAGTCCGGCAGGATCAGCGACGCCGGCGTGCGCTTCTTGCCGCCGTTCGGCGTAACGATACTAAGCAGCAATGACGAAATCGCTTCCGGCCGTTTCAGATTGTCGTCCACGGGCGACGGAACCAGCGCTCCTTCCGGCAATCTCTCAAACGCCACATGACCGCGAATCGAATACGCCACACCCGCCTCAGAAAGCTCAAACACGTGAGCAGGCGGAGGATCCTTAACCAGACGAGTGATGGAATCGAGAACTGACAACGTTTTATCTGCGCCTTACCCTTCGATGAAGGTGACCTTGTTGATTTCTTTGAGCGTAGTCACGCCCTCGCGCGCTTTTTCAAGCGCGGATTCGCGCAGGAACGTCATACCTTCTTCGCGCGCCTGACGGCGAATTTCCGAACTGGGCCGCTTGCCGAGAATCATTTCGCGAATCGGTTCGCTCAAATCGAGCAGTTCATGAATCGCGCTTCGGCCGCGGAACCCGGTACCCCCACATTCAAAACATCCCGCGCCTTCATAGAAGGCAGTGTCGCGCCATTCCGCCGCATTGAGGCCGCTTTCCACCAGATATTCGTCCGTGTACTGAACCCGCTTCTTGCAATGCGAGCAGATCACACGAACCAGCCGCTGCGCGAGAATACAGTTGAGCGCAGATACGAAGTTGTAAGGCTCGACGCCCATATTGAGAAAGCGCCCGAGCACGTCAAGCACGTTATTCGCGTGTACCGTGGTGAACACCAAGTGCCCCGTGAGCGCCGCGTTGATCGCAATCTGGGCCGTTTCCTGGTCGCGAATTTCGCCCACCATGATCTTGTCCGGATCATGACGCAGAATCGAGCGTAGCCCGCGCGCAAACGTCAAACCCTTCTTCTCATTCACCGGGATCTGCGTAATGCCCTTGATCTGATACTCGACCGGGTCTTCAATCGTGATGATCTTATCTTCATCGTTCTTGATTTCGCTCAAGCCCGCATAAAGCGTCGTGGTCTTGCCCGATCCCGTCGGCCCCGTCACCAGCACCATGCCATAAGGCTCTTTGATGTAGCGACGAAACTTGATCAGGTCGTTGTCCGAAAAACCCACCACGTCAAGCGAGAGTTTCGCGAACTTCTCACTCATCGACTCTTTATCGAGCACGCGAAGCACGGCGTCCTCACCATAAATCGTCGGCATGATTGAGACGCGGAAGTCGATGAGCCGCGTCTTGTAGCGCACGCGGAAACGGCCGTCCTGAGGAATGCGGCGCTCCGCGATGTCAAGCTCGCTCATGACCTTGATACGCGAAATGATGGTCGAGTGCCAGTCCTTCGCAATCGGCGGCATCGCGTAATGCAGCACTCCGTCGATGCGGTACTTGATGGCGACCTCCTGGTCGCGCGTTTCGATATGAATATCACTCGCGCGGCGTTCAAGTGCGTTGAAGATCGTCGTGTCGACCAGCTTGATGACCGGGGCGATATCCGAATCGCCCGACGCCAGCTTGTCGATCGAAAGCGTCTCATCCGGGTTCTCTTCATCGCCGACTACGTCCAGCGTGAAGCCTTCCGTCACCTCTTCGAGCACGCGCTGGGACTGCTCCGTTTTCTTGAGCAAATCAGCAATCTGTGAAAGCGCCGCGACTTTAACCTTTAGCTTCTTATTGAGGAGCACCGAAAGCTCGTCAATCAGGCTAAGATTTCGCGGATCGGCCAGTGCGATCTCAAGCGACCCGTTCGACCCCTCAATCGGAACAAAGTTGTACCGGAACATCAGGTCAACGGGGATGGAATGGAAAAGGTCATGATCGATCCGCACCTGCTTCAGGTCCACGAACTCGTGGTAATAACGCTGCGCCAGCGCTTTCGCTTTGTTTATTTCCTGAGCGGGGTCTTGGGGGAGGATGCGGTCGATCGTCGCCATATTTTCAATAACTTAGAGGAGGATTGCAGGGACACGCCACCCCGAGGTTCCAGTCCTACAAGTCTAGACGCGCAGTACTTCAAAAGCGTGCAATGCTACTGTTTTGGCAGCTTAAGCTCGTACTCGTAACGCCCCCGCCCAAGCCCGCAGTCCCACAATGCACAAAATCAGGAACACTCCATACAAGAACGACGTGAGCCAAAGTCCCTTATATCCATACAAAGGAATGTAAATCAGGTCCGCCAGGATCCAAATCCACCAGGACTCCACAAATTTCTTCGACTGCCCGTAAATCGCTACCAGCGACAAAGACGTGGTAAGCCCATCCCACCAGGGCACGGTCGAATCCGTGTAAGCGGCGAGAAACCGAGCCAGCCCAACCGCCGCAATCCCGGTAGCCGGAACCATCCACCCCCAATCCCTTCCCGGAGTGCGCCGAACCTTTAACTCCGTTTCGCGTTGAGGCCGCAGCCAGTTGTACCACCCGTAGGCATTCATCAGGGCATAAACCACCTGTAGTCCCGCATCGCCATAAAGCCCAGACCGCATGAACACGACGATGTAGAACACGGCGTTCGCCATCCCCACCGGCCAATTCCAGATTTTTTGCTTTGCAAGCAGCCAAACCGCCGCGGCTCCGGTGACGAATCCAAAGAACTCCGTCCAACTAAAGCTCACTCCCGTCATCCCTTACGATATATGTCGATCTGGTCTCTCTTGCCGTGGAGGACTCGTGAAACCACGAGCAATCCGCGTGATGGCTTTTGATAGTAAATAACGTATTGATCCACTGGAAAACTACGCACGCCGAAAGCGATGTCGGCGCGCACCCGGCCACTCTCGGGCATCATAGCCAAAAGCGGAAACCGGCTTGTAATTTCATCAATGACTTTGTCAGCGACATCAACGGTCGCTTTCTGAGCAAGGCCTGACCAAATCTGATCCAGATCTCTCTTGGCACGTCCGGAGAGTCTGTACCGCCTCATGCGCTAGATGACTTCTTCCGCGTGCTCGTTAACCGCTTCCGTCCGCGCATCTTAATGTCGCCGGCAAGCTTCGACGTAGTCCTTGCCGTATAATCCGCGTAATCACCGGCCTCTACGGCTGCAAAACCCGCGCGAACGTCTCGTGCGAGGGACTGGGCATTATCCCGAGCTTTGAGCAAACGCAGTCCCTCGCGAATAACTTCACTCGCAGTCTGGTACATGCCGCTTTGGACACGATCATTTACAAGCTGTTCGAGTTCTTTCGTTAGAGAAACATTCATTTAGTTCTCCTAGCCCCTTTAGGCTAGACTCCAAAGTCAAAATATGTCAAATCCTGTTAGGGGCTCATCTACTTTGGGCTACGATTTCAGACTCGCTATACTGGAGTTACTTCCCCGGTTTTGCAGCCATGGCCGCGCCTTTCGTCCATCTTCATAACCACACCGACTACTCCCTGCTAGACGGCGCGTGCGAAATTTCGCAACTCATGACGCTTGCGGCCGAGCAGAAGATGCCTGCCGTTGCGATGACCGACCACGGTAATCTCTTCGGCGCTGTCGAGTTCTATAACAATGCCAAACAAAAAGGCATTCATCCCGTCATCGGCTGCGAGGTCTACGTCGCGCAGGAAGGCCACAAGGTCAAGAGCGATTCCAACCGCTATAACCATCTGGTCCTTCTCTGCGAAAACCAGGGGGGCTATCGGAACCTAATCCAACTCGTTTCGACCGGCTACCTTGATGGCTTCTATTACAAGCCGCGCATCGATAAGGATCTGCTCTCGCGCCATTCCAAGGGTCTCATCGCACTTTCGGCGTGCCTTCGCGGCGACATAAACGAAACGCTTTTGGCTGATCGATTTGCCGAGGCCAAGCGACTCGCTAACGAATACAGCGACATGTTCGGCGCGAAGAATTTCTTCCTCGAACTTCAGGACCACGGCCTCGAGCCTGACCGCAAAGTCCTTCCGCTGATCAATCGGCTTTCCGCCGAAACCGGCATTCCCCTGGTCGCCACCAACGACTCGCACTACCTCCGCCAGGCCGACGCCCGCGCGCACGAAATCATGCTCTGCATCCAGACCGGCAAGACCATGTCGGATACGAACCGGATGCGATTCGAGCACCCCGCCTTCTACTTAAAGTCCCGCGAAGAGATGATGGCCCTCTTCGGCGAGGTCGAAGACGCGCTCGACCGCACTTGGGATATTGCCCAACGCTGCCAGCTCAAGCTCGACCCCGTCAAGGAACCCTTCCCCAAGTTCCCCATCCCTGAAGGTCACTCCACCGACACGTTCTTTGAATACGTCGCGCGTCAAGGCTTTGAGAAGCGCCGAGTGCGCCTGGAAGCGGATTACGCCGCCGGCAAGCTCAAGCATTCCATGCCTGAGTATGTCGAGCGCCTGGAGTCCGAAATCAAGATGATCCAGCAGATGAAGTTTTCCGGATACTTCTTGATCGTATGGGACTTCATCCGCTTCGCCAAGCAAAGAGGCATCCCCGTTGGCCCGGGCCGCGGTTCTGCCACCGGCAGCCTGGTCAGCTACGTAATGGAAATCACAGATATCGATCCGCTGGCGTACAGCCTGCTGTTTGAGCGCTTTCTCAATCCCGAGCGCATCAGCATGCCCGATATTGATATTGATTTCTGCACGCGCGGACGAGGCGAAGTCATTCAGTACGTCACCGAAAAATACGGCCGTGAGCAGGTCGCGCAAATCATCACTTTCGGAACGCTTGGCGCGCGCGCGGCGATCAAAGACGTAGGCCGAGCGCTCGACATGAGCTTCGCCGATGTCGACAAAATCACCAAACTGATTCCGGCGATGCCCTTGAACATCAAACTCAAGGAAGCTCGCGAAGCCGAGCCCGCGCTCGAAGATCTTGCCCGCAGCGATGCCCGGGTCCGCGAAGTCCTCGAAGTAGCGCAACGCCTCGAAGGCATGTCGCGCAACGCCAGTGTGCACGCCGCAGGCGTCGTAATCTCGCCCGCGCCCCTCAAAGAGCTCGTCCCTCTCTACAAGACGAACAAGGACGAAATTGTCACGCAGTATGACATGGTCGGCCTCGAGAAACTGTCGCTCCTCAAGATGGACTTCCTCGGGCTGACTACGCTGACCATCATTGACGACGCGCTGAAACTCATTGAAAAACATCAGGGCGTGAGGCTAAAGGTCGAAGACATCCCTCTCGACGATGCAAAGACGTACCAAACCGTCTTCGCGAAAGCACTCACCAGCGGCGTGTTCCAGTTTGAATCGCCGGGCATGCGGGACATTCTTCGCCGCTACCAGCCTGACCGTCTCGACGACCTCATCGCGCTGAACGCACTCTATCGCCCCGGTCCGATGGACATGATCGACGACTTCATCGAACGCAAGCACGGCCGCCGAGAAGTTGTTTACGATTTCCCGGAGCTGAAGCCGATCCTCGAAGAATCCTTCGGCGTCATCGTCTATCAGGAACAGGTGATGCAGATCTCCGTAAGCCTCGCCGGCTATTCGCTTGGCGAAGCCGACTTGCTGCGCCGCATCATGGGCAAGAAAAAGGTCGAGGAGATGTCCAAGCAGCGCGAGAAGTTCGTAGCGCAGGCTAAGGCCAAGGGTCATTCGCAGCGCAAGATCGAGAAGATCTTCGACCAGATGGCGAAGTTCGCGGGATACGGATTCAACAAGTCGCACTCCGCGGCGTATTCGTATCTGGCTTACGTCGTTGGCTATCTCAAAACGCACTACGCCCTTGAGTTCATGTCCGCCGTGCTCACGTCGGAAGCTGGTAACACTGGGAAACTCGTGAAGTACCTGAATGAATGCCGCGAACTAGGCATTAAGGTTCTTCCGCCCGACGTGAACTCATCCGACCTCAACTTCACTCCTGTGATGGAAGGCTCTACGCCAGGAATCCGCTTTGGTCTCGGCGCCATCAAGAACGTCGGATCAAGCGCTGTCGATTCCATCGTCAAGGCGCGCGAAGAAGGCGGGAAGTTCAAATCAATTTACGATTTCTGCGAACGCGTAGATCTGGGAGCGGTCAACCGCCGCATGATCGAAAGCTTTATCAAAGCCGGCGCGATGGATTCGCTCGGCGGCACGCGAGCCCAGTTCATGGCAGTCACCGACAATGCCATGGAAACCGGCGCACGCGCTCAACGTGATCGCGAATCCGGCCAAAGCGGCCTCTTCGCCATGCTTATCGAAGAGACGGCGCATGACGAACATCCGCTGCCGAAAGTCCCTGATTGGCCCCCCCACGATAAGCTCTCCGGCGAAAAGGAAATCCTGGGTCTCTACATTACCGGCCACCCTCTCGATCAATATCTGGACAAAGCCCGCGAGCTCGCGACTTACAAGACTTCCGGCCTCGAAGGTCTCACAAAGAACACCGAAGTCGCTCTGTGCGGAATCCTCAATGGAGTGCAGCGGAAGCGCACCAAAGAAGGCAAACCTTGGGCCGCGCTTTCGATCGAGGACCTGGAAGGTTCAGTTGAAGCCATGGTCTTCTCCACGCAGTACGAACGTCTGCTCCCCGCGCTCACCGAGGACAAAGCCGTGCTCGTCCGGGGCCTTGTGCTACCGGAAGAAAACGCACCGCCGAAGATTTCGATCCAGGACATCGTCCCGCTAGAAAACGCGCGAGTGAGCATGCCTTCGCTCATTTCGATCAAAGTCCCGATGAATGGAGTGGCGCCGAGCGCAGCCGGCTTAGACCGTTGCGCAGCCCTCCAACGCCTCTTCACCGAAAAGCCCGGTGAGACCGAGGTTCGCCTACGTCTCGAAAAGAAGAAAGACTTCTCGGTTATCCTGGACGTGACGGCCAAAGTTCGGCCGGACAAAGAGTTCAAGGCCGAGATTGCCCGCATTTGCGGACCTGAGGCCCTGGAAGTTTTGGCCGGTTAACCCGTCCTGAGTCCACAATGGCCGAAACATCCGCGCCCGTCGCAACCAATCCGAGCTGGGAACGCGTTAAGCTCGCCCGCCATCCGAAGCGCCCTTACGCGCTCGACTACGTTCAGGCTATTTTTACCGAATTCGAAGAGGTCCATGGAGACCGCGCCTTCGCCGACGACCATTCCATCGTCGGTGGCCTCGCGTGGTTCGAATCCAAGCCTGTGATGATCATTGGCCAGCAAAAGGGCCGCGACACCAAACAGCGCCAGCACCGCAATTTCGGCATGCCGAAGCCCGAAGGCTACCGCAAAGCCATGCGCCTCATGGAGCTCGCCGCGAAGTTCAACCGTCCGATCATTACTTTCCTCGACACGCCCGGAGCCTACCCGGGAATCGACGCCGAAGAACGCGGCCAAGCTGAAGCCAT
>Ga0126381_100000775_pt1 | contig 34856 bp, 32 predicted proteins | sample PanSoiMetPlot_28_FD_96465 | JGI IMG/M metagenome (GOLD analysis project Ga0126381, IMG submission 96465) | Tropical forest soil microbial communities from Panama - MetaG Plot_28 | ecosystem: Environmental > Terrestrial > Soil > Tropical forest > Bulk soil | place: Panama | collected 2016-02-17 | reverse complement strand
TGCGGTTTGCGCCGCCGTGGTGGTTGCGGTGACCGGCGGCGCGGGATCGGCCGAGACCTTGGTCGAGCGCGGCGCCTATCTTGTCACCACCCTCGCTGCCTGCGGCAACTGCCATACGCCGCGGGATGCGGCGGGGAAGCCAATCGCGAACATGGCGTTGGCCGGCGGCTTCGAATTCGACGACGGTCCGATCGGACATGTGGTCGTCCGCAACATAACGCCCGATCCCGAGACCGGTATCGGCAAGTGGACAGAAGCGGAAATCGTCACGGTATTGCGCGACGGGAAGCGGCCGGATGGGACGGTGATCGGACCGCCGATGCCGATCCGGTTCTATCGGCAGCTGTCGGACAGAGACGCTGCCGCCATCGCCGCTTATTTGCACAGTCTAAAGCCGATCTCCCATGAGGTTGGGCGCACGCAGTTCAAGAGCCCGCCGCCGCCATCCTGGGGTCCTCCGGTCACGCATGTCGATGAGCCGCCGCAAGAGGATCTGATCGCCTATGGCGGCTACCTGGTGGGACCCGTCGGGCATTGCACGGGCTGCCATACTCCCCCAGGGGCCGGGGGACCGGATATGAACCGAACGTTCGCGGGCGGCCGCCAATTGCCGGATTTCGGGAACCTCGGGGCGGAGACCGTCAGCCGCAACATCACCCCCGATCCCGAGTACGGCCTTGGCAGATGGAGCGACGACGATATCAAGCGAACCATCAGCACCTGCGTTCGTCCTGACGGGACGCCATTGAGCCGCACAATGGCTTGCGATTGGTACGGCAAGATCGCCCCCAACGATCTCGATGCGATTGTCGCCTATCTGCGCTCGCTGAAGCCGCTGAAGACGGAATAGGGACACGGGGCGGGAGTGGGGTCTGCGTTGCTTCCCTCCATGAAAAAGGCGCGACGCTCATCGCCGGTGAGCCGTAGCCCTATGCTGGGTGCGATTTACGAGTGGGGCAATCGAGCCGCGTGGATCACCGTCGCGGTCACCGTGGTCTTGTTTTTCTACGCCCTCATCTACGCCTTTCCGAACGCCCGGCTCGCCGCCCTGCAACAGGCCCGGGATGCTGCAGAGCAGGAAAACCGAGCCTTCTGTGAGAGGCGCGGAATGCCGTTCGGCACTCGCGAGCACACGGCGTGCGCCGAGGATCTGATGGACATCAGGGCTAATGAGCGCCAACGCACTCTCGATGAGTTGGGAATTTTCTGAGGGGTTGTGGCACGCAACGCCGAGCTGCCTACGCAGAAAAGAAACGATGCTGAACAGAGGAGGAGATTCTCATGCTTAGACGAGATCTGCTCAAAGCGAGCGCTGCAAGTCTTGCGGCCAGCGCAGCGCCGCGGATCGGACGAGCGGAAAAACCCAATAAGCTGGTCTTTGTTCCCACCGAAGATCTCAACGTGCTCGACCCGGTGATCGGCGGCCCCCGCTCGATGCGCACCCACGCCTACCTCGTCTTCGACACGCTCTACGGCATCGATACGAGCTGGACGGCCCAGCCTCAGATGGTCGAGGGGCATCAGGTCGAGGAGGACGGGCTGATCTGGACCCTGAGACTGCGCGACGGGCTGCGCTTTCACGACAAGGAGCCGGTGCTGGCCCGCGACGTCGTGACCAGCATCCGCCGCTTTGCCCCGCGCATCGCCTTCGCCGATGCGCTGATGGCCGCAATCGAGGAATTGTCGGCGCCCGACGATCAAACCGTGCGGTTTCGTCTGAAGCGGCCGTTTCCGCATCTGCCGGAGGCTCTGGCCGGGCCGGGAGGCAACGTCCCTGTCATCACGCCGGAGCGACTGGCGGTGACCTCGCCGTTTAAGCCGGTTGCCGAGATTGTCGGCAGCGGCCCCTATCGTTTCCTGCCCCAAGAGCATGTCAGCGGTGCCCGCGCCGCCTACGAACGCTTCCCGCTTTACCAACCGCGCACAGACGGACCCGTGGGCTACACTTCCGGGCCGAAGATTGCACACTTCGATCGGGTCGAGTGGCTGACGTTGGATTCTTTCTCGGCGATGGCGGCGCTGCGTGGCGGGGAGATCGATTGGTGGGAGCTGCCGCCCAGCGATCTGTTGGAGCAACTGGCCCGCGACCGCGACCTTACGGTCATTTCCCAATATGCGACGGCCATGGGCGTCCTGCGCTTCAACCATCTGCATCCGCCGTTCAACGATGGAGCGGTGCGGCAGGCGCTGCTCGGCGCGGTAGATCAGGCCGAGGCAATGACTGCGGTCGCCGGCACCGATCGCAAGTTTTGGCAGGACGGCATCGGCCTCTTCGGCGCCGGGACCCCGATGGCGAACGATGCCGGGATCGAAGTCTTACGCGCACCGCGCGATTACGCGGCGGTTCGCCAAGCATTGGCGCGCGCCGGCTATAACGGCGAAACGATCGTTGTCCTTGCCCCGACCGACGTCCAACCAATTCGCGCGCTGTCTCTGGCGGGAGCCGAGCAGCTGCGTCGCGCCGGCATGAATGTTGACCTGCAGGAGATGACGTTCGGCACCGAGATTAGCAGGTGGCAGAACAAGGGGGCGCCGGACAAGGGCGGCTGGAACGCGCTATTCACTTTAATAGACAGATCGCGCCCCAACACCGACCCCTATGGCAATCCCTGGATCCGCGCGGACGGGCTCGCCGCTTTCGCTGGCTGGCCGACGAGCCCGCGCATCGAGGCCCTCGTGCGGCATGGCTCGACGCCGCCGGCCTCGACGAGCAGAGGCGGATCTGTGCCGAGCTGCAGATGCAGCTGTGGCAGGACGTGCCCTACATCCCGATGGGCGAATATTGGCAATCCACTGCCTATCGCAAAGATCTGCTCGATGTTCTTCCCGGCTGCTTCGCTGTCTTCTACGGGGTTCGCCGAGCGTGAGCTCAGATCTCGCAGCACGTCGCGCGGGAGGGGTAACTTCCAGCTGGCGTAATTCCGAAAAGCCGCGAACACATGCAGGCTCACTGCGTTCCGCGATGGTTGTTGTGAAGGAAGCTCAAGGACCCAATCATGGCCTCAACGGCCTCGGGAATCCGGGAGTGTCAATTGAGAAACGACTGTTAAATCTCGACGCAAGGAGGAGATCACGATGGACGCAAAGGGCTTAGTGGTGCTTCCAGGTCAAGGGCCGGTGTGGAACATGGCGCCCGGCCGGTCGGCCACGCTCAAGCTGCAAAGCAGCCAGACCGCAGAGAGCGTGATGATGTTCGAAGAAGCTGCACCGGCGGGTACGGTAACGAATTTCCACCTTCACCGCGATAGCGACGAGGTAGCCTATATCCTGAGCGGACAAGTCACCTTCAAGATCGGCGATCAGACCACCGTAGGCGGGCCCGGCACATGCGCCTTCATACCGCGCGGCATCGCGCACGCCTGGAAGAGCACCGGAGCCGAAACGGGGCGGGTGCTTTTCATATTCACGCCGGCTGAAGCCGGGAAGGCGTTCGAGGAGCTCCAACAACTGCAGTGCCCGGTTGGATCAATGGCTGCTCCAGTTTTTCAGCGCCACGGCGCCGAAGTTGTAGGACCTCCGCCCTTCTGAATTAGAGGTCGTTTCGCCTTTAGAGCCTGCCTCACAGCGCGGATGCCGGCGCTGCCGCGGCCCGGCTGTGAAGGCGAAAAAGTCGTCATGCTCGAGCGACAGAGTCCAACAGATCCGTTCGCTGTCCCTTGCGGGGATCGACCAGTTGCACCGCGCCCTGATGAATGTGGATGTGCCGTACATTCCAATGGGCGAATATTGGCAATCCACGGCCCACCGAGAGGATCTGCTGGGCGTGCAGCCGGTTGCTTCGCGGTCTTCTATGGCCTCCGCAGAGCTTAAAGCGATCGTCGCTAACGTACACTGAAGTAAACGTGCAAAAGCGGGTCCGTACCGCCACCCTATGGGAGGTTAATCGATGAAAACGAAGGTAAGACGCCGAGGTTTCATTCGATTAGCGGGAATGTCGAGTGTGTTAGGCGTCTTGGGAGGAGTTTTTGGAGTTGCCGGCAAATCTGGCGCCCAGCCGGCCGCTGGCTCGCCTGCACAGAGGGGGATTGAACTCAACACCATAAAACGCCGCGGTATCGGACTCCGCGGCTATGATCCGGACCGCGCCTCCCCAGGGTTCACATTGTTCGCGCCATTCGTAAACACCAACAAAACGGTCTACCTGATCGATTTGCAGGGAAATGTTGTCCATAGCTGGGATATGCCCTACCCGCCCGGCTATGGCTATCTCACGGACCGCGGGACGCTCTTTTACAACGGCAAGATCCCAAACCCGAGCTTCATCGGCCGGGCGCCCTATATGTGTGGCGCCGCGCTGGAAGTGGATTGGAAGGGGCGGGTCTTGTGGGAAGTGCAGCATCCCGACCACACTCACGACGGCATCCGACTGCGAAACGGGAACATCCTGCTCATCTGCAAGAAGTCGCTCCCGGACGCGATCGTTCCGCAGGTCCGCGGCGGTCGCCCGGGGACCGAAATCGACAAAAGCAAGATGATGGGCGACTACCTCGTAGAGATGACGACAGACGGAAAAATCGTGTGGGAGTGGCAAAGCTGGGAGCATCTCGATCCCGCTGCAGACGGCATAACGGCTATCCAAGACAACCGTACAGCATGGCCTTTCGCCAACGGCTTTTGCGAATTGCCCGATGGGAATGTCATGCTCAGCTTCCGCAACATCTCGACCGTCGTGATGATCGATCGCCGGACAGGCAAGATCTACTGGAAGCTCGGTGCGCCGCCGCTCTCCGGCCAGCATGCGCCGACCATCCTACCCAATGGCCGCATCTTGCTGTTTGACAATGGGCCGCACCGCCTGGATGAGGCGACCCCCTTCTCACGCGTGCTCGAGATCGATCCGGCGACCAAAAACATCGTGTGGAAATATCAAGAGACCCCGGTGTCGAATTTCTTCAGCCCCTACATATCGAACGCTCAGCGTCTACCGAATGGCAACACGCTCATCAACGAGGGCTGGTTCGGCCGGTTCTTCGAGGTCACCCCCGAAGGCGCTGTGGTCTGGGAGTACATCAATCCCTACTTTGGCGGATCTGCACGGCCACAGGAACAAACTAACCAGGTGTTTCGTGCTTATCGCTACACAGCTGCGGAGATCGCCAGGGCAGAAGCAGCGACGTAGCGATGACTTCCGGCAGCGAATAGCGATAAAAGACCATCACTCCCGGGCGCGCGGTACGCGATCCACCGCAAAAAAGACCAAGTTTCGGGGTAACCTCGCGTCAGCTGAATTTCTTGCTTTATCGGATTTCGAAGGAACTGGTCGATGGGTCTGTTTTTAGTTCTTTTTTGGTGCGCGGCTGTCGCAGCGCCAGTCTTCGCGGCAATTCCCGGTTCGGCCCGATTGACGGGAATAAAATTCCCGTTTAGCCGGCAACGGGAATTGGCTTGCAAGACTTTGATCTGGCTCGCTTTTGTCTGTGCCGAAACGGCACTTTTGACGCAGAATCGAAAAAATTCGCGGTTCGACGGGAAAAGCCGGGAATCCGTGGAGCGCCCCCTCAGGACGCTGACACTCGCACGCGACTGATGAGGCGGGCGGCGGGGGCGGGCAGGCTCAGGCGAAAGACCGTGCCCGCGCCGGTGCTGGAGACGAGCGCTAATTCGCCGCCATGCGCCCGCATGAGCTCGCGGGCGATCGCGAGGCCAAGGCCGCTGCCGCCGGGACGGGCCGAACCGAAAAACGGACGGAACAGGTTCTCCCGCGCTTTGGGCGGCAGGCCGGGGCCGTCATCGGCGACTTCGACGATGATCGCGGCGCCCTCGCGAACGGCGGAAAACCGCAGCCGGTGCGCGCCCGCCTCGACCGCGTTGCGAGCCAGGTTCATGAAAACCCGGTAAAGCTGGTCGCGGTCGGCCTCGACGGCGAGATCGGCCGGGATCGCGCAATCGATGGCAAGATCCCGCTCGGAAACCGTAAGCCCCGGCCCGATCTCGTCGATCAGCGGCGCCAGCTTAAAGCGGCCCGGCGCGAGCGGCGGCGTGCCCTCCCGCGAAAAGTCGAGGGTTTTCGTGCACAGCGCGATGGCGCGGTCGATCGCGTCGATGAGCCGTGGCGCGACGCGGCGCACTTCCGGCGCGGCGCTGGCGGTCAAACCATCGGTCACGAGGCGCGCCGTCGCCAGGATGTTGCGCAGGTCGTGGTTGATTTTGGTCACCGCGGTGCCCAGCGCGGCAAGGCGCGCGCGCTGTCCGAGCGCGCGCTGGACCGTTCGCTGCAGGACGGCGAGCTCGCGTTCGGCGAGCCCGATCTCGTCTCGCCTGGCGCTGGCCGCGATGACCCGCGATGCGTCCTCGGGATCGTCGCGAAACTCGATCATGCTCGCGGTGATCCGCCGCATCGGCCGCACCAAGAGCCAGTGCAGGCTCAAATAAACGAGCGCCGCGGTGATCAGCGAAAGCACGAGCGAAAGCTCGAGGATGCGGATGCCGAAATCCCACAGCTCGGCGCGCAGCGGGGCTTCGTCGAGCAGCACCTCGACGGTGTCTGTCGCCACCCTTCCCTCCCCCGCCAGCGGGAGGGGGTCAGGGAGGGGGCCGACGGGCCCGAGCACGTGCAGGACGCGGTTGCCCTCGCTGAGCAAGGTGCGGAACGAGCCGCGAATTGCCAGCAGAATGTTGGGGTGCCTCAGATCGATCGTGAGATCGGGATGCGGAGGATTGGCGTGATCCAGCTTCAGCATAGCCCCGCCGCGGGAGAGCCCGAGGCCTTGTGCGCCGACGCGGGACAGAAGCTTGTCGATGAGGCGCTGATCGAGTTGTCCGCTCGGGCTCGCCTCGAGCGCCAGGGTCGCGAGATACCCGGCGGCGAGCCGATTTTCGAAATAGGTCATGCGGTAGCGCGCGACCGAGGGCACAAAGATCAGCACCTCGCCGACCATCACAAAAAAGACGGTGAGGATCAAAAGGCGCGCAGAGAGGCTTTTCAGCAGCACGATCGCGCCCGCCTCAGCCGAACCGCGCGAGCAAGCGCACCACGCTGCGGGTTCGTCGGGAGAACAAGGTCGGCGTATAATAGCATGCGGCGGCGCGCTTGCTCACTTCGCCGCGTGTCGGGTAAGGCACGATCAGATTGGCGAGCGTGCCGATCTTGAGTTTTTGCGAAATCGCGAGCGCCCAAGGCAGGATCAGGTCGCCCGCCCCGGCGCCGAGGATGGAGGCGCCAAGAACCCGGCCATTTCGGCGGAGCACGACCTTTACGAGGCCTTCGGTATCGCGCTCTGTCTGGGCGCGGTCGTTCTCCGCAAACGACCAGCGCAGCACGCGCACCTCTTCGCCGCCAGCGCGAGCGGATGCCTCGGTCGGCCCTACCTGCGCAAGCTCAGGATCGGTGTAGGTGACCCAGGGCAGCGCCCGATAGTCGACCCGGGCGGGCAGCCGGAACAGGACGTTCCGAATCACGATGCCGGCATGATAACTCGCGATGTGTGTGAATTGCGGTCCGCCCGCTACATCGCCGATCGCAAAGGCGCGGCGGTTGGTCGTGCGCAATCGACCGTCGACCTTGATGCCGCTGGCGATCGCCTCGATCCCGGCGGCAGGCAGATCGAGCGCCTCGACGTTCGGGCGGCGGCCGGCGGCGACCAGCACGTGGGATCCGCTGAGCCGCTGGCCGTCCGCGAGATGAACGGTAATCGTGTTTCCGTCACTTTCGATGCCGGCAATCGCGACCGCCGGGCGGGCGGCGACGCCCTCGCTCGCGAGGTGCCGCATGAGAAGATCGACGAGTTCGGGATCGTCGCGCGGCAGCAGCGGGCCGATGTCGAGCGCGGTCACCTTTGCGCCAAGGCGGCGATGCGCCTGCGCCATCTCGATGCCGATCGGCCCGCCGCCGATGACGATCAGATGTTCCGGTAGCACCCGGTTCGTGAAAATCGTTTCATTCGTGAGATACGGAACCCGGTCGAGCCCCGGTGTCGTTGGAATTGCCGGCCGCGAGCCGGTCGCGATGACAAATCGTCGAGGCCGGATCTCGATGCCGCCGGCAAGCAGCGTTCGCGGGCTCGTAAAGCGTGCCTCGGTGCGCAATACCTGGACGCCGAGCCGCTCGAAGCGCTCCACGGAATCATTGGGCGCCAGTGCCGCAATGACTTTGTGCACACTGTCGATTACCGCGGCGAAGTCGATCCGCGGGGGTGCGGAGCCGAGGCCGAGAGCCGCGCCCCGCCGCGTAACAGCCGCGCTGCGTGCGGCGGCGAGCAGCGATTTGGAAGGCACGCAGCCGAAATTCAGGCAGTCGCCGCCCATCAGCCCGCGCTCGATCAGCACGACTTCGGCCCCCATCTGGGCTGCGCCTGCCGCGACCGACAATCCGGCAGCGCCGGCGCCGATGACGCAGAGGTCGGGAGTGAGAGCCCATGTCATGCTGCTTTCTTGCCGCGCCAGCGCTTATAGCCGACCGGGATCAGCGCGAGGACGGCAAGGCCGATGATCGGGAGGAGCAGGCTCGGCTTGCACATGATCGCCAGATCGGGTTCCGCGACCACGTTACCGAGCCCGTTGCCGAGACTGGCATAAACGAAGGCGCCGGGAATAATGCCGAGGAAGGTCGCGAGCACATAGGTCGCCAACCTGACGCCGACCAGTGCCGGAACCAGGTTGATGAGCCAGAATGGGAAGATAGGCACCAGCCGCAAAACCAACAGATAATTGAACGCGTCGGCGCGAAAGCCGGTCTCCAGCCTTCCCACGAAGCGCCCGCCGCGTTGTGCAAGACCGGCCAGCCCCGCGCGGGCGGCAAGGAAAATCGCAGTCGCCCCGAGCGTCGCGCCGACGACCGCGCACAGCGTCCCGACCCAGGTGCCGAAGAGAAACCCCCCCGCGACCGTCAGTCCGGCACCGCCGGGGACGGAGAGCGCGACCAGCAGACCGTATAGGGCGGTGTACGTGAGCGCCGCGGCGAACCCCCAGCGCTCTACCAGGCTGCAGAGCCAATCCCGGTTCTCGGCAAGGGCGGCAAAGCTCAGGTATTTATGCCCGCCGGCAGCAATGAATGCGATCCCTGCAATGATGAGGAGGCCCAGCGGGACAAGCCGCCGCAAGGAAGTCGGCTGTTCGTGAGACATCGAGGCTAAGGTGAGCCACAAACGCTTGTGATGCCATGGAATCACCGCGGGCCGGCGGTCACCTTCGTGTGAGGTCAAACGAGACCCTGGCGCGACATTTCGATCCTCGGACGAAATCTGGTGCATCGGAGCTTCATGGTAGTATCAACGGCGCCGCATGCGACGGGAGCTGCCAATCTCGCCAGCGCCCGGGCTTTTGATGACGCGATCAACCACGTGCGGCGCGGGGTAGTCCGACTCTACACCGCCCTGATCGCAATCAATGTCGGCGCCTGGATCTGGGCATTCGTTTCGTTCCACAGCTATCTGTCAGTGCTGGCGACGGGCTACCAAAAGATCGGCTCTGCCCACGTCAGTGGCAAGACGGGCGCTGGACGGCGGTGAGCGCCCGTCCAGGGTCGGCAGGCCAGCGGACATCGTCAATGCGCGTGCCCGACATGGCTCTGCGGCGCGATAGCGAGGCCAGCAACACGTTCCGCATCGGCGGCGAGCGTGTTGGCGTCGGGAAGGCCACCTCGACCTCCGCGCGTCCAACGGGCCCGCACATTGCGCGCCCGATCGAGCAGCAGCTCGGTCTCTCCGCGATCCTCAGGCGGTCCGTACAAAGCGAGGGTCGATGTCACATCGGTCGACACCTCGACGAGAAAGGGCGGCGCCTCGCTCTCCGCACGGCTGTCCGCGGACGGGGTGATGTCGACGGCTAGCACGTCCAGGCCGATGGCGGCAAGTCGCTGCCGTGCCGCTGCGAGCTCAACGAGGCGCGCGACAGGGACGGGTGGTGCGAACAGCACGAGCAGAACCGGCCCGTGCGCGAGCACGGCGTCCAGCGTCCGCTGTTTGTCGCGCTGCTCGAATACGAAATCGGGGACCTGCAGCGCCGTGCTGGTTGTTACCTGGGGCCCGATCTCGCGGGCGAGCACCGCCGCGGCGCGAGCGCGGATGAAGTTGATCACATCCCACCGCGCGTTCACGCTCATCACGCCGGCAAATCCGGGCATTACCCCATCTTCTGTGCCATGGCTGACCCACCAGAACTGGTCGCCCTGGGTATGCGTGAAGATATGCGGCGCCGTCAGGTCGGCGGGGCGCACCGGCAGGGTAACGACCGCCGGGCCATCACCGTGACCCGTCGCGCCATGGCAAATTGCGCAATTCGCGGCATAGGCGGCCGCACCGCGGGCGACCGAAGCCGCGTCATAGGGCTTGGCAGGAGCATAAAAGCTCGTGGGATAGGCGCGCTCGATCGCGGGGCGCAGTAGCATCCATCCGAACCCCAGGCACAGCACGAGGCCGGCGGCAGGCGCGGCCATTCGCCGACAGCGTCCGGCCGGTGCGCCGACGACGGCGGCGATACCGCATACGGCAACCGCCGCGGCCAGGATCGCCAACAGAATTTGCGAACCGGCCGTCAGCGTACCGATTTCGAACCGGAACGGAAACGGCCATCCGGGTTCGCTATGGAGACCTGGCGGTAAGGTGCCTAGGGCGCCGACGATCGCAAGGACGCCAAACCCGAGCCCCGCCTCGATCCTTGCGTTGCGTTGCAGCCGTGCGACAGTCCGCCAGAACGGATTCCGGTTGCCGCTGGCGGGATCGCCGCGTCGCGGCGTGAGCCGGAGCAGATTGACCGCGGCAACCATCAGCATCGCGATGAAGAGCCCGATCTTGGCCAGCAGCAGGCGGCCGTACTCGGTCCCGACCAAAGCCGAGACGGTGCCCGCGAGAAACCACGTGTTGACCACCCCGGCCGCGAGCAGGACGGTCACACTCGCCACGGCCAATCCCGAATACCGCCTGATCGCGGTTCGCGCGACCAGCGCCCAATCGGCCTCGTGGGCTCGCCGCGCCTCGGCCAGGAGCAGCTCCAGCGGCGGCAGCGTACCGAGCCACAGGCCCGCCGCGAGCAGATGGAGGATATCCGCCGCAAGGTGCAGATCTCCGGGCGCGCCCGGCGTGGCCGCGCCATGGCCGGCCCAGGCGAGGCTCGCCAGCATTGCTGCGGCGAACACGAGCGCCGCCCAGCTCATTGCACCTCTAGCCAGCCATGGCCGCTGCAGCGCGAGCAGACAGCAGCCGAGGATCCCGGCCAAACCGAGCCGAAGCAGCCAATCCTCGCCGAACCGGGTGCGGGTCAGTACGACCGGTACGACTTGTTGGAAGAAGGCGATGCCGAACGGCCTTCCGCTCATACGCCCTGCCACGACACCGAGCCAAGCGATGCCCGAGCCGATCGCCAGCACCAGGCTGACCGAAGCCAACCAGACGAACTGGCGGCGCAGGCGGGCTATAGTCGCGGGAGTGGCGCTCGACGGCCGGAACGCCGGGCCAGCGACGAAGCATTCGAAGGCGAACACACCAGTCAGCGCTATGGCCGCGGTGAAATGAAGCGTGCGCGCCGTGATCAGAAAACCTTCCATCGCCTTGCCGGGATTTCGCGATTTGGCCTCATCCGTGTCCGACCTCAAAGGTGAAGGTACCCTCGGTCGGGTGGGTGTCGACCGAAACGACGTGCCAGCTGACCGTATAAGTCCCCGCCGGCAATGCTTTCAGCCCAATCTGTAATTCGGCCGGGTTGTCTTGCGGAATGTGGGCGTTCCCGAGGTCGACGGTCTGGCCCGCCTCGTCGGTTACTGTCACGTTGCTGAATGCCGGCTCGAGATCCTGCGTGAACCACAGGGTGATGACTGGCGGTGAAGTCGGCACCGAACTGCCGACCGCTGGGCTCGCATGATCGAGAAAGGCGTGCGCCCATCCCGCCGGCACGACGCCGATAACCGCCGCTAGCGCAGCAAACACCATCATGATCCGTCGCATCACCACCACTCCGAAATCGGTTTGCCAATGCTGCGCGGGAACAGATCGTCGAGGTAAAAATGGAGCTGGACCACCCCGCCGAAGCCATGCCCCGTCGCGTGGTTCGCCGGCAAGATCGCCTCCGCGCCGATCTGAAAATACGGCCCGGCCCAGATGATCCCAGGCTGGATCGTGCCGGTCGTCGTGACGCCGGGCGTGATCCGGTTGATCGGGGTCGTAAAGGCGACCTCGACGAGCGGAATCAGTTGACTGAACGGAGAGCGAAGCCCGATGTCCTTCACACAGCATACCAGATAGGAGAGGCTGTATTCGAAAGCGAAGCCGTAATTGAAGGTGGTCGGATTCGGCACGCCCGCACTCTCGGTTTTCGTCGGAAAACCGAAACCGAGATTGCCGGTGATCGCAATCGGCCGCAGATAGGGGAGCGACCGCGGTAAGTCGCCGAAGCCTTTGCCGAAATTGAAGGTCGGCGACAACGTCGTGAAATCGGGCGCGCCCAGCGCCTGGACCCGGCCGGTATGCGCCCAGGTCACATTGAGCCCCAAAAGGCCGAGTACTTCGTGCGGTCCATTGATGAAGAGCTGGTACTGTCCTTCCGTGTGTAGCGGACCGAGGCCCGTGACGGCCGGCAGACCGGACGGCTTTGAACGCTGCCCCTGATCACCGATTATCAAGCCCGTATCGGGCGTTATGCGCTTTGACAGATCGATTTGAATGTCGGTCGCTCGCGCGCCGTCGGGTCCAGGCGGGTTAACGCTAACCTGCGGCAGCGAAATTTCGTCGGCAACAAACGGGTCGTCCGTCAGGATCGTCGCCGGGAAAAACCGCTGCCCGGCAAACCCATGCGCGAGGGCGGTGGAGTTCGCGAAGAGAAGGATGATGGTCGTCGCGAGCGCACTTTGCACGCGAGCCTCGAGAATGGCAGCAGACATTGAATCGTTCCCATCAAGGGAGAGCCATTGATCGGTACCACCGCTCGCTTGGGCGCCACGCCGAGCGGCGGTGGCGGCGAGGATCAAGCTCTCACTGGTGGGGCGCGTGCACCGGCTGCACCGGTCAGTCGCGTTGACGAGACTTGCCCGGCCGGCAGCGGAGCAACGGTTGCCGGAACAAATGCTATCCGCGTCGGGGGCGTAGCGACGGCTGGACCGAGACCGGCGCTGGCGTGCCAGAAGCAACAGGCCGCATGCATCCGCTGGTTTGGGTCCGGGACTTGCTGTGGCGGCTGCTTAGCGCCGTCGTCATGCCCGCCGAGGCACAAAGCGTGGGCGGGGTCAGACGCAACGTCCGCAAGCCCAAGGCGCTGCGGGATAGAGGCTCCAGGCAGCGCTATCTGCAGCAGCAAGGCCAGCGCCGCAAGGAACCAGCCCAGGCCGCTGATTTTCGGTTCGCATCGAAGTGGGAGCGGTCCCATCGCGTTTGCGCGCATCGGAATGAAACTGACCAACGCTAAGCCTATTTTGCTGGATCGCGAGCTTATTAACCAGGGCGGTAGGGGAGTAAGAAAAAAATCCCCTCCGAGGAATATGGCCCGCGCCGATGCGGGCGCGTCATTGCAAATTGATAGTTAATTTACGGATATTTATTGCAACTTAAGCGCAGTGGCCATAGTATGGCCCGAGCATCGTCACGACGCGATTGCGAATCAGACGATGCGTATTGCCCTGACATCGCAGCCAGCTGTTAGGGCACGAGCCCCGGTCGTCTCGGCCGGGGCTTCGCTTTACCACGGATGGCCTTCGGCCGGCGCGCCTCGTCGCCACAGCCGGCTGCTTTCGAGGAGTTGCCACATCGCGAGGGCAGGTAAACCGATCATCAGGTCTCGCGCCCGCTTCAGCAAGGAAAGAGCCAGGGCCGTCTCTGGCGCCAGCCCAAAACCACCGCCGAGAAGGATATAGGCGCCCTCTTGCACGCCAACGGCATTCGGGACGGCGAACGCCGCACTTCGCGCGGCGTAGAGTAGGCCTTCGATCACCAATACGCTCGAGAAGCCGAGCAACACGCCGGCGATCCGCAAGGCAATCCAGGCTTCGAGCGTGCTGACGATCCAGCATGCCAGATGCAGGGCAAAACTGGCCCAAATCCGGGTTTGCCGCCGATAGATGTCGCGCAAGGCGGTATGCAACGCCGCGACGCCCGCAGCACTCTTCTTGGCCCAGCTGCTGCTGAGCATTCGGGCAAAGCGGTCGAGCGCATCGAAACCGCGACGCTGAACGACGAGAAAAGCCGTAGCCAAAAGCGCCGCGATGGCGAGCCCCGTGGCAATGGGGGTCACCGGCGCAACCTGCGGCCTGAGATAGACGAGGCAGAGAAGAGAAATCGCGGTATAGGCGAGCTGAGCGAACAGTTCGAGGGTGACGTCCACGATCGTGCTCGCCATCGCGGCGGTTCCGGAGACCCCGCCCAACACAACGGCACGCGCTCCCAAAACGTAACCGCCGACTTGTGAAAGTGGCAATACCTCGGATCCGGAATCCCGGATGAGGCGGCCCCAAATCGACACCCAGACCCTGGTGCTGGGCAACAGCACTGCCCAAGCCAGTCCCATTGCGGCAATCAGCGCGAGGTGGATGCCACACACGCTTGCAAATCCACCCCAACCGAACGCGGCCAGTGAATGGGTGACGGCGCCAAATCCGAAATGTGCGACCAGCGCCGCCAATAACGTTAGGCCGGCGATCGCGGCGAGCACCGAGAACAGCTTCACGCGCGCCTTTCCCGTAGCACGGCACGCACTCCGGTTCCAAGTCGAAGGCCGGCAAGCACAACGCGTGCTAGCGTCGGCAAAAACCGGGGTTGAAGCAGGTCGGGGCCGAACTCCCCCATGCGCCTGTCGTGTTCGGCGCAGCACTCTTCGGCTAAAGCGCGAAACGTGAAGGCGTCAAGAAAAACGCTTGCTTGTGTGGCTGAGAAATCCTTGCCGTCATTTGCCCGCCGACCCCGTCGGATTGTGCCGAGCAGCCGCCCGATGGCTCCGCCATAGTACCCAGCCGCAGCGATGGCCCGCAGCCACCGTGCGCTCCGTCCCCTCGTGGCCTGGTCCCAAGCCATCCAGTTAACGAAGAACACAATGTGGCGCGTCTCCTCGCGCATGAGCATATCGAAGATCTCGAAGAGCGGCTCCGGAAGAAATCCGGACCGGCGGGCGATCTTGAACACGCCAAAACCAAGAAATGAATCCAGACACTCGCCATAGCCGAAATCGGTGAAGGCGCGGCGCTGGTCGGAATTGGCCGGGTCGTCTAGCGGGCGCTCTTCGGCAGCGATGCCATAACGACGGACCATCACGCGCAAGAGCTCCGCGTGCCGTGCCTCTTCCAGCCCCTGCAGGGTGACCGCATCGCGGATCAGCGGATCGGCGATTGTTGCCGCGTAGGCTGCCACGATCGCCTCCGCTCGCCGCTCGGTGTAGAGCACTTCCTGCCAAAACGGGATGGCGCGCAACCGTCCGAGCGCTGCTTCGTCGAGATCGGGCCACGCAAGGGTCGCCGGATCAAAGCGACGGTGTGTCGCCAAGAAGTGGCGGCAGAAACGCTCCTTATGCTCCTCCGATCCGATCTTCATGAGGTTGCGGCGGCGGGTTTCGGCTGCCGCAGAAAGCGGCGGACCGCGCGCATCACGTTCGGCACTACGCGGGGCCGCAGCAGGCGGGCATCGTAACCGGATAGCCGCTTCTCATTCTCTAGGAGGCAGATATCGATCAGTTCGCCGATAGATAGATCGACGGCCCCGACAGCTTTGCTGCCCGTCAGCGTGAAGTTGCTGTCTTGAGGCGTCAGCTCAGCCGCGGCATCGCCGCCGTTTCCGATTCCCCGGGCCAGGCCAATCCGCTCCCAAAAAAGGAAGACCCAAACCGCTGCCAGCTTCGCGAAGAAGAAGGGGCGCCGCCAGACCGCCAGGTTGCGCTTATGCCAAGCCACCCAATTGACAAAAAAAAGTATGTGCCGGCCTTCCTCCTGCATCACCGGCTCGAAAGTCTCGACAAGGCTGGGCGGAAAAAATCCCGAGCGCTTCGCCAGCGCGAAGAGGCCAAAGGCGAAGAAACTGTCGATGCACTCGCTGTAGCCGGTAACCAAGAAGGCCCATTCGGGATCTTGAGGCGGCAGATACACGGGTTCCGGCGGCAGACGGATACCGTAGGCCCCGACCAAGTTGGACAGCACTTCCTTGTGGCGGCCCTCCTCGAAGCCGTCAAGCTCAACGGCTTGCCGCAGTAGGGGGTCGTCGATCAGTTCCGCGTAGCTCAGCACGCGCAGCCGCGCCTTCCCCTCGGTCTGGACCGCGATGTCCCAAATCGGCAAGCCAACCAGCCGGTTACGCGCCCCGGGATCGAGCACCGGCCAGTCGATGATCGAGGGTTTGTAGGGGTTGTGCGTGTCGATCAGCATACGACAGAATGCCGCCTTGTGCGCAGCGCTCCCCGGAACGATGGGCCCGTCTTCGGGCGCTGCCCATATCCGGGCGTCGCGATCGGCGGCGCTCAGCGCCACTTCATCCAGCATCGGAATCACCTCCCCTGTAGCGACTGCCCCGAGATGGCGCAAATCCCGCCGCTGCACAAGGCGGATGCGTCAACAACGCAGGGGGCGGTTGCTTACTTCCCACCGTTGACCGGTCCAAGCGGCGCTACTATATAGCCCGCCGCTATTCGATACAGATGTCCTAATCGAGGCCGCCGTCGTGAAGCGCACTTACCAGCCCAGCAGACTTGTTCGCAAGCGCCGACACGGTTTCCGGGCGCGGATGGCGACGGTCGCCGGGCGCCGGGTGCTGGCGGCCCGCCGTGCGAAAGGACGCAAGCGCCTCTCTGCGTGAGGCGCCGGCCAGCCAATACCGAGAACTCGGGCGGCTGCTTGGGTAGACTCAAGGCTCGCGCCGACTTCCTTCGCGTCGCCGCTGCTCGCCGCAGAGCGGCTACACCGGGTTTGGTTTTGCAGGCCGCACGGCGGGAGGAGTGCGGTAGCCCCCCCGGGATCAGAGTGGGGTTCACAGCGAGCCGGAAGGTCGGCAACGCCGTGACCCGCAACCGCGCAAAGCGACGGTTGCGGGAACTGGCAGCTCGGGTGTTACCCGTTCGCGGCAGACAGGGAACCGACTATGTCCTGATCGCACGGGAAGACACCGTCTATCGGCCTTTTCCGGCCCTCATCGCCGATCTAGAAGCCGCGCTCCATCGCATCGAGCACGGCGGAATGCGTCGTCCGATCGGAACCGCCCCTTAACGTCGACAGAGGGTGCGGCCGGACCTCAGCCGCGCATGAAGCGCCGGACGAAGCGCATCACGCGAGGCATCACAGTCGGCCGCAGGAGCCGCGGATCATAGCCCGAGAAACGGCGTTCGTGTTCGCTGAGGCAAATATCGATGACCGCGGCGGCAGACACATCTCCAAGGCCGATGGCCTTGCTTCCGGTAAAGACGAAATTGTTGTCTTGCGACCGCGTGCCACACGCCGCCCCATCCATACCACGAGCGATGCCGAACCTTTCCCAGATAAGAAAGACCCAAACCGACAGAATTTTGACCGCAAAAAGCACCCGCCGCCACCGCGGAAGATTGCGCTGATGCCAAGACACCCAATTGACAAAAAAAAGGATGTGACGGCCTTCCTCCTGCACCACCGGTTCGAAAGTATCGACGAGTTCGGGCGGAAAAAACCCCGACCGCTGGGCGAGCGCGAATAGCCCGAAGGCGAAAAACGTGTCGACACATTCGCAGAACCCTGCGAGCAGAAACGCCCATTCCGGATGCCGCGGGGGCCGATATTCAGGCTCGGGCGCCAGTTGGATTCCATAGGCCTCGACCAGGCTTGAAAGAACTTGCTTGTGCCGAGTTTCTTCAAACCCGTCGATCTCGATCGCTTCACGCAGCAGGGGATCAGTCACCGTCTCGCCATAAGTAAGCACGCGCAGCGTCGCATTGCCCTCGGTCTGCATAGCGATATCCCAAATCGGCAGACTGACGAGCCGATCGCGAGCTTCCGGCTCGAGTGTCGGCCAATCGACAACGGATGGCCGGTAGGGATTGTGGGTGTCGAGGAGCATGCGGCAAAAGGCCTGCTTGTGCGCCTCGCTGCCAAGAATAAGCGGCCCAATTTCGTCGGCTGCCCAGTTCCGGGCCGCGCGGTCAGCCTCCTCGACCTCGGCCGCGTGTAGTGAGAACGAAGCGTCCTCTCGCTCAAGCGCCTCCGACATGGTGCCCTTTCCCCCGCAAAAACCAAACCGACGAACCCCTACATTCTAAGGGCCCCGCGGCGCTGACGTAACCAGGGAGCCCGCATGCCTGTACCTATTAGTAGAAAATCGCTCCGGCGAGCACCGCCTCGGGCTCCTGGCCAATGATCATAGCCAGGCGCGTGGGGTTGTAACATTGCAGCTCCGCTCCGATTTTGTAGCGAGCGTCGCACCGCTGCAGTCGAGCCAGCGCGGCTGGGTGCCGCCGATTCTGTCGCCTTAAGTCCGGATACTCGGTAAGCCACCCAAACCTGTGCCGCTCGCGATATTATTATCCCGGCGTCAATCAGCCGTCGCGTGGGCCACCAATAGGGCATCGCCGCGCCGGACCATACTCGCCAGGAGAGAGCCGGTGGGGGCGTCCCCCATGAATAGTGAGAGAGAAAGAGCAAATCATCCCGGAACGGTGAGCCTGACGCTCCAGGCCGCTATCCGCATTTATCAGCTGCTCATCTCTCCATTGTTGCCCCCTACCTGTCGTTTCTTACCTAGTTGCTCCGAATACGCGGCGCAAGCGATCCAGCGACACGGCCCGCTGCGTGGTCTTGGTTTTGCGCTACGGCGGCTCGCTCGCTGTCATCCTTGGGGCGACAGCGGCTATGATCCCGTTCCGGAACCCGACAGCCTCGACCGGTTGCATGCCAGCCGGCACCGCTGAGCCTGCTTTGATGGAAATTTCGCACTACTTAGCACGAGATGGAACAACGCAACCTCCTCATCGCGATCGTGCTCTCGGTCGGGATCCTGATCGCCTTTCAATTCGCCTTCGAACGGCTACGCCCGCCGCAGCCTCCCGGGCCCACCGGCGGAACGTCGGTGACTGGGCCGGCGACATCGGGTCCCGCACCGCAATCGACAACTCCCAGCTCGACAACGAGGACGAATACCACAGGTGCCAATGCTCCGGGGGCAGCGCCGGCGCAAGCCGCGGAGGGGCGCGAGGTCGCCCTTGCTGAGCAGCCGCGCGTCAAGATCGAGACCCCGCGTCTTCACGGCTCGATCGACCTCCTCGGAGCAAGGCTCGATGATCTTACCCTTGCCACCTATCACGAGACTGTCGATCCCAAAAGCCCGGAGGTCGTGCTCCTCTCCCCGTCTGGTACTCAAGACCCGTACCTGGCGGAATTCGGCTGGGTCGCTGCGAGCCCGGACGTCAAAGTGCCGGGACCGCAAACGCGTTGGACGGCTTCGAACGGACGGCTCACCCCCGCCAATCCGGTGACGTTGACCTGGGATAACGGGCAAGGTCTGGTATTCGCCCGCACGATCAGCGTCGACCCCAACTATATGTTCACGATACGGGACGCGGTCCGCAATACCGGCGAGGCTCCGGTCAAGTTGGTGCCCTACGGGTTAATCAGCCGGACTGGAACCCCACAGGTAGCGGGCTATTACATCCTGTTCGAAGGGCTGATCGGTTATATCGACGGCACGCTTCAGGAGGTGAAATACTCCTCGCTAGGTCCCGACAAGCCGCTTGATTATCATTCAAATGGCGGCTGGCTCGGCTTTACCGATAAGTATTGGCTGACTGCACTGGTTCCGCCGCAGGATGAGGCGGTCACGGCGCGCTTCACGCACGCGGTAGAAGGCGGGATCGATCGCTACCAAACCGATTATCTCGGTCCGGAGATGACGATCGCGCCAGATGGGAGCGGCGAGACCTCGGCTCGCTTCTTTGCCGGCGCCAAAGAGGTGAACCTGCTCGACGCCTACGAGGCCGCCAGCATTCCGCTCTTTGACCACGCGATCGATTTCGGTTGGTTCTATTTTCTCACCAAGCCGATTTTCTTGATCCTTCAATTCTTCGACAAGGTCATTGGAAATTTCGGGGTCGCCATTTTGCTGCTTACCTCGTGCGTCAAACTGCTCTTCTTTCCACTCGCGAATAAATCCTATAACGCAATGAGCAAGATGAAGCTGTTGCAGCCCGAGATCCAGAAGCTGCGCGAGCGGTTCCCCGACGACAAGGCGCGGCAACAGCAGGAGATGATGGCGCTCTATAAGCGCGTCGGAGCGAACCCGCTCGCGGGCTGCCTGCCGATCGTGATCCAGATCCCGGTGTTCTTCGCGCTCTATAAAGTGCTGTTCGTCACGATAGAAATGCGGCACGCGCCGTTCTTCGGCTGGATACGCGATTTGTCGGCGCCGGACCCGACATCCTTTGTCAATCTGTTCGGCCTGTTGCCGTTCGCCCCGCCGCATTTTCTGATGATCGGTGCCTGGCCGCTGATTATGGGCCTGACGATGTTCCTGCAGCAAAAACTGAACCCGCAGCCGGTTGACCCGGTGCAGGCGCGCATGTTCATGCTACTGCCGGTCATCTTCACGTATATGCTTGCCGCGTTCCCGGCCGGGCTTGTGATCTATTGGGCCTGGAACAATCTGCTTAGCATTGCTCAGCAATGGCTGATCATGCACCGGGCGGGTGCCGCCTGATCGGTATGCGCCAATCCGCAACGAGTCTGGAGCAGCTCTCGTCGCAAATCTTCCCGCCCCGTGTGGTGGATCCCGACTTGGCCGAGGCAGGGCGGCGCCTCTTCGCGCGGGAAGCCCGCTTCGTCGCTGGCGCCTTCGCACCCTCGACGCTGCCGCCCGAGAGACTGCCCGAGATCGCCTTTGCCGGGCGCTCAAACGTCGGCAAATCGAGCCTCGTCAACGCGTTGACCGGCCGCCGGATGCTGGCCCGAACTTCGAACGCGCCGGGACGGACTCGGCAGATCAACTTTTTTGATTTAGGCGGAAGGTTGATCCTCGTCGACCTTCCAGGCTATGGCTATGCCGATGCGCCGAAAACCGCGATTAAAGCCTGGACGGCCCTGGTCCGCTGGTACTTGCAAAGCCGAGCTGCACTGCGCCGGGTTTGCCTGTTGCTCGATTCGCGGCACGGCATTAAGGAAGTGGATCGCCCGTTGATGCGGATGCTCGATGAGGCAGGCGTTTCCTATCAGATTGTCCTTACCAAGACCGACAAGGCTGCCGCCAAGGAGATCAGCGCCGTTCTCCAGCGAATTACCGGTGAACTCGCCGACCACGTCGCGGCGCATCCCGCTATCCATCTGACGAGCGCGATCGATCGACGCGGCATCCCGGAATTGCACGAGACTCTCGGCGCGTTCGCTGCGCCGCCGGAAAAATCGCGATAAGCTAGGCGCAGCGATGAGCTCCATTTCGAACCCCTCGAGGTTTAGCCCGGACCAGGTCGTCAAGGCCGCGATACTGGCCGAGGCGCTGCCCTATATGCGCCGCTACGCCGGTCGTACCTTGGTCGTCAAGTACGGGGGGCACGCGATGGGGGACGCCGCCGCGGTCGGGGATTCGTTCGCGCGCGATGTCGTTCTGTTGAAACAAGTCGGCATCAACCCGATCGTCGTCCATGGGGGAGGGCCGCAGATCGCCAATATGCTGCAGCGGCTCGGCATTGAGACCAGCATCATAGACGGCTTGCGCGTCACCGATCGCGAGACGATGGAAGTGGTTGAAATGGTGCTAGCCGGGACCATCAACAAGCAACTCGTCTCCGCGATCAATGCCGAAGGCGGCTGCGCGATAGGCCTCAGCGGCAAGGACGGCCGGCTGATCGAGGCGCGAAAGCTCGCCCGCACACGGATCGAGGCGGGCGTGCACACAGAGGTCGATCTCGGTTTCGTCGGCGAGCCTCAGCGGATTGCCGCCGCCGTGCTCGACACCTTCAGACAATCGGACATCATCCCCGTAATCGCGCCGATCGGCGTCGGCCCGGAGGGCGAGACGTACAACATCAACGCCGATACCGTCGCCGGTGCGGTCGCTGCGGCGGTTGAGGCGACGCGGCTGCTGCTGCTGACCGATGTCGCGGGCGTGCTCGATGCCGACAAAAGGCTCATTTCGGAGCTTACAGCCACGACGGCCCGCCGGTTGGTCGCCGAAGGCGTCATCAATGGCGGTATGATACCCAAGATCGAGACTTGCCTACAGGCCGTCGATGGCGGGGTCGAAGCCGCCGTTATTGTCGATGGCCGCGTGCCGCACGCGATCCTCCTCGAGCTTTTTAGCGAAGGGGCAGGAACGCTGATCCGCGCCGGTTGAGCCGGTCCGATGATCGCGACAGATGGCCGGCCATTGGCCGAAATCGAGACCTGGATCTTTGATCTGGACAACACTCTCTACCCCGCCTCCTGCGGGCTGTTCGATCAGATCCACGCGCGCATGACGTGCTTCATCTCCGAGCGCTTGACGTTGTCACCCGAAGCGGCGCTGGCACTACAAAAGGCCTATTTCCGAGAGCACGGCACGACATTGCGCGGCCTGATGATCGTCAACCGAATCGATGCGGAAGATTTTCTTGCTTACGTTCACGATATCGATCTGGCTTGCCTACTTCCGGATCCGGTACTGGTCGAAGCGCTCGCGATGTTGCCGGGCCGCAAGATAGTCCACACTAACGGCTCCCATCGTCACGCCGAGCGGCTGCTCGACCATCTCGGCATCGCGCAATCTTTCTGCGGCATATTCGATATCGCGGCAGCGGGATATGAACCCAAGCCGGCACTTGTCGGGTACCAAGAATTGCTGCGCCGGCACAATGTGAGCCCTGGTACAGCACTAATGGTGGAAGACATCGCGAGGAATCTCGTCCCCGCTGCCGCCCTCGGGATGACGACGGCGTGGGTCCGCAATGCGATCGATTGGGCCGCCGCCACTTCCGAGGCGGACCACATCCACTATGTGGTGCAAGACCTCGGCAGCTTCCTCGCCGCCACAGCGCGGCGCCGCGTTGCGGCGCAACCAGAGTGATCTCTCATGTCGGTCGCCGAGACAATCCGGCGCAAGCTCACGGAGCGGTTTGCCCCCACCCGGCTCGACATTGAAGATGAATCGCACCGGCACGCCGGACATGCAGGAGCGCGCCCGCGAGGCGAGACGCATTTCGCCGTCACGATCGTGTCCGCCGCGTTTGCCGGCCAGAGCCGGGTGGCCCGTCAGCGGCTCGTCTATCAAACATTGGCCGACGAGCTGGCAACGCGCGTCCACGCACTGTCGCTAATCACCCTCGCGCCGGGCGAGGATCATCACTGAGCGACTAAGCCATTCGCCGTTTCGGTGAGGAATTTGCGCAACGGGTCGAGCGGCACATCCTTCATGACCAAAGCTTCGCCGATGCGGCGCGGCAAGATCAGCGTGATCCGACCGTCCCGGACTTTCTTGTCCTTTCTCATATGCGCTATCACGCGATCGGCAGGGATGCGGGCCAGCCCGATTGCGGCAAGATCGGTTGGCAGTCCGGAGGCGGCGAGGTGTTGGCGCACCCGCCCCGCATCCGGTCCCGAGGCCAGCCCCAGTCGAACGGCGAAGTCGAACGCCAGAACCATTCCCACCGCCACCGCCTCGCCATGCAGCAAACGCGAGCTGAACCCTGTCTCGGTTTCGAAGGCATGCCCGAAGGTGTGGCCAAAATTCAACAACGCGCGCTCGCCTTCCTCGCGCTCGTCGCCGGCAACGATTTCCGCCTTCATCGCGCAGCTCGTCAACACGGCGCGCCGCAGCGCGTCTGGGGCGAGTGCGCGCACCGCGGGGCCCTCAATTTCGAGCCAGGAGAAAAAATCGGCATCGCGAATGAGCCCGTATTTGACGATTTCGGCGTAGCCAGCGAGGAGTTCGCGCCGCGGCAGGGTGGACAGCACCGAAGTGTCGGCGAGGACGAGGCGCGGCTGATAAAAAGCGCCGATCAAATTCTTGCCGGCACGCGTGTTGATTCCCGTCTTGCCGCCGACCGAGCTATCGACTTGCGCCAACAGCGTCGTTGGGATCTGCACGAAGTCGATGCCGCGCAGCAGCGTTGCCGCAGCAAAGCCGGTGATGTCCCCGACGACCCCGCCGCCGAGCGCCACCAGCATCGTCCCGCGCTCGATACCGAACGCCAGGACATCTTCTACCAAGCGGCCGTAATGGCTGAGATCCTTGGTCTCCTCGCCCGGCGGCAACAGTACGGCGTGATGGGCAATCCCGGCCTTGGACAGGCTGGCGCACAGCGGTGCCAGATAATCGCCGGCGACGGTCTCATCGGAGATGATGACGGTCTGCCGTCGACGAACCAACGGAGAAATTTCTTCTCCAGCCCGTTCGATCAGCTGGGGGCCAACCAGGATCTCATATGCACGATCGCCGAGTTCGACGCGCAATTTTTCGATCGTGTCCATTGCTTCTCGCTCTAGGGCTCGGGGGGGAGACTGCTGCGGGGGCAGCCGGCAAGCGCGGCGATTGCGCGGTTCACCGTCGCTTCGGGCGATCCCGCGCCGCTGTCTACGACCACATCCGCTTCGCCGTAAACCGGATAGCGCTGCTCGATGAGCTTGGCGAGGATTGCCCGCGGCTCGCCGGCCTTCAGCAGCGGCCGGTTGCTGCGGCGTGAAACCCGGGTCACGAGAGTGTCGAGATCGGCGCGCAGCCACACCGATACGGCGCGCCGCGCAATCACGTCGCGGGTCGCCGGATCCATGAAAGCCCCGCCGCCGGTCGCCAGAACTTGGACCGGCTGCGCCAGCAGCCGAGCAATCACACGTCGTTCGCCATCACGAAACACCCGCTCTCCACGATTGGCAAAGATCTCCTCGATCGTTTCGCCAGCGGCGGCTTCGATTTCGAAATCCGAATCGAAGAACGGCAGACCAAGGCGCGCGGCCAGTCGACGGCCGATCTTGCTTTTTCCCGCGCCCATGAGACCGACCAGAACGATGGTGCGGCGCGGCAAGAATCGGTGGACTTCCATCAGCCTTCGGCCCATTGGAAGCAGGTCGCTCTGAACCACGCTTTTCACTGCTCTTTTTCCCGCCTTCCCGAAATCGTACTAGCATATCGAGTGACCTTGTCGTCAACCGATGCGGGACCGATTAAGTGGCGGATGTAGTACAAGGCAAAATTCGAGTGGGGGGCATGGGGAAAGTCACCATGGCGCTGGTCATCGTGCTTCTTCTGCTGTTGTTGGGCGGCGCGGCGTTCCTTGCCTTGTGGAATCCGCCGGCTCCCTCTACGCGGGTAGAAAAGGTTATCCCCGACTCACGTTTTCCGAGGTAACCTCTGCTCCAGCCAGACGAGCTCCAATGCGCGCCGGCTCTGTAGATTCCGCTTTTGCCGATCAGCTCTGACGCGCAGCCGGTAACGGCCTCAAGACCTCTGGAAGCATTTCTGGAAATGCTGGCAGCCGAGCGCGGGTCGGCGCCGTTGACCCTCGCCGCCTATCATGCCGATCTGTCGGACCTGATGAAATTTCTGGCCGAACGCAGGATCGACATCGAGGCGGCGGATCGCACAAGCCTGCATTCCTACTTGGCGAGCGAGCGAGCCGCCCGGCTGACCCCCCGTTCGCTCGCCCGCCGCCTCTCCGCGGTACGGCAATTCTACAAATTTTTGCTGCTCGAAGGGGTGCGTCAGGACAATCCGACAGAGGAGTTGGATACGCCGAGGCTTGGCCGTCCCCTGCCGAAGACTTTAACTGAGACAGAGATCGCTGGGCTGATCAAGGCCGCTCGCACTTGGCCCGGAGAGGACGGGAGCCGTTTGCGCTGTATTCTGGAACTGCTGTACGCGACCGGTCTTAGGGTATCGGAACTCGTGACATTGACGTTCGCTGCGGTGCGCCGCGACCCGCGTTTTCTCTTGATCTCGGGCAAAGGCGGCAGAGAGCGCATCGTTCCGTTGAGCGAACCAAGTCGGCGCGCACTCAGCGAGTATCTTTTTTGCCGCGACCGGTTTCTCCCTGCTTTGCGACCGTCTCGGTGGTTGTTCCCGTCACGGGGCCGTACCGGACACCTCACCCGACAGCGCTGTGGCCAGCTTTTGAAGGAGCTGGCGCTCGCCGCCGGCATCGATGCGGACCGGCTGTCGCCGCACGTGTTGCGCCATGCCTTTGCCAGTCATCTGCTCGACCACGGCGCCGATTTGCGCAGTGTGCAGCAGATGCTGGGCCATGCCGATATCGCCACGACCCAGATCTACACGCATGTTCAAACGGACCGCCTACGCAAATTGGTAGAGACTGCCCACCCGCTCGCGCGCCGCAAATGATACGGCATTTTCTCGATTTCGAGCGGCCGATCGCCGAGCTCGAAAGCAAGATCGAAGAGCTGCGCCATCTGTCAACCACCGGCGAACTCAACATTGCCGACGAGGTCGGGCGGCTTGAAACGAGCGCCAACCGCTTGCTACGACAAACTTACTCGCGCCTCACGCCGTGGCAGAAGGTACAAGTGGCGCGACACCCCGAGCGGCCGCATTGCCTCGATTACATCGGCGGCTTGATCACCGAGTTCGTGCCGCTTGCGGGGGACCGTGCCTTTGCCGAGGATGCCGCGATCGTCGGCGGGATCGGCCGGTTTCGCGGTCGCAGCGTGCTCGTGCTCGGGACCGAGAAAGGGGCGGATACGGAAAGCCGCCTCACACACAATTTCGGCATGGCACGGCCTGAGGGCTATCGCAAGGCGCGGCGCTTGATGCGGCTTGCCGACCGCTTCGGGCTTCCCGTCCTTACTTTTGTCGATACCGCCGGCGCCTATCCGGGAGTCGATGCGGAGGCGCGGGGGCAAGCCGAAGCGATTGCGCGTGCTATCGAGACCTGCCTCGATATCAAAGTGCCGCTGGTGGCCGCGATCATCGGTGAAGGGGGCTCTGGCGGCGCGATTGCGCTTGCCGCCGGGAATACTGTGCTAATGCTGGAGCACGCGATCTATTCCGTGATCTCTCCGGAAGGCTGCGCCTCTATCCTGTGGCGCAACGGCGAGCATGCCCAGGAAGCAGCGGAGGCGCTGCGGCTAACCGCCCAGGATCTGCATCGCTTGGGGGTCGTCGATCGGATCGTGCCGGAACCGCTCGGTGGCGCGCAGCGCGCACCGAAAGAAGCTATCGAGAGGGTGGGCGAGGCGCTTGACGAGGTGCTGCGTCCCCTTGTCGGCCTCGACGGAATAACGTTGCGCCTGCAGCGCCGCGAAAAATTCCTGACGATCGGCGTAGATGGGCTCTGAGAGCGGGTTATTGACCACTCGGCCCTCCTCCCCACATCTAGCCCGGCGCACCGGCCCGCTCATCGCGGAGCCTCGCTCCCCGAGAAGCCGAGGCGCTGATGTCTTCATGAGAGGACACCGCTTTTCCAGTGTTGGAAGGCAGTCATGACCCCCCAGGAAAAAGACCTCCTGACGACCCTCCTCGATCGCTTAAGAAACGCGCCGCGGCAACCCAAGGATCCCGAGGCCGACGCGCTGATCCGCCAGGCGATGAGCGACCAGCCCGATCTGCCCTACTATCTGACGCAGACCGTGCTCATTCAGGATTTGAGCCTGCATCAGGCGCAGCAGCGGATCGCTGATCTCGAAAAACAGCTCGCCGACGCTCAGCAGGCGGCGAAACCGACGGTTGGAAGCTTCCTCGGCGGGCTCTTTGGAAGCCGGCCGGCTGCTCCATCGAGCGGCAGCCCGACGGCCGGTCCGTGGGCGCGCTCACCGCAAGTGGCCGCAGCACCTCCGGCTCAGCCTTATTCGCAGCCTGGTTATCAACCTGGCTACAGCCAGCCGGCTGGCGGCGGCCTTCTGGGCAGCGGCATGAGTGGCGGCGGCTTTCTGCGCTCCGCAGCCGCCACCGCGGCGGGTGTCGCCGGCGGCGCTCTGTTGTTCCAGGGCATCGAATCGCTGTTCGGCCACCACTACGCTGGCGACCTCATGGGCGCGGGGATGACGCCAGGTCTCGGCGAGACGGTTGTCAACAATTATTATGGCAGCGACGCTGCCGGGGGCGGCGACTGGAGCAGCGATGCCGGCGACCCGGGTGGCGGAGATTGGAGTAGTGATGCCGGCGCAACTGGCGGCGGCGGGGATTACGCGAGCGATGACCCGGGCAACCAGGACTTCAGCTCGGATCAAGATTGGGGTGGCGGCGGCGACTGGAGCAGCGACAACACGTCCTGTTAATGAGGCAGAGCTCCCTCACCTCCAACGCCGGCGGTGAGGGAGGCGCGTCTCAAGCCCCTTCCGCGATTATCATGTCGTAAGCCGGCAGAGTTAGGAACTCGGGGAAGGTCGGCGCTCCGATCATCTCTGCGAAAAGGCCAACCGCGTCCTCGTACCGGCCGCCCCGTTCGGTTTCCCGCCGTTTTGCAAGCTCCTCGTCGAGAAGCTTACGGCACAGCGCCGCGTCGACGATACGACCGTCTTCGAGCTTGGCGCCATGGCGGATCCATTGCCAAATTTGGGCACGGCTGATCTCAGCCGTGGCGGCATCCTCCATTAAGTGGTAAAGCGGCACACAACCGATGCCGCGCAGCCAAGCTTCGATATAGCCGATTCCGACCCTAAGGTTCTGCCGCAGCCCGGCCTCGGTGACCGTGCCCTTCGGGACCGCGAGAAGATCCGATGCGGTGACGTTCACATTCTGGCGCTTGCGGGCGATCTGGTTGGGTTGCGGCATCTCGCGGTCGAAGATCTCTTTCGCGATTATGACGAGCCCAGGGTGCGCGACCCAAGTACCGTCATGCCCGTCGCCGGCTTCGCGCTCTTTGTCGCCACTGACTTTCTCCATTGCCCCTTCGTTGGCGGCCAGGTCGTCACGGATCGGAATTTGCGCCGCAATGCCACCCATCGCGTGGATCTCGCGGCGGTGGCAGGTCTTGATCAAGAGCAGCGAATAGCTGCGCAGAAAGTGGGTCGTCATCGTGACCTGCCCGCGGTCCGGCAGCACGCAATTCGAATCCTCGGCGAATTTCTTGATGAAGCTGTAGATGTAATCCCACCGGCCGCAATTGAGCCCCGCCGAGTGCTCGCGCAGTTCATAGAGGATCTCGTCCATCTCGAATGCGGCGAGGATCGTTTCGATCAGCACAGTGGCGCGGATCGTTCCTTTCGGCAGCCCGAGTCTCGCCTGGGCATACAGAAAAACGTCGTTCCAGAGGCGCGCTTCGAGATGGCTTTCGATTTTTGGCAGGTAGAAGTAGGGACCGGTGCCGCGCGCCACGAGTTCCTTTGCGTTGTGAAATAAGAACAGCGCGAAATCGAATAGCGCGCCGGACATCGGTTCACGATCAACGAAAACATGCCATTCCGGCAAGTGCCAGCCGCGTGGGCGGACGAACAGCACCGCTGTCTTATCGTTCAGCTCGTAATGCCGCGCCGTCTGGGGGTCGTCGAAGGTGATGGTCCGGCGCACGGCGTCGCAGAGATTTATCTGACCTTCGATCAAGTTGGCCCAAGTCGGCGTGTTGGCATCCTCGAAATCGGCCGTGAAAACATTGGCGTCAGAGTTGAGCGCATTGATGACCATCTTGCGGTCGGTCGGGCCAGTGATCTCGACGCGGCGGTCCTCAAGGTCTCGCGGTATCGGCGCCACCCGCCAATCGGCATCGCGGATCGCCCTGGTTTCCGGGAGGAAATCAGGTTTCCACCCAGCATCTAGCCGCTGCTGGAGCTCGCGGCGGCGAACCAGAAGCCGCCGCCGCTCAGCCCCGAATTTGCGTTCGAGTTCGACGGCGAAGGTAATGGCCTCCGGCGTTAACACCTTTTCGTAGCCAGGCTTTATTGCTCCACGAATGACAACGCCTTGAGGCACAGTGGTGGTTTCGGTCATGCAGATTTCTCCAACCAATGCATCCGCCGGCGGTGGCCGGGCGGACCACCGGCACCCCAAAACCGCCTCCAAGCGCTCCCTGTCTAACCTCTTCGGTAGGTCTATTTCGCCCTTGCAGCAGAGATGGTGAATTCCTATGAAAGATCAGCTACTGAGGCTATGATGCAGCGCAATATTCCCGGGTGCAAGAAGTTCATTCGAGAGGCCCGAGCTATGCGCACCAGGTTGGTCTCGCCTTCTACCGCTCGACAATGCGTTGCATCGCCCGACAGAAAGGCGCCGAACTGCGACTTAGCCGCCGACTGGCTCGCGCACCCCTACGCCTTGGGTTGACCGAGCGCGGTGTTGGGAACGACGCGAGCCAATCTGCGGCCACGATTAGCGCCGATGACGAGGTTGCTTCATCGCACGGACGCACTCCTCGCAATCACGATGGCTCTCTGTGCTTAGTTGAGCGGCTCAGGCGGCAACCTTGCGATTGGCGGCGAGCCGGGCGTCGACCAGCGCGACGGTCTGATCGATGACGGCATTCTTCATGCCGTATTGTGCCCCTATCATCTGGACGAGCCGGTCGGTGCGTTCGATGTTGAGCGCACCGGCAAAGAGGGCGCGCGCCGCAGAAGATGGCCGCACCAAATCGAGCGCCGCCGCGGCGTATTTCTCGAAGGGCACTAGGTCGTTCGCTGAGGCCCCCAGCCGCTCGCATACCCCACAGACCCAATTATAAACCGAGCGTGAGGTGTCGATGTCGCTATGGACCGCGTCCTTGATCGTGATCGCGGCATCACTGCGCACGCAGCGGTAATTGCCGGTCAGCAGCATCGCCCATTTTGCGAGCGGGACGAAGATCGAGCCGTGGACCTTAAGCTTGACCGGCAGCTGGATGGGCCCGTCGCCGGGATCGTAGCGCGCTGCTTCAATGTCAGCCTCCATTCGACGCAGCTTGGCCGTGTGAGCGTCGGAATCGAAGCGAGCCACCTTGAAGTTGGTCGGTAGCGTGACTTGCAGCACATTGATCTTTTCGTCTGGCGGGCGGATGGCCTGCGGGTCCGGGCTGCATAATGTCACGAGCCCCGGCTCGAAATTGTCCCAGACGCTCGCGTCGGTAAAGCAAGACCGCAAAGTGTCTGCCGCGAGGCCGGGGATGCGTTTCAGATAAGGCAGCGGGGGCATGTTCATTATCGACATGCAAGGCAGCTTGGCCCTCGCCACCGCATCCAACAATTCCCGAACGCCTGGAGAGCGGTATTGCGGCTCCTGCATCGCCAAGGCCACCAGATCGTAGTCCGACGGTTTGACCGCATCGGGACCGGCGGCGGACAGGCTGCCGGGCAGCTTGCGCGAGTCGAGCTCGATCGGATCCTTCCTGCCCCTAATCGGCAACCGCACTCTGGCGCCGTCTCTGTTGAACGCTTCGATCTCAGCCGGGAGGCACACCATCGTTATCTTATGGCCGCCGAACAGCAGCTTGGTAGCGAGGAGCGACCCATAAGAGGCACCCATAATCAGCACGTTGTAAGTAGTCATCTGAGCCTTCCTCCCGAAACCGGATCATGTTGTATCGGACGATGCCGAACGGCGGTTGCTCCGGTCAAGTCTCGTGCGCCCGGATCGCAGCAAGACCAGCGCGAAAATCCGGGTAGCGCAAGGCCACGCCGAGCTCGGATTTGATCAGCGCATTCGAAACGCGTTTGCTGTCCTCATAGAAGCTTCGCGCCAGCGGCGAAAGGCCCGCGGCATCGAGCGGCACCAGCGGCGGCGCGGGCACTCCGAGCAGCGCGGCCGCGTGCGCGACAACCGCCGCGGGCGGCGCAGGATCGTCATCACCGACATTGTAGACAGCGCCCGGGCGCGGCCGCCCGATCGACGCGATCAGCACACTGACTAAATCGTCGACATGGATGCGGGAGAATACCTGGCCGGGCTTATCAATCCGCTTTGCAGTTCCAGCCCGGACCGCGTCGAAGGCGCTGCGGCCGGGGCCGTAAATGCCGGCGAGTCTGAAGATATGCACCGGCACACCTCGGCTGCGCCAGAGCTCCAGCCAGCCTTGCTCGGCGGCGACGCGGCGGCACCCGCGCTCGCCGGTCGGCAAGAGCGCACTGGTCTCGTCGACCCAATCGCCACCCCGATCGCCGTAAACTCCAGTGGTAGAAAGATAGCCTACCCAACACAGACCCTGCATAGCTGCAATGTCGTCGCCGTGCGCGGCAAGCACGGGATCACCGGCGACGTCGGGGGGGATCGACAGGAGGATGTGGCTAATCCCGGCCAGCGCCTCGCGCGGCATCGAGGCATCGCGATCGAACAGATAAACCGCAATTCCGGCCTGACTTAGCGCAGCCGCTTTGTCGGCGCCTCGACAGCTGCCGCTAACAACCCAGCCCTCGGCGGCGAGACGGCGCGCGAGCGCCAGCGCCGTGTAACCCAAGCCGAAGCAGAAGAGCCGGGGTGCAGTCATGAGGGATTGCCGGCGGGAGCCGCGCCGACCTCTGTGCGCAAGGCGGGATCGGTCTCAAGGGTGTCGGCGATGCGGCTTTGCTTAAACCGGGTCCATGCCCAAAAACCGCAGGAGATCATCGCGCCGACCGCGAGCGGCAGACGCAGACCGAAGCGCTCGCTCAGCGAGCCCATCAGCACCGCGCCCATCGCCGGCCCGGCGCGGAAAATCATGCCGTAGAGCGCCATGATTCGGCCGCGCATTCGGATATCGACGGCGGCCTGGATCAGCGTCTGGGCACCGACGCCTGTGATAGTCATCGCCGCACCGGCAATGAATACGCAGGGCAGAGCAACGAGAAAACGATCGGTCAGCGTGAAGGCTAGGATCGCCAACGAAATCATCAACGTGTTGCCGAGAACGAGCCCGGTCAGCCCGGCGATTGCCGGTCGCATCAGCATCCAAGCGGCACCGCAAATGGCGCCCAGTCCGACCGTCGAAGTCAATGTCGCCAAGCCTTCGGGTCCGCGGCCGAAAACGCTGTCGGCAAAGCCCGGAAACAATTCGACAAAGCCGCGGGTGCCGACCGTCGTGATCGTGAACAGCAAGAGCATCGGCGCGATGCCGGGATGGCGGCTGGCATAGCCGTAAGCTTCGACCGAGGCTTTGAGGACGCTCTGGGTCTGGCCCAGCGGCAGCGCCGGCAGCCCGCGCAAATTCGTCATCGCGACGAGGAATACAAGATAGGTTGCGGCATTGACCGCGAAGGCAGCGCCGACGCTGATCTTGGCAATGACGATGCCGGCCGCGGCTGGTCCGAGAAAGCGGGCCGAGTTGAAAATGATCGCATTGATGGCCAAAGCGGAAGGCAGCGCGGCCCGATCGACGAGAGTGGGGATCAATGCGAGCCGCGAGGGTTGCGCGACCGCATTGAAGACCCCGAGCAGCAAGGTCAGTCCGAACACGAACTCGATCGTGATCGCTTCGGTATAGACGAGAACGGCGAGCAGGCTTGCTTCGATTGTGCCGGCGATCTGCGTCACCCGGATGATACCGACGCGATCGCGCCGATCCGCGAGGGCGCCGGCTATTGGACTGAGGAAGACGACCGGAAAGAATTCGGCCATCGAGACCACCCCGAGCCAGGTGCCGGAATGGGTCAAAGTCCAGGCGAGCCAGCCGACAGAAACCCGCTGCATCCACACGCCGATCAACGAAATGGCGTTACCCCCGGCGTAGATGCGGTAATTTCGGTGCGTAAAGGCCAGCCCGACATTGCCGAGGCCACCGGGAAACAGGCGACCGCGCGAGCGAGACAAGGAACGGCGACCCCTTTAATCAGCTGAGATCGCTGTGATCGTACTGCCCGGCGCAATGCCGCCGCAATAACAGGGCTCCATGGGTCGGTGCGATGAATGATGTGCCTGGTTAGAGTGACGCTCCTGCTTTGCTTAGCAAGTATATCCGCCGCTCCGAAAGCGGCCGCTCAACTTGCGACCCGTCTAGCGCCGCGTAACGCGGAGGCCGATGCGGCGACCTATGAACGCTGTCTGAGGCTGGCAAAACAGGATCCGGTTGCCGCGCAGAAGCTCGCATTGGCCTGGCAAGGGCGCGGCGGCAAGCACCCTGCTGCGCACTGCGCCGCCATCGCGCTGATCGGGCTGAAGCAATACAAAGAGGCGGCGACGCGGCTGGAGGCGCTCGCCCAGGCGATGACGATGGCGCCCATGAGCTTGCGCGCGGAGGTGCTCGACCAAGCGGGCCAAGCCTGGGGCCTCGCCGGTGACGCGGCGCGGGCCTACGCGGCGGCGCGGGCCGCTGTGGCGCTGCTGCCAAATGATCCCGACCTGCTGATCGACCGGGCAGAAGCCGCCGCATCGGCGGGATATGTCGGCCAAGCCGTGGAAGACCTCGATCGCGTATTGAAGGATGATCCGGGACGGGTTGACGCGCTTGTTTACCGCGCCTCGGCAAATCGCGCCCTCGATCGTCTCGATCGCGCACTGGCGGATATCGAACAAGCGCTGGCCAGGGCGCCGGATTCGGCGCCGGCCTTGCTCGAGCGCGGCAATATCCGGCGGCTGAAGGGGGATGACGCCGGCGCCCGTCAAGACTGGGAGCGCGTCGGGCAATTAGCCCCCGGCAGCCAGGCCGACATGGCCGCAAAGGCCAATCTCGAGCGTCTGCGAGCGAGCGACACCGCGCCGACGATATCCCGGCCCAACCCGTGAAACGCGATCGATCCGGCTGCGTCGGGCGCGCGTCGGCTGCTTATCAATTTAGCGCCCATTTCACCGCTGGACCAATTGCCCGTTATTCCCGTGGAACCGGGAATTTTCTCAAACGTCCGCAAAAGTGCCGTTTCTGCCCGGAAAAGATCGAACGAAATCAAGTCATTGCCGGGTAATTCCCGCCGCCTGCCAAACGGGAATTTTATTCCCCCTAATCGGGAATTAGTTTTCAGCAATATATGATGTGACATTAGCAATTATTAGCCCACCTTCACGCACCTAAACACGCCTGTAGGCCTCCGCTTAGCGCTTGTTTACGCGCCTTAACTCGCTTATATCTTACTTCGCAAATCGAGCCGTCACTGTAGCTAAAATGGTAACTAGTGGGGCCGATTTCGGAAAGGGGTGTTGCCGCATTCATGGCCGTCAAGCGCATTACGTCGGTCGTGGTTAGCCGGCTGCGAACCGGTGAACGGGTGTCGGACGACAAGTTAC
>Ga0126381_100000774_pt1 | contig 34869 bp, 36 predicted proteins | sample PanSoiMetPlot_28_FD_96465 | JGI IMG/M metagenome (GOLD analysis project Ga0126381, IMG submission 96465) | Tropical forest soil microbial communities from Panama - MetaG Plot_28 | ecosystem: Environmental > Terrestrial > Soil > Tropical forest > Bulk soil | place: Panama | collected 2016-02-17 | reverse complement strand
CGGCAGTGAAGTCGACGTGCCCCGGGGTGTCGATAATGTTGATCTGCATGTCGCGCCATGAGCAAGTCGTGGCCGCCGACGTAATCGTGATGCCGCGCTCCTGCTCCTGCTCCATCCAGTCCATGGTGGCCGTGCCTTCATGAACTTCGCCGATCTTGTGCGACCTTCCCGTGTAATACAGGATGCGTTCCGTCGTGGTCGTTTTACCGGCATCGATGTGAGCGGCGATGCCGATATTTCTCATCCTCTCCAGAGGTATCGTGCGTGGCATGAGTTCTTAAAACCTGACTTCTCTTAAGACCGGAAACCCGAAAAACCCTGACTTACCAGCGATAGTGCGCGAACGCTTTGTTGGCTTCCGCCATGCGGTGCACATCGTCGCGCTTCTTGATGGCCCCGCCCCTGAGATTCGCCGCGTCGTTCAGTTCGTTGGCGAGCTTGTCCGCCATACCCTTTTCCGCCCGGCCGCGCGCGTTGCCGAGGATCCAGCGGATCGCAAGACTCGTGCGGCGGTTTTGCGGAACTTCGATCGGCACCTGATAGTTGGCGCCGCCGACGCGCCGCGTTTTCACTTCGAGCAGCGGCTTGGCGTTCTCAACCGCCTTCTTGAATAACTTGATCGACTCTTCGCCGCCGCCGCGCTCTTCGAGCTTCTTCATCGATGCGTAGAAGATTTTCTGAGCCGTCGACTTCTTGCCGTCCCACATCATCGAGCAGATGAATTTTTCGACCAGCGTCGAGCCGTAAACCGGATCGGCCGGAACTTCACGATTGTCTGCGCCTCTGCGTCGTGGCATTTTCTGTCTGTTCCTTAATTACCTTCCAACTACTTCGTCGCCGCCTTGGGCCGCTTCGCGCCGTACTTCGAACGGCTCTGCTTGCGGTTCGCGACACCGGCGGTGTCGAGAGCTCCGCGAACCACGTGATAGCGAACGCCCGGAAGGTCCTTTACGCGACCGCCGCGGATCAGCACAATCGAGTGCTCCTGCAGATTGTGTCCGACGCCGGGGATATAAGTCGTCACTTCTACGCCATTGGTGAGGCGGACACGGGCAACCTTCCTGAGGGCCGAGTTCGGCTTCTTGGGCGTCGATGTATAAACGCGAGTGCAAACGCCACGCTTCTGCGGGCAGCTCTGCAAAGCCGGACTGGCGGTTTTCCATGCGGGCGCTTTCCGCCCTTTGCGAACAAGTTGATTGAATGTCGGCACTAAAAAACTTCCTTAAAAAAGCTCAGGCTCTGGGACAGGCCCGTCGCCGGCCCACATACCTCAGACCGGAAAGGTTTACCGCAATGTACTGCGTCGTCTTGATTCGAGCGGACTGAAAAAGCCTGCCGCTCAGGTTTTAGAAAGGTCCATGTCCATCAGTAAAGCAACCGCCCGAAAGCGGGTTCACCGTGAACCTCGGGACCTCGCTCCAGCCGGATCTCCGACGCCGGAGATGGTAGCTGGCAGCTGAATCTACAGCCAAACCTTAACAGAATATCGGATTGACATCGCTCTGTCAATCGGACTCGCGGGAGCAGCCTCGCCGCATGATCAATATTCGGTGTTTTTATAGTATCACTGCCCCCACGATGAGCCCGAATGGCCCTGTCGGGTTGGTGCGGAACGGGGGCTGGAGGTATCCCGTCTGCTAAAATGCTTTCAACCTTAGCGATCGCGCACGGCCCCGCATGGATTTCGATCAGATCCACACCTTCCTCGAAATTGTACGTCTTAAGAGCTTTTCGAAGGCTGCCCAGACGTGCTATCGGACGCAGCCGGCGATCAGCGCCCAGATCCGCCAGCTCGAGCATGAACTGAAAGCCGAGCTTTTTGAACGATTTGGCAGCCGGATCTCTCTGACGACGGCAGGAAAACTCTTTGCCCAATACGCCGAGCAAATGCTGGACCTTCGGCGGCAGGCGCAGAACGCCCTGAACGAACTGGAGACCTCGCCGCGCGGGGAACTCGTAATTGCGGCGAACGAAGCCACCTGTATCCATATTTTGCCCGGCGTCTTCGCGGAGTATAAAAACCAGTTCCCCGGCGTTCAGCTCCAGGTGAATCGCTCCTACGGCTCGCGAGTCGTAGAGGCCGTCATGGAAAATGTTGCCGATTTCGGACTCACCCAGCTGCCCGTAGCCGAGAAGCGCGTGCAGGTAGTCGATCTGCTTCGTGACGAGATCCACTGCGTGGTCCCCGCCGGTCATCCGCTGGCCGCGCTGGAACGCGTGGCGTGTGAAGACCTGGTTCGCTATCCCCTGCTTCTTCCGCAGTCCGGAATGACGCGTAGCCGGCTGAACGCCTGGTTTGAGAAAGTGGAGGACGAGATCCGGGTTTCGATGGAACTGGACTCGACCGAAACGATGAAACGCTTCGTCAAGGCCGGCCTGGGAGTCTCCTTCCTCGCAGCATCCACCTGCCGTGAAGATGTGGCATCCGGTTCGCTCAGCTCGCTGCCGCTGTCGCCGGAACCGATGATTCGACGGCTTGGCCTGATTTATCGTAAAGATAAGGCGCTCTCAAAGGCGGCGATGGGCTTTATTCAGGTGATTCTGGGCCACTTCGGGGCTCAGGCGGCCTCATCGCGCAACACCGCCACGGCGGCTCCGGTGGGCGTCACGAGTTAGAACCACGAGGTAGAGCCATGACCTGCCCGCGCTGCTTCACCGATCTGGACGCCGACTACGCGAGTTGCCCGTCTTGCGGGGTAGCGTTCGTGCAGAAGGTCTCGGGCGTGATGAAGACCTCCGCTGTGATGATCGCGACGGCGGGCGATATGGGCTTTTACCGTTCCGTGCAGGAAGTTCCGGAACCGTTGCGCACGCAACTGATCGAGACGACGACTAGCGCCAACTCGGGAACGATCGTAATCGCGGACCGGGTAGGCAAGCAGCAGATCAGCCAGATCGTAGGCCGCCGCCACAGCGCAAAAGAGTGTGGCGCAAACCGCGTCCCGGCAAAAGTCTCTCGTTCCAGGTCGTTTCTCGGTTTGTCCTGGATGTTCTGGGTGGGCGCTGTTCTGGTCGTCTGCGCGGCAGGCATAGTGGGAGCGGTGTTCGCCATTCGCTGACGGAATCTCAATGAAAAAAAAAGCTGCCGTCTTCGGCGCATTCGGGCAGTTAGGCGTCGAACTGTGCGCGGAGTTGAAACGCCGGGGATATGAGGTAGAAGCGTTCGAAAGAGCGCGCCTCGATATTACGAACGCGGACCACGTTGAGAAAGCCGTGGGGTCTTTCGATCCTTCCGTGGTGTTCAACGCTGCTGCGTATAACCAGGTCGATGTCGCCGAGCGTGAGCCAATGGCGGCCATGGAGGCCAATGGCCTCGCCGTTCGGAACCTTGCGCTGGCCTGCCGTCAGAACGACGCGCGCCTCGTTCACTTTTCGACCGATTACGTGTTCGACGGCGCGCTCCGGAGACCCTATCGGGAGACTGATGCGGTCCGCCCGCTGGGGGCATACGCGGTTTCGAAACTGGCCGGGGAACTCTACGCGCAGGCCTATTGTGACGACGCGCTCGTCGTGCGGACTTCAGGCGTGTTCGGCCCCGGCGCTCTCCACACCGCGCGCGGCAACTTCCCCGAACTCATGCTGCGGCTCGCGCGCGAAGGCAAGCCCATTCGCGTCGTCGAGGACCACGTCGCGTCGCCAACCTACGCTCCCTGGCTCGCTGCCCGTTCGATCGATCTCTGCGAGAGAAACGCATCGGGGATCTTTCACATCGGCGGCGGTGATCCGATCTCCTGGTTTGAATACGCCAAACTGATTTTCGGAATCTTCGGCGTCACCGCCGACCTGAAGCCCACCAACGAACGCGAATACCGCACCGCAGCCCGGAGACCGAAATTCTCCGCCCTCGAAAACGCGCGGATGGCGGAGTTGGGCGTTGCCCCGATGCCGCCCCTCGTCGAGGCGGTCAAGGAATATCGCGCAGCGCGCGAGAAGGCTCTGGCGGCGCACGCATCCGGCCAACGCTGAAAATGTGGTTCAGGATGTGGAGATACGCGGAGCTGGCGCTGATCGCCGGCGCGCTCAGCGCTCAGACTCCGCCGCTCTCGGGAACCTTCTTTCTTCGCGGCGGTTCGATTCACACCATCTCCGGCCCAGTCATTGAAAACGGTTCGATTCTCGTGCGCGACGGCAAAATCGTCGGGCTGGGAAAGAATCTCTCCGCCCCGGAAGGCGTTCCCGTGATCGATATCCAGGGCGAACAGGTATACCCCGGGATGATCGATTCCGCTTCGACGATCGGCCTCGAGAAGTCGACCGAGCAAGGCGCCCCGGATTCGCGTGAGAGCGGCCTGTTTAATCCGCAACTGGACCCGGCGGCAGTCGTGAATCCCGCAAACGAACAAATCCCGGCTTCAAGAGGGAACGGCGTCACAAGCGCGATGGAAGTGCCCCAGGGCGACCTCCTGTCAGGCGAACTCTCCCTGATCCATCTGGACGGGTCTGTCAACGACTCGATGACGGTGGCTCCCGCGACCGCGATTCATCTGCGTTTTCCAGCCATCCAGACAACGGTCATCCCTCCGCACGAGCCCGAAGGTGATGACGACGAGCCAACGACCGCCGTTGAAGAAAAGGTCATTCCTTACTCGGAAGCAAAAAAAGCCTACGACGAAAAGATGAAGGAACTGAACGCCTTCTTCGATGCGGCGCGGCGTTATCGGCAGGCGAAGAATGCAAAGGCCACGGGGCTGAAGGCTGATCGCCGCTACGAAGCCATGCTCCCGGTGCTCGAGGGAAAAGAGCCCCTCTTCGTCACCGCCGTTCGCGAACGCGAGATCCGCGACGCCATCCGTTTCGCGGACCGTGAGAAGATCCGGATCGTCCTGGCCGACGCCTACGAGGCTTACAAAGTGTTGCCCCTGATCAAAGCCCGAGGCATTCCCGTCGTCCTCGGTCCGACCCTTTCGCTTCCGCTGAACCGCGACGATCCTTACGATCGGTCGTACACGACCCCCGCCGATCTCTACAAAGCCGGGATCAAATTCTCGATCGGCACGTTCAGCGCGAAAAGCACCCGAAATCTCCCCTATCAGGCCGCCGCGGCGGTTCCCTTCGGTCTTCCGCACGATGAGGCGTATAAAGCGATATCGCTGAACGCCGCGGAGATCTTCGGATTAGGCAAGCGGCTGGGATCGATCGACGAAGGCAAAATGGCGGACCTCATCGTCACCGACGGCGATCCGCTGGAAACAACGACTCAGATCAAAATGGTGTTCATCGACGGTAAGCCGATGGACCTGAATACCCGCCAAAAGCAGCTTTACGAGAAATATCTGAATCGGCCTTAAGCTGCTGAAGCCCGCAACCGCATCAACATCCCGTCAAGCGCAATCGGCTTCTGGATATTGCGCCGCAGCAACTCCGCCACTTCATCCACCGCCGAAACCGCATTGATCAGCCAGGCGCGCGAAACGCGCCGCGCGAGAGTGGTCAACTCCGTTGTGAGATCCGAATTCCGAATCGAACCGCCTCCCTCACACAGGATCGTCAGATCCCGCAACAGTTCGTACAGGAGCTTAAGATACAACTCCAGCTTCTCGCTCCTGTTCCGGGAGAGCGCCTCCGAAACAGGCAGCCACGATCCGTAAGGCGCGGCGCCAGCGCCTGTTTTGAGCAGCGCCAGCATAGCGGCGCGGCGTTTCTGGTAGACCTCGATATCCAGCGAGGCGGCGAGGCCCGGACTCCCGCCGGAGAGAGCGATGCGGCGCTCGGCATCCTGCATTCCACGCTCGCCGGCGAACGCCCTCATCTCATCATTCGACAGCGGCGAAAGATTCAGGATGACCGACCGCGACCGAATCGTCGGAAGCAGATCGTACACGTTTTCCGCGGTCAGGATCAGGATCAGGTGGTCGGGCGGTTCCTCCAGCGTCTTGAGCAGAGAATTGGCCGCCTGCTCCCCCGCGCGATCGGCGCCGTCTATTAGAAAAATACGGCGGGCGCCCTTGAGGGGCTTATACTGCGCGCGTTCCTTGAGCAAACGCATCTGCGGAATTCCCATCTGACGCAGCGGGCCGTCCGGCGGAAAGGTCAGGAAATCCGGGTGCGTCCCGAAGAGCAGCGGATCTTCGTTCCGCTTGTCCGCGGGAAGTTTCTCGCGGGACGCAATCAGCGATGCGTTTTCGGGAAGGCTCAGATCGTCTTTTTCGATCTGAGCGGCGCCGCCGAGAAGTTGCGCCGCAAAGCGGCGGGCGAGCGTCGCCTTCCCGAGCCCTTCAATGCCGGCAAACAACAGCGTCTGCGGAATGCGCCCGCCATCGATCATTCGGCCGAGCGCATCCTGCGTATGGCGGTTGCCGTAAAAAGGCTCAAACATGAGGCGCCACAGCTTTCCAGATGGAATCGGCCACTTCTTCAACGGAAGCCCTTCCGTCGATGAGACGGAACCGTCCCGGATGCTGTTCAGCAAGCCCGAGATAACCGCGCCGGACGCGGTCGTGAAAGGCGAAGCTCTCCTCGTCGATACGGGATTCGGCGGCGTCGCAGCGCTCGTTGCGCCGCCTCGCTCTCTGCAGGCTGGTATCGAGGTCGATATCGATCAAGAGGGTCAGGTCGGGGACAAGGCCGTTACATGCGATGCGATCGAGATCCAGAATCATCTGCGTATCCAGCCCGCGGCCGCAACCCTGGTACACCAGCGTAGAGTCGGTGAACCGGTCACAGATCACATCCTGGCCGCGGGAAAGTGTGGGACGTATTACCTCCTCCACATTCTGGGCGCGGCTTCCGAAGTACAAGAGCAGTTCGGTACGCGAGTGAATCGCCTTGTTCGCGGGATCGAGCAGGATGCGCCGGATCTGCCGTCCGATATCGGTGCCGCCGGGCTCGGCGGTCTCGACCACAGCGCGCCCACGGTCGCGAAGCGCTTGCGCAAGAAGCCGGATCTGCGTGGTCTTACCGCATCCATCCAAACCTTCAAAAGTAATGAACAGCCCTGCAGGCATCAGAAAATTCGATTTTCGCAAAAGGGGCCGCTCGTTCTCGTAGACTTGAGTCTGTGAGCGTGTATGACGAGCGGCGCGATGAGTTGGACAAACACGAGTTCATGATGGGCGTCCCGCGCGGCAGGCTGGCCGTTGCGCTCGACATTCTGACCGATGCCCTCGTGCTGGTCGGTCAGCACGGCGTGTATTGCCAGAGCGCGCGCCAGCCGGGCAAACCGGCGATGGACATTCAGATCATCACCAAGTCGATCACGGACGCGAAAGAACTGATCAGCGGCGTGATGACCGAAATCAGGAAGCCAGCCCAGGAACGCAGTTAGGCGCGGACGAAGGGATTCGAAACCTTCTCGCGCCCGATCGTCGTCTCCTCGCCATGCCCGGGAATCACGATCGTATCTTCCGGTAATGTATACAGTTTTCCGCGAATCGAGTGCGCGATGCGGCGCGCGTCGCCCCCGGGGAGGTCCGTTCGCCCGACGCTCCCGCGGAACAAGGTGTCCCCGGCGATCAGCTTCTTTTCCGTCGGGATGTAGAGCGAAAGGCTTCCCGGCGTGTGGCCCGGCGTGTGAAGAACGTGGGCTTCAAAGGCGCCGATCGCGAGACGGTCGCCTTCGTGCGCCAGGCGGTCGATGCCCGGATTTTCGGGCGTTTCGATGCTGAGCCACGCGGCCTGCATACCCAGATTAGCCGCCAGTGCGGAATCGTCTTCGTGCATGTAGACGGGCGCGTTCGTGAGATCGCGCAGCTTTTTCGCGCCGCCGATGTGGTCGATATGAGCGTGAGTGATGACGATCAGGCTGACCTTCAGATCGTGTTTCTTCAGCAGCGCCGCGATGGCGGAGATGTCGTCGCCGGGGTCCGTCACGATCGCGTCGCGAGACGCCTCATCCCCGACAACTGAGCAATTACATCTCAGTAGCCCGACCGCCAGAATCTCATGAATCACTCCGAGTCCCCAAAGACCGAGTCCCCCAAAAGGCCGGCTGACATTGCATCCAGATTAGCCGATAACGCATCATCTATGTTTATGGCGACGCTGGCAATTTTGATGCGGTTCCTTCATATTGCATCCGCAATCACACTCGTCGGCGGCGCGGCGGCATGGAGGTTCGGGGGAGCCCCGGCGGCGGAGTCGGTGAGCGGCGAAGCGAGGAGCAGGGTTGAGAATGCCTTCGCGGCGGCGTGGAAGCCATTCGCGATCGCCGGGATCATCGGCATTCTGATTTCCGGTATCTTCAATTTCCTGAGAAAGACGGGCCTGACGCCGGCGTATCACGCGATTTTCGGAATCAAGGTTCTTCTCGCCCTGCATGTCTTCGCGGCGCTGATACTTGCTGGTCGGCTCGACAACCCCAGACGCTCACGCCAGCTGACCGGCGTGGTGATCAGTGGCGTGGTGATCGTCGCTCTTTCGGCGGTGTTGCGGTGGCTGGGGCAGAGTTAACGCCCGGCTACGGAGCCCTGCTTCACGGCGCGGGCATTCTGGACCTCTCCACTCGCGGACGCATCCGCGTGACAGGCGAAGATCGCGCGCGTCTCCTCCACGCGATGACCACCAACCACGTCCAACAGATGAAGCTTGGCGACGGGCTGTATACATTTTTCCTGAACGCGCAGGGCCGGATTCTCGCCGACGCCTGCATCCTGTGCTTCAGCGACCATTTCCTCCTGGATACCGAACCCGAGACGCGCGAGACCGTCTTCCAGCATCTCGATCGATACATCATCGCGGATGACGTGACGCTCGAAGACATCGGCGCTGACACTTGCTGCATAGCGCTGGAGGGCCCGGAATCCGAGCGCGTCGCAGGCGAGGCCGGCCTTCCCTCGCCCAACCCTCGGTACTCACACGCGGAATGGGGCGATGCGTCGGTCGCGCGCTTCGCCGAAGCCTCGACAGACGGCGTTAGGATTTACGCGCCCGCCGCCCGTCGCGAAGAACTGATTCAGGCGCTGGAAGCCGCCGGGGGCGTCAGCGCATCGGCCGAAGAGGCCGACGTCGTCCGCATCACAAATTTCCGTCCACGATACGGGCGCGACATCAACGAAAGCTCGCTCCCGCAGGAAACCCAGCAAATGCACGCGGTCCATTTCCAGAAGGGATGCTACCTCGGGCAGGAAATCGTGGAACGGATTCGCTCGCGGGGGCACGTGAACAAGACGCTGATGGGATTCGCCCTCGACAACGCCCAAACTCCGGCCAAGGGAGCCAAACTGTTAGCCGGAGATAAGGAAGCCGGAGAAGTCACATCGGCCGCCGCTTCGCCCGACGGACAGATTTTTGGCCTCGCCATCGTGCGTATTCCCTGGAACCGGCCAGGCGAGGTCATCTCGATTGAAGGGCGCCGAGGGCAGTTGTTTGCGCCCTTCGAGCGCTGAATCCAGGTAGTATGCTGGAAACAGATTTCCGTATGTCTAGGTTTACGCAACGTCTCTTTCTTCTAATCGTCGGCACGGGCCTGTGTTCGTCATTGGCGCTCGCCGATCTGCCGACAGGACCCGGCCACGACGAATTGATGAAGGTCTGCGGCAAATGCCACTCGGCCGAGCAGGCCGTCTCGCTCCGTCAGAGCCGTACAGGTTGGGAAGAGACCGTTTCCAAGATGGTCAACATGGGCGCGGAAGGCACCGATGACGAGTACGAGGCCATACTTGGCTACCTCACGAAGAACTTCGGCCCCGAGGCGGCGCGTCCCGTCAACGTGAACAAGGCGACGCCGGTAGAGATCGAAACCAGTCTCTCGCTCACGCGCGCCGAAGCCGCCGCGATCGTTCAGTACCGGACCGACAAAGGCGATTTCAAGGGACTTGACGACCTCAAGAACGTCCCGGGCCTGGACTTCAAAAAGGTCGAATCGAAGAAGTCCCGCATCACCTTCTGATCGCCTGCTGCAGACCAGCGTCGAACGTCACAATCAGGATGCTGCCGAAGTGCGTGGAATCGATTTTCCACCCCGCCAGTTCCGGACGCTTGGCGAGATATCGCATCAGGTATCCCGATCCGTAGTTTGAGCCGTACAAAACGAACCGGCGCGCCGGCACTAACTCATTCTTCAAAAGACTTAACGCGTACTTCTCCGCCTGCTCCGAAGGGCTGAACGGGAAGAGACGGAGTCTTCCCCGAATCGGATAGTAGGTCAGATTCGAAAACAGGAAGCCCGGAAGAGCATAGGCGGGAGAGAACCCGGGAGACTGCGCCTCGATAAAGGGGCTCGCACAGAGCACCGGCGTCGAGTCCGTCGAAATCGCTTTTTCCATCGCCGCCGCGGCTCGCCAGTCGTCGGGCGTGTGCGCCGGCGACTTCGCCGACCATTGCCCCATCAGAAACAGAGCGATGATGCCGGCCGCCGCCGCGCCATACCTCCATCCCCGATCCGGAAGGAATTGGGCGACCAGTGCCGTTGCCGCCAGCGCGATGCCCGGATACATCAGAGAAACGTAGCGCGAAATAAAGATGCCGTTTCCGGAGATCCTGGAATAAATAAACAGGCAAACCGGACACGCGAGCCACCATCCGATGATCAGAACCCAAGCCGGAACGGTCACCGGAGCCGCCGACGGCTTCCACTTCAGATACGCGTGCAATAACCAGGCCGCCCCGCCGCAGATCAGCAGGACATTCACATGAATCATGTAATAGAACTGGCGAAACTTCGGCAGCGGCATAAAGGCGTGCGTTTCGGCGCCATGGAGACGCCCCACAGCGGTCGCCACAACGGGGAGCAGCGCGGCCACGATTACCGCAAAAACGGCGATCACCCGCGCGACGGAAAGCCGGGTATCGCGGCAGATCAGACGCGCAAGGGCGTAACCGCCATAAACAAGGTAGAAGGGCCAATAAAGAAGATGGATGCGCCAGAGCAGCGCCGCGCAGACCGCAAACGCGATTCCGTCGATCCAGCGCAAATCGTCAAACCAGCGAACCAGAAACAACGCGCCCGCCGACGCGACAGCCAGTCCGAAAGCGTACGGGCGGGCGTCGATCGCCAGAAAATCGAGCACGCTGAGCGTCAGGCAAAGGAAGAATGCCAGCCATCCCGCGCGGCGATCGATCACCCGCATGGCGATCCGGACCACAAAGAACAAAGCGGCGCCCATGGCGAGAACGCTCGGCAGGCGTAGCGCCCATTCGGCATCTCCGAAGATCGCCCACGATGTGCGGGGCAGCCAGTAGTAGAGGGACTCCGGTACCTGTGGGGCTATGTCGAAGGATGCGCTGTGCGGGAAATGAATGACGAACGTCGTGACGATTTCGTCCACCCAAAGGCTGGAAGACAGCGGCGCAAGCCAGAGGCGCGCCACGCACCCGGCCACCAGAACGACAAGCAGCGCCGTGAGCGCCGCAGGATTTCGCAGCGCTCGGGCGAAATTCATCGGTCTCGTGCAGCGGACGCTACATGGCGCTGCGCTTCCTGACGGCCCGGACCCCGCTCCGTCGGGAAATCGAATATCGGATTGGCGCCAAGCCCCCACTTCCGCATGCGGAACTGAAGGGCGGTGCGGATCACCCCCATGCCATAGATCGCGCTCCGGCTGAAATTGATCGACGACGCTTCCGGAAAGTAACGTGTGGGGCAGGAAATCTCGCCGATACGCGCGCCGCAAAGAATTGCCTGCGCAAGCATCTGATTGTCGAACACGAAATCGTCGGAATTCCGCTCGAGGGGAAGAGCGTTCAGAAGGTCCCGGCTGAAGGCCCGATAACCCGTGTGATATTCCGAAAGGCTCGCCCCCATCACAAGGTTCTGAAACGTCGTAAGGACGCGGTTGGAAATGTACTTATAAATGGGCATGCCCCCGCGCAATGCGCCTCCGCCCAGGATTCTCGATCCCAGAGCGAGATCGTAGACACCGTAAGCCACCATGCTCGCCATCGCGGTAACCAGCAACGGCGAGTACTGATAATCGGGATGCGTCATCACGACTACGTCGGCGCCGCGGTTCAGGGCCTCGCGGTAACAGGTCTTCTGATTGCCGCCATAGCCTCGGTTCCGATCGTGTTCGTGTACTGAAAGGCGCAACCGCCGGGCCAGCGCTACGGTCGCATCGGTCGAAAAGTCATCGACGAGAATCGTCTCGTCCACGAGTTCCGGAAGCTCACGTACGGTGGCTTCGAGAGTCTTCTCGGCATTATAAGCGGGCAGCACAACAACGATCTTTTTGCCGTTAATCACCCCTGATTTCCTCGTGGTGAAGCTTGAACTATAATGCCGGACGAACCAATGCCCCGATCAGTTTCCATTCTAGTCGCGATATTAATCCCCTTGGCGGGATCCGCCCAGCTTGTCGACGATTTCAATCCGCCCCGCTCGAATTGCTGCCTTGCGGGAGCGGCTCAGACCCTCGCCAATCAGCTGCTGGACTGGAATCAGCTGGGCCGATACCATGCGGATAATGAAAAACTAAAGTCGCAATCGGATCCGCAACGGGTGGTTTTCATGGGGGATTCGATCACTGACGGGTGGAAACTGGCGGATTATTTTCCGAACAAGCCCTATGTAAACCGTGGCATCAGCGGACAAACCACTCCGCAAATGCTCGTTCGCATGTATGAAGACGTGATCAACCTGAAGCCGGCCGCGATGATCGTGCTCGCCGGAACCAACGACATCGCCCGCAACACAGGGCCGGAAACCATCGAAATGCTGGAAGAGAATCTCATGGCGATGACGGAACTCGCGCACGGGCACGGGATTAAAGTAATCCTCTGCTCGGTGACGCCCGTGAGCGATTATGCGCCGCGAAAGATGACCGACGGCCGGCCGCCTTCCGACATCCTGAAACTGAACACATGGATGAAGGACTACGCCGCAAAGAGCCACGAGACCTATGCGGATTACTTCTCTGCGCTGGTGGACGCCAAAGGGATGCTCAAAGAAGATGTCTCGCGCGACGGCCTGCATCCGAACGAAAAGGGATATGAGCTTATGGCCCCGGTCGCAGTTGCGGCGATCCAGTCGGCTTTGAGCAAGTAGCCGAATCCTCCGGCAATGAACAGCCCCCTCGGGAACCCGTCGTATATTCAATCCAGAGGGACCGTTCATGTACTGCCGTTTCGCTTTAATACTCGCGGGATCGCTATGCCTTTACGGGCAGACGCAGCGCTCCGCGCCTTCTGGAATCGACCTGACAGCAATCGATCGGTCCGCCAGTCCGTGCAACGATTTCTACCAGTATTCCTGCGGACTCTGGATTAAGAACAACCCGATTCCGTCCGACCAGGCGACGTGGGGCCGCTTTAATGAACTGGCCGATACCAACCGCAATATCCTCCACGACATTCTGGAAAAAGCGGCGGTAGAGAGACCTGACCGCACGCCGGTGCAGCAGAAGATCGGGGACTACTACGCCTCGTGTATGGACGACAAGTCGGTGGAAGCAAAAGGCGCCAGTCCCGTCCAGGACGATCTCGATCGTATCGCGAACATGTCGGGCAAGGAATCTCTCGCGCAAGAGGTCGCGCACCTGCATCTCGAAGGCGTAAGCGCCTTTTTCCGGTTCGGATCGATTCAGGACCCCAACGACGCAAACAAGACAATCGGCCAACTCGGTCAGGGCGGCTTAGGGATGCCCGATCGCGATTTCTATCTCAAGTCCGATCCGAAATCGGTCGAGACAAAGGCAAAATACCAGGCCTACGCGCAAAAAATGTTTGAGCTTCTGGGACACGAACCCGCAAGGGCCGCGGCCGAGGCGAAGACGGCAATGGCTGTCGAAACGGCTTTGGCGACCGCTTCGGTGGACCGCGTGAGCCTGCGCGATCCCCAAAAGCTCTACAACCACAAGACGCTAAGCGATCTCGACTCGCTGGCGCCTTCTTTCGATTGGAGCGCGTATCTCAAAGCTTTGTCTCTGTCGATACGAGACATGAACGTAGGTCAGCCAAGCTTCGTGAAGGGACTGGGAGGCGAGCTATCCGCCGGTTCGCTCGCGGATCTCAAGACCTATCTGACGTGGCGCGTACTCGACCGCGCGGCGCCGCTCCTCTCCGGTCCGTTCGTCCAGGAAAGCTTCGATTTCAATCAAAAGACCCTGCGCGGCGTGAAGGATCAGCAGGTTCGATGGAAGCGCTGCGTAGCGCTGGTGGACCGCGACTTGGGCGAGGCGTTGGGTCAGGAATATGTTCGAAGGGCTTTCGGAGGGGACGCGAAGGAACGCACGCTGAAGATGGTGGGCGAAATCGAAAGCGAGATGGCGAAGGACATCCAGTCGATTTCGTGGATGAGTGACGAAACGAAAAAACAGGCTCTCGCGAAACTCCACGCAGTCGCCAACAAAATTGGTTATCCCGACAAATGGCGGGACTATTCCAGCGTGCGGATCGACCGCAAGGATTTGCTGGGAAATCAGGAGCGCGCGGCGCAGTTTGCGTTCAAACGCCAGATCGACAAGATTGGCAAGCCCGTCGACAAGATGCAGTGGTCCATGAGCCCGCCGACCGTGAATGCTTATTACAACCCGCCGGAGAACAACATCAACTTCCCCGCGGGAATCCTGCAGCCGCCGTTTTACTTCAGCAGTGGCGATGAAGCCGCGAACTACGGAGCGATTGGCGCGGTGGTCGGCCACGAACTGACGCACGGCTTCGATGATCAGGGCCGGCAATACGATGGCGAGGGCAATCTCCGCGATTGGTGGACAGGCGCCGACGCGAAAAGCTTTAAGGACAGGGCCGATTGTCTGGTAAGCGAATACGGAAATTTCGTCGCTGCGGGCGATGTCAAACAGAACGGCCGGCTGACGCTGGGCGAAAACGGAGCGGACAATGGAGGACTCAGGCTTGCCTATATGGCGCTGATGGACAGCCTCGCGGTTCATACGCTGCCCGCGAAAGATGGCTTCACCCCGCAGCAACGATTCTTCCTGGCGTGGGGACAGATCTGGTGCCAGAACATTACCGATGAAGCGGCGCGCTTACAGGCTCTGACGAATCCGCATTCATTGGGACGCTATCGGGTTAACGGCGTCGTACAGAATATGTCCGAGTTTTCGAATGCGTTCGGTTGTCATCAGGGTCAGCCGATGGTAAGCGCGAACGCGTGCCGAGTATGGTGAGTGCGATGAAGAAGCTGTATAGCCTCGTATTTCTCGCCGCATCCGCAGTTACCGCTCAAACGCCGGCCTGGGTCGAAAAGAGCAACCAAAACGCCCAGATCCTGATTTCAATCGGCGCGAAGTACGGACCGGAAGGCGCATCCGCACAGGGTGTACAGGGGCTGGACGAGCAAGTCAGTTCGTTCGGCGCCGACATCACGCAGCGCCGGCGGGCGGATCTGGTTAGGGCGCGCGGCCAACTTGAGGAGAACTACAAGACGGAAAAGGATCCGCTCGTCAGGCAGGATCTGCAGATCCTGATTTCCGAGGCGGACCGCCAGGTTCGGTCGCTTGACGCCGACGAGAAGACCTTTCTCCCGTATGGCGACGTCCCTGGGCTGATTTTCTTCGGCGAGCAGATCCTGCTCGATGACCAAGTCAAGCCGGAGCGGCGGCCCGCGGCAGTCGCCAGGCTTAGAAAATATGTGGGACTCGAAGAAGGCTACACGCCGATCATCACGCAGGCGGAAGATCGGTTTCGCGAGAAGCTGAAGACCCCCGGCCTGCTGGGCCCCTCGAAGATGGAGGTCGAGAAGGACCTTCAGAATACCCAGACGTACGTGACGGGAATCGGCCTGCTGCTCGAAAAATATAAGCTTCAGGGCTATGGCGATGCCTACGCCAGGCTCAAGACGCAACTCTCAGAATGGGACGATTTCGTGCGGAAGGAGGTCCTGCCGCGGTCCCGAACCGATTTCCGGTTGCCTCCCGCAATCTACAAGATCGCCCTCGATAATTTCGGCGTTGACTATGCGCCGGACGATTTGAAGCGCCTCGCGCACGAAGCCTTCACGGATATTCAGGGCCAGATGAAGCCCCTCGCCGCGAACATCGCCAAAGCGCGCGGGCTCTCTTCCAACGACTATCGCGATGTGATCAAAGCGCTCAAGAAGAACCAGTTCACGGCTGACAATATCCTTCCCAGCTATGAAAAGACGCTGGCGAGCATTGAAGACATCATTCGAAAGAACCAGCTGGTAACGCTGCCGGATAGGCCAGCCATCATCGTAATCGCCTCCGCCGCCGAGACGGCGCAGCAACCGGCTCCTCATATGCGGCCGCCTCCGCTCCTCAACAACCACGGCGAGCGTGGAAAATTCGTTCTCCCGCTGGAGACGAAGGGCGCGGGCGGCGCCGAACTGAAGTACGACGATTTCACCTTCGCGGCGGCGTCCTGGACCCTTACGGCTCACGAAGCGCGTCCGGGGCACGAACTTCAGTTCGATTCGATGGTGGAACACGGCGTGTCTCTGGCGCGCGCCCTGTTTGCGTTCAACAGCACGAATGTCGAAGGCTGGGGCCTCTACGCCGAATGGTTCATGTTGCCCTACATGCCCGACGACGGCAAGCTGATCTCGCTGCAGCTTCGACTTCTCCGCGCTGCGCGGGCGTTTCTCGATCCCGAATTACAGGAAGGAAAGATCACGCCGGAACAAGCCATGCAGACGCTCGAAAACGACGTCGTGTGTTCGAAGGCGTTCGCGACTGAGGAGGTCGAGCGCTTCACCTTCCGCATGCCCGGTCAGGCCGTTTCGTATTTCGACGGCTACACGCGCCTGCTTGAAATCCGCCAGTCCGCCGAAAAAGCTCTCGGGTCCAGATTCAACGTGAAGAAATTCCACGACTTCATCCTGGCGCAGGGCCTGCTTCCGCCAGACCTCTTGCGCAAGGCTGTCAACGAAGAGTTCATTCCAAAGCAGTAACCTTCAAGGCCGACCGAACCGTGCGGAGGAGTTCCCTGGCGGTAAACGGCTTCTGAAGGAAGTGTGAGCCCGTCTGTCCTCTGCGGGCGACGACCTCGGCGTACCCCGACATCTGAACGACCGGAAGGTCGGGTCGCGCCCACTGGATCTCCTCCGCAATCTCCTGCCCGCTCATGCCCGGCAATACGCTGTCGGTGAGAAGGAGGTCGATCTCAGTCCTGCCGCAGCGGGCGAGTTGCATGGCATCCTCCCCGTTCGCGGCATCCAGCACTGAGTAGCCCCGGCCTTCCAGAATCGTGCGCACGTAGGTGCGAAGGTCGTCTTCGTCCTCAACTAGCAGAATCGTCTCGCTGCCGCCGAGCGCGTAAACGGCCTGGCCCGGAGGCTCGACCTCCGGAGCGCCCGCCTGGGCAGGGAACAGTGCGCGGAATGTGCTGCCCATGCCGGGCGCGCTGTGAACGTTAACCGTGCCTCCCGCCTGCCGGACGATTCCGTAGACCGTCGAAAGCCCCAGCCCCGTTCCCTTTCCCGGCTCTTTCGTCGTGAAGAACGGTTCGAAGATCCTCGACATCACTTCCGGAGCCATACCTGATCCGGTGTCACTGACCGAGAACGTGACGTACTGGCCCCTCGGGACGGAAAGGCAGGAACTGGCGAAATCGTCGTCCACTGGGGTGCGCGAGGTCTCTAGATAGAGCCGGCCGCCGTCCGGCATAGCATCCCGCGCATTCAGCGCGAGGTTCATGATGACCTGGTCGATATGACCGGGATCCGCTTTGATGTACGAAGGGGTCGCGTTCAGCGACACCACAACCGAAATATTCTCCCCAATGAGGCGGCGAATGATCTTCTCGGTCTCGCGGATCACCTCGTTGAGGTCCAGGATCCGTGGCATACCGGGAGCTTTTCGACTGAATGCGAGCAGTTTGCCGGTCAGGTCGGCCGCTTTTGAGGCGGCGCTGTAGATGCCCTTCACGGAATCGAAGAACGGATCGCCCGCGGAAATCGCGTCCGCCATCTGCGCCGAGTAGCCGAGAATAACGGTGACCAGATTGTTGAAATCGTGAGCGATGCCGCCCGCCAGCAATCCGATGCTTTCCATCTTCTGCGCCTGCCGCATCTGATCTTCGAGGTTCTTACGCTCTGTCAGATCGACCACAAACCCCAGGATGCGAAATGGATCGGAAGAGGATGTGACAACCCCTCCGACCAGAACCGGAACGCGCGTTCCGTCCTTGCGCAGGTATTCTTTCTCGAACGCAGGGCACGTTCCGGCCCTGCGCAGCGTGCGTAATGCTCCGAGACTCGCGCGGGAATGCTCGAAGGGCGTAATGCGGGACCAGCGAATGTCACCAGCCCTTAATTCCTCGCGTGTGTATTGCAGGAGTTCCAGAAAATAATCGTTGGCATCGTGAATGATCTCGTCGTCGCCGATGACGATGCCCACCACGTCGGCCTCGACAAGCCGCCGCAGGCGCTCCTCGCTGTCGCGAAGGGCCTGCTCGGTTCGCCTCTTCTGCGACATGTCGCGAACGGTACAAACCGATCCGATCCGCCCCCCTCCCATATCAAGGGGGGCCATCGTGATCGAAATCGGTACCTGAGAGCCGCTCTTGTGGAATAGAACGTCCTCGTGATCGCGCAGGGTTTGTCCCGATTGCTGTCTGAGGTTGATGGGACACTCCGATACCGGAAACGGCCGTAGATCGGGATAGTGATGATGAACCAGATCATGAGGATGCGCGCCGATCCACTCCTCAATCGAATATCCGAACATGCGTACCGCTTCGGAGTTCACGAAACAAATACGTCCGGTTTCGTCCGCGACCCAGATCGCATCCAGAGCCTGCTGGGCGATGGAATGCGCCAACTCGCGCTGGAACTGAGCCACCGATTCTGCGGCTCTGCGCTCGGTAATGTCCCGCGTGGCGCCAATGAATCTTGTTGGACGGCCATCGGAATCGAAAAAGACGCGGCCCGACGCGAAAATCCAGCGCGGTGAATCACCTCTCGTTGCGAGTCGGAACTCATCCGCGTAGTACCCACCGGCGCGTGGATGCAGAGCTTCTTCAATCTTTGCCATTACGGACCGACGGTCGACGGGATGGACACGCGTCATGGACTCCAGGAATGAGAGATTCTCGCCTTCCCTAAGACCTAAATGGGCTCGGATCGACCCCTCGAGTGAAACGCAGTCGGTCTGCGGGCAGTAATCGAAGGTCCCCAACTGGCAGGCTTCGATCGTGAGAGCGAGACGCTCCCGGCTCTCCGCCAGTTCCGCTTCAATTCGCCGGGAATTACGTCGCGATTCGACGACTCTCAATTCGCGCGAAACGGCGGGCGCTAGCCGGGCGAGACAATCCGTTGTCACGTACGCCGCGGCGCCAGAGCCGAGCGCAATGGTCAGTTCGCGTTCCGCAGCCTCGCCCCGAGCGTCGGAAATGACGAAGAACGGACAATCCAGGCCCGCTTTACGAGCGGCCTGAATCGTTTCAACGACTTCCGCGGGCGAATGGAAGCCGGAAAGGATCAGGTCCCAGTCCTTCGACCTGAGAGCCTCGCAGAAAGCGTCGCGCGAGTCCACGCGACACGAAAAAACGGTATACCCCGCACCCGACAAACGGCTCGCGGTGCGCTCGGCGTCCTCCGGAGAAACCTGTAGTTGAAGAATTCGCAATTCGGGCACGTGTACCTGGTTGCGACCGGTAGAGTCCACGTGGCTGCCGGAAACGCGCCGTACAAAGGATTTCCCCGTCTAATATATTAGAAAAGTACGATTCTGCATACAAAAAATCACGAACACTTACGTAAATCGAGGATGAAATTGGACGAGGATTTACGAAGACGCGACAACCAGAAACTGCTCGTATTTTCCGTCCGGCAGGATGTACACGTTTAACTGCACCGTCCTTTTGGCGAACTCGGCCACATAGGAACGGTGCGTCATGCCTCCTCGATAGTTTTCCGATACGCCAGTGACGGATTTCAGCTTTCCCAGGGGCGCAAGCGACGTCTTGCAGTCGCGCAAAGCGGCCGGAGAAAAATAGGAAGCGGCGTTCGGGCTCAGCAGGCCCCGGTCGATGCGGCCCCGCTGAAGATCCAGCAGAATCCGCGACACGTCAGCCGTGGGGATCGAAGGCTCGCTCGGCCGCACGAAAACGGTGGTCGTAATCTGACGTGACAGCGGCCCCACAAGATTGACGACATCCTCGTTCGAGAGTACGACGACCGCCCCCCGCCGCGTCGGGAATACGCTGTTGGACGAAATAAACCCGGAGACTTCGCCGCCGTGCTGAAATGCCGGCATGCCGTTGAAATCGCCAAGAGTGAGCCCGAGCGCGTAATGCGTCGAGTCGCCGTTATTCAGCTTCACCTCCGCGGTAAGCTCGTCCCACGATTTCGCCGAAAGAATCCGTCGTTCCAGAAAAGCGATGTCCCACTTCGCCAGGTCCGACGGCGTCATTGCCAACTCCCCGGCCGCAAAATACCAGCCTCGCGCTTCGCGTTTCGTGAGACGTGCTGGTCCTAGCGCATACCGCGTATACGCTCGCGCGTCTGAAGGGGAGTCCGGCGGCCAGTCGCTCGCCGAAGTCATGCCGAGAGGCGCAAAGATCTTTTCCTTCAGAAACGCGACCAGCGGCTGGCCCGCAACCTTCTCGAAGATCTCCCCGGCCAGAACGTAATTCGTGTTGCTGTACTGCCATTTCGTTCCGGGATCGAAGCTCAGGGGCTTTCGCGCCCAGCGGCTCAGAATGGCCGCCGGTGATGTGGGCTGAGTCCATTCGGGAATGATGTAATCCTGAGGCGCATAGTCCTCATATCCGGACGTGTGCGAAAGAGGCTGCCGGATGCTGATCTCGCTCGCGCGCGTCAGGTCCGGGAAATACTTAGATACCCGATCGTCGAGCGAGAGCTTTCCCTGCTCCTGAAGCAACAGCAACGCCGCTGCTGTGAACTGCTTCGAGATGGATCCGACCGCGTACCGCGTCTCGAATGTTGCGGGACGTTGATTTCCCAGATCCGCAATGCCGAAAGCTCGAACGTACGAAAGCGAGTTATCCTCGACAACCGCCACCGAGACGCTCGGCGCCTGGACTCGGCGCAACGCAGCCTCAATCTGCTTGTCCAGGCGTGTCGCGAGATCCGCGGAAACTTCACCTGAAACAGGCAGCGACAAAAGAAGCGCGGCCGAAACTGAGGCCAACAGGCCGTGTAGCCTCATCTGTGGCGTCCGCGGGGTCAGACCATCGGACCCGGCGGCGGGGTAGCGCGACGCTTTCGGGGAGCCGCGGCTTTCCTCGCGCGTTTTGCGGGGGCCGCAACGTTACCGTTCACATCGAGAGCGGCCTTTTTCGTCCCCTTCTTCACGCGGGGCGAGCCCGCGGTGGGCTGACCCGGCACAACAGGCTGAGGCTCTTCGATTTCCTCATCCGCCTCTTCCGGAACCGGTGGCGGCGTGGGTTCAGCAACAGCGGGCGGATGGAACTCTGCCCCCAGATATATCGTCAGGCTGCTGGTCTCGTCCGGTTCGACGCGTACCACGGTTTTGTCCTGCGCGAAGTTCAGAAACTCCGTGAATTCCTGAAAACCGTAGTTCGTCCAGTCGAAGTTCGGCGCTTCTTCCTTGACCCAGGCGCCGAGATCCTCCACGGTGACCCCCTCCTCCACTTCGAGCCGATGGCTCTCCAGCACGTCGCGCAGATAGGGCAGCGCCTCTTCCGGCTTCACCGTCTTTTCGGGCGCGCCGTTCCGCTTGCGCTGAATCATGTAACGCCCTTCGCCGCCCGTCACCTGAATCAGATCCGCCTTGCGCAGCCGCTCGATGAAATCCGTGAAGGATCCCGCGCCGTAAGCGCGCTCGCTGAAGCTCGAATCGAGTTGCAGCATGGTCGATTTGAGCAATCCCAGCTGTGGACGAACTTCTCTGCGCTCGAGCACCTGCAGCGCTCGTTCGACCAGCGGCATTGCGTGATGCAGGTCCAGAACGGGTCGCTTCGGGCCCTGCTGCTGCGGACGCTGCTCACGCTGCTGCAGGTGCGGACCGCGGTCCTGCTGTCCCTGATCCGGACGAGGCTGATTCTGCGGCCTCGACGGACGCGGCTCGTCCAGCATCGACTCATAACTGATAAACTCGTGGCAGTTCTTCTGCAGGATGGTGCTGGTAAAAGCCTTCCCGCCGACGACGAAGACAATCTTGTCGTACTGCTTCAGCTTGTTCACAAGCGCGATGAAGTCGCTGTCGCCGCTGACGATACAGAACGCGTTGATGTGATCGTGCGTGAAAGCCAGTTCCAGCGCGTCCAGCGCGAGATTGATATCCGCGCCGTTCTTATCCCCGCGCGGTGACGGGTCGCGCTGCACCATCTGAACCGCGTATTCGGAAAGCTGGCGGGTGGAGTTCTCCAACTTCCCCCAGTTCGCATACGCGATCTTGGTGATGATCTCTCCCCGCTCTTTCAGCGCCTCGAGAACGACGGAAACGTCGAACTCGCGCTGCAGCGTCGATTTGACGCCAATCTCGATGTTGTCGAAGTCGATGAAGACTGCGATTTTGAGGTGCCTGTCCATTTCCACCCTCGAAAAAACCATCCTCTTTCGCGCTTGCTGCGTACGTCTCAACGGGCCTTCACTGGCCGGCGGCTTCCCGCACGCTGGAAACTATGCTATCCAGCGAGGCTCCCGGTTGGAAGACGCGGTAGACGCCCTGGCGCTGCAACTCCCGGGCATCGTCATCCGGAATAATGCCGCCGACGATCACCGCGACACCGGTCATTTCCTTTTCGCGCAACAACTCCATTACCCTGGGAACGATGGCATTGTGCGCTCCGGAGAGAATCGAAAGCCCGATCACCCGCACATCCTCCTGCAGGGCCGCGTTTACGATCATTTCCGGCGTCTGTCGCAAACCAGTATAAATGACTTCCATGCCCGCGTCTCGCAAGGCGCGGGCGATGATTTTCGCTCCGCGGTCGTGACCATCGAGGCCTGGCTTGGCGACCAACACTCGTATGGGCGGTTTCAGGCTCGCGTTCCTTTCAGAGGGCGGGGCGCTCCACCCACGAGCCGAAGACGTCTTTCAGCGCGGCGCATATTTCTCCGAGCGTAGCGTACGCCCGCACCGCTTCGAGCAGCGCGGGCATCACATTCACATTCCCGGTCGCATCCTGGCGCAGTCGTTCAAGAACGCGGCGAACCTCGCCCGAATTCCGCTCTGCCCGCAGTGTGCGGAGTTTGGCCCTCTGCGCCTCTTCCGCAGTGGAGTCAATCCGGAGCACATCGACCGGCTGCTCCTCGGACATTTGGAACCGGTTCACGCCGACAACCACCGCTTCTCCGCTCTCCACCTTTCGCTGATATTCGTAACTGGCCCGCGCAATCTCGCTTTGCGGGTAACTGCGCTCGATCGCGGCGATCATGCCGCCCATCTCGTCGATTCGCCGGATGTACGACAGCGCCTGCGTCTCGATCTCGCGCGTCAGGCTCTCCACGAAATAACTGCCGCCGAACGGATCCGGAACGGAAGGAATTCCGCTCTCATGCGCGATCACCTGCTGGGTTCTCAGCGCGAGCGTCGCCGCGTGTTCGGCGGGCAGAGCCCAGGCTTCATCGAGCGAATTCGTGTGCAGAGACTGCGCGCCTCCGAGAATGGCCGCCATCGCCTGCACGGTGGTTCGGATCACGTTGTTATACGGCTGCTGCCATGTAAGGGTGCAGCCCGCGGTCTGAGCGTGAAAACGCAGTTTCAGGCTGCGCTCGTCCTTTGCGCCATAGCGGGTCCGCATGATTTCGGCCCACATGCGCCGCGCTGCCCGATACTTGCAGATTTCTTCAAAGAAATCGTTGTGGGCATTAAAGAAGAAGCTGAATCGTGGCGCGAAGGCATCGATGGGAAGGCCTCGTTCGCGCGCGTGCTCGACGTACTCCATCCCGTCCCGAAGCGTGAAGGCAAGTTCCTGGACCGCCGTCGAGCCCGCCTCTCGGATGTGGTATCCGCTGACGGAAATCGGATTGAAGCGGGGCGTCTGCTCGGCCGCAAATTCGATGGTGTCCGTCACGAGACGCATCGAAGGGTGCGGAGGAAAGATGTACTCCTTCTGCGCGATGTACTCCTTCAGAATGTCGTTCTGAAGCGTTCCGCCGAGGCGAGACAGATCCGCGCCCTGCTTTTCCGCGACCACCAGAAACATCGCCCAGATCGGCGCGGCGGGCGAGTTTATCGTCATCGACACCGACACGTCTTTAAGAGGGATGCCGTCGAACAGAGCCTCCATATCGGCCAGGGACGAAACCGGCGCGCCGCATTTTCCAACCTCGCCTTCAGCGGTAGGGTCGTCCGCATCGAGACCCATGAGCGTCGGAAGGTCGAAGGCCACCGAGAGACCCGTCTGTCCCTGCTCGAGAAGGTATCGGTAGCGGCGGTTGGTCTCCTCGGGCGTCGAAAAGCCGGAGAACTGGCGCATGGTCCAGAGCCGGCTGCGATACATCGTTTCGTGAATGCCGCGGGTATACGGGAAGACGCCAGGCGCTTCTGTGGGAACCGACGGCGCGTCCGCGGGGCCGTAATAGGACTTGACAGGAATGCCGCCAAGTGTGGCGCGCTCCCTGTCAGGCCGGATCATGCTTAGATTGTAGGGGTTTTCACTACTGGTAATCGCAGTCGCTTCGGCGTTCCCGGGCCACCCGGGAATAAGAGCGCCGCGAGCGCGACAGACAGTAAGAGCGCGATGGTCAGCAAGTCCTGACTTGTCATGATTGATCCGATTGGGTTGAGTTCTATAAGTGTAGCATAGTGCTGGAAATCACTATTTGTAATCTCTGAAAAGTCTCACAACGGCAAATGTTTTGCTCCCTCTTGTGACGGAGGAAGGGAATGCGATTTTCAACACTGTGCGCGATCATCGGGCTGGCCTGCGGCCTGGCGATGGCGGCAGATCACCCCAGTTTCGCCGGCACGTGGACGCTGGACGCCGCCAAATCGACAGGCGACGCTCCCGGCTGGGCCAGTATGACCGTGGCGGAAAAGGGCCACTGGTTCCGGATGGCTCAGAACGACAAAAACGGGCGGTTGATTCGCGCCATCGAAGGCGAATGCAAGACCGACGACCGGTTTCACCCCGTGGCGGGTGGCGATGGCGGCTCAATCAAATGCAAGTGGGAAGGATCGAGCCTCACCACGAATCAGCACTGGAACGACGACCACAACGAGCGGTCCATGCGGACAACCCTTACTGCTGACGGGACGCTGATTCAGGACGTACACGAAAGCGGGCCCGACGGAACAAAGGACGCCCACCTGATCTGGAGTCGTCAGTAGCTTACACTGCCTGAGTGCCATTTTCGAAGCCGCCGATCGGCGTTGGCGAACGCGCGCCTGACTTCGCGCTCAGAGACCAGAGCGGTTCGCTGGTCGCCCTGAAGGACCTCATAGGCAACGGCCCAATCGTACTCTTTTTCTACCCGAAGGACGACACTACCGGCTGCACGAAAGAGGCCTGCCGGTTTCGCGATGACTACGCTCGCTTTCGCGAAGCCGGGGCGAAAATTCTGGGCATCAGTTCGGATTCAGAGGAGTCACACCGGCATTTCGCGGCAAAATTCTCCCTGCCTTATCAATTACTGAGTGACCCTGGCGGGAAAGTGCGCGCACTTTATGAGGCGTCGTCTCTTTTCGGGCTCATACCGCGACGCGCGACCTTTACGATCGACGCGGCAGGCGTGATCCGAGACGTCTTCCGCTCAGACGCCCGCTTTGAGCAGCATGTGGAGAAAGCGCTGAATTCCTTGCAGGCGTTAAGCCGTTAGTTGGCTGGTACAGAACGCGCAGCGCCGCGCCTGAATCGGGATCTCGCTCAGGCACTCGGGACACTTCTTCGTCGACGGGTCCGCCGGCGGCTCTTTGTGCGCTCTCGAAACCAGCGCGTTTATCGGCAACACGACCAGGTAGTACACGGCTGCCGCGATGATCAGAAATGCAATCACAGCGTTGACGAAATCTCCTGGCAGGAACTTACTGCCGTTAACCGTGAACTGAAGCGCCGAAAAATCGGGCTTGCCCGCGACCGCCGCAATCAGCGGCGTGAGCAAGTCCTTGGTGAACGCGGTTACGGTCGCGCCGAAAGCCGCGCCCACGACAACGCCCACCGCAAGATCGACGACATTCCCTCTGAGAAGAAACTGCCTGAATCCATCCGCCATGTTTCCTCCTTCACTAATAGCGGGAACCCTTACTGCTTCAGAAACCGGCCGAGCCGTTCCATTGCGGGTTCCAGAATCGCTTTGTCGGCAGCGTAACAGATTCGGACGGAGCCTTCACCCCTCGCCCCGAACGCCACGCCCGGCGCGAGCCCGACCTTCGTCTCCATAAGCAGGCGTTTGCAGAAGTCGAAAGAATCCTTAAGGCCATCCACACGCGGGAAAAGGTAAAAGGCGCCTTCGGGCCGGGGAACCGTGAGGCGAGGCATCTCCGCCAGCGCAGCCATGCAGAAATCGCGGTTCTCTTTCAGCCGCTGAAGCATCGCGGCGATCTCGGCCTCCCCGTCTCGCAGCGCGGTCTCGCCGGCCTTTTGCGTAAAGCTCGGCGCATGCGACACGATGAACTCGTTGAGTTGCCCCGCCTGCTTCGCAAGATCGGCGCGCGCGATCAGATAACCAAGCCGCCATCCGGTCATGCAATAACTCTTGCTGAACGAATGAACCACCATCACGGAATCGTCGCGATTGGCTTTTCGCAGGATCGAGGGAACCGGAGTACCGAGCCGATCGGTTTCGTACCAGAGGCGGTCGTATACTTCATCCGCGAGCAGCCAGATGCCGTGTCGCCGGCTGAATTCGAGGAGACGATCCTGATCGTCCTCCGTCGCGGTCCAGCCAAGCGGATTGGACGGTGAAGTATAGATCAGCAGCCGGGTACGCGGCGTGACGGCTGACTCGATTGCATCCCAATCGATGCGATACCGGCCTCCTTCCAGCGCATGCGGAATCTCGACAGCCTTCGCGCACGTCATCGTGACAATGGCCGATCCGTTCGGCCAGGCGGGCGTAAGCACGATCGCCTCATCGCCCGGGTCGAGCGCGCAGCGGATCGAAACGTTCAGAGCCTGAACGCCGGATGCCGTGACCACGATTTCCCGAAGGGGATCGAGCTCAACGCCCTGCATCCGCCCGTAATGCGCCGCGATTTCCTGCCTCAGCGAAAGCAGACCCGCGTTTTCTGTGTAGAAGGTATAACCAGATTGCATCGCCGCGATTGCGGCGTCTCGAATAAAAGCCGGCGTTGGCTGATTGGATTCGCCGAAATAGAGGCGCAGTACGCCGTCCATCCGCATCGCGATTTCCGCCAGTTCGCGAATCCGGGAATACGGCACCGCCGAAACAGAAGGCGCGACTTCAGCGCGCATGGCCCGAACCGGAGAGGACACACGCGCATTTTCGCACCTCAGGCAGCAGACAGCGAAGGTTTGGGCGCAGTTCGATGCCCACCGCTCAACGGGGATCCTGGCTTCTACGAAGCACTGGCCAGTTGTAATGCGCCATTTGCGAACGCGTTGGCGTATCGACCCAGCAGCGCAACATCGACAGCAGCGGGCCAGCGGTCGGCGGGGCTGTGGTAGACGTCGCTGTCACAGGCGAGGGTAACGAACCTACCGCCACCTTGCTGCACCGGTCCCACCTCGGCGCGGGCTCGTGCATCGTGCGCCACCCTTGCGTTCACGCTTAGTCCTTCTTTCCCCAACGCTGAGCTGATCCACTGCTCTAGTGCCTCATCGGAGGCGTGTACAAGGTTAGGCTGCCGCGGAACGCCAATACCCGATCCAAAGAAAATCCACGCCTTTGCGCCTTTGACAAGTTCTGGACGCTGTCTGATAAATGGCTCGATTCCCAGAAGTCCGAGTTCGTGACCGCTCAGAGCGATGAAGATGCAGTCCCGCGCCGGCCGGTTGGCAGCCAGAACCCGGACCGCTTCGAGCCAACACGCCAGACGGCTTCCTTGCTCCGTTACACATTGCCACCAGGCGCTGCGCGGCGCCATAAGAACGAGCGGCCCAAGGACCGGATTGGTCCCAGCGATCTTCGCGACAACGTTGGAAGCATGCGCCTCAGTCCGTTTTGCGTAGACCACGAGGGTCGCCTCCGTGCGCGCAGCAGCCATCTTTCGCAGCCAGTCGCTTTCCGAACTCGATATCTGGAGCATAGGCGGTCCAGATGGCTTGAGGAAATCGGCGGCGTTTAAAAGGTGAAGTCCCGGCCTGACGCCGCGTGTCAGCACTACAACCCCTTTGTGCTGGCTGCGCCGCGCCTTTAGGACCTGGTCGCGCTGTTCGATCCCCGGATCGCTGATCTTCGCTGCCTCCGACTCCACTAAAGCAATCTCGGCATCGCTGCCAAGAGGCCCCAGTTTACCCCGGATTCCTTCTGCGCCGGTGAACCCCGCGTCAAACACCGGCACGCTATCAATTCGGCGATCACCGACGCGAAGATAACACGACTGCGGATCGACGCGATTAAGGGGGAACGACTCAAGGGACACCTTTGCGCCGTGCCGACGGGCTTGCTCGGCCAGCCACTCGGCGGATGCGTCGTCTACTGACGTCCCCGTCCGGTGGTTTCCCTGGGCGTCATACGCCTGCAACACATCCGCAACCCGCTGCTCCAACAGCTCGCGTGACGCTCCGGGCGCCTCTTGACCGAAGACGCTATCGTGTCCGATCGCGTTCGCTGCGACTGTGGAGACGACCACCCGGCCGCCGATAAAGAGTAGGTCTCGACGCTTCATGTTCCCCTCCGGTTGGCTTCCTGCTGGCAAGCGAAATTGTGCTTACCGCATTATGGCCGAAACCCGCGCCGCAGTCGTCCTCTGTGGTCAGTCTGCGGCGAGTTCGGGGACCATGATATTCAGCGACCAACGATCGCCTGCGCACCAGCGGCTCAGAGCATCAGGATCCCCTGCCGAATTCCCGCGCCCACTGCCTCGGCGCGGCTCCCGGCCCCAAGCTTACCGAGAAGCGAAGAGACATGAAACTTGACCGTATGCTCCGAAAGCCCGAGCCGATACGCGATCTCCTTGTTTGCCAGACCCTCCGCGATGAGTTTCAGTACTTCGATTTCGCGCGCGCTCAGCCCCGAGTGCGCCGGAGACGCGGTGTGGCTCTCGGCGCTCTCGGGCGAGAGCACTAACAGATCGGCGGCCGCCGCCTGCAACGCGGCGCCAATCTGCGCGCCCGAAGCATCGGGCTGAAGAACACCGCGAATACCGCCACGGAGATATTCGAGAGCCGGTCCCGCGGTCAACAAAACAACAGGCTGTCCCGGCATCGTTTGAACAACGGTGAGAGCGTCGTCTTCCGGCGACAACTGCCACAACACCACGTCCGGATGAAGCAGCGCTGCTTGCTCCACAAGCTCCTTCGGATGCGCCAAGCCCGCAACCGCGCAGGCCTGCGTCTCTTCGACGAGCGACTTCAGACCCGCGCGAATCACCGGTGACGCAGCCGCCACGAGCGCCGAAATCACGCCGCGCGCGCCCCCCGTCCGGCCGTTACCGTCAGCGCCGCGTGCCTCCCCGCTCGAATGATCGGAAGTTCCCCGGCCCCGCCCGTCGTCAGCCGGAAGAGCCACGAGCGCAGTTCGTCGGCGGAATACCGAATGATGTCCCCGACGAGCAGACCCGAACGCCCCGCAAGACTTGCCTCCTGGATGCCGACGACAACAAGCCCTTCAGCGACAGGAATCATTTCGACCCCAAGCCGTACGGACTCGAACTCCCCACCAGCGAAAGCCCGCGCCTCATTCGACGGAATCGCCAAACCAAGGCCGCCGAAAACCATCGTGTTGATTCCGATGACCTCGCCGTTGGCGTTCGCCAGCGCGCCGCCCGAATTGCCGGGCGCAAGCCGCACGTCAGCCTGAATCCAATCGCGCCGACTTCCTACGGTCATCGGACCGACCGCGTGAATCGAACCCATAGCGACCGCGCCCGATCGCCCGAGCGGATTCCCGACCGCCCAGACGATCTCTCCTGGTTTCACCAGCGAGGAATCGCCGATGGCCACCGGCTCAGCGCGAAGGTTTGCGGAAAGAACGGCAAGATCGCGTTCCGAGTCTCGCCGGACCACGCGCGCAGGCGCCTGCTCCCCGCGCGAATTCATCACAAAAACCCTTTCGCCTCGAAGCACGTGGGAGTTCGTCAGGATGAACCCGCCCGGCCACGCGATTCCGGCTCCGCCGCCCGAGCCGTTCGAGATTTGGAATGTCGAATCTCGCAGCCGGTCAATGCCCAGCCCATCAATGAAAGAGGAGTCCACGATTAAGCTCCTTCCGGCCGCCGGTCCGCCGGTGTGACCTTCAGTTCCAAAGGCGAACCGCCGCGCACGAGTCCCACCGAAATCGTTTGTCCTATGCTGCTCGATCCCAGATGAGTTTGCACATCGTCCGTATCTTCGACCGGCTGACCATTAATCGAAACCAGCACGTCGCCCACGAATACCTGCGCGCGGGCCGCCGGACCATCCGGCTCGATACTCAGAACCACCAAACCACGACGACCGTCCGGCAGAGAAACCGGATGCAGCCCCACGCCGAGATATCCCCGCCGCACATGGCCTCGCGCGAGAAGCTCTTCGACAACGCGCGTAACCGTAGACGCCGGAACCGTGATGCCGTAACCGCGCGAAAGACCCGATGTATTCAGGCCGATGACCGATCCCTCCGCATCGACCAGCGCTCCCCCGGAAAAACCGTGATAGATCGCGACATCCGGCGCGATGAAGCGATCGATCTGACCCCCTCGCCAGGTACGCCATGCGCCGCCGACGGAACTTACAACCCCGAAGCTCACTCCGATTCCGTTTTCGCCCCGCCGCCCCAACGCCAGAACGAGCGCTCCCGGTTTAATGGATGCGTCGGCGGCGAATTTCGGCGCACCCCCAACACTCGACTCGATTCGAAGGACCGCCATATCGGTACCGCCATCCCGGCCGGCAAGCGTCGCCTTCACATTCTGACCGTTGGGCAAAGTCACACTGATGTCTTCGTTTCGCTTCAGCGTGTGGTCCGTTGTGACCACGGCGCCGTCGCGCCAGAGAATCCCGCTCGAAGGGATGTGGGGCCGTCCATGAACCGCCACGACCGAACGGCTGCCGATCTCCACCGCCTGCGTCAGCTCACGCGATAGTTCCGCAAGAGAATTAGGTGTTGCCATGCCTTCAGCTTCGCGGAGAAGCCTGGCACGACGCATCACCCGTTCAGGCAGGTCAATCGGGCAGCCAGAGCCAGAGCGCCGAGCACGCCGGACCGTGCGCCAAGCGCGGGCATGACGATAGAAGGCAGCGCGATGTAGCCATTGAGAAGCTCAGAAACCTCGGATGTAATCCGCCCCAGAAGGCCGTCTTTCATCATGACCCCGCCGCCGAGAATCACGACCTCCGGAGAAAGCACGCAGGCGAGATTCGCCACAGCCAACGCGAGGTAACGGCTTTCCAGTCGCCATGCTGCGTGATCCAGAGGCAGCGCATCCCCCGCCACTCCCCAGCGCTGCTGTATTGCGAAGCCAGATGCCAGGCCTTCCAGGCAGTCGCGATGGAAGGGACAACACCCCGGAAAAGGATCCGCTTCGAAATCGTGCGGCAAGCGCATGTGACCCATCTCCGGGTGCGCCGTTCCGTGCGCCAGCGAGCCTTCGACAATCGCCCCGCCGCCCACGCCGGTTCCCACCGTCATGTAGATACAATTCCGCGTTCCCTTCGCCGCGCCCCAACGCGCTTCGCCGAGTGCGGCGGCGTTGACATCGGTGTCCAAAGCCACGGGAACGCCAAGCGCCCGTTTCACCGCGCCGACGAGATCGGTGTCCCGCCAGCCGTCTTTCGGCGTAGAGGTGATGTACCCGTATTTCGCGGACGACGGATTCAGATCAACCGGCCCGAACGAGCCAATCCCGATAGCCCCAACCGATTGGCCATTGAAGAACGCCGCTACACGCTCCAGCGTCTCCTCCGGAATCGTCGTGGGAATCGTGGTGGTCACCAGATCGTCAGGCCCCGTCCCAACCCCGCAAACGAATTTCGTACCACCCGCCTCTACGGCGCCGAATCGCGTCACGATAACCTTGACATTACCGCGAATGAAGATTCGAACCCTTTTGCTCCTGTGCCTCTCATTGGCCGCGCTCTCTTGCAATCGCTCGACCGCCAAGCGCATCGCATTCGTACCCAAAGGCCGGGCTCACGTGTTCTGGCAATCGGTGCACGCAGGCGCGATCGCGGCGGAACGGGAGAACCCCGGTTTCACCGTCGTATGGAACGGCCCCGCTTCGGAGACCGACTTCGAAGGGGAGATCCAGATCGTCGACGCCGCTATCAATCAGCACGTCGATGCGATCTGCCTGGCGCCCATCGACAAGAAGGTTCTTGTGGCCGTGGTGGAGCGCGCCGCCGCCCAGGGAATCCCGGTCATCATTTTCGATTCGCCGATCGACACCGATAAATTCGTCGCGCAGGTCGCAACCGACAATTACGCCGGCGGTCAACTCGGCGCAACGCGCATGGCGGAGATCCTGAACGGAAAGGGCAAGATCGCGGAAGTCGCTGTCCAGCCCGGCAGCGCCTCCACTATGGCGCGCGAACAGGGCTTCGAAGAAGAACTCGCGAAGAAGGCGCCCGGTATCAAACTCGTCGACAAACAATACGGAATGGCGGACTTTGGGCAATCCCTCAAAGTCGCCGAAAACATGTTGACCGCGGCGCCCGATCTGAGCGGGATGTTCGCCAGCAACGAATCGAGCACAGTCGGCGCGGCGCGTGCGGTGAAAGATCGCCCCGGCGTAAAGCTGGTGGGATTCGATTCCAGTCCGCAACTGATTGAGGCGCTGAAGAGCGGGGTAATTGACTCCCTGGTCGTTCAGGACCCGTTTCAGATGGGCTACAAATCAATGGTTGCCGCCGTCGCAAAGCTCAAAGGCGGCACGCCGGAGCGAATTCAGAACATCACGCCGACGCTGGTGACCAAGGACAACATGTCCGATCCGGAGATCCAGAAGAAGATCAATCCGGATCTGGACAAATACTTAAAGTAATCAGCCGTTTTTGCGCGGCGCGAAATTCAGCGAAGCCGAATTCATGCAGTAACGCAGGCCGGTGGGTCGAGGCCCATCCGGGAATACATGGCCGAGGTGTCCATCGCACCGCGTACAAGTCACTTCAGTCCGGTCCATGCCTAAGCTGGTGTCCCGGTTCTCATGAACGTTTTCTTTGGCCAGAGGCTGATAAAAGCTCGGCCACCCGGTGCCCGATTCAAACTTGGTCTTCGAATCAAACAGCGGCGTATTGCAGCAAACGCAGTGATAGATGCCATCAGCGTGATTGTTGGCGTATTTCCCGGTGAACGCGCGCTCCGTCCCCGCCTTGCGCGTAACCTCGAACTGCTCCGGAGTAAGCTGCTTGCGCCATTCGTCGTCGCTCTTAACGACCTTCTCGACTTCTTCCACACCCGTGCGTTTGCCGGCGTCGTCGAACTCCACGATCTTCACTAGTTTTGCCTTTCCTTTATCGGATGCGGCAAACGCCGTGGCGGACGCGCCCGCGCCCAACGCCACGATGAATCCGCGCCGGCCAATCTGATGACTATTGAGGCTCATTCGAATCTCCCGAATCCTAGTGTTTGTACCAATCCGGATACGTTTTCTTCAGATGTTCGATCAGCGGCAGATCCATCGAGACGATGTAGGGCTGCGTCGGATTGTTGTCCAGATAGTGCTGATGATAGTCCTCCGCGCGGTAGAAACCGTTGAGAGGAACCACAGCCGTCACCACCGGACGGCCGAAAACGTTGTCCTTGTTCAGCTCCGCAATGTAAGCCTCGGCGAGCTTTTTCTGATCTTCATCCGAATAGAAGATCGACGACCGGTACTGCGTTCCCACATCATTGTGTTGACGATTCAAAGTCGTCGGATCGTGAGCCACCGAGAAATAAATCTTCAGAAGCTGTCCGTAAGAAATCTTCGCCGGATCGTAGGTGATCTTAATGGATTCAGCGTGCCCGGTATCGCCCTGCTCGATGCGCTCATAATGAGCCGTGTGCGCCGAACCACCGGTGTATCCGACCTCGGTGTCGGTGACGCCTTTGACGTGCTCGAATACGCCCTGCATGCCCCAGAAGCAACCACCGGCAAGGACCGCGACGGCTTTCTTCTGAGTCGCGGGAGCGGCGCCGACGGTGGGCGGGTCCGGGAAAACGGCGGCCATCAACCCGGCCGCGAGAACCAAAGGCGCGGCAACCGCGCAAAGCATCGTTCGCATCAATATCCTCCCTCTGTTCCGCCTATTTATTCTACGCTTACAGGCGGAATTCGGTTGTTCGCCTATTCGCCAGCGAGCTTGCGGAGCAGCTTTGAAATCGGCCCGCCGGTCACCTTCCCGCCGCACACCTGGCACTTCGCCGAGCCTTTACAGGCCTCGCAAAGGTCGCCGGGCACGTTGAGGTGAGTGTTTTTTCCAGTCCCGTAGCACTCCTGACACGCGCCGGAACCCTTGCAACGGGAACACTTCTGATTGCCGAACATACTTCCGCCCGATTATATAGATGCGCGGGAAAGATCAGCCGATCTTGACGCGAGCGGAGCCGGTACCGGAAGATTCGGAACGGGCGGGCTTGCGCGCCGCCCCCGATCTAAAACGCCGCAACTGATCGGTGACGCAGACCAGGAACATCGGCTGCTTCGCATTCTTCAGAACATCAATAATGCGTCCGGGCTCGTCCTCGAGATAGATGTTCTTTCCGTCGGTGATGAGGTGGATTTCGCTGTCCGCGCCCAAGGCATCGCCGAGACGCTTACCCATCTCCTTCTGCAGGAACCGCAGCACGCGCCGGATCTTCTGCAGCGAAAACCCTTTGCGCCGTAATTCGGCGATAACAGAAACCTCGACCACTTCCTGCTGCAAATAGACGCGCCGATGACCCTCCTGCCGCGGGGAAACAACGTTTCGCTCGTCCCACCACTGCAACTGCCGCAGGCTCACGCCGGCGATGCGGGCGACGTCGCCGCTGGTGAAACGCTCCTGATCCACATCCACGACGGCATGCTGTTTTTTTGTTTTGAACATTTCCCGGCGCCTCTGTGTTCGGTTAACGTTGGAATT